>Ga0315281_10015724_pt1 | contig 10135 bp, 9 predicted proteins | sample YL17G07_0_MG_FD_204540 | JGI IMG/M metagenome (GOLD analysis project Ga0315281, IMG submission 204540) | Sediment microbial communities from Yellowstone Lake, YNP, Wyoming, USA - YL17G07_0 | ecosystem: Environmental > Aquatic > Freshwater > Lake > Sediment | place: USA: Wyoming | collected...
TGTCGGATGAAAAAAAGCGCGTGATAAAAGTCTCGCAACGGGGGTGCATGCTCCGGCTGGATTATCAGAGCGGGATGCTTGAAAAATACGTCGCAAGCGGAATGGCAACCTCGTGCGCCAAAATACCGGTTGAGGCATGCGACCCGCTTACGGAGGAGTTGAAGGATTTTATCGGATGCATAAAAAACGGGGACAGGCCCGCCGTGACGGGCGAAGACGGGCGGCAGGCCCTTTGGCTTGCTAACGAAATAACCCAAAGGATAAGCCGTTTAAAGGAATTTAAAGGCGTGATGATATGATACCGATAATGAATTTTATGATATCGATACGGGATATTATGATACCAATAATGAATTTTATGATATCAATGCGGGACTTTATGATACCAATAATGAATTTTAAAGGCGTGATGATATGATACCAATGCTCGATTTAAAGGCGGAGTTCATGGACATAGAGGACGAGGTCGTATCCGCGGTCGTCCGGGTTTTAAAAAGCACGCGATACGTACTAGGCCCGCACGTCGTCGGTTTTGAGGACGCACTGCGCGCGTACTATCGCACGCGGCACGCCGTGGGCGTCGCCTCCGGCACGGATGCGCTCTACCTGAGCCTGGCCGCGCTTGGCATCGGCAAGGGCGACGAGGTCATCACCACCCCCTTCACGTTCTTTGCCACAGTGGAGAGCATCATCCTCATGGGGGCATCCCCCGTGTTCGTGGATATCGACCCCGTTTCGATGAATATCGACGCCGCCCGCATCGAGGAGCGGATTACGCCGCGCACAAGGGCCATACTGCCGGTTCACCTCTTCGGCCTGCCGTGCGATATGGACGAGATAGTCCATGTGGCCGAAAAACACGATCTCCATATCGTGGAGGACTGCGCACAGTCGTTCGGGGCCACGTACAAGGGGAAAAAAACCGGCACGTTCGGCGATACCGGATGCTTCAGCTTCTATCCCAGTAAGAACCTCGGCAGCTACGGCGACGGAGGGGCCGTTATAACCGGCAGCGACGCGCTGCACGAACAACTCGTGATGCTCAGAAACCACGGCTCCAAGGCAAGCTACGTACACGAAAAAATCGGCTTTAACAGCCGCTTGGACGAGATTCAGGCCGCCATACTCTCCATCAAACTGAAAAAAGTGGACGAGAAAAACGCATGGCGACGCAGACTTGCCGCCCTCTATACGTCTCTGCTGAAAGACCACGTAATCTGCCCGCCCGTTTCGTCAGATTCGACGATAACATCCGATTCGACGATAACATCAAATCGAGCCGCCCGGTCCGCCCCGTCCGATCGGTCCGCCCAGGCAGCGCCGTCCGCGTCGTCCGCCCGGTCCGCCCCGGCAGCGTCGTCAGATCAGACCGTCCGGGCCGAATTTCAAGACCGCGCAAGTTGCTACCACCAGTACACCATCCGCTCCCCACGCAGGGAGGCCATACGCGAAGCCCTGCACAAGGAAGACATCGCCTCCGTCGTTTATTATCCCATCCCCGTGCATCTTCAAAAACCCATCCACGCATACGGCTACGCCCAAGGCTCGCTGCCGCACGCCGAGCGCGCCGCAAACGAAGTCCTCTCCCTGCCCGTCTATCCCGGCATGAAGGAGGAGGACGTCCGCAGGGTATCGGAAGTCATCATCGAAAAATGTCTCAGAGGGTAATGATAATCGCCGGGGAGGCCTCAGGAGACCTCTACGGCTCGATGCTGGCCGAGGAACTAAGGCGGCGGCACCCGGACGTTGCCCTGGTGGGCGTGGGCGGCGATAAAATGGAGCGGGCCGGGGTGGAACTCCTCTGCGGCATAACCGGCTCTTTCGGCCTGATCGAGACGCTCTCGTCGCTGCGAAAACTCGCCGAAACCTTCTTCAGGATAATCGGCGCTTTAAAACGTCACGAGGTGGACGTCCTGGTGCTGATCGACTTTCCGGAGTTCAACATGCGCGTCGCCGCGCGGGCCAAAAAGCTGGGCGTCAAGGTGCTCTACTACGTAAGCCCGCAGGTCTGGGCCTGGCGCACGGGGCGAATAAAAAAGATCGCCCTGTCTGCCAACTGCGTGGCCGCCATACTGCCCTTCGAGAAGGAGATTTACGAGCGCGAAAAGGTGTGCTGCCGATTCGTCGGACACCCGGTGATGGAGGACATAGAGCGCAGACACCTTAACGTCGAGCAGCTCAAGCGCGAGTTTTCGCTGGATCCGCTTGCCCCCGTCGTGGCGCTTCTGCCCGGAAGCAGGCGCAGCGAGCTGTTAAAGCTCCTGCCCCCCATCGTCGGCGCCGTCGTCATCCTGAAAGAGACGCACCCGGAGTTGCAGTATATCCTTCCGGTGGCCCCGACCGTGGACAGGGGGATGTTTCGGCGCGAGTTTTCGCGGCTCGAGGCGCTGGGCGTAAGGCTGGTGGAGGAAAAAGCCGTCGAGGCGCTTTCGGTAGCGGACGCGGCGGTCGTGGCCTCCGGCACGGCGGCCTTCCAGTCGGCGCTCCTGGACGTCCCCACCGTGGTTATCTACAAACTGTCGCCGATTACCTACCGCCTGGCTAAAATTCTCATCAAGGTAAAGTACGCAAACCTGGCAAACCTGATACTGGGCCGCGAGGTTTTAAAGGAGCTCCTGCAGGACGACGTAACCGCCGAAAACATCGCCGCCGAGGTTCGCCGGCTCCTTGAAGACAGCGAGCACCACGACTCCGTCGTAAGGGCGCTGGACGAGGTGCGAGCGCATTTTATAGGAAAAACCCCCACGGCCGGCGTGGTCGATATGATAGAGGAGATTGCGGGAAGCTGCGCTGGCGGCCCGCCGGCAACTTCGCTTGAGAATGCCGGGAGCCGGACGTGATGGTTAAAGGGGGCATAAACAAAATCAAAGGGGTCAGACCCCTTTAACTTTGGCTAATAAACAAAATCAAAGGGGTCAGACCCCTTTAACCGCTTTAACCCGTTCTTACCGCAAGCTGGCCGTGATAATTACAGGGAGCCGTCCGTGATAATCATTTACTATCTGCTTTATCTTATCGTCTTTCTCTTTATCCTCCCATACCAGTATTTTAAGCGCCCGCCAAAACTTCGCCGCCGATGGCTGCGGGAGCGCATGGGGTTTTATCCCTTTAAATCACCGTCCGCCGAAAAATCCAAGACCCGGCCCGTCGTATGGATACACGCCGTGTCCGTCGGAGAGGCCGTTTCGGCCGTCCCGCTGGTTCGGAAAATTTTATCCGACATTACCCCCAACGTCGTGGTCACCACCGTGACCGACACGGGCCTGAAACTGGCGACGGAGAAACTCCCGGAAGAAGTACGGACCGCCTACGTCGCCTTCGATCTGCCCTTTGCGCTGGAAAACGCCATAAGCCGCATCGGCCCGGACGTACTCGTTATCATGGAGACGGAACTCTGGCCCGGCATGGTCGATCACATGCACAAGATAATGAAACCCGTCGCGGTGTTTAACGGCAGGATATCGAATAAATCGTTCGGAGGGTATAAGAAAATCAGGTTTTTCATGCGCCGCACGCTGGAGAAAATCGCCGTGTTCGGGATGCAGGACGAGGTCTACGCAGGAAGGATAATCGAGATGGGCGCCCCATCGGAGCGCGTGCGCGTCATCGGAAATTTCAAGTACGACGTAACGCCGGCCGGTAAAATCCCCGCGTGGACCGACGGCGTATCGCGTCCGCTTCTAGTGGTGGGCAGTACGCACGAGGGAGAGGAGGCGATTTTCGCTCGGACGTACACGCGATTGCGGAAGGACTTCCCCGCGCTGGGCATGATACTTGCCCCGCGCCACCCGGAGCGCTTCGCGGAGGCCGGAAAAATTCTCGCCAGGGAAGGGATTTCAGTAACTAAGCGTAGCGATATACCGACAACCAAGCGCAGCGATATACCGACGCCGTTAAACGGAGGCCCGGTTACGGACGTCAAGCACGGCGTCGTTCTTCTGGATTGCATCGGGGAGCTTTCGGCGGTCTACGGGGCGGCCGATATTTGTTTTCTGGGCGGAAGCCTTGTGCCTAGGGGCGGACACAACCTCCTGGAGCCGGCCTTCTGGGGCCGCCCGATAATCTGCGGCCCGCACATGGATAATTTCCCCATGGCCGAAGATTTTTTACGCGCCGGGGCGGCGATGTCTGTCAATGAGAATACGATTTATGCTACAATGCTGGAGGTTCTATCGGACGCCGCACTGAGGGCGCGCATGGGGCTTGCGGCGCGTACCGTATTTGAAAAAAACGCCGGCTCGATAGACGGGGCCGTAAATATCCTCAAAGAGATACTGGGTAAAGGATATACCGAGTAAAAGATATCCGAGTAAATGATATCCGAGTAAATGATATCCGAGTATAAGGATATACCGGGTAAAGGATATCCGGGCGAAGGAGATATCGAATGAAGGAGATACTAAATGGGTGACCAAACCGCATATCAGCCGCTTACGCGTCGGGACGTAATCGACGTGCTCCTCTACCGAAGCGGCATAGCCGTTTCGTCGCTGGTTGCGGCGGTGTTTGCGCCCTACGTGATTGTCACGTTGAGGTCCGGCTCGGCGATATCGCACGTTGCGGCCTCGGCCGCGCTGGCCCTCTTATACGTCTCAATCGCCGCAAGCGTTTTAAAGATTCACCTGTACGTGGGGTCTCTCCACAGGTTTTTAAAGAAACTTTACTTCATGTCTCTCGTCTGTCTTGTCTCGTTGACGTTTGTGGGCGGCGGAAATCCGGCCGGCGCAATATTTTACAAGCCGCTTTACGGCCTCCTGCTCCTTCCGCTTGGCGGGTGTCTGGGTTTTATAACGGCCAAGGAGGCTTTTTGCTTTCGCCTGGGCGAGGGCTATCTGCTTGCCGTCATCATGCCCCTGCATATCCTGGCGGCCTCCCTCGGCATAGTCTCGCCGCGCGGCGCGGCCGCGGCCCTGGGCATGATAGCGGCCCTGCTGATCTTTTTCACCGTCAGAAAAACATCCATGCCCCTGCACTACGACATCGGAGACAAGTCGGCCTACAGGCCGTAGGCAAACCGTAGTATAAAAAATCCGTCACCGATGAATAATCGCATTGAAAAACTGAAGAACCGATATACGGCGCTGAAGGAAAAATCCGCCGTCGTCTATAAGAAATACCAAAAATTCACGCCGCCCGCGATATTTTTCGGCGGCTTCGTCTTTGATGTAATCACCTACTACCGAATCGACAGTTGGCTTGACGACCTCATCATATTCCTCTATCTGATGCTCACGGGGGCGTTGATAGTGCTGACCAACCTCATAGAGCGCAAGGCCGATATACCTAAATTTTTCTATAAATACTCGAAGTGGTATCCGCCCGCGATACAGTTTTGTTTCGGGAGCCTTTTCAGCGCCTACGTGATTTTTTATTTCTACAGCGCAACGTTTGCCACCACCTCGATATTCCTTGTGATACTGTTGGCCGTATTCGTGGCCAACGAGTTTATCGAGCACAAATACTCCGAACTGTACGTGCAGATGTGCATCTACTATATGGTGTGCGCGTCGTTTTTCATATTTTTCATACCGATTGTTGCAAAAAAAATGAGCTACTGGACATTCCTTTCCGGGACCGTTATCGGGCTGGTCATGACCGCATCGGTACTGGTTATACTCTACCGGAAGGAGATTTTTAAACCCGGGAGCATGCCCTTTAAAGCCGTGACCGTTACGGCCGCGATGTGTGCCGCTCTCAACCTGTTTTACGTCATGGACTGGATACCGCCGGTGCCGATTGCGCTTCGCGCTATCGGCATATATCACAAGGTTTTAAAGAGCGCGGGAACGTATGAGCTTACCAACGTCAAACCGCCGTGGTACGGGTTTTGGAGAAAGGTGGACGACCCGTTTTATCTGCGCGGCTCCGACCGCGTTTACTGTTTCGCATCCGTATTTGCGCCCACGGCTCTGAAGGAAAAGGTTTTTCAGCACTGGCTCTACTACTCGCGGGACAACGGACGGTGGGTTCAGAAATCGCGCATCGGCTATGAGGTGACGGGCGGACGCGACGGCGGGTTTCGCGGCCATACCTACAAGACCGCCGTTACGCCCGGTAAATGGCGCGTGGAAGTCCGAACGGACGAAGGCCGGCTTATCGGGCGCATCACCTTCGACATCGAGGACGCCAGGGACAGGGTTTTAAATTTCGCAACCGTAAAGCAATAGGACGATATGGACGATATAAAACAATGAACGATAAAAACAAATAAAAAAAACGACACGGTTACTTGACATTTAAGCGGGTTTTTTTTATATTATTAACCGCGGCTTGTTGCCAACCGAATATTTTAAATGCGGCAGAAATAAAAGATTACCCAAAATATCCGTTAAGGAAGGAGAAAACGATGCTGGAGTATACGATAGAAAAAAAGGGGGCCAGTACGGTCTGTAACTTCAAAGGCGAGCTGACAAACGAATACATCGAAGAGCTGAAAAACATCGTCTCAAAGGCCTTCGTCAGCCACGAGCCGGATTTTTCCCTCGAACTCAATTTCGAAGGCGTAACAAAGATAGACCCCCAGTGCGTAAAAGTGATATGCCGCGCGCACAGGATAAGCCAGAAACTCGACGACTCGCTAAAAGTCAGCGGATTAAAAAGCAATGTCCTGCGGCCGGTCGTAACCGATATGGACCTCAAAAATTTCACCACGTGCAACCACTACGGCGTGGATAACTGCGTATGGCACGAGAGGTGCCACACGGGCGAAGAAGGCGAAGCCGCCGAGGCCGCCGCAAGCGTCGAGACGATTCTGAACCATCTGAAGGACATTTTAAAGACGGCGGAGACGACCCTTGGAACGAAGCTGACGCAGGAGCAGCGCGCGTACCTCGATTCGATAAAGAAGTCCGCCGGGACGCTCCAGGCCGAAGTCGAAATCTGCTATAACAAGCTCAAAAAATAAACCGCGAGGCATCGCAAGTGACAAGGCATTACAGATGACGAGGCGTTAGGAATGGCGGGGCGTTGCAGATGACAAGGTGTTGCAGATGACAAGGTGTTGCAGATGACGAGGCGTTGCAAATGACGAGGCATTACGAATGACGAGGCGTTACGAATGACGAGGTGTTGCAAATGACGGGGCATTACGAATGACGAGGCGTTACGAATGACGAGGTGTTGCAAATGACGGGGCGTTGCAAATGACGGGGCGTTGCAAATGATAATTGAGGCGCTTACGCGTCGCCGGGAGGCGGTGCTGGAGAAGTGGCAGCGGCTGTCCGCGGCCGCGTATCCCGTAGAGACGGCCCGTTTCATGAAGAACCGGGATGTCTTTGCAAACCCCGCGGGGTTTGCCCTGTCGGATGCGATGGATGCCGTGATCGATTATCTCTGCAATCAGCCGGAGGGCGTCCGGTCCGAGGCTGCGGACGGGGGCAATCGGTTCGGCGCTGGCGCCGGCGTTGCGGACGCGGGACGGGAAAACCTCGACGCCCGGCTCGACACGCTGGTCAGGCTGCGCGCCGTACAGGACCTTACGCCCGCCGCCGCCGTATCGTTTATATTTTTTCTCAAGGGCGTCCTGCGCGAGGAATTTTTCGACATGCTCCTAGCCCCGGCCGCGTTTAAGGAATTCCTGGCCGTCGAGTCCGGGATAGACGACATTGCGCTGACCGTTTTCGACCTCTACGCAAGGTGCAGGGAAAAACTCTTCGAGGTAAGGGCCAGGGAGCTTGAGAGCAACCACTACAGGCTCCTGGAAAAAGCGCGAATAACGACGAAACGCGAGCCGCCGCCGTCACACGAGCCGCCGCCGTCGATCGAATGCCTATAGAATTCAATAATAAAAGAATAGAGAGGGCGGATGTTCTTAAAACTCAACAAAAAGAGAGGGCAGGAAGATGAATCCAACTAAAGCGTTATATCCTTTGGCGGCCGTAATCGCATTGGCCTTAATCGCCGTGGCGGGCGTGGAGGGCGCGGGGCTTAAGTATCTCTTCGGGATCGTTCTGCCCTATGCGGCAATCGTCATCTTCGCCGGAGGCGTCGTCTACAGATTTATTTATTGGGCGCGCTCGCCCGTGCCGTTTCGCATACCCACCACGTGCGGGCAACAGAAATCCCTGCCGTGGATCAAACAGGCAAAGCTGGAAAACCCCTCGACCGCCGTCGGCGTTGTCGGCAGAATGCTCCTGGAGGTTTTTTTATTCCGCTCGCTGTTTCGCAACACCAAAACGTACCTCACCAGTGACGGAGATTTGATTCACGGCTCCGACAAGCGGCTCTGGGCCGCAAGCATGGTATTTCACTGGGCGTTTCTCCTTATCCTCATCCGCCACCTGAGGCTCTTTACCGACCCCGTCCCGCGCTTCGTAAAGACCGTCGAGTTCTACGACGGTTTTTTCCAGATCGGAACGCCGGTGGTATTTATCACGGCCCTCCTGTTTATAATAGCCGTGGCATACCTGCTGGGCCGCAGATTCTTCAATCCCCTGGTGAGGTACCTGTCCAATCCCTCGGATTATTTCCCGCTCTACGCGATCCTGGGCATAGCTATTACCGGGTACTGGATGCGCTACGTCGACAAGGTGGACATAGTCTTGGTCAAAAAACTCACGGTGGGCCTCTTCAGTCTTCATCCCGTCGTGCCGGAGGGCGTGGGCGTCATATTCTACGTACACCTGATGATGGTGTGCGCGCTGGCCATCTACGCGCCCTTCAGCAAGATGGTGCTCATGGGCGGCATTCTTTTTTCGCCCACCAGAAACATGGCTAATAATAACCGCATGAGGCGGCACGTCAACCCCTGGGACTACCCCGTGAAGGTTCACACCTACGAGCAGTACGAGGACGAATTCAGGGATAAAATGAAGCAGGTCGGCGTACCTGTGGAGAAGGAGTAGATATGGCCGCCAAGAAAATTACACCGCAGGAAATGGCCTCCGTAAATCACCACCCGCCGCGGACGGAGTGGATGGACATTAAGTCGGAAATCAGGGAAGGCATGTTCTGCCACGCCGCCAAAGAGGCGAGTCTGAAAACCCTGGGATTTCCCAACGCGCGTCAGTGGTCGGTGATGGACGAAGACTGGAAGCTACCCTCCAACTGGAAGGAAATCATCATCGAGGGGCTGGCCGAGCGGCTCGAGAAATACCGCTCGCTGAAGGTCTTCATGGACATATGCGCCAGGTGCGGGGCGTGCGCCGACAAGTGCCATTTTTTCCTGGGCACCGGCGACCCCAAGAACATGCCCGTGGTCAGGGCCGAACTCCTGCGCTCGATATACCGCCGGGAATTCACCGCGGCCGGTAAAATCCTCGGACGTATCGCCGGGGCGCGCGAACTCACCGTGGACGTCATCAAGGAGTGGTGGTACTACTTCTTTCAGTGCACGGAGTGCCGCCGCTGTTCCGTATTTTGCCCCTTCGGCATAGATACAGCCGAAATCACGATGGTCGCACGGGAACTTTTAAACCTCCTGGGCCTGAACATCGAGTGGGTGGCAGGCCCCGCGGCCAACTGCTACATGAAGGGCAACCACCTGGGCCTGGAGCCGCACACCATCACCAGCACCGTGGATTTTCTGCTGGATGAGCTCCAGGAAATAACCGGCGTGACCGTCAAGCCCACGTTTAACCGCAAGGGGGCCGAGATACTCTTCGTCATACCCTCCGGCGATTTCTTCGCCGACCCCGGCACCTACACCTGCATGGGCTACATGATGATGTTTCACGAGCTGGGCCTGGACTATACCTTTAGCACCTACGCATCCGAGGGCGGCAATTTCGGACTCTTTACCTCCCACGAGCTGGCCAAGCGCCTCAACTACAAGATTTACGCCGAGGCCAAACGCCTGGGCGTCAAGTGGATCATAGGCGGCGAGTGCGGCCACATGTGGCGCGTCGTAAACCAGTACATGGACACCTTTAACGGCCCGGCGGATTTCCTGGAAGTCCCAAAATCCCCCATCACCGGGACGGTCTTCGAAAACGCCCGGAGCACCAAAATGGTGCACATATCCGAGTTCACGGCCGACCTTATCAAAAACGGCAAGCTCAACCTCAAAAAGAGCCGCAACGATAATCTCCGCGTGACGTTTCACGACTCCTGCAACGTGGCGCGCGGCATGGGCATGCTGGAGGAGCCGCGCTACGTCATAAAGAGCGTCTGCAACAATTTCTTCGAGATGCCGGAA
>Ga0315281_10015725_pt1 | contig 10134 bp, 7 predicted proteins | sample YL17G07_0_MG_FD_204540 | JGI IMG/M metagenome (GOLD analysis project Ga0315281, IMG submission 204540) | Sediment microbial communities from Yellowstone Lake, YNP, Wyoming, USA - YL17G07_0 | ecosystem: Environmental > Aquatic > Freshwater > Lake > Sediment | place: USA: Wyoming | collected...
GTCTTGCCCATCTCGGCCGGATTGCGCGTCACCTTGATGCCGCAGGCCTCCATCACCGCCAGCTTCTCCTGCGCCGTGCCCTTGCCGCCGGAAATAATCGCGCCGGCGTGACCCATGCGCTTGCCTGCGGGTGCGGTGACGCCCGCGATGAAGCCGACCACCGGCTTTCTCATGTTGTCCTTCACCCACAGCGCGGCCGTCTCTTCGTCCGAACCGCCGATCTCGCCCACCATGATCACCGCCTCGGTATCGGGGTCGTCGTTGAACATGCGCAGCACGTCGATGTGCTTCACCCCGTTCACCGGGTCGCCGCCGGTGCCGACGCAGGTGGACTGCCCCAAGCCGAGATCCATCAACTGCCCGACCGCCTCATAGGTCAGCGTGCCCGAGCGCGAGACCACGCCGATGCGCCCTTTCTTATGAATATGACCGGGCATGATGCCGATCTTGATCTCGTCCGGCGTGATCACGCCGGGGCAGTTCGGCCCGACCAGAATGCACTTCTTGTTGTGCTTGCGCATGCGGTCCTTGACCTCGATCATGTCGCGCACCGGAATGCCTTCGGTGATGCAGATCACCAGATCCAGGTCGGCGTCGACCGCCTCCCAGATCGCCTCCGCGGCAAACGGCGGCGGCACGTAGATCACCGAGGTGTCGACGCCCGCCTTCTCCTTCGCCTCCCTGACGCTGGCGTAGATCGGAATGCCCTCGAAATCCTCGCCTGCCTTCTTCGGGTTTACGCCGGCGACGAAACAGTTCCGGCCGTTGGCGTAATCGCGCGACATGCGCGTATGAAACTGGCCGGTCTTGCCGGTGATGCCCTGGGTGACGACGCGCGTGTTCTTGTTGATCAGGATCGACATTGGGGAACCTCTACTTGCCTGCGACGGCGGCGACGATCTTCTGCGCCGCGTCGGCGATGTTGTCGGCGGTGATGATCGGCAGCCCGGAATCCTTCAGGATCTGCCGGCCGATTTCGTCGTTGGTGCCTCGCATGCGCACCACCAGCGGCACCGACAGATGCACTTCTCGCGCCGCCGCCACCACGCCGCGGGCGATGGTGTCGCACTGCATGATGCCGCCGAAGATGTTGACCAGAATCCCCTTGACCTTCGGGTTCTTCAGCATGATCTTGAACGCTTCGGTCACTTTTTCCGCGGTGGCGCCGCCGCCGACGTCGAGGAAGTTGGCCGGCTCCGCGCCATAGAGCTTGATCGTGTCCATGGTCGCCATCGCGAGGCCGGCGCCGTTCACCAGGCAGCCGATGTTGCCGTCGAGCGAGATATACGAGAGATCGAATTTCGACGCCTCGATCTCGGCCGCGTCTTCCTCGTCGAGGTCGCGCAGCGCGACCAGGTCCGGGTGGCGGAACAAAGCGTTCGAATCGAAATTGATCTTGGCGTCCAGCGCCACCACGCGGCCGTCGCCGGTGAGCACCAGCGGATTGATCTCGGCGAGGCTGGCGTCGGTGTCCCAGAACGCCTTGTACAGCGCCTGCAGTACGCCGCGGGCTTGCGCCACCGAGGCGGGGGGAATGCCGATTTTCGCCGCGACCTCATCGGCTTCCGCGTTCTGCAGCGCGGTTTCAGGATCGACGAATACCTTGTGGATTTTCTCCGGTGTTTTCGCGGCGACTTCCTCGATGTCCATGCCGCCCTCGCTCGAGGCCATCAGGCACACCTTCTGCGTCACGCGATCCACCACCATGCCGACGTAGAGCTCTTTCTTGATGTCGGCGCCCTCCTCGATCAGCAACCGCCGCACTTTCTGCCCTTCGGGGCCGGTTTGATGCGTCTTCAGCTGCATGCCGAGGATCTGGCCGGCGAAGCTTTTCACCTCGTCGAGCGATTTCGCCAGCTTCACCCCGCCGCCCTTGCCGCGCCCGCCGGCGTGAATTTGCGCCTTGACCACCCATACCTTGCCCGGGATCGACTGCGCGGCCTTGACCGCGTCTTCGACGGAAAAACAGGCCACGCCCCGCGGCGTCGGCACGCCGTACTTGCGCAGCACTTCCTTCGCCTGGTATTCGTGGATTTTCATTACTCGGTTCCTGGTTGAATCGCAATCGGATGATCAGGCAGACGGGCAAGCGCGCGCATTGACCCAGGTCAATCGGCGTCAATCGGTCCCGGTCTTCGCTTCGCGCCGCCAGCGTGGATAGTACAGGCGCACCGCCTCGCCGCCGCTATCGAGCGCATGACAGCGGTCGAGCTGGAACGGTTTCCTGCCGTCATCGTGGTTGTCGCGCTGCTCGCCTGCGAGCACCTGGATCGCGGCCGAGGGAAACTGGCCCAGCAACTCGGTCAGGTGGGTGCAGCCGCGCACCGCGCCAAAACGCTCATGCAGCGCCTTGCGGAATCCGCGCATCAGGTTCAGCCCCGCCAGGGCGGCATAATCGGGTGCGATCGCGGCGCAATGCGGCGGATAGGGCATGGCGTCGCTACACGCCTCGGCGCTGATCACGTTCATGCGCCCATCTATGGTGAGGCGAACCCACATGTCGTGCACCGGACTGCCGGCCGGACACACGCCGGGCGCGAGCAGATAATCGTCGGGTTTGACGTCGGTCAGGTGCGCTTCGATGTCCCACAGGCCGTCGGCGCGCGCATAACCTTCGAAGCGGACGCTGCGGGTGTGTTTGCGGATGCGCGAGGCGGGATCTGCGGACAGCGGCATTGCTTGTGGAAAAAATGTCGTTGAAACCAGGCGCAAATGGTAACACAATCGCATGGCCGCCGACCGAAGGCGCGGACCCCAAACAGCAAACAACGCACTGCCAGCACAGCTCAACGACGTGAAACACATCCTCGCCCTCGACCAAGGCACCACCAGCTCGCGCGCCATCGTGTTTGCCGAAGACGGCAGCGTGCGCGCGGTGGCGCAGCAGGAATTCCGCCAGATCTTCCCGCAGCCTGGCTGGGTGGAGCACGACCCCGAGGACATCTGGGCCTCGCAGCTCAAAGTCGCGCGCCGCGCGCTTGCGCAGGCGGGGCTGAAGGCGGCCGATATCGCGGCGCTGGGCATCACCAATCAGCGCGAGACGACCATCCTTTGGGAGCGCAAGTCCGGCCAGCCGGTGCACAATGCGATCGTCTGGCAGGACCGGCGTACCGCCGCCGTTTGCGACGCCTTAAAGCGCCGCGGCAAGACGGATGTCGTGCGCGCCAAGACCGGCCTGGTGCTCGATCCGTATTTTTCCGCCACCAAGCTCGCCTGGCTGCTCGACAGCATCCCGGGCCTGAGGTCGCATGCCGAGCGCGGCGAACTCGCCTTCGGCACCGTCGACAGCTGGCTCGCGTGGACGCTCTCCGGCGGCGCGCTGCACGTCACCGACGTGTCGAACGCCTCGCGCACCATGCTGTACAACATCCACGCCAGCGACTGGGATGAAGAACTGCTCGCCCTGTTCCGCATTCCGCGCGCGCTGCTGCCGCGCGTGCTGCCCTCTTCACAGCTCTACGGCGAGAGCGCAAAGAAGATCTTCGGCACGCCGATCCCGATCGCCGGCATCGCCGGCGACCAGCAGGCGGCGCTGTTCGGCCAGGCCTGTCATGCCCCCGGCATGGCCAAGAACACCTACGGCACCGGCTGCTTCATGCTGCTCAACACCGGCGCCAAGGCCGTGCCTTCCGCCCAGGGTCTGCTCACCACGCGCTGCGCGCAACGCGGCGCCAAGCCGCGCTACGCGCTGGAAGGCAGCGTATTCGTCGCCGGCGCGGTGGTGCAGTGGCTGCGCGACGGCCTGGGGATCATTCGCGCATCGAACGAAATCGAAGCGCTCGCCGCGAGCGTGGCGGACTCGGACGGCGTCTACGTGGTGCCGGCCTTTGCCGGCCTGGGGGCGCCGCACTGGGACGCCTATGCGCGCGGCGCCATGCTGGGCCTCACGCGCGGGACCACGCGGGCGCACATCGCCCGCGCGGCGCTCGAGGCGATTGCCTTCCAGTCGGCCGAAGTGCTGTTGTCGATGCAAGCGGACGCGGGCATCGCGCTGAAGGAATTGCGCGTCGACGGTGGGGCCGCCGTCAACACCATGCTGATGCAGTTCCAGGCGGACATCCTCGGCGTGCCGGTGGTGCGGCCGAAAGTGCTGGAGACCACCGCGCTTGGCGCGGCCTATCTGGCCGGACTCGCCGCGGGCGTTTGGAAAGATACCGCCACGATCAGCCGCCAGTGGGCGGTCGGGCGCCGCTTCGAGCCCCGCATGAGCCGTGCCGAAGCCGGCGCGCGCATGGCGGGCTGGGCGCGCGCGCTGGAACGCTCGAAAGACTGGATCGAGCACTAGCGGGCTGCGGCGCTCGAACTTGCGCGGACGGCGGCCCGTCCGCGCGGATCGCCGATTGGGCACGGATGAAAAACACATCCGCGCCCAATCGGCGATCTTGGATATAACCCTAAGCAGTCCCGCCGACGGTCAGGCCATCGATGCGCAAGGTCGGCTGGCCCACGCCCACCGGCACGCTCTGGCCTTCCTTGCCGCAGGTACCGACGCCGGTGTCGAGGCGCATGTCGTTGCCGATCATGCTGACGCGCTGCAACGCATCCGGACCGTTGCCGATGAGCGTCGCGCCTTTCACCGGATAGCCGAGCTTGCCGTTCTCGATCATGTAGGCCTCGGAGGCGGAGAACACGAACTTGCCGCTGGTGATATCGACCTGACCGCCCCCGAAGTTGACTGCGTACAGGCCGTGCTTGACCGAAGCGATGATCTCCTGCGGGTCCTTGTCGCCGTTCAGCATATAGGTGTTGGTCATGCGCGGCAGCGTCGTATGAGCGTAGGACTCGCGCCGCGCATTGCCGGTGACCGGCACGCCCATCAGGCGCGCATTCAGGCTGTCCTGCATGTAACCGCGCAGGATGCCGTCCTCGATCAGCACCGTGCGCTGGCTCGGATTGCCCTCGTCATCGATGTTGAGCGACCCGCGCCGGTCCGGAATGGTACCGTCGTCCACCACGGTCACGCCCTTGGCCGCGACGCGCTGGCCGACGCGTCCGGAGAACGCCGAACTGCCCTTGCGGTTGAAATCGCCCTCCAGGCCGTGACCGATGGCCTCGTGCAGCAATATCCCCGGCCATCCCGGTCCGAGCACCACCGTCATGCCGCCCGCCGGCGCTGCCCGCGCGCGCAGATTCACCAGCGCCTGGTCCACCGCCATGCCGGCGTATTGCCGCAGGCGCTCGTCGTCGAAGTAGGCGTAATCGAAACGCCCGCCACCGCCGGCGCTGCCTTGTTCGCGCCGGCCGTTTTCTTCCACGATCACGGTGAGCGACACGCGCACCAGCGGGCGCACATCGGCTGCCATCAGGCCGTCGGAGCGCGCCACCAGCACCACTTCGTACTCGCCGGCGAGCCCCGCCATCACCTGCACCACGCGCGGATCGAGCGCGCGCGCATGGCCCTCGAGGCGCTCGAGCAGCCGCACCTTGTCCTCGTCGGCCAGTGACGACAGCGGATCGGCCGGGCGATACAGGTCGCGTCCGGCGCCGCGCCGCGCGACTGCCGCGCGGCCGCGCGCGCGCGCGCGGCCCGATTGGCCGCGCTGGGCAATCGCACGCGTGGCCTTTGCCGCATCTTCCAGCGCCGCGAGACTGATGTCGTCGGAGAAAGCAAAGGCGGTTTTTTCGCCGGAGACGGCGCGCACGCCCACGCCCTGCTCGATATTGAAGCTGCCCGACTTGACGATGCCCTCCTCCAGGCTCCAGCCCTCGGAACGCACGTACTGGAAGTACAGGTCGGCATAGTCGATCTTGTGCGCCATGATCGAACCGAACACGCGCTCGAGTTTGCCCGCCCCGAGGTCATAGGGGACGAGCAGGCAGGATTCGGCGGTGGAATAGAGCTGCGTCTGCGCGTGGGATACGGCGGAAGTCTGCATTGAGGTCATTGGGATCCGGGCAAGAGTGCGCATTCTACGCTGTTGGACGAGAAATCCGAGGCTGAGTTCTCCCGCCGCCGTATCAGGGCGCTGCGGGAGCAATCGATGACGCGCCATAGGCAGGGCGCGACTGCTCGACGCGATCCAAGGGGCTTTTCACGCCGCGGCCGCCCTTGTTCAGGACGTGGGTATAGATCATGGTCGTCTCCACACTCGCATGACCCAGCAATTCCTGCACCGTACGGATGTCGTGTCCGCGCTGCAGCAGATGGGTAGCGAACGAGTGGCGCAATACATGCGAGGAAACCGGTTTGACGATGCCGGCAAGCTGCGCCGCACGCTTGATACTGCGATGCAGCGTATCCGCATATACGTGGTGGCGGCGGATGACCCCGGTTTCCGGATCGGCGGAGCGCGTTGCGGACGGGAACACGAACTGCCATCCCGATTCGAACCCCGCTCGCGGATACTTGCGCGCAAGCGCGTGCGGCAACCACACCTCGCCGTAGCCTTCGGCGAGATCGCGCCGGTGCAATCGGCGCACCTTGCCCAGATGAACGTGCAAGGGCTGCACCGCCGCCTGTGGCAGCATAGTCGAGCGGTCCTTGCCGCCCTTGCCGCCGCGGACCATGATTTGATGGTACGAGAAGTCGATGTCCTTGACACGCAGCTTGAGGCATTCGCGCAGGCGCAGACCCGCGCCGTAGAGCAGACTGGCCATCAGCCACCTGCTGCCCTCCAGTTCGGCCAGCAATGCGCGCACCTCGGATTCGGCCAGCACGACAGGCAGACGCACTGGGCGCTTCGCCCGGATCATCCCTTCCAGCCACGGCAGATCAAGCTCCAACACCTGCGAATAGAGAAATAGCAGCGCGGACAGCGCCTGATTCTGAGTGGCCGCGGCGACATTGCGCTCGGTCGCAAGATAACTCAAGAACCCGCTGACCTCGGCCGCCCCCAGTTCGCGCCGATGCCTCTTCCCGGTGAAATAGATATAGCGCTTGATCCAATGCACGTAAGTCTTTTCCGTACGCGGGCTATAGTGCTTCGTGCGAATGCGCGCGCGCACCTGATCGAGCAGCCGGGGCTTTTCGGGCTGCGTTTCGGAAACCGATTTCGATTCAGAATGTTGACCCATTTTTTGCCACCTATCACGGACAGCGATGCGGCGATGAGTTCTTAACGCCTTGATTCCAGGGATGGTTGACGATAAGACTACGCATGAGGTCATGTGATAAATTGCAGCTATTCGATTCATTAAACGTTAGCCGGATCAACCTTTCGCAATTAAGCACCGCACGTGGAGGTCATCCAATGTCCGAGCATGTGACCCATAAATTGCTGAAAGGATTCCTAGAAGCGTTCAATCGCCACGATCTGGATTCCATCATGGGCTATTTCGCAGAGGACTGCGTCTTCTACATGCCGCGAGGTTCGGCACCTCGCGGCGATCGGTATGTCGGGAAGAACGAGGTGCGAGCAGGCTTGGCGAAAAGATTTGAGGGAATTCCGGATGTGCATTACGGAGCAGATCAGCACTGGGTGTGTGGTGATTTCGGAGTCTCCGAATGGACACTTACTGGCACATCTGTGTCAGGGCAAAAGATAGAAGTGAGGGGAGTCGACTTGCTTGAGTTCGTCCGGGGAAAGATCACCCGAAAGGATTCTTTTTGGAAAATCCTTCAGTGACTAGCAAGGCATATGAGAGCGCGCCACCGAGATTTCGGCCGTGATCCGGCTAACAGTGGCTTGCAGGGCGACGCGCCGCAGGCGGCGCGCGCCTGAAGCCAAACGTTAGGTTGGCTACTGATATGTTCCATGGAATCGGGCGCATCGCACTTGGTTTGAGCCTTGCCATCTATGGGGCATACTCATTCGTTAGGGGCGCCGTGCCGCTTGTAGTGGATGCCTTCTTAAGTCACCAATACGTCGATGAAGCGTTTGCCCAATATATGGCGCTAGCAATGGTGATTCTTTCTGCACTCTTTCTGTTGGCTGGCGTTCGACTTATTCGCAAAGGGCTGGCGGCTCGTCAATTGAAACAGCAATCCCAAGATGCTTCCACTCCAACCTAACCGCGCAGCCCGCCCGGACGCGCGTGGAGCGCCGCTCCTCTTTTCGTCATCGCGGTCGCGCGCAGGTGGCTACGAACGTTGAGGCTGTAGAAAAAGTCTTCGCTGCCGTCGTCGCTCTCCGTGTTCGCGCGTTACTCAATGACAACGCCCCGAATGGAGAAAAAGAGAATGGCGCGCTTCAAGCTGGTCGACCGCAGTCCCCGTTTCCTCCCTATTGTCCTCGAATCCCAACTCATCCCCGGCAGCTTCGAGCACGCGCTCGACATTCTCGTCGACACCGAGATTGACCTCTCGCGACTGGCGAAGCGCTTCTGCAACGACGACACCGGCGCCCCTGCCTACGATCCGGCGGTAATGCTCAAGATCGTGCTCCTCGCCTACAGCCGCGGCGTTATCTCCAGCCGGCAGATCGAGCGCCTGTGCCGCGAGAGCGTGCTCTTCATGGCGATCTCGGGCGACAGTGCTCCGCAGTTCTCGACGATTGCAATGTTCGTACGGGAGTTGGGTGAGGAGGCTTCGGCGATCTTCACCCGGGTGCTTCTCACCTGCGATCGCCAGGGCTTGATCGGCCGGCAGATGTTTGCCATTGACGGAGTAAAGCTCCCGAGCAACGCCGACAAGCAAAGGAGCGGCACCCACGCCGAGCTCCTGCACGAGGCCGAGCGCATGGAGAAGGCGGTGACGAAGATGGTGAAAGCCCACCGGGCACGGGACGCGGCGAAAGAGGCTCCGGATGATGCAGCGAAGGAGCGCGCCCGGATCGAACGCCTGCAGACCGAGGCACGCCGGATTCGGGAATTCCTTGCGACGCACGAAGAACGGCGCTCCGAGAAGGGTGCTATCCGCAAGAGCAACGTCACCGACAACGACGGCGCCAAGATGGCGACATCGAAGGGCGTGATTCAAGGCTACACGGCGGTCGCGGCCGTGGACGCGAAGGCACAGATTATCGTCGCTGCCCAGGCCCATGGTTCGGGAAGCGAGCAGAGCGTGCTGCTTCCCATGGTGGAGAGCACCGCGGCCATGCGCACCGGACAGACGCTCATCACCGCCGATGCCGGCTACCACAGCGAGGCGAACCTGAAGGGGTTGTACGAGTTGGGAGTCCCTGCCCTCATTGCCGACGGACTCATGCGCCGGCGCGATGAGCGATTTACGGATCAGGCGAAGTACAAGGCGCTGCCCGACCCGCTCTGGGACAAGACGGTCGCCGCAGAGACATCGACGGGACACTTCAAGCCAACGGACTTCCACTACGACCCGGCGACGAACACCTGCATCTGTCCGGCCGGCAAGACGCTCTACTCCAACGGGAGCCACTGCACCACGAACGGCCGCCAGCACCACAATTTCCAAGGTGCGAAGCGCGACTGCGTGCCTTGCCACCTGCGGGACCAATGCCTGCGCCATCCGGAGCGGACCGAGACCCGGCAGGTGGCGTTCTTCGCGAAGAACCAGCATTCGCCGTTGGAATTCACCGAGCGGATGAAAGTCGCAATCGACAGCGAGCGCGGACGAAAACTCTACGGAGCCCGAATGGCGACGGTGGAGCCGGTCTTCGCGAACCTGCGGCACAACAAGGGGCTCGATCGCTTCACGCTACGAACGCGGCCGAAGGTGAACACCCAATGGACGCTGTACTGTCTGGTTCACAACATCGAGAAGTTGGCGCATCATGGATACACGGGATAGGAAGGCGGCAGCGAGAATGACGCTGCCCGATGCAGGGGAGAATCCATGAGCACGACAATCTCGACAGCGCTCACGTCATCGCACAACCTCGCTTCGTGCATCGGCCGAAATCGACTTTTTCTACAGCCTCGTTAGGCATCGCAAAATCGATTCCCGCCATGAGCCGATGGCTATTGAGGGAGAATTGTCATTATGATTACTAGAAAATACGTCTTTTGCTTGGCGTCGGCGTTGGTATTAGTTCCATTCGTGCCAATTTCGGTTGCGGCTGACTCCGGCATGATCACAAACCCGAGCCGCTATTCGGTTCCTGAAACTGTCGAGCGGTATGAAACTGCACTTCGATCGGAAGGCTTTTTCGTTTTCGCCGAATTGGACCACTCCGCAGCGGCGTCACGATATGGTGTTGAGTTGCGACCGCGAATTGTTGTCGTCTTTGGACGCCCCCAGACTGGAACTGCGAATCTGAAAAAGGCGCCAACGCTTGCCAT
>Ga0315281_10015726_pt1 | contig 10134 bp, 10 predicted proteins | sample YL17G07_0_MG_FD_204540 | JGI IMG/M metagenome (GOLD analysis project Ga0315281, IMG submission 204540) | Sediment microbial communities from Yellowstone Lake, YNP, Wyoming, USA - YL17G07_0 | ecosystem: Environmental > Aquatic > Freshwater > Lake > Sediment | place: USA: Wyoming | collected...
GGCGAACGCGGGGGCGTTGACGTGGGCGTCCACTTCCACCACGCAGATGCCGGGCCTGAGGCCCTTCTTGACGGCGCTGACGAAAGCCGCGTCGGCGTCCGGATCGAAGAAGGGACCGCCGGCGATGTCGTAGGCAGAGAAGCCGCGAAGCGGAAGAACCAGCCCGACGGGCCCCCGTGCGCGATTCAGCTTCTCGGCCATCCAGTCGCCCAGGCGCGCGTTCTCGCTGCGCGTCGTGCGCATCAGTGTGGTGCCGGGGTTATGGCGGTGCATTAGTCGTCCCTCGAAGGTTGGGGGCACGGTATTGGGAGGCCCAAAGTTGACCATGTCGAGCGCGCCGGGCGCGACCACCTGCGGGATGCCGCGCCGGCCGGCCGCCTCCAGGCGCTCCGGTCCGGCCGATCGGTGACCGCCGACCAGTTCGTCGGCCAGCTCTGTTGTGGTGATGTCGAACACGCCTGAGAATTCGCCGTCGTCCAGCCATTCTTCGAGTGCGCGTCCGCCGACACCGTTCGCGTGAAATGTCACGGGCTCGATGTCATGCTCCCGAAGGCGCGTGGCGATGCGCGTCACGCACGGAGTGGTTGAGCCGAACATCGTCATTGCCGCCTCCTCTCCGTGCCGGGTCGGCGGGGGCGATTGCCGACCGCGCACCATGCCGGCGATCGCGTGGCCGGCGTTGTCCAGCGCGGACCGACAGAAGCGGTTCAGGCCGGACAGGTCCACCACGGGAAAGAGCATGGCGATGTCGGCGGTGCCCACGTAGGGTCGCGTGTTGCCGGACGCCATCGTGGACACCATGAGCTTCGGCAGGCCGAACGGCAGCGTTGCCATGACGCGCGTCCCCGCGACGGTTCCCTGGGACCCGCCGAGGCCCGTGACGCCGTGTAGCTCGCCGGAGTCCAGAAGGCGCCGCGCGATGAGCGCTGCGCCCTTCGCCATCACGTCGAGGGCCTCGGCACGGGCGAGGGTGCGCAGGTTTTTCGGATCGGCACCCGTGGCCCGGGCAACCTCCTCGCGCGGAATGTCGGCCGTGGTCGTCGGCGGGTCAAATACGCTGAGATCGAGGACGAGTGGACGGACTCCGGCACGCCGGATGACCTCCGCCAAGTACGCGGCTTCCGGCCCCTTGGTGTCGAGCGTGGCCAGGACGAGGGCAGACGGCCCTGTCACGGGTTTGCCTGCATCGGCCCCGGCCTCCACGTCTCATGGAAGTTCGCGGGATACGGGTACGAGATCGCACGATAACCCTTGAGCTCGAGATCCACGTCGACGTCGATCACGGAAGGCACTCGGGCTTCGAGCGCTCGCCGGAGCGCGGGGGCGAAGTCCTTGGGGTGCGTCACCTTCGTTCCCTGCGCACCCATCGCCTCGGCCCACTTGACGAGGTCGGGGTTCCACAGCTCCCCCGTCCTGGTGAGCCGGTAGTCGCAGAAGGTCTCACGACCGTACAGCCGGAACATGGACTCCCGCTCGATCTGGAGCGAGCGGTTGCTGAGGACCACCCACACGAGCGGGAGGTCCTGCTCCACAGCGGTCGCGATCGCGGTCCCGCCCATCAGGAACGACCCGTCGCCCAGGAGCGCCAACGCGCGCGAGCCTCCACGCGCGAGGCTCGCGCCGATGATCGCGGAGGCGCTCCACCCCATCCGATGAAAGAAGCCCGCGTGCGCGACGTGCCGTGACGAGACGCCGAGGAACGCCGGCCCGAACTGGAGAAGATGGCCGGTGTCGAAGAACACGGGCATCTCGGGGTCGACGGCGGCCACGACCTCTCCAGCGTCGTGACACACTCTGGCGTAGTGCAACGGCGCCCTGTCGGACCGCCGGTCGCCCTCGACGCCCGCCTCCCAGTCGCGCCGGAGCGCGGCGATCTCGGCGTGCCAGGCGCGGCGATCGGCCGGAGTCTTTGCCGTCGCGGCCGCGAGCGCTGCTAAGCCGAGCCGCGCGTCGCAGCCCAGCGCGACCTCGGCCGGGTACGCTCGTCCAAGCTCATTTTCGTCGATGTCGAGATGAATCAACCGTGCTCTGGCGGGGATGTCGAACAGGGTCCAGCCGCCGGTATCAACGTCACTGAAGTGCGTTCCGACAGCGATGATGAGATCGCTGCGCCGTGCCGCCTCGTTGGCATGTCCCGTGCCTGCCCTTCCGATGCAGCCGACCGCGAGACGATGGCCCTCGGGAAACGTGCCCTTGCCGGTCGGCGTGGTCGCCACCGGAATCTGCGCGCCCTCCGAGAAGCGGAGCAGCTCGTCCCATGCGCGCGCGCTATGGACGCCGCTGCCCACGACGAGGAGCGGACGACTCGCGCGCCCGAGCAGGACGGCAGCTTCGACCACGCCGGCAGGATCCGGCGCCGGGGGATGCCACTGGGTCCATGGCCGGGGATCGGGCAGGGCGTCGGAGATCAGCGTGTGCTGGATGTCGAATGGCACCTGGAGGACGACTGGGCCCGGGCGCCCGGTGATCGCCGTGCGGTAGGCCCGCAGGAACATATCGACGGCGGTATCGGGGCGCGTGATGAGCACGGCCTTTTTCGAAATCGGCTTGACGATCTGCGTCCACTCCTCGGGCGCGTACCGATATGCCTCTTCGATTCCGCCCCGGTCGAACCAGTGTGTCGCGCCCGCGCCGGCAAAGACGAGCATCGCGATGGACTCATAGAAGGCGCCGGCGAGGGCCGACACGATGTTCGCATTGCCCGGTCCGACGCTCGTCGTCACGATCGGCATCGGGGCCTGGCGCCGGACTCGCCAGTACCCGTCCGCCATCTGCAGCGCGTGGTCTTCGGCTCGGGCCGGGATCCCCTTGATCCGCGTGTCGTGCACCAATGCATCGAGGAGCGCCCAGTTGCCGTGACCGTTCACGCCAAACACGTACTCCGTGCCCATGCGTTCCAGAAGCTTCGCCAGCGCTAGAGCGACGGTGATCTGCGCCATAATGATTCTCCTTGATCAGTGACCGCGGCCCCAGGACCAGTGTTGTGCCTTGAGCCGCTGGAGGCGCACCGCGAACGCATAGCGGTCGGCGCGGTAGTGGCTCTGAACGAGCTGAATCGGCGTGCCGCCCGGCGCGAGGTACAGGCGCTCGGCAAACAGCAGCGGCGAGGCAAACGGGACTTCCAGGTGAAGAGCGACTTCGCTATTGGCGAGCACCGCGCGGAGCGTCTGGACCGCTTCGGCGATCTCGATCCCGTGCCGCTCCTCCAGCAGGCGGAGGAGCGGGTACTTGAGCAAGTCGGCCTTGCGGAGCCGCCGGCCGATGTTGACGGGGAGGAAGTTCACGGTCCAGGCGAGCACCCGGCCGTTGACTTCCCGCACGCGCCGGACCACGATCAGCGGGGTCTCGGGCGGAAGCGCGAGCTGCTCCAGCACCCTCACCGGCCCCTGACACCGGTCGATCTCGACCGACCTTGCTATGACCCGCTCGACCTGCTCGTAGAGGTCCTCGAGAGAGCCGACGAGCTTGACCGGTTCAACCGCATCCTTCGTCATGCTGGACACGAAACTGCCCTTGCCGTGGTGCCGGACTACGAGGCCGGAATCGACAAGCTCACGCAGCGCTTCCCGGACGGTCGCCCGACTGACGCCGTATTTCTGGCAGACCTCGTGCTCCGACGGGAGGCGGGCGCCCGGCGGAAATGCCCCGCCGCGGATGCTCTCCTCGAGGAGATTGCGGAGACGGAAGTAGAGCGGCAGCCCGCGCCCGCCAGCCCGGTCGCTCCGGAACTGAACGGCCGCCTGTGTGTCCGGTTGCACGGATGATTGGTCGTCCATACAAGCCACCGCGCGGGAGTGTGGCCCAGGCGGATGGGAGGCTCAATGAGGCAATCGACTCATTCCGTGCTGAAAACGGCAGGGCGGGCCGGTAGCGGGCTGACATACCAGTGCCCGGATCACACCGCCTGGTCTCCTCAAGTCGCTTCATTTGCAGCGTTCGAGGGCTGCCAGCAGGCTCCTCGGGCGACCGCCGGCACAGCTCGCGATCCCAGCCCGACACCCGGCCTTGACACGCCGAGCGCGGGCGCGCTATGTGCTGGTGGGCGGGTGAGCGCGGCCTAGTGCGGCGCTATGGAGGATAGATGAGATTGGTCGTGGGAATGTCCGGGGCCAGCGGCGCGATTTACGGCATCCGGGTGCTCGAGGTCTTGAACCGGGCGGGAGTCGAGACGCATCTTGTCATGTCGAATTCGGCCAGGCGGACGGCTGCCCTTGAGACGGATCACGGCGTGGACAACATCTTGAAGTTGGCGACCCACGTTCACGACGTTGACGATGTGGGAGCCTGCATTTCGAGCGGCTCGTTCAAGCACGACGGCATGGTCATTGCGCCGTGCTCGATCAAGACTCTTTCGGCGGTGGCAAACTCGTTCAATTCCAATTTGCTTTGCCGCACGGCCGATGTGACGCTGAAGGAGCGGCGCAAGCTGATACTGATGATTCGTGAGACGCCGCTGCATCTCGGACACTTGCGGCTGATGACACAGGTCACCGAGACGGGGGCCGTGCTCGTGCCGCCCATCTCGGCGTTCTATCACCGGCCCAAGACGCTGGACGACATGATCAACGAGTCGGTGAACAAGGCGCTGGAACAGTTCGGGATGGAGGTCAATGTTCTCAATCGCCGGACCGGGGCGGATAAGCCGGCGTCGGGGCAGTAAAGGACCGGGCGTGACAGATCTCGAAGACCCCTCAGGGCTGTGGAAACAACGCCTTGGATGACGGACTTCGCGCCAACATCATCGGCTATCTGAAAGCGCATCGCGTGATGACGCTGGCGACATCGGCGGGAGATGTGCCGTGGGCGGCAGGGGTGTTTTATGTCAGCCACGACTTCACGATCTATTTTTTCTCGGATCCGAAGTCACGGCACTGCGCCAACGTCACGCGGAACCCGGCGGCTTCGGCGGCAATACACGAGAACTACACGGACTGGCGCGAGATACGCGGATTGCAGATCGAAGGCAGAGTGGAAGAAGTATCCGTGGTGGAGATACCGGCAATGATGAGCGCGTACGTGGCGAAGTTTCCGTTTGTAAGAGATCTGTTGACGCCGGACGGGCTCTTTCGGGTTGGCGGGAAGATGATCGACGCAAGGTTTTACAAGCTCATGCCGTCACGCTGCGTTCTGCTCGATAACAGCAAGGGTTTCGGCCACCGCGAGGAGTTCGTCGTGTCGTGACCGGGGCTCTGTGCTCTCTATACCCGCTGCGGGGCTGGTGGGCCGTTTGTACGATTGCCGGGCTGAGACACGTTGAGTAGCTTGGGGGGTAATGCGTGAGGGGTTCCGCGTCCTTCGACCTGACTTGGGTGCTGGGTGGCCCGTACGCGACCCAGCTACTTGCTCAGCTCGGCGCAGATGTTATCAAGGTCGAGTCGCCCGCCGGCGACATGTCCCGGAAGATCCCCCCTCATTTCGTGGACGGCGAGTCGTCGTTCTTCCTCTCGGTAAACCGCGGCAAGCGCAGCGTGGCCCTGGATCTCAAGCACGTGGACGGGCAGCCGGCGCGTGTCGGCTACCAGATCGCGGACCCGGCCGGGGGCCTCTACGCGGCGCTCGCTACGGTGGGCGCGCTGCTTCGCGCGCTGCGCACCGGGAAGGGCCAGTACGTGCGGGTGTCCCTGCTCGATTGCCGGCTCGCGCTGCTCACCCGGCAGGCGCAAAGCTATCTCGCGTCGGGTAAGGTCCCGGGGCGGCTCGGCTCGCGCCATCCCATGATCGCGCCGAGCGAAACCTTGACGAAGCCCTTCGGGAACCGGTCGTCGCTCTGCGGCGGATGCTCGAGACCGTTGTCAGCCCCGCCGCCGGCTCGTCGCTCCGGTTCCTCGGCTATGCTTTCAAGTTCGCCGGCTCGAAACCGCTGGCGTGCCCGCCCCGCCTTGGGGAGCACACGCGGGCGGTGCTGCGAGACGTCTGCGGCTACGACCCGGTCGCATCGCGGCATTGGCCCGCACAGGGGCCGTCACGCTGCTCGATGATTGAGGTGGAGGTCCGGCGGCGAAGGCCGTCTCCGGCTTGGTCCCGATTGAAACCGTCTGCCAGGAGGAGTCGACATGAAGTGTCTCGACCAGAGAGAATGGATTGCGACGCTGGAGCACGCCGGCGAAGTGGCGCGCGTGAAGGTGCCGGTCGAGTGGAATGGGGAGATCGGCGCAATCTGTCGCCGCGTGCTCAACGCTCAGGGGCCCGCGCTCGTGTTCGAGAACATCGTCGGGCACGAGCGCACCTGGTGCACGAAGCTCTTCACGGGAAGCCTCGGCACGGCCGGGCGCATGGCACTCGCCCTCGGGAGGTCGAAGGAGACCTCGCGTCGCGAACTGGCCGACATCTTCCGGCGCGCGCTCCACGAACGCATCCCGCCCGTCGTCGTCCCGAAGGGGCCGGTCAAGGAGAACATCCTCCGCGGTGACAAGGTCGATCTCTTTCAGATCCCCGTCCCCCTCTGGCATCCGCGCGACGGCGGCCGCTACATCAACACGATGTGCGCGGTGGTCACGCGGGATCCCGACACGGGGTTCCTCAACGTCGGGGCCTACCGGGGGATGATCGTGGATGGGCGGCGGATCTCCGTGCTGCTCATCCTCGGGCAGCACTGGGGCGAGCACTTCGTCAAGTACGCCGACCGCGGTCAGGACATGCCCGTCGCTGTCGTGTACGGATGGGACCCGCTGCTCGACATCTGCGCGGGGAGCCAGATCCCTCGGAACGTGAGTGAGTACGACGTCATGGGCGGACTCCGCGGCGAGCCGGCCCCGCTCGTCAAGTGCGAGACGTCGGAGATCCTCGTGCCAGACTCCGCTGAAATTGTCATCGAGGGCTTCATCTCCTCCGACCGGAGCACCTTCGCGATGGAAGGGCCGTTCGGGGAGTACTCCGGGTACTACGGGGAGCCGCGTCCCCGGCCGGTCATACGGGTGGAGTGCATCACGCACCGGAAGGACCCGGTCTACCGGGGCAGCCTCGAGGGTGTGGGGCCCGGGGCGATGAATGAGGATGCCGCTATCTACACCGTGACCACGAAGGCGGCGATCCTCGACACGCTCGAGCGTGCGGGCGTCCGCGGCGTCATCGACGCCCGGCCGGGGCCGGTGACGATCATCAAGATCCGCCAGACCTTCAACGGACAGGCCAAGCAGGTGGCGGCCGCTCTGTGGAGCAGCGATGGCTCCGAGCACTTCTGGAAGGTGATCATGGTGGTGGACGAGGACATCGACATCTACAACGACCGTGCCCTGCACTGGGCGCTCTGCTACCGGGTCAACCCCGGCACCGACGATCTTTTCGTCTTCCCCGGCACGCGGGGCGGAGTACTCGACCAGACGATCCCGCTCGCCCAGCGGGATGACACCACCCTCGGCACGGGAACGTGGAACCGTCTGCTGATCGACGCCACGCGCGACTTGCGGACGGCGGTGCACGACCGATTCGGCCGTCCCACGTGGCCGACGATGTCGACCGAGCCTGACGTGAAGCAACTGGAGCTGGTCGAGCGGCGGTGGCAGGACTACGGCATCGTCGTTCCCGAGCGGCGGGGCCGGAAACGATCGTGACGTCTGGACCGAGAAATCCAGAGATGAAGGGATCGGTGAAGAGGCTCGCGGTTTCGAGGCCGAGCGCGTGGCGATCATCCTCGGACCCTACTCGACGCCCGGGGCGGAGGCGACGGTGCCGGTGACCGAGCAAAACGCGCAGTTCTGCTTCGATCTCTGCAACCGCGGCTACGTGCTCCGCCGCGGCCAGGTCGTCACTGCAGGGAAGATGGAAAAGCTGTCAACTTCGCCCACGGCTCCCTGATGGCGATCACGTTCGTGATCGAGGCCCTCCTGCTCATGCGCTACGGCGCCGACATGCGCAGCGCCGAGAACGTCTTTTCGGGGAGGTTCGTCACCGTCCTGGGTGTTGGCATCGAGGTGACGCGCGCCGTTGCCTTCCTCATCTCGCTCATTGGCCTTACCGCCCTCGGGATCGCGCTCCGGTACAGCGACTGGGGCCGGCGCCTCCGCGCCACGGCGGCCGACGAACTGGCCGCGTACCTCGTCGGCATCCCCGTGCTCAGAGTGGAGGCGTGGACCTGGGGGGGCGGCATCGGTGTGCTGGGTCTGGTCGGCCCCGTGCTCGCGGACGTGTTCAAGATGACGCCCGACATGGGACTGCGATACGCGATCCTGGCGCCCGCGGTGCTGCTCCTCAATCCCGCGGCGGCGCTCGCGAAGATGCGCGGGCGATGAGCCGGGTCGAGAACGGCCCCGCACCAGGCCCACAACCTCGGTAAGGAGGACCCATGAGAGTTGAGACGCTGCTCCCCATCGGCAAGGTCGATCCCGGTCTGCGCGACGTGTCCATGAGGCTCGACCTGCCCAAGGTCCCCGACATGGCCCGCGAGGTCGAAGCGCTGGGATACGACGGCCTCGTCAGCGGCGAAACCAAGAACGATCCCTACGTCCCGCTCGTGCTCGGCGCGGCGAGCACGGAGCGCATCCGGCTCACCACTGCCGTCGTCATCGCATTCCCGCGCAGCCCGACGGTCACGGCCCTCACGGCCTGGGACATCCAGTCGCTCTCGAAGGGCCGCTTCGTCCTGGGGCTCGGCCCCCAGGTGAAGGGCCACATCGTGCGGCGCTTCGGCATGGCGTGGGCGCCGCCGCTGCCACGCATGCGCGAATACATCCTCGCCGTTCGCGCCGTCTGGAACTGCTGGCAGAACCGCGTGCCCCTGGACTTCCAGGGCGAGCACTACAAGCTCTCGCTCATGGTCCCGCTGTTCGACCCCGGCCCGATCGATTACCCGGATATCCCCATCCAGCTCGCCGCCGTCAACACGGGGATGTGCAGGCTGGCCGGAGAGCTATGCCAGGGGTTCCGGCCCCATCCGATCTGCACGCCGAAGTACATCGCCGAAGTCATGGTCCCGAGCGCGCAGGAGGGCGCGAAGAAGGCGGGACGCGACCTCGAGGGATTCGACCTGATCCCGAGCCCGCTCATCGCGACGGCAGCCACGCCCGCGCTCTTGGAGGAGAGGATCCGGGACGTCCGGTCGCGCATCTCCTTCTATGCCTCGACCCGCACCTACCGCGCGGTCTTCGAGCATCACGGCTGGGGGGCGCTGGTCGACGAGCTCCACGAGTACTCGGTGAAGAAGCGCTGGGAGGAGCTGCCCACGCGCATCACCGACGAGGTGCTCGACACCATCGCCGTGATCGGGACCTACGACGAGCTCGCGGCGAAGCTCAGGAAGCGCTACGGGGGCGTCGCGACGGGGATCGAGTTCGGTCTGCCGCTTCGCACCCCGGCTGATCGCGAAGCGCTGCAGCACATCATCCGTGAGCTCCATGGCTGAGTGAGCCCGAGGAAACTAATCGGTCGGCGACTCGGCGCCAGCTTGACGTGTATGTGTTGGTGGCTCGGCATCACTCTCGGCTCGATCCAACTAAGCTGGGGTGCAAATTGACAAAGAGGTGATCAAGGCTGAAACACGGGTTCGAATCCCGTTGGGGCCACCAGTCGGTTTTTGTTAGAGTTTTTGGCCTCGGGTTTGAGAAACATCGATATTGATAGGCGAAGGGTGAGCCCTTTTGCTTCGCCGGCAGCCCCCCCGTTGATAGAATGGTGGCAGTCTCACATGCGTCCCATCTTCGTGCGATTCCTGGCCGCCTTCATGCTCTGCTGCGCCGCCCTGGCGGGGATGTCTCCCGCCGAGGCCGCCTCCGCTCGCCCGGCCACCGTCGAGATCAAGGGACCCAAGGGCAACCTCGGCCAGCTGCCCCTCCAGGTGATGGACGACGGCGCCTCCTATGTTGCGGCCGAGCGTCTGGCCGGTCTCCTCAAGGGCTCCTGGGCGGTCAAGGGCAAGACGGGCACGCTGACGGTCGCCAAGCGGATCGCCCAGTTCAACCGCGACCAGTCGCGACTGACCCTCCAGGGCCAGCCTCTCGTCCTCGAGGGAGCCCCGCGAGTCACCGCCAAGGGCTGGCTCATCCCGGCCGACTTCCTCGACAAAGGGCTGGGCCGACTGGCTCCGGGTGTGAGCTCCACGCGTCCCGCCTCGGCGTCAGCGAAATCGCCTGTCAGGCGCGTGGATTCCAGCGTGGCCTTCGAGGAGCTGCGCTACCGCTCGTACCCGTCCTTCACCCGGGT
>Ga0315281_10015727_pt1 | contig 10134 bp, 12 predicted proteins | sample YL17G07_0_MG_FD_204540 | JGI IMG/M metagenome (GOLD analysis project Ga0315281, IMG submission 204540) | Sediment microbial communities from Yellowstone Lake, YNP, Wyoming, USA - YL17G07_0 | ecosystem: Environmental > Aquatic > Freshwater > Lake > Sediment | place: USA: Wyoming | collected...
TACGCCGCCGCCGAGATATTCGTCCAGTTTTGGAATTCCTGTTTCTATCATGTTACCTCCTAATTTTTTGGCACCTACCTCGTGTGACTGTACTTTACATTTATCTTCGCGCCGCTCACCTCGTACTCGTACCACTTTGTTGGTTTTGGTGCTATTCCTGCAGCACGCATGAAATTGATATCCTTGTCCGTCTCTATCTCGATGACCCCGTCGACAAGTTGCTTCAGCGTCGTTATCGTCTGCGCGTCGTGCATTCCCTGCTCGACGATGTATATTCCGATAGCCTCAACTGATTTTATTCGACCTGTAAAGACGTGCAGAAACCTGAAAACCGTCTGCAGGTTCGAGTACATGAGCATCGTGGAGAGGGAGTGAATACACAGCCTTATCTTGCGTACGTTCTTCTTCATCCAGAAATCTTCGAAGAAGTTTGTGATGCTGACGCTTATTCCTGTCAGGTTGACCGGACTGGAGACTCTTTTTATATTTTCGCTGTCGCCTATGCTGAGACCTATCGTCTGGGAGACGCAGTCAACTATACCGAATTTGTTCTTGTATCTGTCTGTATCAAGTCCGTTCTGTTTGAACCACTTCAGCGCATCCTCGCCGGAAATTGTTGTCGTAACCAGCACCGCTGCCTCATCAATGCTCAGCCCGGAGTAAAGTATGTTGTTTGCTATAACCTCCTTGCCGCACATAGGAGGCCCTATTAACATTATATTCGAACCACCGCGAACGCTACCGATGGCTTCGTCCAGCCCTGGTATCCCGAGTATGTAATCTGTCATCCAAACCTTTTTTTATCTCTTTTATGTAAATAAAAAACGTTACGTATAAAGAAAAACTTTTCTATCATGCATTCGTAACCCTGTTTGAGGAATATGAACTATACCAGGGACGAACTGATGGTTGCCCTTCTGGCGAGAGAAATCAGGGACGGTGAACTTGTATTTCAGGGTGCTGCATCCCCCATGGCGCTGGTTGCTATAGAACTTGCCCGCAGGACGCACGCACGCAATGCCTCCTACCTCTCTCTTCTCGGTGCAAACCCTGACCCGATAAATATGGACGATATAATAAATTTCCGCCCCGTGAAAGTTACAGGCTACTTCAACCTGTTTGATTTGTGGGATTTCATCCAGAAGGGTTACATAGACCTGGAGTTCATAAGACCCGCGCAGATTGACCAGTACGGCAACATAAACAACACCGTGGTCGGGACTTACGAAAAGCCGTCCGTGCGCTTCCCTGGGGGAATTGCAATCTGCGATGCATCGCTCCTGATAGGGCGGATTGTCCTGTACGTAACCAAGCACGCAAAGAGAACTTTCGTGGAAAAAGTTGATTTCGTTACCGCCCGCGGTGGCGGCGAATGGCGGAGGCAGTATGAATATGGTATCGGACCCGCGAGGGTAATAACTCCACTTGCTGTTTTCGGGTTTGAAAAAGACGGCAGGATAAAAGTTGATTCAATTCATGAGGGCGTATCGGGGGACGAACTCATACAGAACACAGGATTCGCTATCGAAATTCCGGAGGAAACGCCAACGACGAAACCGCCGACCGAAGAGGAGATGCGGCACATAAGCGAGATAGACCCGTACGGTTTCAGGCAGATAGAATTTCCGGAACTCAGACCGAAGGTCATGGCAAAAATGGCTGAGGTAATGCTTGCGCCGAAATAATCTGAGAACCCGTTTATTGGGTCTCCCTTCTCTCTACAACTCTCTTCGCACCCCTGAATTCCACGTACGTCACCTCATCGCCCTCTGCGAGCGTCTCGAGCAATTCCTTCGCAATCTCGGCATCAAACGTGTCATAAGAGTCCATACCCATCACCTGCAACCCGCCCTCACTTTTCGATATTATCTGCCCAAGGCGGCGTATGATTTCAACGGTCTCCATATTCTCATGCGGTGAAAGGGTCGTTGTTCTCCTGTCCCCGTCAAAAACTCCTTCCAGTTCTAATTTAGTCTTCGTGCCTGAGTGACTTGATACGACTACCGATTGAATCTCTTTGATGAGATACGGCTTCTCATTTAGCACGATGTAAGTGCCCCTCTTTAACTGTCGTACTTCCATAACTTATTTTATCTCTTTTATGCTGCCGGCACCGCATATTCGCAGGGTGCCCCATGGCATCTCAGGTCTGCAGAGGATGCACCGCTCTCCTGCCTCGATGGCAAACGACGTGCGCTCTGATTCCAGACCGAGCGTACACTTATCCCCACCCTTGGCGGCGTCTGCATTGTTCCCATCCTTAGTTATCGAACGTACCAGCACCGGGTGGAACTGCATTCCAACGCTCAGGTGCAGTCTCTGCTCTTTTGCAATGGGCTCTCTATAAAATTGATTGACATCGAAATCTACGGTAAACTCTCTGGACTTGTGCATATCAGCAGAAGAATCGCAGATTACGTCTCCGCGGCGAACATCGTGGTAATGGATGCCTTTGAATCCTATTGCGATGCGGTCTCCGGCGTTCGCCACCTCAACATCCTCATTGTGAATCTGGATGGACTGGACGACCATCTCCTTACCCCACGGCATTATGTTTACCTTGTCGTGCGTTTTGACCGAACCCCGTTTTACCACGCCCGTCACAACCGTAAACCCGCTCTTTGGCTCTATAAAGTGGTCGAGCGGCATCTTGAAAGTTCCCTGCTCTCTCTCCCCTATCTGCAGGTTCGGGAGCGCATTCGCCAGTTCGGGAATGTTTGCATTGGTTACAGTCGAGACCTCGTATACCGGGAAAGAGCCGAGGGGGGTGGTCTTGAACATCGCTCTTATCTTATTTTTCAGGTTCTCCACATCGTCCTGCGAGACCATATCAGTTTTGGTCACGAGAATTGCCCCGTACTTTATACCTGCAAGGGTCAGCGCAATTATAATCTCCCCGGTCTGATAGTTCACTCCATCCTCGGCAGATATCGCCAGCAGGGCTGCATCGCATATGCTGGCAACTTCGAGCATGGGCTGAATTTTGCTCGGGTCTCCCGGGACATCTATGAGCGTAACGTTCGAGTCCCTGACCTTGTATGAGTAAAAAGCAATGTCAGACGACATTCCCTCTCTCTGCTGCAGTTTCTGGACGATGGAGGTTTTTCCGGCGCCTAAATTTCCGAATACTCCGATGTTTATGTTCTTCATGGTCACATAGGGATTATACATAACCGATATAAAAATCCTCTCAAAAAGTCATGGAAAATCAGAAAAGAAACCACAGGCGAATATCACTCACCTAAAGGCGGGCACCTTCAATATGGAACCACAAGATTTCACAGATTTTCACGAGATGATCTATTTCTACTTATTGTTTTTCCCTCTTGTGTTAATCTTGTGTAATCTCGTGGTTTAAACAGTGTTTACCTGTGTTCATCTGTGGTTTTTGTACAGGTTGATGCAAAAATTTCAATTCTTGCCGTTCAGTTTCGTAAGTCTCTTTTCTATCGCAAATACGGTCATTTCATTGTCAAAGTGCTCCAGCTGGGAACTGCATTCAGGGCACCTGAAATCCATCTTTGTTGCGACATCAAATATGAACCGTTTTCCGTCGTTTTTACAGGTGTAAAAGACGTTCTCTCTCTCGAATTCCAGCCTTTGCTTCAGATTTCTTGCAAGTTTGCTTGTCTCATTTTCCAGGATAAACCCGATATCATCGAAATTCAATTTCCAGAAGTACGTGAGCCATCCATTTTCGTCGTTCCTCTCGCGGCGATATTCTGCCATCCGCTTTTCGTACAGTGCAAAGAGGGTCCTGCGAACCGAGTAGAGGCTGATTTTGCTCTTTTCTGCAATCTGATCATCGGTTATCTCTCCAGCGTCAGGAACGCTTTCGACAATTTTTAACCCTTCATCACTAATCAGTTTTCGCAGGTATTCTCTGATGACGGGGTCTTCCAACGTGTTCATATACGCCTGTTATTTCATTCTGCTTTTTAGGATATAAAACTATTGTTAATGTTTCTACATTTTTAAAGACACATTTGGACATCTGTGGCTAATTTTATACATTTAAATCGCCCTTGCGACGTTTTTAAAGAGTTCCTGCCCATCCGACTTTTATATCCCTCGCCGTTTTTTCGAGTATGTGCTCAAAGTCAACCCACTGCTCTTGTTTTTTTATTGATAGCAGGAGCAAAACATGGTCGTTTATCGATGCATGCATCTTCCACCGTATAAATTATATACACGCAGGACTAAATTGTTTTTCATGCAGTTCTCGATGTGCTCCCTGTATCCGAAAGATGAGAGGGCGATGTGCGCATGCTTCCTCGGAAAAGACAGCAGCGTAGTGAGAGACATGAAGAAACTGCGCTCGGATGCGCTAATGTGGGCTGCAATGGTCTCCGGAAGCATAAGCCTGCACGACCTGGAGCAGGAGGCACACGGGCGCAGAAGCTGGGACGGCGGAAGGTGCGATGCTGATTTCATAAAAGAGTGCGAGAAAGAGGGTATAAAAGTTTTTGGCGTCGTTTTCACAGCGCAGGGGTATGAGGTTGCGATAGCGCTTGACGAAAAAGAGGGAAAACTGCTGAGTTTCGGCAGAAAAAAAGAAGGGGCGAAAAATGCGGTGTGGGGTCTGAACGAATTTTATAATAACAGATTCCAGAAGATTTTCAAAGGCTGGAAGGACTATTTCAGCGATGTTCTCAAAGATGAGACTGGTAAACCAATAAAAAATTTTATAGAAGAAACCGCATGTAGAAACATAAAAGGTGAAGTTATAAGGGCGCTGTGGACGTGCGAACTCCCGAAGTATTTTGATATGAACTCATACTACATGTGCAAGAACAGCCCGCACTGGCAGAGGTACATTAAAAAAATAATCGAGATGCAGATAGATGCGGGCGTTCACGGAATCCTCTTTGACGAAACTGGTGCGCCTTTTGACTGGAGCATGCTGGGCGGAGGATTCTGCAGGCATTGCATGAAAAAATTTGAGAGTTACATGGTGGAGAAGTATGGAAAAAAATTCGAGGGATTCAACTATGCAGGTTTTCTTAAAAAGAGAAAGTGCGGTCTGGGAGCTACGCTGAAAAATCTCAAAGGCGTGCCGTACTGGAAAGATTACAGACTGTGGGCGCTCGAGAGCGTTCGTGAAAACCTGGAAGAACTCGCAGAACATGCACGAAAATACGCAAAAGGGAAGGGGAAGGAAGTTCTGATAACAGGAAATTATGCAGAATTGCTACCATACTATTTCCATGTAATAGACCTTGTTGACATCGTAAACTTCGAGATAATGCTTTCAGACCCGCCTGAGAAAAATACAGCCCTTTACAGGCTCGCGAGGGCGCTTGCGCGGGATAAACCCGTTACTGCCGTGCCGACGATTTTCAACGCCGCAGATTTCAGGGAAAGAAAGAGGAAGACGGATATATCTAACCTCGAGAAGTATTTTATCGCAGAAGCGGCTGCATCGCAGGCAAATTATCAGATACCATATTCATGCTTCACGATAGCAGGGAAAGGCGCATACTATCCGGATGTGGATGCACTCGAACCCTATAGGTCTTTCATCGCAGACAATCCTGAATTGTACGGCGGAAAGCCGATGGCAGACGTTTCGCTCGTATGCTCTTTCGCAAGTTATTTCTGGACTTTCGACTGGGTGAATTTTCCGGGGAGCCATATGAAGGCTTTCTTCGAGGCAGAGCGAATTTTGAACGACCGTCATGTACAATATGACATATCAATCCTAGGCGACGGCGTTTATCTGGACGAGTTTTACGATACCGGCAGCGCTGACATCGTCATACTTCCAAACGTTGAATTTCTTTCCGATGCCCAGAGAAAATGGCTCGAAGATAAAGAGATACTCATAGGAAAACCCGATGCGCTCATCCCGTCCATAAAGTCAAACCTGCCGGGAGCGTCCATTCTGGCGGCATATAAAAAAGGTGAAAGAGCGATGCTGCACATCGTAAATGCACAGTATGCTGAGGGGGGCTCATTTTTCCCGCTCAGGGATGTCGGTATAGACCTCGGCAAAAAAATAAAATCCGCGGAATTGTACACCCCGGAAGGCATCAAAGAGATTCATGTATCCGGTAGTTTACTGAAAATTCCTGCGATTCCGATTTACGGTGTCGCTGTCGTGGAGGTATGATGCATCCTCTGATAGACTTTTTTGCAAAGCCGAGGCTGAAAGGTGGCGCGCTTCTGAAAACTGTAACTGCACTGCTCAAAGTCCTGAGCGAAAATCCTGACATAGTTTACCTGCTTGAGGAAAGTTCCGGAGAGACGCTGCTTGTTATAAAAGAGGACGGCAGAACGAAATCTGCATTTGTTCTTGGCGGTGGGAGCGTGATGACGTTTGCGTCCGAGGAAGAGGCGGTGAAAAATGCCGTGGACATACAGTATGCTATAAAGATTGAGAAAGAAGCGTGGGGAAATATCATGGAGGGAATGAACGAGTCGGGCACGCCTTTCGTGGAAGGTGCAAAAGTTGCCCAGGAGGAGCTCAGGAGCGGAAGGTTGAGCATAAGTCCAAAGCCGAAGCCTATGCAACTCTTTCTTTCTATGGACGTTGAGGAAGTCGTGCTCAAGTTTTCGCCTGCGTTCGGGATTTCGCCCGGGGAAGAGAAGGTCTGGCTGCTGCCCTGGTATCTCACGAAAACCATTTTCAACTTTTCTTTTCTGTTTTTGTACAGGAAACTGTCAGGCAGGCATATCTGAAACTCACTTTTTTGGCACCATACCGTAAACTCTCGTCGGCAACTCGGTGAGTCTTTCTGTTTTACCCTTGCTGTTTATGAGGTACGGGTCCTCTATCCTGAAGCCGAGTCCCTTCGCCGGAATATTCTTATAACGCCGTCCAAAAACGCCGACGTCCAGTTCGAGAGAGATATTCTTTGGAAAGTTGTAATCGGCATGCTGCGTCGCCGCACCGAATCCTTCCATGCATTCCGTCCAGCCTATATTGTGCACCTCGCTGTACATCGGCTCAAGGCCCTTGCTGCGAAGGTATCTCCTTGATGTGAGGTCGACCTCTTTTGCAGGGGCACCGTATCTCAGTTTTTCGACAGAAAGTTCCAGCGCCTTGGTTCCGTGCTCTATGAGTTCCTTCTGTGCCTCGCCCGGGCGACCGCCTGCAACGACAGTCCGACCTATCGCAGAGGCAAGACCTGCATACCTTGCGCTTGCCCCGAGCACGACGAGTTCGCCCTTCTTTATGACTTTGTTAGACGCCCGACCTATCACGTTGCTCGCGCGCTCTCCTGAGCAGACGATAGCGGTAAAACCAATCCTGTCAGCGCCCATCTGTTTAATAACGTAGTCAGAATTTGCAGCAACCTGCGTTTCCCTCTTTCCGACCTCCAGAGAGCTTATCAGTGCGAGCATTCCGTAAGTCGTTATTCTTGCGGCAACCCGCATCATCTGCTGCTCGGTCTCGCTTTTTATGTATCTCCAGTGGAGCAGGATATCGCTGGCATCAGCTACCTCTGCTCCTGCGTCTCCAAGCAAATCAAAAATCTCGCAGGGCAGGATGCTTCCCAGCGTCAGAACTCCTATTTTTTCCACATCGCCTGACGCCTCTTTCAGAAGACTCCGCAGGTTCGAAAACTCATACCCCGGATAATCTTCGTCAGGTATCTTGAACTCCGTGAGGCATCTGTATTCTCCAACCTCCATCATCTCCTCTGCATACGCTTTTCCTTCCGGACCTCCGAGCACAAAGACCTTTTTTGAGCCGATAATGACTGCAGCGCTCTCTACTTGCGGGTCGTATCCAGTCAACCAGCCCGTGTCGCCTGGGCGAAGTTCATTTCCAAATGCGAAACCGACATCGAGACCTCTCTTCTTAAGTTCCGTACGCATTCTTTCTATGCGGTATACAAATTCGCTATTGGGGATCTTCTTTCTCAGGTCAACCTGCCGGAGAGTATTCACAAATTTAACAGGATTAAATGACATATTTTTCCTCAGAGATAGGATACACCTGCGGCGTAAATAAGTCTTTTCTTTGGTTAAGAAGGGAGAAGCCCAGTGGAAACATTTTTCTTCTGATATTTCTTTCTCTGGCAGATACGATGCAATCGAATATATATATATAGTATATACCCAAGCGTTATGGAATCTCGCGACACAACTATGATAGGTGATATAAATGGTAAAAGTAGGTTTTGTAAAACTCGGAAACCTCGGAATCTCGCAAGTCATTGAACTTCTTGTAGATGAGAGGGCAGACAGGGAAGGCATAGACGTTCGGACATTTTCGACAGGCACAAAACTCGGACCAAACGAGGCGGCAGTCGCAGAAGAGATGAAAAAGTGGAACCCTGACTTTTCGGTTGTAATTTCGCCGAATGCGTCGCTCCCGGGACCAGCGAAGGCAAGAGAGATTCTCGGAAAGCCATGCATCGTCGTATCGGATGCACCATCCAAGAAGATAAAGGATGACCTCGACGGCAAGGGTTTTGGTTACCTTATACTTAACGGAGATGCGCTGATAGGCGCTCGAAGAGAATTCCTTGACCCGACCGAGATGTCCATGTTCAACTCGGACCTGCTGAAAGTCCTATCAGTCTGCGGAGTTATAAGACTCGTCCAAGAGGAACTCGAAAAAGTCATAGGGCAGGTTGTGCAGGGGAAGAAGAAGGAGGAACTCATACTTCCGAAGATTGTAGTTTCGGCTGACGTTGCAGTCGAAAGGGCGGCATTCTCGAATCCATATGCAAAGGCGAAGGCGATGGCAGCGCATAACATGGCAGAGAAAGTTGCGGACATGGATGTACAGGCGTGCTTCGTTCTAAAAGAGGCGGAGAAGTACATTCCGCAGGCAGCGGCAGCGCACGAAGTTATGAGGTGTGCGGCTAAACTGGCGGATGAGGCGAGAGAACTCGAGAAGAACGCCGATGCGGTTGTGAGAACCCCGCACGCGAAGACCGGGGAAATACTGCGCAAGGCGAAATTACTCGACAAACCGCAGAAGTGAAACTGGAAATTTTAATAGCATTTGCGATTGCCTGCGCGCTCCTGATGTCAGGATGCATGAACCAGAGACCGCAGGCAGCGTCAAATGTTACGGAAGCCTGCGTAAATGCGTGCAGGGATGCAAAGAAAGCCGGTGCAGACCTTGGCAGCGGGCCCTGCCTTTCGAATAATATTTCTAAAGACTGGGTTTGCGATGTTGCACACAACCCGAGGGCTGATGTGGATAGCATTCCGGAAAACCAGTGCCAAGCATACGGAAAACAGGCGTCTCACTTCGTTGAAGTTACGCCAGAGTGCGAGTTCATAAGGGCTGTGTAAAAAGATGCCTCCCCCCCTTCTTCCCCATCTTCGCCTTTTCAACGGCTGCGAGTGAGAACTCCCTCATAAGACCGTCCGGCAACTTTTTTATTATTTCCTCGAACCTTTTCGCTTTTTCATCGTCGATTTTGACGCTCAGACCCCACAGGGTCTTGAGAAGAAAATCGGAAAATTCGCTTCCAGTGGTGCCAAATATTGCGCCCATCTTCTGTGCCCCTAACCCGAGTTCTTTCCCTACAGCATCGTAAGGGTCAAGACCCTCTTCGAGAATTTTTTCGACGTATTTCTTGAACGCCTCATCTTTTTGTTTCAAGGACTGTTCTCTCCAACAGAGTGGATTATGGTACTTCGGGTTAAAACTTTTACTGAAGTTTTACCCTCCCCCTAAAAAACCCTTTTTCTCTTTTCTTTTGTGGAGTTTTCTTTTCTATTTTCAAGGAGCGAGCGACGCAGAAAATAGAAAAGAAAAAATCTAAGTAACTACAATCGTGACCTTTTTCTCGTCGAATAAGATTCTCCCGTCTTCCTGTACTTTCGAGAGGCTCAGCCTGACCAGCGACTGGTTTCCTCCCCGAACTCCTGCGTACACAGGAACTTTCACTATCGCGCCCACGCTCGCTTCCATAGTGACTCCGTAAAAAGCATCTTTCCCGTTTATGAGTATGCCCTCTGCGTCTGCCGAGAGTTCTACAGTGAAAGAACTGCCTGTCGAAGACGTATCATTCGCAGCGATGGCGAACTCCATGCTCGTATTCGTGCCTGATTTGAGAATATAACTGCTTCTCGCAACTTCCAGCCTCACCCTCTTCACGGGCGTCAGCGTCAGTTCCACGAGGTCTAGGTTCTCCTTTGATACGGCAACGAGCGCATTCTTGA
>Ga0315281_10015728_pt1 | contig 10134 bp, 6 predicted proteins | sample YL17G07_0_MG_FD_204540 | JGI IMG/M metagenome (GOLD analysis project Ga0315281, IMG submission 204540) | Sediment microbial communities from Yellowstone Lake, YNP, Wyoming, USA - YL17G07_0 | ecosystem: Environmental > Aquatic > Freshwater > Lake > Sediment | place: USA: Wyoming | collected...
CCAGTCTCAATAAAGTGAGAGCTATCCAGCTACAACAGTTATCACAGAAATTCAGAAACGAAGTACAAATGAAAGTTGTGAAGAATAATCTGATAGAGCGTGCATTCCACAGAAACCAAAAGAAAAACATAGAGAAAATGACAGAATATTTAGAGGGATCAAATATTCTTTTACTAACCAATACAAACCCATTTAAACTTGCTATGCTCCTAAAAAAAAATAAAACTCAGATGACAGCAAAAGCAGGAGATATCGCCCCCAACGACATAATAATTCCCGCAGGAAACACCGGACTTCCACCCGGACCAGCGATCTCTGAATTACATGATGCTGGCCTGAAGACTAAAATAGATGTAGGAAGCGTCTGGATAGTCAGTGATACTACTATTATTAAGAAAGGAGAAGTTATTCAGCCAAAAATTGCAAGCGTCCTTTCAAAACTCGGGTTCAAACCTTTCGAAGTTGGACTTGAGGCTAAAGCAGCTTATGATCACGGCTTAATCTTCACTTTAACTCAGCTTCAACCTAACATCGAAGAGGTTAAACAAAATCTTGAAGAAGCATCAAAACAAGCGTTCAACTTGGCTTTGAACTTGACCTACCCAACGCCTTTAACTATCATGTTCATCCTACAAAAAGCTTACATCAATGCTAGAAGCCTAGCTATAAATTCGAATTATTTGACACCAGAAGTAGCAGCTGCAATTATTTCTAAAGCACATGGATACATGATTAGCCTTGCCTTAAAGTTATCAGAGATAAGCAAGGAGGCCATTCCTCTTGAACTACGATCGTAGAAATGAGGGAAAGATTGAAAAGGAAGAGATTAAACAAAAAAGAAGCGCCAATGTTTTATGTTTATTGGAGGTGAATCAAATATGAAATACATCTACGCGGCTTTATTACTTCATGCCTCTGGCAAGCAGATAGACGAAGAAAGTATCAAGAAAATCATAGCCTCCACTGGTGAAACACCAGATGAAGCAAGGGTGAAGGCCTTAGTTGCTTCACTTTCAGAAGTTGATATTGATACAGCCATCAAAGCAACTCCTAGTATCACTATGACACCAACCCAAGAAGCAAAGACACCAGCATCAGAGACAAAAGAGGAGAAGAAAGAGGAGAAGAAAGAGGAGGAAGCAATTGCCGGGCTAGGAGCCCTCTTTGGTTAAACCTTGTTACTTGATTCCTTTTTTATATACTATACACACTACTTCCTATCCGAAAGTGCATTCTGGATTATCTTGTTACATTGTTTCAACTAAAGACCTTGTGCAGAATGTGCGAATGCAGGTGTCTAAGAAATCCTTTTTATTTTGTCAATGAAAGTTTTTATTTTTATGAGTTTAGATTGAGGAGATGAGGACAGAAATGCCTGAAACAGAGTTTAATCTTCCCTTTTTTATGGAGAATGATTTCGTTAGAAGAAAATGCAAAATTTGCCAATGTGATTTTTGGACTCAAAATCCAGAACGGGATAATTGTGGGGATGCACCGTGCCAACCCTACACGTTTCTTAACAACTCCCCTACTAAACGCCCATTCACATTAGAGGAGATGCGAGAGACATTCCTCTCGTTCTTTGAAAAGAATGCCCATGAAAGGATAAAACCATATCCTGTAATAGCGCGTTGGAGAGAAGATTTGTTTGTAACAATTGCAAGTATAGCTGACTTTCAACCTCATGTCACTGAGGGAATTATTCCACCTCCAGCAAATCCGCTTGTTATTAGTCAACCATGCCTACGATTCAATGATATAGACAACGTTGGCCTAACAGGGGGACGCCATATGACAATTTTTGAGATGGGGGGTGCCCACGCATTCAACTACCCTGATAAACAGGTTTACTGGAAGAATGAAACCATTCGTCTCCATCATGAATTCGTTGTTAAGATGTTGGGTATACCATCTGAGCTGGTAACATACAAAGAGGGAATATGGTCAGGAGGAGGAAATGCGGGACCTGACGTTGAAGGGTGTATATGTGGCCTGGAAGTATCTACACTTGTCTTTATGCAGTACAAAGTTGTTGGAAGCCAGTTCATTGACATGCCAATTAAAATTGTTGATACAGGCTATGGGATGGAACGTTTTACATGGTTATCACAAGGATCCCCAAGTGGTTTCCATTCAATCTATGGAGCTATTCTTGACAAGGTAGTGCATCTCGCTGAATTGGAACAAATAGATGAGAAACTAATGGCTGAAAATACAAGATATTCGGCCCTCATGAACGTAGAAACTCTATCCGATAGGATGGCGTTAAGAAAGAAGGTTGCGGATAAGCTAGGGATGAACCAAATAGAGCTAGATCGAATTATGATCCAAATGGAGAGCGTGTATGCTATACTAGATCACACCAAGGCATTGATCTTCATGCTGGCAGAGGGTGTTGTCCCATCCAATGTAAGAGTAGGTTACCTTACGAGACTACTGATTCGAAAAACGTACAGACTTTTAAGAGGACTAGGAATCGAAAATAAGTTATTAGAAATAATTGAGATGCAAATGGAACGTTGGTCTAAAGATTTCCCACAGATAAAAGAGATGAGTCGAGAAATTTATGAGGGCATCTCAATAGAAGAAGGGAAATATCGAGTTACGTTGAATCGTGGGATTGACCTATCCAGAAAAATTGTAGCTGAAGTGAAATCTAAAGGAGAAAAAGAAATCCCGATTGAACGAGTCATTGAACTCTACGACTCTCATGGCATTTCGCCAGAAATTTTTGAAGAAACAGTAAAAAACGCGGAGGTCAAGGTCAAGATTCCAGAGAACTTTTATGCGATGATTGCGCAAAGACATGTCGCTCCTCAAGCAATGACGAGCGAACAAGCAATTTCCAGTGAACTTAAACAATTATTTTCCGGCCTTGAACCTACGCGACTATTATACTATGATGAACCTGAAATCAAAGAGTTTGAGGCAAGAATTCTAACAATTATTCAAGGCAAGTATGTGATCTTGGATCGAACGTTTTTCTACCCGAAAAGTGGCGGGCAAGATGCAGATCACGGTTTCTTTGAAGTTAATGGTACACAAACTCGCGTTATCGATGTTCTGAAGATCGGAAATGTGGTTGCACATATGGTAGAAGACCCAATGCTCATGGAGGGAAGCAAAATCGTTAAAGGTATAGTAGATTGGGATAGACGAACAAGTCTTATGACACATCACACCTCAACTCATATTGTTCTAGGAGCTGCTAGGAGAGTTTTAGGACAACATGTTTGGCAAGCGGGTGCTCAAAAGGAAGTTGAAAAATCAAGGTTGGATATTTCACACTGGAAACGAATTACTTCAGAACAGACACGAGAGATAGAGACATTAGCTAACCAAGTAGTTATGGCGAACCTGCCAGTAGAGGTATCATGGATGCCAAGAGGAGAAGCAGAGGAGAATTATGGGTTTCGCCTCTACCAAGGAGGTGTTGTTCCAGGTGCGCGGGTCAGAATAGTAAAAATTGGAGACTGGGATGTTGAAGCTTGTGGAGGAATTCACGTTGAATCGACCGGAAAAATTGGTTTGATAAAGATTTTGCATACAGAAAGAATTCAAGATGGTGTTGAACGCATAATATTCTCCGCAGGCTATCAAGCACTCAATCAGGTACATCGAATCGAAGATACTTTGCAGAAGGCTGCCGAAACCCTCGATGTTACTCCAGATAAATTAACCCAAGCAGTGGAAGAAAAATGTACAGAGATCAACCGGTTGGCGCAGGAAGTTGAGAGATTAAGAGACAAGGAGATGGAATACACTCTGCTTGATATGCTTCATAAAGCTAAGAAGGTAAAGGGCTTACTACTAACAAGCCATGTGACAACTATGGATGCTGCAGATGCTGTAATAAAAATTTTACGAACTATTGTTAAAAAGGAACCCAGAGCTGTAGCCATAATGTTTGGAGTAAATGACACAGTGAGAGTATTTGTTATGGCTGGTGAAGTAGCAGTGAACCAGGGAGTGGATTCAGGCACAATTGCGGCAGCAATATCTAATACTCTGGGCGGTGGAGGAGGGGGAAAGCCTAGCTTTGGACAGGGTGGTGGAAACAAAGTAAAGAAGGTTGAGGAAGCCATAACAATGGTGGAGACAATCTTGAGGACCCAAATAGTTGGAGATGAATCCATTGACTCTTGATTGGAAAGCAATAGAAGAGAAATGGCAAAAAAAATGGAGTGACTTGAAGGTCTTCGAGACCAATCCCCAGACTAGTGGCAAGAAACTATTTGTAACGGTCGCGTATCCTTACCCAAACTCGCCACAACATGTCGGTCATGGAAGAACATTCACTTTAACAGATGTCTACGCCCGATTTAAAAGAATGCAGGGATACAATGTTCTTTTCCCCATGGCTTTCCACTATACGGGTACACCCATATTAGCAATTTCAAAGCGGATAGCTTCAGAGGACACAGAATTGATCAATGATTTTATTAATATTTATAAAGTTCCTCCAGAATTGCTGAAAACCTTTGTGGAACCACTTGAAATTGCTAGGTACTTCCATAATGAAATCAGGGAAGGCATGAAGGAGATAGGATATTCAATTGATTGGCGTAGAGAGTTTACCACCATTGATCCTCCATATAGTCGTTTCATAGAGTGGCAGTTTAGAAAACTTCAAGACAAAGGGTTAATAGCAAAGGGAAGTCACCCCGTCGGATGGTGTCAAAACTGTGAAAATCCGATGGGTCAACATGACACAAAGGGAGATGTTGAACCAGAAATTGGAGAATTCACGCTTCTCAAATTTAAGCTTGATGAAGTATGTCTTCCGACGGGGACGCTTCGACCTGAAACCATCTATGGAGTCACCAACCTCTGGGTTAGACCAGATATAGAATATGTGAAGATAAAGATTGATAAAGAAACATGGATCGTGAGCGAGGAATGTGCTGAGAAGCTTGCATTACTTGACCACTCAGTATCGGTGATTGGTAAAATAAAGGGAAGTGAACTTATAGGAAAGCATGTGCAAAATCCAGTTACTAGGAGAAGAGTGCTAATCCTTCCAGCCTCATTTGTGGACCCGAAAAACGCTACTGGTATTGTTATGTCGGTTCCAGCCCATGCGCCATATGATTACATAGCTCTCGAAGATTTAAAAAAAGATAAACAGCGCCTTACTAACCTCGGTTTGAACTTCAGGGCAATATATAAGATCAATCCCATTTCTCTCATCTACTTGGACGGTTATTCAGAGTTCCCAGCATCCGATATAGTGTCTCGACTTGGAATAAAAGGATTGACGGATACGAGAATCGATGACGCTACGAAGGAGATTTATCGTCAAGAACTTCATAATGGAAAAATGAAGGAAAACACTGGACGATATGCAACACTTAGCGTTTTTGAAGCGAGAGAAAAGATCAAAGAGCATTTGTTAAGCATTGGAAAAGCCGATGCGATGTATGAGCTCCTAAACAGACCAGTTTATTGCCGTTGTGGAGGAGAAATCATCGTCAAGATCTTCAGAGACCAATGGTTCATTGACTATAGCAATCCTTCGTGGAAAGTACTAGCCCATAAATGTTTAGATGCCATGAACATTTTTCCTGAAGACCTAAGAGTCGAATTTAACAACGTTATAGACTGGCTGAAAGAGAAAGCTTGTGCTAGAAAACAAGGATTAGGGACGAAGCTTCCATGGGATTCCCAGTGGATTATCGAGAGCTTATCTGATTCAGTAATTTACATGAGTTACTACACTATATCCCGATGCATAAATGAGCACAAGATTGATGCAGAAAAGTTGGATGATCAAGTATTTGATTACATCTTCTTAGGGAAAGGAAACCCGAATTCGATCAGCAAAGAGAAAGGATTCAATCCATCTCTACTACAAGAGATGAAAAGAGAATTCAACTACTTTTATCCATTAGATAGTAGACATTCAGGGAGAGACCTTGTTCAAAACCATTTAACTTATTTCATATTCAACCATGTTGCCATTTTCCCAGAAGAGTTCTGGCCAAAACAAATAGTTGTTAATGGTAGTGTCCTGATGGAGGGGAAGAAGATGTCCAAATCTTTAGGGAACATCATTCCATTAAGAGAGGCGCTGAGTAGCTATGGAGCTGATCCTTTTAGACTAGCCATACTTGCTACAGCTGAGTTGCTTCAAGATGCTGATTTTAGCAGTGTTCTAGCTAAAGCTTTGGAAGAAAGATTAGAGCGGTTCTATTTCTTCACTCTTCAATGCATTGAATTGAAAAAGGAATCCCAAGAACAACCCTTGACAACAATTGATCTGTGGTTCTTAACCCAACTTCAGCTGCGTATTAAAGTAGTAACAGAAGCTATGGAAAAAATGCGTTTCCGGGAAGCCTTACATAATGTTATTTATATGCTTGACCAAGATGTTCAATGGTATCTCAAACGTTCGACCTCAAACGAAGGAATTAAGGGATCAGCAAGTATCCTGAAGCAAATCATGGAAACAAGAGTTCTATTACTTGCACCCTTTGCTCCCCACCTCTGTGAAGAACTGTGGGAGAAAATGGGGAAACCGTCCTTAGTATTCACTTCAAATTGGCCAAGGTATGAGGAAGCAAAAGTTGATACAAAGATTATCGAAGTAGAAGAACTAATAAAAATGTTGCGAGAGGATGTACTCAAGATTGTTCAGGCAACCAAGACATCGTTAAATCATATCATATTTTACACTGCAGCCGCATGGAAATGGAGAATTTATATACAAACTTTAGATTTGATGACGACAGGGCAAGTGCAGGTTAGCGATGTAATTAAGAAAGCGAAAGAGGACCCAGAATTCAAAAAAAATGCTAAAGCCGTCTCCTTATTTGTTCAAAAAACAGTCGGACAGGTGAGTAAGATACCCATGGACTTGATGAGGAAACGTTTAGACATCGACATACTAGACGAGAATAAAATTCTTTTAGAGGTAAAAGACTTCTATGAAAGAGAATTCAACACCAAAATCACCATCTATGCTGAAGAAGATCCAAAGTGCTACGATCCAAAGAGTAGGGCTCGATTTGCTGAACCTTATCGCCCTGCAATATACATAGAATAAGAGAGTAGTAAAAATTCAGGTAGCAATTTAAGAGTTAGAATTGATCACCGATTAAAGATTTTTCGCATCTGATTCATTTTAAAACTTAAACATTCATAGTTATGTGAACAATAGACTTAAAGTAAGTAAGTGGACAGACCAATTTCAAGATAAGTCATCGAAACTCAGTGAAAATCCACACTATACCCAATAGTGAAAACTGCTGAATTATTTATCAAAGTTTGATACATAACTTGAGTTATGATTTTTAGTAAAAAAACCTAGAATGAATTGTAGTGCATATCAAAACATTACGCGTGCGTAAACGATTCAGATAGTCTTATTGAATATCCAGTAATAATCGTTCCCCTGTGGTTTATCCTTGAGAGTAGTTGTCCAACACTTTTTACAAATTTTAACAAGCCTTGGAATGTTTTTATTCAGTTGAACATTGTTCTTTTTTAAAATGTCATTAAAGATCCAGCTAACATTTACAATGACCTCTTCATTTCGTGTATCAATTTGTCTTTCGCATAAAACGCATGGAACAATCATCATTTTTCACCCATCAAGATGTAATGGTAAAGTCTAATCTCACCATATAAAAGTTTTGTTAATTCTTTCAATCGATTACGTGGAACCCTTAACTCTAACGATTATAATTTTATCGAGAAATCTCCAATATTCCACCTCAGCGCCCTCCACCAACTTTACCTTAATGCTTTCGTCGCTTGGTTTCGATGCGAAAAAAATCTCAAATGTTTCAAGATCCATCAATTGAACAGAGTTCTCAGCGAAAGAAATTATTTGACCGCTTCTCTTTTCAATCATTGGGACATCTATCTTAGCATCAACGGGGCTAACAATGCTTCTCTTAGTGCCATCCAAGATACCTATCGCGACAATTCGAGCTTTTGCAGATCCATGCTTACCAGGTTTAGAATGCTCATATTCAACAATCTTACATGGTTCGTTCTGGATCAAGATGTTTTGACCAATTTTCAAGCTTCCAACATCCGTTGGTCTACTCATCATTCTCACCGAATGCAATGAATATTTAGTTAAGAGCTTAAATGTTTTGGGATCCCATTTAAAGGTTTTATGTTTCTGTGGTTTAAAAGTATTCTGCGTCCTCATAGATTTTAGTTTAGATTGAGGTTTATAAGGAAGAGGAAGTCTATCCTGATCCTCGGATATGCGACAACAAGATTCGATAGAATAGTCTTTCCCATGGCTCCTACTAGTGGTTTTTATTCTATAAGGTTTTTACGAGTTACCCAATAAAACTTCCTCAGCTGTCGTCAAAGCGTCTCCAACCCTAAAGGGGTATCCCAACATTGCTAGCCCTCTTTCAATCGCACTTATTGTTGAGAGCATATCATTAGCATTGACGTTTCCCATGTGTCCAACACGAAAGATCTTGCCTGCTAGTGGTCCATATCCACCTGAAATCCTAATATTTTGATCATTTAGGATACGCCGAAATTCGATGTCTTTGATTCTCTCAGGATAATAAACAGCGGTTATAGTTTCTGAAGCACAAGCAGTTTCAGCTAAAATCTTAAGATTTATGGAATTCATAGATTTTTGAAAAACTTTGGCCATTAGTCTATGTCTCTTAAATCGATTGTCTAATCCCTCTTCTAGAATGTTTTTTAATGCCACCCCCAAAGCACAGATCAAGTTGATGGGTGGTGTAGAGAGATAATTCGAAGGATTTTCCATAACCGGTAACCAGTTTTTGAAATCTCCATAGAAGGTTGGAGGTACCCATTTTCGGTCCTGCAAGTAATCTAAAACGCGTTTTCCTAGAGCGATTATGGCAAGACCAGGAGGTGCAGCTAGACATTTTTGGGATGAACTTACACAGATGTCAATTCCCCAATCATCCATTTTAAGCTCTATCCCTCCCAACGAACTAACAGCATCAACAATGTAAAAAGCTCCAGAATCCTTGACTAGCTTCCCAACCTCGCGTATTGGATTTGACACTCCCGTTGAGGTATCAACATGGGTAATTGTTACCGCTTTAAAGTCACCCTCATCTAGAATTCTTTCTAACTCTGTTAAATTAACTGCTTTCCCTATCGGATACTCTAAAGGAGTACACTTCGCATTATAACATGCTGCCATTTCCACGGCACGTTGTCCAAAGAAGCCACAAACGATCGATAGAACTTGGTCTCCAGGTTGGACAATGTTTGCAAGAGCCATATCTTCTCCGAGCGTGCCAGTGCCTGAGATAATAAGAGGTTGCCCCTTTGTCATGAACACTTTTTTTAGATCATCTAGGGCATCACGATAAACATCAATAAATTTTGAGCATACGAAAGAATCGATTGGTTGGGCTAGAACCCTAAGCACGGAAGGGTCAATATTCGTTGGACCAGGAATCATTAATAAAAATCTTTCTGACAATTAAGCATCACTCCATTATAACTTTACGCTGTACCCAATACTGTCTTACAGAAATATTTATGTAATTAGTCTTTAAGAGACAAGGGATAAATTGAAATTTATGAAAACATGGTTTTCACTAGCAATATCTATTAAAGATAGAAATCTGATTACCATCATAATATAAAAATTCAAGCATGCACAATCTTACATCTTATAACGATGGGTAATATAGGAGGTTAATAGCGGTATGCCTTATTGTCCAGAATGTGGAGGTGAGATGGGTTATGATTCTCATCTACGTCGATACATATGTAAGAGTTGTGGTCTTTCTTTAACTATTCAAGAAATTATAGAACTTCGGGATAAGCAGGAACCTAACACTACCTTAGATGAAGATAAACAAAGAAAGAAACGAAAAGAGTATTTAGATTGGTGGTTCTCTAGAAAGGAGAGTTAGAAATATAAAGCGTGCCTTTGAGAGAGTGTGTGAGTACAATATATTTTGTCTTTGTCATAGAGTAACAAGTGTCTTCCAAATAAGTCAATTATCAACTGAGAAGAAGTATCATGTAGTAAGGAACAGGAGTAATTGGACAGAACAATATTATCATTTGTGGGGAAGATCTGACATATTGAATAATACATTAGATGAAGTGAGTTCAGATACAAGACGCCTCATGAACAGAGGCTTGATTCAGTTGTTTTCAGAT
>Ga0315281_10015730_pt1 | contig 10132 bp, 7 predicted proteins | sample YL17G07_0_MG_FD_204540 | JGI IMG/M metagenome (GOLD analysis project Ga0315281, IMG submission 204540) | Sediment microbial communities from Yellowstone Lake, YNP, Wyoming, USA - YL17G07_0 | ecosystem: Environmental > Aquatic > Freshwater > Lake > Sediment | place: USA: Wyoming | collected...
CGGCTGATGGCTTTTTCCCCCTCCAGGATCAGGACCACGCAGGGCCCCGAGGACATGAAATCCGTCAGGCTTCCGTAGAAAGGCTTCCCCCGGTGGACGGCGTAGAAACCCTCCGCCTCCTTCTTGCTCATGTGGATCATCTTCATGGCCGCGATCTTCAGGCCCGCCTTTTCAAACCTCCCGATCACTTCCCCGATCAATCCTTTTTTCACCCCGTCGGGCTTGATGATCGACAACGTACGTTCCATGGAACCTCCACCCAATCGCTATGAGCCATGAGCCATGAGCTATCGGCTATTATAATAATTTATACCCTTCCTCAAACCCCTTCACGTTGGCTTCTTTGAACCGGGTGGGGGAGTTGGAAGCCACCAGCAACTTCATCTCGCGGTATTCGAAAAAGGGGACCACCTTGGTCAGGGCTCCGAGCATGACCACGTTGGTCATCTGGATGTTCCCCAGTTTCCTGGCCGCGGCCGAGGCTTCCACCACGTGGCCGTTGGGACAGTATTTCCGGACGGCCTTCAGAATATCCTCCGTTTCGGGATATTCGTCCAGGGCCATGTTGTTCAGCACCGTGGGGATCTTCATGGCGTTCAGGAGATACGTCCCCTTGGGGTTCAGCAAACGCATGTGCCGCAGCAGCTCCACGTATTCCATCCCGATGAGCAGGTCGGCCTGCCCGCGGGAGATGATGGGGGAAAAAATCTCCCCGTCCGCGATGCGGATGTGGGAAACCACGGCCCCGCCCCGCTGGGCCGCGCCGATGGTCTCCGCCCCGATCACCGTCAGGTTCTTGTTCATGGCGTATTCAGAGATGACCAGGGAGGCAAAGATGTTGCCCTGGCCTCCCACGCCCGATATGACCACGTCCATTTTCATGAGATGGCCCCCTTCTGGCAGACGTCTATGCACAGCGCGCAGCCCACGCAGAGCATAGGATCGATGGAAACTTTCTTCTTCTTTTTATCGAAGGCGATGGCCGGGCAGCCGAAGTCGTTGATGCAGATCTGGCAGCCCGTGCACTTCTCCGCGTCGACCTTTACTTCCCGCGCCTCAAAGACCTTCTTCCCCTGCCGGGTGGAGAGAAGGTAGCAGGGCATGGAAGAGACGATCAGCGACGGGCCTTCTTCCTTGACTGCGGCCTCCAGGGCCTCCTGGCACTGTTTGATGTCGTAGGGATTGACCACCCGGTAGCTGACTCCCATGGACTCCGCCAGCTTGGGCACGTTGATCGGAGTGGTCTTCTCCCCGGCCAGGGTCACCCCCGTTCCCGGATGGGGCTGGAAGCCGGTCATGGCCGTGACCGTATTCTCCCCCAGGATCACGTTTACGTTGATTTTATTGTTGGCCGCGTTGATCATCCCCAGGATGCCGTTGTGATAGAAGGTGGAATCCCCGATGAAGGCGAAGACCGGCCGGTTCACCCCGGAAAGGACCATTCCGCTGGCCATGGGAACCGAAGAGCCCATGCAGTAGATGGTGGACTGGAGTTCCAAGGGGCGGAAGGAGCCGGCATCATGGCAGCCGATGTCTCCGGCCACAATGCCCTTGTGTTTGCGGACGGTCTGCTTCAGGGCGTTCAGGATTCCCCGGTAGTTGCAGCCCACGCACTGGGTCCGGGTCCGGATGGGCACATGAATATCCAGGGCCGGGGTTTTGGGCTTCTTCACCTTGACCTTGGGGGCCGCCTTCTCGATTCCCTCCAGCACCGCCGCGAGGCTCAGCTCTCCGTCGGATGGCAGGAAACCGCTTCTTCCGAGGACCTCGACTTTGATCTTCTCCTCCTGAAAGATCCTCTTGCAGAGGCCTTCCACGAAGGGTTCGGTCTCCTCGAAAATCACCACCCGTTCCAGGCTTTTGACGAACTTCAGGAGCTTCTTCCGGGGAAGAGGCAGGGTGTTGCATTTCAGAAGAGGCAGCTTGCCGCTCAGGAACGGCTCCGCTTCTTTGATCCAGGTGTAGCCCATGCCGCAGCCGATGAGCCCGACCTTTCCCGTTCCCTTTTCGATCCAGTTGTAGGGACTCTCGTCCATGATCTTCTGCAGAACCCGCTGCTTTTCGTTGAGCCAGCGGTGGCGGATCTGGGGCCTTTTGATCCCCCCGAACTGGGGCATTTCCACGGCGCTCATGATGAACCGCTCCCGGTCCGGCTCGTAGTGCGCGGCGGGAAGGTTCGCGGGCAGATCCTCGAATTCGATGATCCCCCGGGCGTGGCAGACCCGGGTCACGGGGCGAAGGCAGAAGACCAGTTCGGTCTTTTCCGAAAGGTCAAAGGCCTCCTTGATCATGGCCTTGGCCTCGGCCGGATTGCTGGGGTCAAAGATGGGAAGGTGGGCGTACTGGTGGACCAGAATCCGGGTGTCCTCCTCGTTCTGGGACGACAGCCCCCCCGGGTCATCGGCGGAGATCAGCACCAGCCCCCCCCGGACTCCGGTGAAGTTCACGTGCATCAGAAAGTCGGTCACGTAATTCGTGCCGTTATGCTTCATCACCGGCAGGGCCCGCACGTGGCAGAGGGAGGCTCCGGTACAGAGCTCGAAGGCCACCTTCTCATTGTTGGCCCACTCCACGTGAACTCCCGGAACTCCCAGACACTCGTCGACGATCTCCGTGGCCGGAGTGCCGGGATAGCCGGCGACCACTCGAACCCCGGCTTCCAGAGCCCCGCGGGCGATGGCCGTGTTTCCCATGACGTACTTTTTCTCTTTCATGTTGTCTTCTCTCCTGATTTTCTGACTTCTTGGGAGTGAAAAGGTTTCCCCTTTTCACTGCCGAGCGAAAAAAATGGAAAGCAATGGAGGATACCTATTTTTATCATTGAGAGAGGGGTAAGGCAAGAGGGAATGTAGTTCGGAGTTTGTAGGGGCGACCCGCCGGGTCGCCCCTACGGAGTTCGGGGTCCAAGTCAACAAAGCCCTGTTTTTACCTTTGGGCAATTTTAGGCATTTCGAATTCTAGGCATTTTTTATCCGTGTTTATCCGTGTTCATCCGCGTCCCATTATGTCTTTTGTCTCTAAGTCTTTTGTGAATATAAAATCTGTGTTTATCTGTACTACTTACCTGCAAACTCTGAAAATTTTGTTAAGCAAAAAGCATCCCCCCCACCCTAACCCTCCCCCTCGAGGGGGGAAGGGAGGGAGGGGGTGATTCCTTTTGGTTGCGGCTCTGCCGCGCTAAGTTCATCTGTGTCCCATTAGGTTTTTTTCTGCATTTGGGCGGTTGAATTGCCGAATATTTCATGCCATATTAAATAAGATGATCTCGTAAAAAGTCGCAATTCCATGGAATTCGTCATTCCGGCGAAAGCCGGAATCCAGTTATTTCAAGATGTTCTGGAGCCCGGCTTTCGCCGGGGTGACGCTCCAAGTGACTTTTTACGAGATCATCAAATAAGGTTGAAGCAAAAAATTTTTATCTCGAGGGCAACCGATGAAAATAGAGTTTATTGAAGCGAGAGACCTTCCCGACGCCTGGTTCCAGTGCGTCTACCGGATCCTGGACTCGGGCTATGAGTACAAGATCGACCATGGGAGCTTTGCCGGGCAGAAGCGCCGGGAGTTCGACTTCGTGGTGGTCCACATTAAGTTTCCCGGGGTCCGCCCGCTGATCCCGGACATTCCCCCCGGGCTGGGAATTCCCCCCCCCACCACCATGGAGTATGTGGACCAGTACATGCGGTACTGGATCACCGACGAGCGCCAGGCAGGGGAAACGTACACCTACGGGGAGCGGCTGGTGAACCCCAAGATCAATGAGGTTCCGCTCGGATTGAACCCGGTCGAAGAAGTGATTAAGATCTACAAGACGGGCGGTCCGGGGACCAACCAGGCGACCATGGAGGTGGGCATGCCCCAGGACATTGTGAATCCCGATCCCCCCTGCCTGCGACTGATCGACACGCGGGTCCGTTACGGAAAACTCCACTTCGTCCTCTATTTCCGCTCCTGGGACCTCTGGGCCGGGTTCCCCGCCAACCTGGCCGGAATCCAGCAGCTGAAAGAATACATGGCCGCCCAAATCGGCGTGGAAGACGGGGAGATCATCGCTGTCTCCAAAGGCATGCACCTCTACGATTACACCTGGGACCTGGCGAAACTACGTACCTACCGGACATGACTTTTTCACCACAGAGACACGGAGTTCACGGAGAAAGAAAACAATATAAATGGTGGAACAACGAAAAGTCGAAATAGGAGGAAAAGAACTGGGTTCTTCCAATATTATACGATTCAATTTTTCATTGCCTTACTCTGTGCTCTCTGTGCCTCTGTGGTGAAATAAAAAATGGAAAAAAAGATAAAAGCGATTCTGGCGTGCCGGGAAAAGGCCTGCATCGACCAGCCCGGGCTGGTGCGGGCAGCCGTGCTCATCCCCCTCTTCAAGAAGAATGGAGAATACCACGTCCTCCTGACCCGGCGGACCGACAAGGTGAGGCATCACAAGGGCCAGATCTCCTTTCCCGGGGGTCGGCAGGATCAAGGCGAGGATCTCCTGGCCACGGCCCTGCGGGAAGCAAAGGAGGAGATGGGGATCGAGGAAAAGGATGTCCGCATCCTGGGGGAGCTGGATGATATGTGTACCGTGGCCTCAGATTTTTGCATCTCCCCCTTTGTGGGCCTAATCCCCTACCCTTACCCCTTTCATGCAAACCCTCAAGAGATTGAAGAGATCATCGAGGTTCCCTTGTCAATATTGATGGATGAATCCAAATTTCGGCAGGAGGTTCAAATGCGGGATGGCGAGCCCCTGCAGGTTTATTTCTACCAGCACGATGAACACACCATCTGGGGCGCCACCGCTAGAATTCTGAAGCAGCTGATGGATCTTATTTCCAAGGAAGATTAAGAAGCATTTGAATGGGACGCGGATGAACGCGGATAAACACGGCCAAAAAACCTAATGGGACACGGATGAACACAGCGCGGCAAAGCCGCAAACAAAGAAAATCACCCCCCCTACCCTCCCCCCTCGGAGACTGTGTCGTAATTAGAAAAAAGAGCCGTCATTCCCGCGAAAGCGGGAATCCAGTCACGATTTTATTCATGATTTGAGCCCCCTGGATGCCCGCCTTCGCGGGCATGACGAATTATGACACAGCCTCTCGAGGGGGAGGGGAAGGGTGGGGGGGATTTTTTCATGAATCTTTATCCGTGTTCATCCGTGTCCATTTAGGTCATTTGTCTTTAAGTCTTTTGCAAATATAAAATCTGTGTTTATCTGTGTCCAATAAAAGGAATTTTTGTCTCATATCCGTGTTTATTCCCGTCCGCTCCGATCATTTTTAGGAAGGAGAAATCGTGGACTTGAGAGTCATTCTCACAACCTTCGGCTCCATCTTTCTTGCCGAATTGGGCGACAAAACTCAGCTGGCCACCTTCTGCTTCGCCGCCGAAAGCCATTCCAAGTGGTCGGTTTTCTTCGGGTCCGCCGCAGCTTTGTTATTGACCTCGGCTTTGGGCTGCCTCCTGGGCTCCGTGGTAAGCCAGGTCGTACCCCCCAAATTTATGAATCTCGGCGCCGGAGCCCTCTTTGTGGTTCTCGGCCTTTGGATGATCTTCTTTTCGGGGTCGAAATAGAAAACCATCCGAAACGCGTGGCAAGGTAAACGTTCTTCCTTTTTCTACCCGCCGCCCAGATCAATCAACCCCAAAATTCCTTTTTCCCCCGTTTACCCTGTTTATTCTTTTTAGCGTAATAATTTCAATGGGTTTCAAGAAATTTTTGTTGATAAGATAATCAAACCCGCTAAACTTCAAGTTGTCTTTTCTCGGTTCCTTTTTACCTCGCTTCTTTTCCAATCAAGAAACAGGCCGGTTCTTGCGTTCCTAAGCAACGCCTATCGGCAGGGTCTTTGCCGCGGGGGAAACGGCAGGGTTGGGGGCATTTTCGGGGCTGGAAAGGGGTTCTGATCCGGTTTGACCTGGCTTCTATTCCCAATGGGGCGGAAATCCAGGAGGCGAGGATATTTCTTTATCATGAGAATCATGAGGGGGAGATCCTTTCCCTTCACCGGATGGAAAGAGAATGGGCGGAGACGGAGGCAAGTTGGTTTGAGCCTTGCAGGGGATGTGAGCCCTGGTGGGGGGGCTGGGAGAATGGGAACTATGCGAAGGAGGCCACGGATACGCAGCGGGTGAGGAAGAATGATCAGTATTTCCTTGGATGCCCCCGGTGGCCTGCCTGTGAGGGTCGGAGCCAGCCCATCTATCTGGAGTACATGGTCGGCAAAGACGCGGCATCGGCTTATTTTGAGTGGGAAAGGGGGGAGAAGGCCAGGGCTGGACGCCTTAAGCAGGAGCGAACGAAGGGCGGACAGAGGGGGTTGAAGTTGAACTTGAGGCCGTCCTCGGATGACGCCGTTTTTAAGTCCGTGCTGGAAGGCTGCATCAAATCGGATCTGTTGCGAACCCGGAAAGCCTTCAGTCGAATGTATCAGGGCTTATGGGGTGGTGAGAATGATGAAACATTTGCTGCGAATTGTTAGCATAATGAATCAAGGAAAAACGGGGACTTTGTGTAGGAAAGGCTCAGGCATAAAGGGGAGTCCCTTGGCCCGGACGGACGCAGGTTTGTGCATTCCCATCTCTTCTCCTACGCTGGCAAGTCTTGAAGAGTCAGCGAGGGGAGAGGATTTGAGAATCTGATCTGGGAGATCAAACGTGAACGAATATGAGGGGACTATTTTTGGCTCCGGTCTTTTCCCCCGTCTCCTGACGGGCGCGCGCCCCGTTAAGGTAAAATTACTGCAACGGTAGAACAAAGGGAAATCAGGCCCGTTCTCCGCACCCCCCCAAACCTATCCTTAAACGCCACAGGAGGGGCTTTTCTTTACAGCATGTGGAAAGACGGGCAGGAAATCATTACTTCCTGTAATGCTGTTTACAGAATCTTCCCAACAGTTCAACTATTCAAACGCAAATCTTCAATCTAGGATTGAAAACCAAGGTAAGCTCCAAAGGCAATTTTCCACAAAGGCAATTTTCCCCTTGACTGCCGGTGGATAGGGGAGTATTTTTCGTTCGGATACTTGCATTTCTGTCTCGTTGATCAACAACCTGCCTTCTGCCCTTCTGGAGTGGAGTATGAAAAGAATTTTCCGGGGGGTGCCCATACAAAAGATTGAGAAGAAATTCAATCCTTTTGAAATCGTTCCGGCTCCCCGATTCGCTGTGGGTATTTTTTTTCAAGGAAGAGGAGACTTATAAACTGATGAACGTCTCCCTTTCCGTACAGGAATATTCGCCGTATCAAAAGTTTGTTATACGGACCGAAAACCGTTTTCCCGTGTAATAGGCGGATCCGTCTAATCACGGCATGAAGAGGATAGAAACTAGATCGTGACTATAGAAGAACGCGGGCAATACTCGGCATCATCGTCGTCACTAGGCTACTTCTATCAGTGTCGATACGCACTGCTCGAGGCGTTGCGTCGCCTGCCCGAGGGGGACCGCGTCTGCATCGGCATCGAGACACTCGATGACGTCGTGTTCGAGACGAACGGTACCGCCGTTGAGGTTCTCCAGACCAAGCATCACATCAATGCTCATGCCAGTCTTACTAATGCGTCGCCTGACTTATGGAAGACGCTGCGGATCTGGATCGAGGGCCAATCTGACGGGACAATTCCGCGGGACACCCAGTTCTTCCTCGTTACCACGGCGGCCTGCAGCGACGGCACGGCGGCCGCCTATCTCCGCCCCGATGGCCGGGACGAGAAGAAAGCGCTGGAACACCTGTCCGCCACCGCTTCAACGTCCACCAGCGAAGCCAATGCCCCGGCCTACCGAGCCTTCAGCTCGCTGAATAGTGATGCCCGCGCGCGCCTGCTGCAGTCAGTGACTGTACTCGACGCTTCCCCGTCAATCGGTCAGTTGGACGACCGGCTGCGGCAGGCCGTGTTCTACGCTGTCGACCGGCGATTCCTGAACTCCTATCTTCAACGTCTCGAAGGGTGGTGGTATGGACGGGTCGTAAAGCATCTCCTAGACGATAGCGCCGGGCCGATACTCAGCGAGGAGCTTGAGGCGGAAGCAAGCCGTATCCGCGCTAAATTCAAAGACGACAGTCTTCCTGTTGACGACGACATCATGCGGGCGACCGTTGATGCGAGTGGGTACTTGGGAAGGCCCTTTGTGGAGCAGCTCAACCTGATCGGAGTGAACCAGAACAGAATACTTCACGCCATCAGGAACTACTACCGAGCCTTTGAACACCGGTCGCGATGGCTGCGAGAGGACCTGCTGTACGTCGGGGACCTCGACCGCTACGAGGATCGGTTGATCGAAGAGTGGGACCTCATGTTCCAGCAGATGCGCGATAAGCTTGGCGAGGACGCAGCCGAGCAAGCAAAGACCCGTGCCGCGCAAGTCCTCTACGAGTGGGTGGAAACAGGCACCCACCATATGATCAGGGCCGCCGTTACGGAACCTGCTATCGCCCGCGGAACGTACCAGATGCTGGCGGACGATCTCCGCATCGGATGGCACCTGGAATTCCGCGAACGCCTCCGGGCGCTTCTGTCAAGCTCGGAGGCCAGTCGATGAAGCCATGGCCGGAACGAACTCGCGAAGAAGCGCACCTACTGAACCCGCCATTCTGCTGTGTGACCATCACTTCCGCTTGTACTGGCTACAGGGAGTCGAATGGCCAGTCGTTGCCGTTAGCCTTGGCCTTCATGATCCTCCCGATTGTGCTGCACAAACACACGAGGGAATCTTTGCCCCGCACGTCGCGCACTTCGATACCAGCTTGGTCGCAGGAGCACCCCGAAGCCAGGCTCGGATTTTACGAGCGGTTGATGGCACTCCGCCCCCACACCAGAGAGGCCATGCGCTATGGACTTGCCTTCCACTGGCTTGCCATGGGTGACTCTGGTGGCATCCGATGCGTTGCCCCGGACGCGGTGATCAATCGAGCAGTCCGGTCGCTGGGCGGTGATGCCAGTGATTGTGTGGCCCGGGCACGGTTCCTGGGCAAGTGGCTCGGCACAGCGGGTTCGACCGAGACAACCATGGCACTTTGGGGGATTCGCCCATGAGCTTTCAGATCAGAGACATAGTCCTCTATGGACACAATGGCGAGATGCGGCGCATAGAGTTCGCTCCAGGCAGGCTCAACATCATCACAGGGGCGTCCAAGACCGGCAAGACGGCGCTGATTGCGGTTCTCGAGTACTGCTTCGGGTCCTCTGATTGCCACATCCCGGAAGGCATCATACGCCGCGCTGTCGCCTGGGCGGGGGTGAGGCTGGCGGTCCCCGGGGGAGACGTCTTCATCGCCAGGCGTCTTCCGGCCCCTGGGCGCAACTCATCATCCGATGTTCACTACGCCGTGGGAAGCCAGATCGCATTGCCGCGCGCTGACCAACTCTTGCAGACCACAAACCCGGACGCTCTCCAGGGCTTGCTCGCAGCTCACGCGGGCATCGGACAGAACCGCCATGACACGCCGCCAGGACAGACCCGACTTCCCCTGCAGGCTGGAATCGATCATGCGCTGATTTATTGCTTCCAGCACCAGACGGAGATTGACAGCAACCGACACCTCTTCCACAAGCAGAGCGAACCCTATCTACCGCAGGCCATAAAGGATACGATGCCCTACTTCCTCGGGGCCGTTACCGACGACTATGTGGCTCGCATGGCCGAGCTCCGGCGGCTTCGGCGCGACCTCCGAGCGCTTGAGCGCAAACTGGAGGAGTATGAGGCGGTGAGAGGACAGGGCGTCACCGTGTCACAGGGCCTCCTTGCCGAGGCAACAGACCTCGGCCTGCGCCCTGGCCAACCCGTACCTGAAATGTTAGATGCCTGCATCGAAGCACTCCGTGGTGTGGCCCTTGCGAGTTCTGTTCCCGAGGAAGATCAGGCTGCAGTCGAGGGAGATGAATTCCGTCGACTGCAGGTGGAGCGGGAAGATATCGAGCAAGGGTTGCGTGTCGTCCGAGACCAACTTGAGGCAGCAAGAGCACTTACGGCTGACCGTCAGGGATACTCACAAGAGGCACACGCTCAGATACTCCGCCTGAAGAGCATCGAGCTGTTCACCCCTCAGCGCGACAATGAGCACCGGGCGGCGGCTTGCCCGTTGTGTCAATCGGCGCTCCCGAGTAGCGGGGTGGCTCCGTCCATA
>Ga0315281_10015734_pt1 | contig 10131 bp, 4 predicted proteins | sample YL17G07_0_MG_FD_204540 | JGI IMG/M metagenome (GOLD analysis project Ga0315281, IMG submission 204540) | Sediment microbial communities from Yellowstone Lake, YNP, Wyoming, USA - YL17G07_0 | ecosystem: Environmental > Aquatic > Freshwater > Lake > Sediment | place: USA: Wyoming | collected...
TCGAGGCGTACCGCGACCTCGAGCGGTTCAACGAGGGGGTCGCGGACGACCTCGCGGCCCGCTACGGCCGCTTTGGATGCTTCCGCGGCTGGTACATTCCGCAGGAGCTCGACAGCACCCGGAGCTGGGAGCCGGTCAGCGCCGCGGCCGGCACGCCGATGGGGCGGCTCCTCGACGGCTACTACCGCCCCTTGATCGGGCATCTCCATGCGAAGACTCCGGGAAAGCCGGTCTCGATCGCGCCGTTCTTCGGCCACGGCGCGATGGCCCCGGAAGTCTTCCGCGACTGGTACGCGCTCCTGCTCGGGTCCTGCCCGGTGGACATCCTCATGATGCAGGACGGCATCGGGGTCCTGCACGGCTGGCTTGACGCTCCCGCCCCGGGAGCCGGGGGCATGCCGCCGTGCCCGGCGCTCGAGTATCTGGCCGCGACCCGGGACGCCTGCCGGCGGACGGGGAAGTCCTTCTGGCTCGACCTCGAGGTCTTCCGCATGGCCGGCGGATCGTACGCCTGCGGTTCCATGGAACCGATGGAGTTCGGCGGCCACGAGTTCCCGGGAATCCGGGAGCAGATCGAGCGCGAGGGCCCGCTCGTGGCGGCCGGGGGGCCGCACGGGGACCGGATCGTCGTTTACGAGTACGCTTCGACCATGAGCCTGCACGGCGGGTACGATCCGGACGCGTCGGCGGCGCTCCACCGGGCGTACCGGGAGTGGCTCGCGAAGCGTCGCTGAGGGCATCAGGCCGCCGCCGTCGTCGACAGGGCGCGGTACCGGCCCGGCGGCAGGCCCATGTGCTCCCGGAAGACCCGGCTGAAGTGGTGCGCGTCCGCGAACCCGAGCCGCGCGGCGATGGCCTTGGTCGGCATCCGGGTGTCCCGCAGGAGCCGCGCGCCCTCCTGCACCCGCAGCTGGCGGTGCCAGGCTTGGGGCGGGATCCCGAACTCCTTGAGGAAGTGGCGGCAGAGGGTGAAGGTGTTCATCCCCGCGACACGGGACAGGTCCGCGAGCGTCACCCGCCTCCCCAGGTTCTCCTCGAGGTGCCGGCGCGCGCGCGAGAGGGCGTCCGGCACGGTCGCCTGGGGCGTCCGGCCGCGCCGGGCCTCGGGGTGGCCCGCCAGCCGCTGCAACTCGAGCAGGAGCTGGAGAACCGTGAACTTTTCCCGGCTTCCAAACCCGTAGATCGGGTCCGTGGTCGTCTCCCTCACTATGTGCCTCAGCAGGGCCAGCGTCTGGGCGCGGGGAACCAGGGGCGAGAAGGCCATGGACACCAGCGAGATGTTCGAGACGTAGTGGATCCAGAACGGCAGGCCGGAGTTCGGGGAGGCCTGGGCCGCCAGCGCCGCCCGGCCCGGCAGGTCCGCGGCCGGGCCGGCCATCCGGTAGCGCATGCCGGCCGGGATCGGGACCAGCGCCCCCTGGCGCACTTCGATCCGGCGGCGCGGCAGTTCGAGCGCGCACGGGGCCCTGACGGCGTAGAGCAGGACGTCATGCGCCCGGTGCGCGTGCCATCCGTCCTCGGTAGGCTCGTTCGAGCGGGGCTCGAATCCGGCCCAGACGAACCCGACCCAGGCGTCCGTGTCCTGGGCCGTCCGCACGGGAGTGTGGTAGACCTCGAAGCTCGCCGTGCTCTGTTTCCAGTCGCGGGCGAGGAACCCGGCGAAGAACCGGTCGATGAAGGCCGCGACAGCCGTCCGGCGGTCGGGCGGCATGGAAGGAACCGACTGCTCGACCAGTTCGGGAACGTAGCCGAAATCGGCAACGCACGCCTGGAGTCTCTGCGCGACCGGCTTGACCGGCGGGGTCAGCCGGACCGGCGAGCATATGACGTGGCCGACCATCGTCCTGCCGCGCCGGATCGGCACCGCGAAGACGTCCAGGCCCGCGTGGCACCGGCCGGTCGCCACCCGGTGCCGCGCGGCCGAGCAGAGAACGGCCTCCGAGGCATCACAGCGCGCGATCATGCCCGGCCGGGAACGGATGTAGGTGCAGACATAGGGCCGCGCCCAGTCCCAGGGGTTCCGGACCTCGTCCAGGAACGCCGCCCGGATCGTCGCGTGCACGCCAAACACCCGGTAAAGGAGGACCTGGAAGTCGTTGAGCGCCGCGAGCGCGGCGGGCGGAAGGTCCTGCGGTTCGGTGAACGATCTCGCTGGGATGTTCGGATGCCTCCTGCTTCGGGCCATTCTACGCTCCCCGCCGCCGCGCGCAATGCCGCGGACCGCGGCGGACCGTATTGCGCCAAGAACTGTCACCAAAGTGCCAAGTGCTTTCACCAGTTGCGAGGATCCGGCGTGTCTCCGCGGTGCTAGAATTTCGCCGAGGGACGCCGTGTGGACCGGGGGGAGCGGTGCGGGGTGGTAGAATCGGCCAAGGTCCGGGGGGGCACGAAAGGGTGTGGTCAAGCGCATGAGCCGGCATGATCGAAATGGTGACTAGCCATGACGGGCGTTCACCGAAAGACCTGCCCCCCTCCAGGAGGCTGATCCCCGCCCGCGTTCCCGGAGCGTTCGTGGTCGCCGCGGCCTGCTGGATCCTGGGCGGGCCAGTCGGCCGGGCGGACGTTTACGTGGACGACATGTGGGACGAGGGGCTGGTCCAGCCCGGCTCCATGGTGTTCCCGAACTGGTCGAGGGTGTGGGCCGGTTCCTACGTTGTCGAGCTGTGCGAAGGTTGCACTGATGCCGACATGACCGAGACCGTCCGTGGCGTCACGGTCGTGAACTTCGGGTCGGCCGTCTCGACCGACATCGCCAACGTCTACTGGATGCTCATGTGCAACGGCAACCCCCAGGCTACCTACACGATGACCTACGCCGGGCTCTACGTCGAGGACAACGGCACCTTCCCGGCCTGGACCTGGGCCGGCACCACGATCAACCTCGCGGGCTGTTCTCCCGTGTGCATCGGGTGTACCGCGGCCTCCTTCGAGATGCACCTCTACCTGGACGTCGCGGCGTGCCCGGCGGAGATGGTCAGCGTCAACCTCGGGTTCCCGACCCACAACCTGACGAACACGAGCTACGGCGGGTCGGTCACGGACAACCACGACATGGCGGTGCCGTGGGACGACCTGCCGGGCGGGGACATGAGCATCGTGCACATACTCAAGGACACGGACCGGGACACGGCGTCCCCGGGCGACACCGTGACCTACACGATCTACTACGGCCGGCAGGGCACGTCGCTCAACTCGATCGAGATCTTCGATACGATCCCCCCCTACACGCACTACGTCATCGGCAGCGGGGCTCCGGCGCCCGACGCCGCCTGGGGGACCCCGAACATCGGTCCGCCCCAGACGCTCAAGTGGACGGTTCCCGGTCCCCTGCCGGTCGCGGGCGGGCCCACGGGCATGGTCACGTTCTCGGTGACCCTCGACTGGGGGAACGGCGAGTCCTTCGAGCCCGGGTCCGGCGACGTCGGCGCGCCCGAGGGGCCGGGGCTGAACAACTCCGCTTCGGCGATCTACGACGGACTGGGGTGCGGCCAGAAGGCCTGGGGGGCGTCCGTCGGGCTGACGGTGCGGCGGTACCTGTTCTGGAAGCTCGGCGACAACGACGTCGTTTTCGCCGGCCGGGTGGGCCAGCCGGACGACGAGATCGTCTACTCGATCTTCGTGAAGAACGTGTCCGCGACGAAGACGTGGTGGAGCGTGCACATCTGGGACACGGTTCCGCCGGAGCTGAACGTGTGGCCGCCGGACGCCGGGTACGGGTTCGAGGATCCGTGCGTGGGCTGGACGATGACGCCGACGGGATGCGCCGCCGCCGCCCCGGGCGTCAAGCTCGGGGGCGGCAAGACCGTCCTCACCTGGGAGCTGGACCTGCCGCCGCTGATGACGATCGAACTGCGGTGGAAGGCCAGGATCTCGGCGACGGCGAAGGCGTTCTCGACCGCGGTCAACCAGGCATCGATCCTCGAGTGGGGACAATCCGGCATCGTCGGGGGAACCGGCAACTCGATCAAGCCCAAGGTCTTCACGCACCTGGCGAACGTGGTGCTCCGAACTACCTACCTCAGCTATGTTGGACACGGCAGCGCGAATGAAAAGTGGGGGGAGTGCGACGACTTCATCGTCTTCTTCCCGATGAACAAGGCGACGGATTTCGAGTTGCGCGGGATCGAGTACTCGCTGGCCGGCTTTCCGGTCGCCGGGGGCGTCTCGGCCTCGATCGGTCCGCTGATCGGGACCTGCACGGGCGGCCTCTTCTGTCCGGCGTCGACCGGGTGCGGCGCCGAGCGCGCGCCGACCCATTACAGCCGGTACACCGAGTTCTGCGCGCCGAACAGCGGACCGTACTCGTCAATAAGCGCGTGCGTGTTCCCGTACCACTACATCTACAAGATGGTCTCGAATGCCCCCGTGCTGTGGCAGGTGTTTCCCGTCAATGAGACTCAGTTCGATGACGGCCATACCTTCACTCCGTCCACGTCGCTCAACTTCTCGGGGATGATGCACTACACCTATCTCCGCGAGAACCACTCGGACACCGCCGTCAACGACGCGCTCAACGTCATGAACACGTCCATCGATCCGTACGGAGTCTTCCAGCCCTCGCTCCAGACCACGGTTCTCGTGTTCAGGTGGAACGATGTGGACCGCATCTGGGACTTCTGGAACATCTGGGAGGTCGACGCCGAGAGCCAGGTCATGCGGCCGCCCGTGGACACGGGGGACGAAGGGTACTTCCGGATCGTCTCGTCGCAGTCCCGGCTCGTGATCCACCAGTGGTCCAACGGGGCCGCCTTGGTCATGAACCATCTCATGCCCAACCGCGAGACGGGGGCGACCTCGTCGAAAGCGGGAGCCGGGTACACCTTCTACGTCTTTCCGGGGAAGGAGACGGACTTCGAATGCCAGGTCGGGGTCACGAATCTGGGCGCGACCGAGGCTACCTACCGGATCGACTGGTACAAGCCGCGCAAGACCACGGGGGCGCCGGCCAACGTCTCGCCGTGGATGGCCGACACGTCCGGATCCTGGCTCCCGGGCCCCACGGACACCGTCCTGCCCGGGCTCGCGGTGGCGGCCGGCCCGTCCGGGAACGCGCACGCGTACGGGCCCCCGTACGACCCGTCCTGGGCGTTCAGGACGCCGGATTACAACTGGGGCATCTGGCGGATCGTCCAGCTCGCGGGCGGCCCGATCCAGATCGTGGCCGGCCAGCACTTCATGAGCTGGTTCGGCGGGTCCATGGTCCACGCCTCGAACGGCGACCAGACCGGCCAGGAGTTCTGGGTCTCGCAGTTCCAGTCGTGCACGTACAAGGCCGGGTGCGACGCCGTCAACGCCCTCTACACGATCGACGTGTTCTGCTCGAAGAACAACATGGCGGTCCGGGCGGTCTCCAGCGACGGGTACAGCGCGACCTACACATCGAACGGGCCGGACCAGTGCATATCGTTCCGCAATTTCACCGACATGGGGAACAACGGGAAGCGGAACATCCGCATGAACCTGCTCGCGGGCGGGGCGCAGGGCAACCTCATCTGCCAGTACATCAACTGCGCCGACCACCAGCGGATGTTCTGCGCGCCGTTCATGGTCGTGGGGACCCACTACGACATCCTCGTGCCGCCGGTCGTGTTCCTCGGGCAGAGCTTCTGGATCACGGTCGTGGTCGTGGAAGCCGCCGGGGGCACGAAGGAGGACTACTGCGGGACGACGTCGTTCACCTCGACGGACCCCGGTGCGAAGATCGAAGGGGCCGCGATGGATCTCTACAACTACACGTGGACCACGAACTCCGGGACCACGTGCGGCGTCTCGCCGTTCAACAACGGTGTCCGCGTGTTCGTCAACGTCACCATGACCAGGCTCGGCATGCAGACGATCGTCGGGAGCGACACGGCGGACGGGTCGATCTCGGGGCTGGCGTCGCTCATGGTCGTCGGCGTGGACGTGAAGCTGTTCAAGGAGCCCAGGTTCAGCACGGCCGCGTCCTCGGACACCGTGGCCTTCCGGATCTGCTGGAGCAACTACTCCACGGGGTCGGCGTTCACGTTCGTGATCACGGACGCGGTGCCGATGGGGATGACGTTCGTCCCGGAGGGGTCGGTGAACGCCTTCAACTGCGGGAGCACGGACGGCATCACGCCGATCGTCGCCTACTCGACCCTGACCAGCCCCGGCCCGCCCCCCGCCGCCTCTTTCGTCACGGGGAACCCCGCTTCCACGGCGCGGTGGCTCAGGTGGACGATTCCCTACGCGGGCGTGGAAACGACGGGCTGCGTCTGTTTCCGGGTACAGATTATCTGATGCCCTGAGCCCGGCGGTCTGGTATCCTGATCAGCGATTCCACGGCAAGGGGAGGACGCACCATGGCGGACGGGAAGGCGGAGATGCAGTACACGCGGCTGGGACGCACGGGGCTCAAGGTGAGCCGGCTGTGCCTGGGCACCATGAACTTCGGTCCGCTGACGACCGAGGCCGACAGCTTCGCGATCATGGATCGCGCCCTCGATCTAGGGCTAAACTTCTTCGACACGGCCGACGTCTACGGCTGGAAGAAGGGCGAGGGGCTCACGGAGCAGATCGTGGGCCGCTGGCTCGCCCAGGGCGGCCGCCGGCGCGACCGGGTCGTGCTCGCGACGAAGGTGCACGGCAGCATGGGCGACTGGCCCAACGAGTCCAAGCTCTCGGCGTTGCACATCAGGAAGGCCTGCGAGGGGAGCCTCCGGCGGCTGAAGACGGATTACCTCGACCTCTACCAGATGCACCACGTGGACCGGGACACGCCGTGGGAGGAGATCTGGCAGGCCATGGACCAGCTGCGGCGCGAGGGCAAGGTCATCTACGTGGGGTCCAGCAACTTCGCCGGCCTGCACATCGCGCAGGCGAACGAGGCGGCGGCCCGCCGGGGGATCATGGGGCTCGTGAGCGAGCAGAGCCTCTACAATCTCACCGCCCGCATGATCGAGCTCGAGGTCATCCCCGCGTGCGAGGCCTACGGGCTCGGGATCATCCCCTGGAGCCCGCTGGCCAGCGGACTGCTCGGCGGCGTGCTGGGGAAGGACAAGGGGCGGCGCCGGTCCGAGGGAGGGACCAAGGAACGCGTTCTGAAGGAGCGGGCCAAGCTCGTGAAGTGGGAGAGTCTCTGCCGGAAGCTGAAGGAAGAACCCGCGCATGTGGCGCTTGCCTGGCTGCTCCACCAGAAGGCCGTCACCGCGCCCATCATCGGGCCGCGGACGATGGCCCAGTTGGAGGGTTCCCGGCGCTCGCTTGAGATCAAGCTCTCGCCGGAGACGCTCAAGGAGCTCGACGCGATCTTCCCGGGTCCCGGCGGGAGGGCGCCGGAGGCCTACGCCTGGTAAGCTTTTCCTGGGTGAGCCCTTGACAGCCTCCGCGGGGGAGGCATAGTGTTTCTCAATCAATATGGGCCTTCATAACGGGGAGCCGGACCGCTCGCTTGCCGCCCGCGTCAAGGAGTTCGTGATCGGGGCGGCCAAGAACCCGCTTGACGTCAAGATCTTCCGCACGACATCCCTGGTCGCGATCCTGGCCTGGGTCGGGATGGGCGCCGACGGGCTGTCGTCCTCGTGCTACGGCCCCGAGGCGGCCTACCTCGCCCTGGGGAAGAACACGTGCCTGACCCTGCCGCTGGCGGCTCTCGTCGCCCTCGCGGTCTTCGCGATCGCGGCCTCCTACATCCAGATCATCGAGCAGTTCGCCACCAGCGGGGCCGGCGGCGGCTACCTCGTGGCGACCCGGTTCCTGGGTCCGGCGGCGGGACTGGTTTCAGGGTCGGCGCTGGTCGTGGACTACGTTCTCACGATCTCGGTTTCGATCGCGAGCAGTGCGGACGCGTTCTTCAGCCTTCTGCCGGTTGCCTACCAGCCGTGGAAGATGTGGGTGGCCCTCGCGTTGCTGATCGTGGTCTTCGTCCTCAACCTCCGGGGCCTCAGGGAGTCGGTGCTTACGCTCACGCCGATCTTCCTCCTCTTCGTCGTGACGCACCTGGCGGTCATCCTCCACGGACTGCTGGAACACGGGAACGACGCCCCGCACCTCCTCTATCAAGGCTCGAGCGGCACGAACAGCCTCATCCAGCAGGTGGGGGGCTGGGCTACCCTCCTGATCCTGATGCGGGCGTTCTCGCTCGGAGGCGGAACCTACACCGGGATCGAGGCGGTGAGCAACGGCCTTGCGGTCCTGCGGGAGCCCCGGGCGGAGACCGGGAAGCGGACGATGACGTACATGGCCTTCTCGCTCGCGTTCATGGCGAGCGGGCTCCTGCTGGCGTACCTGATCCACGGCACCCATCACGAGCCCGGCCGGACGCTGAACGCCTCCCTGTTCCACCACCTCTGGGAGGGATGGCATCCGTGGAACCTGCCCGTCGGTCAAGCCGCCATCATCCTGGCGCTCGTTTCCGAGGCTGCCCTCCTCGTCGTGGCGGCGCAGACCGGGTTCATCGGCGGACCGCAGGTGCTGGCCAGCATGGCGGTGGACTCGTGGGCGCCGCGCCGGTTCGCGAACCTCTCGGACCGGCTCGTAAACCAGGACGGGATCGTGTTCATGGCGGGAACGGCGGCCGCGGTCATCTTCCTGACGCACGCGAACGTCGGGGTCATGGTGATCATCTACTCGATCAACGTGTTCATCACGTTCACGCTCTCCCAGCTTGGCATGTGCCGCCACTGGCTCGAGGTCCGCGGTACCGGCCAGCGCTGGCTCAGGCCCTTCATCGTGAACGGTGCCGGGCTCCTGATCACGAGCTGGATCCTGCTCTTCATGGCCGCGATCAAGATCCGGGAGGGCGCCTGGCCCGTGTTCCTCCTGACCGGCGCCGTGATCGGCGGGTGTGTGCTCGTGAAGTCGCACTACCGGCGCGTCAGCCAGCAGCTCGGGAAGCTCGACGATCTCCTGACCACCATCCACCTCTCTGCGCCGAAGCGCCGGACGCCGCGCAAGAACGTCGCGGCTCCCACCGCGGTCCTCATGGTCTCGGGCTACAACGGGCTGGGCATCCACGCGCTTTTCTCGGTCCTCAAGCTCTTCCCCAAGCGGTTCAGGAACGTCGTCTTCGTCGAGGTCGGGACGATCGACTCGAGCAAGTTCAAGGGCGTGGACGCGATCCATCACCTCGAGGACACGGTCAAGAACGACCTGGAGAAATACCTGGACCTCGGGCGACGGCTCGGGTTCCATGCCGAGTACCGGTACGCGCTCAACGTGGACCGGATCGAGGCGCTCGAGGGACTGTGCTCCGAGATCGCGGGCGAGTTCCGGGACACCGTCTTCTTCGTCGGAAAGCTCGTCTTCGAGCGCGAGACCTGGACGAGCGCGCTCCTGCACAGCCAGACCGCGCTCTCGATCCAGAAGGCCCTCCTGTTCAACGGCTACCAGGCGATCGTCATGCCCATCCGCGTCAGGCGCTGAACCGGCCTTAGGGGCGCCGTGCGCACCGTCCTGGTCGCTCTCGCCGCCGCGCTGGCCGGTGCAGCGCCCGCGGCTGTAGACAGCCCGGAGGGCGCCTGGGCGCGGGGGACGGTGGAGGCGGTCTCGTCCACGCGCGGCCGCATGGTCCTCAACGGGCTCTGGAGGTTCGCGCCGGCCTCCGGCGGGGTCCCCGCGGGGCCGTGGGGCTGGTGCCGGGTTCCGGGCACCTGGGCGTACGCGGACTGGCCGAGGTGGAATCTCGAGAGCCCGCTGACGGGGTCCGGAACGCCATGGGAGGGTCCGGACTGGGGGGCCGTCGATCAGGCATTCTACGAGCGCACCGTCGTGATTCCGCGGGAGTGGAAGAAGCGATTGATCGTCCTCCGGGTGATGAGGCCCTCCACGCGTGCGACGGTGTCCGTGGACGGCGCCGTTGCGGGCGAGATCGCTTGGCCGGGCGGCGAACTCGACATCACCGACCGGGTGAAGCCGGGGAAGCCGGCGGGTATCCGCCTGCTTCTGACCGCCTCTGCGGCAGGCGGCAAGCTGGAGGCGCGCGGGCTCGCGGGCGACGTCGCGCTCGAGTCACGGCCCCGCGGGCCCCGGCTCGACGGCGTCTTCATCCGGACGTCGGTCCGCGCCAGGGAACTCAGGCTGGAAGTCGAGGTTGCGGGCGTGACCATTCCGGGCCCGGTCCGGTTCACGGCCGAGATCTCGGGTCCGAAGACGGACCCGTCGCCGAAGCCT
>Ga0315281_10015736_pt1 | contig 10130 bp, 8 predicted proteins | sample YL17G07_0_MG_FD_204540 | JGI IMG/M metagenome (GOLD analysis project Ga0315281, IMG submission 204540) | Sediment microbial communities from Yellowstone Lake, YNP, Wyoming, USA - YL17G07_0 | ecosystem: Environmental > Aquatic > Freshwater > Lake > Sediment | place: USA: Wyoming | collected...
GCGCCAGATCGACCTGGGTGACGTCGCCGGTGATCACCGCCTTGGTGCCGAAGCCGATGCGCGTCAAAAACATTTTCATCTGTTCCGGCGTGGTGTTCTGCGCCTCGTCCAGGATGATGAAGGAGTGGTTGAGGGTGCGCCCGCGCATGTAGGCGAGCGGGGCGATCTCGATGGCGCCGCGCTCGAACAGCCGGCCCACGTGCTCGTAGCCCATGAGGTCGTAGAGCGCGTCGTACAGCGGGCGCAAATACGGATCGACCTTCTGCGCCAGGTCGCCGGGCAGGAACCCCAAGCGCTCGCCGGCTTCCACGGCCGGGCGCACCAGCACGATGCGCTTCACCAGGTCGCGCTCCAGCGCGTCCACCGCGCTCGCCACCGCGAGATAGGTCTTGCCGGTGCCGGCCGGGCCGATGCCGAAGGCGATGTCGTGCGCCTGGATCTGCCGCAGGTACAGATTCTGCCGCGGCGTCCTGCCGCGCAGATCGCGCCGCCTGGTCATCAGCACCGGCACCATGTCCTCCGCTTCGGCGCTTTGGCGATGGTTCGCCGCCTCCACAAGGCCGAGCTGGATGTCTTCGATGCTCACGGGTTCGCCGGCGCGCTCGTAAAATTCGCGCAGTGCTTGCGCCGCCTCTTCGGTGCGGGCGGGCTCGCCTTGCAAGTGGAAGCGTTCGCCGCGGCGGGCTATGGTGACGTCCAGCGCGGTTTCGATCTGCTTCAGATTTTCGTCCAGCGCCCCGCACAAATTCGCCAGCCGCGCGTTGTCGACCGGCTTGAAGGAAATTTCCACATTACCCGGTTTCAAGAGACCGCGGCCTCCAGTTGTTGCGTGGCCACCTCGCCGCGCAGGCTGTGGGGCAGCGTCGCGGTGACGGCGACGTCGACGAAGTGCCCGATCAGGCGCGGATGGCCCACGAAGTTGACGGTGCGATTGCCGTCGGTGCGCCCGGCCAGTTCGGACCGGTCTTTGCGCGAAAAGCCCTCCACCAGCACGCGCTGCACGGTGCCGACCATGGCACGCAGGACCGCCTGCGCCTGCTCCTCGATTTTCGCCTGCAGGCGTTCCAGGCGCGCCTGCTTCACCGCGTGCGGCACGTTGTCCGGCAGGTCCGCCGCCGGAGTGCCGGGGCGCGCACTGAAAATAAAACTGAAGCTGTCGTCGAAGCCCACCTCGTCGATCAGCCGCAGGGTCGCCTCGAAATCCGCCCCGGTCTCTCCCGGAAAACCCACGATGAAGTCGGACGACAAGGACATGCCCGGCCTGGTCTGGCGCAGCTTGCGCACGATGGACTTGTATTCGAGCGCGGTATAACCGCGCTTCATCGCCGCCAGCACGCGGTCCGAGCCGCACTGCACCGGAAGGTGCAAGTGGCCGGCCAGTTTCGGAATACGCGCGTAGGCGTCGATCAGACGCGGGGTGAATTCGCGGGGGTGGGATGTGGTGTAGCGCAGGCGCTCTATGCCCGGAATCCCGGCGACATACTCCAGCAGCAGGGCCAGATCGGCGGCGTCGTTGCCGCCCATGGCGCCGCGGTAGGCGTTGACGTTCTGCCCCAGCAGCGTCACTTCCTTCACCCCCTGTTGCGCCAGTTCCGCCACCTCCGCCAGCACGTCGTCGAACGGCCGCGACACTTCCTCGCCGCGCGTATAGGGCACCACGCAGAAGCTGCAGTACTTGCTGCAACCCTCCATGATGGAAACGAAAGCCGAGGCGCCCTCCACCCGGGCGGGCGGCATGTGGTCGAATTTTTCGATCTCGGGAAAGGAAATGTCCACCTGCGGGCGTCCCGAGGCGCGGCGCGCAGCTATCAGTTGCGGCAGGCGATGCAGCGTCTGCGGCCCGAACACCACGTCCACATAAGGCGCCCGCGCCACGATGACGGCACCCTCCTGGCTGGCCACGCAGCCGCCGACGGCGATCACCAGATCGGGATTGAGCTGCTTCAGCGGCTTCCAGCGTCCCAACTGATGGAACACGCGCTCCTGCGCCTTTTCGCGCACCGAACAGGTATTGAGCAGGATGACGTCGGCGTCCTCGGGCTTGTCGGTCTGCTGCATGCCATGGGCGGCGCACAGCACGTCCACCATCTTGTCCGAGTCGTACTCGTTCATCTGGCAGCCAAAGGTTTTGATATAGACTTTTTTGGACACGCGTTTCAGTTGCCGGGTTGGCTGATCGCCGCTGCTTCCTCGGGCGTCAGCAGCCACATCCTGGAAAGCTGGCCTTGGCCGTCGATGCGGTACAGCACCCTGGCGCCTTGCGGCAGGTAGTTGGGCGCAATGGTGCGGTTGAAGCCGTCGTAGATCAGCGCGCCGGGCGACAGCCGGTAGGCTTTGTCGTCCACCTGCACCATGGGGTAAGCGAAGTCCTTGAGCACTCCGGCCCTGGCATCAGCCGGAAACACGCGGCCGGCGTGAGCCGCGGGGACGCAACCCAGCCCCAGCAGGACCAGCATCAACAAAGTTTTACGCATGAATGCAAGATAGCACAGGGGGCGTTACGGCTCAAAGTGTGCAACTCGAAAAGACGGAAAAAGGGCTTGCGGCGGTACAAACCCTTTTTCAAATGTTCTTGGTGGTGATAGGTGGACTTGAACCACCGACCCCAGCGTTATGAGTGCTGTGCTCTAACCAACTGAGCTATATCACCAATTGAGGGGATGCAATTCTGCCTTGAAAGCACGCGCCGTGTCAACAGCGACGGCGTCTAGGGCTCAATCGCGCAGGGCTTCGCTATGCCGTAGCCCTGCGCGTAATCGACGCCGATTTCGCGCAGCACGGCGAGGATGGCGTCGCTCTCCACGAACTCGGCGATGGTGCCTATGCCCATCACGTGGCCGACGCTGTTGATCGACTGCACCATGGCGCGGTCGATGGGGTCGGTCACCATGTCGCGCACGAAGCTGCCGTCGATCTTGAGAAAATCCACCGGCAGGTTCTTGAGATAGGCGAACGAAGATACGCCGCTGCCGAAATCGTCCAGGGAGAAACGGCAGCCCAGCGCTTTCAACTCGCGGATGAAGTGTGCCGCCTTGAGCAGGTTGGCGATGGCTGCCGTTTCGGTGATTTCGAAGCAGAGTACCCCGGGCGGGATGGCAAACTCGAGCAACTGCTCGCGCACGAAAGCGACGAAAGTGTCGTCGCCCAGCGTCGCCCCGGACAGGTTGATGGAGTACATGCAGCCGCATTTTCCGGTGGCAATCCGACAGCGGCTCCAGGCTTCGCGCAGCCGTTCCCCCTGGCTGGTGAAGAGGCTGCGGATGACCCAGCGGTCGACGCTCGGCATCATGCCGTAGCGCTCCGCGGCGGGCAGGAAGGTGGCGGGTTCCACGATGCCGCCCTGCTCATCCAGCAAACGGATCAGAACCTCGTAGTGTTCCGCGATGTTCTGCGGATGCATCACATCCACGATGGACTGGCGGAACAGCCTGAAGCGTTTTTCCTCGAAGGCGCGGGTGATGCGGGCCACCCACTGCATTTCCCCGTGGCGCTGGACCAATGCGGCGTCATCGTCGCGATACACATGCACGCGGTTGCGCCCGCCGTCCTTGGCAGCGTAGCAGGCCATGTCGGCGGCGGAAAGCACGCTCTGGACGGGGCCGCTGGTTGCCGTGATGCTGACCAGGCCGATGCTGACGCCGATGTCGAACGACTTTTTCTCCCACACGAAGTGGAAGTTCCTGACGGCCTGGCGCAGTGCGTCGGCGACCCGCTGCGCCTGTTCCAGCGGGCAATGCTGCAGCAGCACGCCGAATTCGTCGCCGCCCAGCCGCGCGAACGTGTCGCTGTCGCGCATGTGGCTCTGGATCAGCTCGGAAAGCTGGCGCAGCAACTCGTCGCCGGCCACGTGCCCGCAGGTGTCGTTGACGATCTTGAACTGGTCCAGGTCGAGATAGAGCAGCGCGTGATGCTCCCCGCCTTCCCTGGCGGTAGCGATGGCATGGGACAGATGCTCTTCGAACTCGCGCCGGTTCATGAGCCCGGTCAGTGCATCGTGGCTCGCCTGCCAGGACAGCTCGCGCGCGAGCGTGCGCGCCCGGCTGACGTCGCGCAACACCACTACCGTGCCGACTACCTGCCCCTCCCGGTCGCGGATCGGAGCGGCGGAATCCTCCACGGCGACCTCCCGGCCGTCGCGGGTGACCAGCATGCAGTAGCTGGCGATCTCAACCGTTTCGCCCTCGCGCAGGCACTTTTGCACCGGGTTCTCGACCGCCTCCCCGGTGAACTCGTTGATGACGGTGAACAGGGTGGTCACCGCAACGCCCGTGGCTTCCGCAGCACCCCAGCCGAGCAGTTGCTCCGCCGCCGGGTTGAGAAGCTCGACGTGGCCCTGGGCGTCGGTGGTAATGACGGCGTCGCCGATCGCATGCAGGGTGACCTGGGCGCGTTCCTTTTCGGCGTAAAGCTGTTCCTCCATGCGCTTGCGCGCGGTGATGTCCTTGCCTGCGGCCAGCAGGCACGGCTCGCCTTCGACGTCGATCAATACCCCGGAAAAAAGCGCCAGACGCAGCTCTCCGGATTTGGTCCGGTAGCGTGCCTCGACACTGCTCACGCGGCCTTGTTCCCGCAATTTCTGCATCATCAACTCCTGCTCCTTGAGCTCCACCCACAGGCCGATTTCGGCCGTGCTGCGCCCGACGATCTCGTCCCTGCCGTAACCCGTAGCCTCCACAAATGCAGCGTTGACGTCGAGGAAGCGGCCGTCTGCCATGCGCGAGATGGTCGTGAGGTCGGGGTTGGCCTGGAAGGCCGTGCTGAAACGCTCCTCGCTTTTGGCCAGCGCGCGCTGGCTTTCTGCGACCTGCTCCACCATACGGTCGAAGGCCAGCCCCAGCGTCGCCAGTTCGGAACGCCCGGCAAGGCCGGCGCGGACGCTCAAATCGCCCCCGGCGAAGCGCGCGGAAGCCGCGACCAATTTGCCGACGGGGCGCTCGAGCAGATAGTGGAACACCAGCCAAAGCAGCGCCGCCAGCAGCGCCAGCATCGCGCTGTACTGCAGCACCTGGCGCTCGACGTTGCGGCGGGCTTGCGCTTTTAACGCCGCAACGTCGCTCAGCACGTAAATCAGGCCGATGCGCGAAGGCCGCAGGCCTTTTTCCGCATTACCCAACAGTACCGGGTAGACCGCCCTGGCAGTCAGCCGGTCCGGCCTCAGGCTCACTTCGCCTGCCATGGTTCCGCGCACCCGCTTCATGCGCGCCGTGCGCGCTTCGAGATCCTCGGCAGACCTCTGCGGCAGCACGCTATCGACCGGCCGGCCGATCATTCCACGTTGCAGCGCCGCCACCACGGTATCGGTATCGTCGGCCAGGATGGCCGAAACGATGTGCGGATCGGCGCCGAGCGCAGCGATCTCCTCCTGCACCCGCGGCAGGTCATTGCTCAGCAAAAGATATTCGGTTGTGGCCGCCAGCCGGCTCAAGTGCTGGGTAAGGTCGCTCATCGCGTCCTGCTCGACCTGGCGGTTCGCGAGATAGCCGTTGTAGGTGAGGCTCACCACGCCCGCAGCGGCGGCGAACAGCAGCAAAAGGGGCAGGAATGGAGTAGCGCAGGCTGAACGGCATGGCGCTTTCACCCGTTCCGCGCTGTGGCGGCAGCATCCATCAGCGGCCGCGCGTCCATGATGTCGTGGCCGACCACCGCGACATCCAGCAGGCCGTGTTGCAGCATGAAGGACGACAGCATTTCCACCCGGCCCTTGAGCGGGGGGCGGTCCGTGAACAGCCTGAGGTTTTCGCCCAGCCCGGGAAAGCGGAATCCGTCCAGGGAAGCGTGAAACTGCTGCGGTGGCAGCGCCCGGTCGGTCGCCATGCGCTGCGTGCTCTCGTTCGGCTTGGCTTTGTAATGGTCGAGGGCCTTGAACCAGCCGCGCAGCAGAGCCTCCACCACGCGAGGGTTCCGGTCCAGGTATTCCTTGCGCACCGCGACGACGTTGACCATCTCGCCCGGGAGCTGCTTGCTGTCGAACAGGTGATGTGCGCCGGCCGCTTCCCGCTCGGAATGCACCGGCTCGAAAGTGACCACGGCATCCACCCGCTTCTCCTCGAATGCCCGTTTTTGCACGTCTATGGGCAGGTGGACCACACGGATATCGCCCGGCTGCAGGCCGTTGATCTGCAATGCACGCGCCAGCACGTAAGCGCCCAGCGCGGTGTTTTCCACCCCGACGCGGCTGCCCTTGATGTCGGCAAACGCTTTCAGGCCGGGCTGGCCAAGCACCACGGCGGCGCCGTTGGAGAAATTCATCACCAGCACCACGCGCAGCGGCGAGTGCTGCGCCAGTTGCATGGCCTCGTCCAGGCTGACGGCAACGGCATCCAGCGCGCCGCTGCGGAAGGCGCGCAGCACCTCGGTGGCGGAGGAGTATTCGACGATGCGCACCGGAGCGTCGCCGTAGTAGCCCAGGTCGCGCGCCAGGTAGAGCTGCTCGCAGCCGACCCGGATGCAGGTGCCGATGCGCAGCGGAGCCGGAGGCTCGGGGGTGCAGGCGGAGAGCAGCAGCAATACTGCTGCCAGGTGCAGGAAGCGCTGCATGGGCGTTGCTCCATACCTCGGCGGGGGTTCGGCCGATGTGTTCAGTATAGGCGCAACATGCGATTCCGCCAGGCGAAAACCGGGGGCTGCAGAGTGCTAGACGTTGAACCGCCACTGTTCACGGCAAGGCCCGCCAGCGCTACGCGCTTACATTCCAAATGCGATTTTGTACCCGGTTTTATACCCGGTTTTTGAAAAGCCTAGGTGATGGGGGCGTATTTTATGCCCCCCTTAGGAACGCCTCACAACTGGCGACAACGCGAGGTGTGCATGACCCTTGCCGGGGGATTGCTGGGAAGGACCCGCATTATCTTGCGCTGTTGTCTTGCAGCATTGGAAGACCGGATTTTTGTGATGCCTTTCACAATTAGCTCCGGCGGGCATTACGCGGCATGGCTCTCGGTAGGAGCTACTGGCACCCCGTCAAAGGTTCAGGGTGCCTTCAACCAGGGCCAGAGGTATGCCGCGCCTCTCTCTGGCCTTGGTTGATGTCTATACGGCTAGTTCTGCGCTGAGATTTTCACGCACAGCATCAACCACGGTGCGCGGTATTTCGATCACATATCTGTCTGGGTCGTGACTGCGCTGGCTCATGTGTCTCGCGACAGACGCCTTGGCGATGATGGCAACGAAGGCCGGCAACTGCTCCGCCAATTCCAGCTCGGCCACCATCGCCTGGTGTCCAATGAACGCATTGCGCGCTTCATCGCTTTGCTCTCGGATAATCTGCAGCTCGGCGGCGATGCTTTCTGCCCGTTCCTGCACCTCGATCCATGCGGCATGGGTGACGCGCAACTCGGCATCAAGCTTGCCGAAGCTTTCGGGCAGTTCGCCTCCGTCCGCTATCGCCGCGGCAGCAGATTTCGTTTCCTCGCCGGCGCGTTGTTCAAGATCGGTGATCCGCGCCTGGATCTTCTCAGCAGCAACGTCCGTCTTTTCCAAGTCCGCTTGCAGATCTTTGCGCCGGGCTGTCAGCCGTTGATGCACTTCCTTCGCTTCGCGCATCTTGAGAGGGGCCTCGACCTTCCATTGCATGGCGCGGTGCCGAGATTGCAAATCGGCCAGATCGTTCTTCAGATTCTCGAAATGCCGCTCGGCCTGGTTGCGGATGGCCACGAGGTGTTTCTCGGACGGGGAAAAACGGCTCTGTTTTGATTGGTCAATGGTCTGCCGGTAAGTCTGATCCTTGGTTTTCAAGTCGGCCTCGGCCTTCGCAAGGTCCTCCTGGGTGGCGGCGATTTGCTGAGACAGTTTTGCGTATTCGCTCCTTAGCTTGTCGAAGTGCCCGCCGGTGGATTTTTTGAGCAGATTAAAGTTCATTGGTGCTTCTCCTTTTGGTTTGCCGCACTATCGCCGGCGGCCGTGGCGTTGAAATTACTGACTTCATGCGTTGCTGTTTCGCCCTTCGTCTTTTCACCTTGGGTGAATTTCACTTACCCCGCGAGCGCGCACCTAGAAAAAAGCTGGGGTGTGCATGACCCGCACTGGAAAGAGGCCAGGAAGGACCCGCTGCACTTACCCTCTAGAGCACGAAGCCAACCTGTTACCTATCACAACCTGCTAGGCCGCCATCGTTCCCAGCTTTGGCACTCGGGCGGCGCAATGGTGATGCCCTCCCCGGCACGGCCGGTTTCCAGTTGCCAGTACCCAAGATCACAGTGCCAGAAGAACTTGCGGCGGCTGCCTTGCTGGTGCTCTATGGTCATGGTCAGGTGGCAACCGTTGCAGTCTCCCCCTTCCTGCCGTGCTGGGTACACCGACACCCCGGCATCAAACATGCATGCGCCAGCAGTGCAGAAGGTCGGCCGCATACCCTGCCTGGTAGTCCGTTTCTGCCGCGCTTTATATATCCTGCACGCCGCCCCCCCCGGCGGGAGGCAATGAGCGTTTTCCGCTCCCTTCCCCTTATTTTCACTCGGGACAACTCGGGACAGTCGGGACACGGCGTCCCCATTGGCTTCCGGCTGTCCCGAGTTTTTCGGAAGGACTCGGGACACTCGGGACAAAGTTGTTTCATCCAAGCCCAAGGCGTCCCAGAACCCCAAATCACGCATGGCAACCTCCCAGCAATTTCGGGGTAATTCGATAGCACCGGGCTAGGCCCAATACTGTTCACTTAACAACAATTCTCGATGTAATTACCCGATTCAGCAGTTCGGATCGCTTGCGAACTCGGTAGCCAGACATTTTCCGCTTTACGCCGCGCGGGTTGCGCTTTCCCCGGCTCTGTTTGGCACGACCGCGCGCAATTTCCTTGAGCAGACTCATTCGCCAAATTGCCCAATCCTCAGGGGGGGATGGCCCCGGCTTCGGGGAGGCGGCGGGCGAGCACCCTGACGGCATGAACGAACGATAGATCCTCGGCCCGCTGGCCGGTGTGCTCCGCCGCCTCGTACATCAACCGGCGAATGGCCGCATGGGTCAGCATCAGCCCGTAGAACTCCTGGCGCACAAGGTCTGGCGTCTTGCTGCGCAGAACTTTCCTCTCCTCACGCAAATGTGTCTTCACCTCATCGAGCATCCCCTCGATCTTCCAGCGCCGGTGATAAAGCGCGGCCAGCTCCGCCGCCGGGCCCTCTGCCGGGTCGAGAATATTGGTGACCAGGCGGTAAAGCGGCTCGGCATCGGGCACCCCTTCCAATCCGTATTCGATGACCCTCACCGTGATGCCGTTCTGTTTGCGCCGGCGATCCCGGTCGCACGCATAAATCGTGGATAAATAGGAGCCGTCCGGCAACACTTTCTCGCGCGGCAAGCGCAGGTTCGATTTCACGCGCCACAGCAGGGCGGCTCCCGTCGCGGTTGTCTCGCGCCAGATGTCGTAGCCGAAAAACAGCCGGTCGGCGATCACCAGCATCGTCGGATCAAGGGATGGGAACAGTTTGCGCGCCAAGGCGTTTTCGCTTTCCCGGCATCCCCCCATCTCCACCTTGCAGAGCGTGTGGGTCGCGCACTCCCCCAGGCCGACGAACCGTATCTGCGGAAAGGCCGCCTCGCCCCGTCCGCCGCCCGGATAACCGAACGCCTCGGCGTTGCCTTGCTCGTCCGGCACATCCAGCGTCGAGCCGTCGATGCTCATCACGCGCCACCGCCGATACCACGCGCCTTCCGCACCCTCACCGGCAACCGGGGTTACTTGCTGGTCGAATACCGCCCGCATGGCCTCCCACCCCAGGCGTGTTCGTCCCTGGGATATCGCCGCCTTGGTCACTTCGGCTTCGCTGACATCGTCCCCGTAAATCCGGCGCAGCCCCTCGATAACCAATCGCAGAACTTCCTCGTAGGCCACGCGAGGGTATAGACACATGGCCATGACAAAATACACCAGCACTTCGCGTGGCAGGTCTCGCCGCTTCCGCGTATGGGCGCCACAACCGACCAGCGCTTCCCTGACTTTATCCAGCGGGCAATTGAACGCGAGAAAACCCACCGTCAGGTAATCCGCCAGCCGTGCGCCGCCCGGCAACACTCCTTCTGTTCTCGCCATTTCCAAGCTCCCCTCATGTGGAATAGCTTGGAATTTACTACAAAATCTGTGTTAAGTGAACAGTATTGGGGCTAGGCGCGGCAAACTCATTACACCTTGGCCAGCC
>Ga0315281_10015737_pt1 | contig 10130 bp, 12 predicted proteins | sample YL17G07_0_MG_FD_204540 | JGI IMG/M metagenome (GOLD analysis project Ga0315281, IMG submission 204540) | Sediment microbial communities from Yellowstone Lake, YNP, Wyoming, USA - YL17G07_0 | ecosystem: Environmental > Aquatic > Freshwater > Lake > Sediment | place: USA: Wyoming | collected...
AGGACATTATAATTTATGCTGGAAATTGCCTGCGTCAGGCTAAACGCGCGACTGATTAAAAGTAAACCTATCGCACTACCTAAAACAATAAAGGGATGGCCCCTTTTTGACATTAGCAATATATAGGTAATAAGAAATATTGCCACTACAAATAATTTCATCCTTACTTGCCCCCTATGATAATCTTTTAAGTAAGTCCTGGCTGACCCTTTTACCCGATAATAACATCCCGCCAAATACCGGGCCCATGCGTGGTCCGCCAAATACAGCATTAGCCGCCATGCCACAGACATAAAGTCCAGGGCAGACTTCTTTGGAATTCTTCACAATCGTATCCTCTCCTACCTCTGCCCACATTGACCGCTCGCCCATCACTTTCCCGGTTTTGGTTTTAAGTTTTATGCCAGATTTTCTTTCGGCAATACGCACCACTTCTGCGGCATGACCAGTAGCATCAACTACAAACTTTGCCCGCATGGTAATCGGGTCAACGTGCAAATTAGCAATTTCTACTGCTGTCCAGTTTATAACCAACCCACAGATACATCCCTTTCTGATCATCACATCTTCAGCGCTAAGTAAATTAAATATTTTAACCCCGGCTTTAACTGTCTTTGAACAGATGGTTGAAACAGATTCAATGGAATCCGCCAGATAATAACCCTTTTCATAAACCCTTAATCTTATCCCGAACTCATCCATAATTTTCTTGGCCTTCTCCTGCAGCACTATTTCATTAAACATTATCCCGCCGCCCCACATCCCGCCGCCCACAGATAATTTTCTTTCAAAGATAACTACTTTTTTGCCTTGTTTGGCTAAATAATATCCGCAACACATCCCTGCTGGCCCTGCGCCTACAATAGCTATGTCTACATCCAATGCTTTTACTAATTTATCTCTATAAGAATCAATTATTGCCTGGGAAATCTTTATATCATCTAACTGCACTTTACGGCCTCCATTTCCTGGTTAAATCTGCCAATTTTACTTTCTTGGCGCCCATTTTAGTGATTTTCTTTATTGCATCTCTTGAATCATTTGGTTTTAGATCAACGCCCTTTATCGCATCCATTAAAATTTTCACTTTAAAACCGTGTTTAAGCGCATCCATGGCAGTAAACTTGACACAATAATCCGTAGCTAAGCCGGAAATATATATTTCTTTGATCGACATTGCTTTTAATAACTTGAATAGAGTTACTCCTCTTACATCCTCTGCCCAAAAAGAGGAGTAACAGTCTTCCTGGGGATCCATCCCCTTATATAATAAAATTGCTTCTTTGGGAAGTTTTAAATCCGGATGGAATGCCGCACCCTGAGTACTTTGAATACAATGCACTGGCCAAAGGCCGCCAAAATCTTTAAAATGTTTGGTTCTTACCGGATGCCAGTCACGCGTGGAAAAAATGGGCAATTTCTTCTTGGCAAAAATCCGGATATATTTATTTATCACCGGTACAATCTTATCGCCCTCCGGAACAGCCAGGGCCCCACCCGGACAAAAGTCATTCTGCACATCCACAATTAATAATGCTCTTTTCGAATTCATGTTATATTCTTAAATTTAGCGGGTCCTGTCTTGGGTATTTTCTCGCCGAACTGCTTTAGATCTCCCTCAAGTAAACTTTGATGCCCCTGTCGAGCTGCTCGCTCAAGTCGGTTTTTTCACGCCAAAGGTCTTTCGCAGTCTCGGCGGCTGCGCAACTCGCCCGTCGGCGCTCTCGCGCCAGGACGGGCTCAAACATGCTCGCCGTCCAAATGTTTCCACGTTTGGATTCCCTCGACTGCTCAAGCTGCTTTGGCTAAAACCTCCATTCGCTCGCACCTCGCCAGTGGCATTTTACGACGCCAAGCCACCCACTAAATAATTATTTAAACTGCTCTTTTACTTTGGGGGCGGGTGAGGTAGTAAATAAAAACTAAACTCAATAATACGCCAGGAATATAGAATATTATTCCCATCAGTTCAAAACCACTGTAATCATGACCAAAAAATCTAGGATTAAAATACGATATTATCAGGTATATATAAAACCCTATGCACAGCAATGAAATAAAAATAACCGTAATGCGAGCCCACTGGAATAACTTAAATAGTCCAATACTTAAAATAATAAAACCACTAAATATAGTAAATATAGTAAACATTTCTAAATTATATTGACCAAATTTAATCATATCACGTAGAACGTTAAGTGCACCAATTATTCCTATTATAAAAAAGAGAAGTGCAATTATAATCACCCCCACCGACCTTTTCTTCTCCATCATTTCTCTTTTTTTTACATGTGACTGAAATTTATTCAAAGATGAACCTGGCGAATTTTCGAGCGAATAGAAATAAATCTGCTCTTTTGCGGGTGACAAGGCATGTTTCGAGCCTCAATAAGTTTTGCGGAGGGTTTGTGAGCGCACATTAGTCCCGATTTAATATCGGGACAGTGCGCGAACAAAGCCCGCAGCAAAACTAATATTTGTCAAAAAAGCTAAGTGGGGACACTTCTCCGATTGGTTTCAGAAACGTCCCTGTTAGCCAAAGGCCACATCCAGTATCATCATCACCACAAAACCTACGATTGTTCCCATTGTGGCTAAGTCGGGATTACCGCCGCGCTGAGACTCGGGGATTAGCTCTTCCACCACAATAAAAAACATCGCACCCGCAGCAAACGCCAGGGTATATGGCAATATAGACTGCGCCAGGATTACTGTCCCTGCGCCAATTACAGCGGCAACAGGTTCAACAATTCCAGATAACTGTCCATACCAGAAACTTCTTAAGCGCGATATTTTATCTCTACGTAGCGGTAGGGAAACTGCCAGCCCTTCAGGAATATCTTGAATGCCTATGCCGATGGCCAAAGCTATGGCTGCCTGCAAGGTAGCCGTTGAGGAACTTACAGCAATAGCGCCAAAAGCAATTCCTATAGCCAAACCCTCGGGAATATTGTGCAGTGTCATTGCCAAAACAAGTAAGGTGCTGCGGCGCCAATGGGTTTTGACGCCTTCAGCCTTCTCTATGGGAGATCCTAATTGAAGATGGGGGAGTATGCGGTCAATTACTCTTAAAAAAACTCCTCCTACCAAAAATCCAATCGTGGCCGGAAGCCAAGGAGGAAGATGCATTGCTACTGCTATTTTCATAGATGGCGCTAACATTGACCAGTAGATTGCTGCCAGCATTACCCCTGCGGCAAATCCTAGCATCACATCAAGAAATTTTCTATTTATTTCTTTAGCGAGGAATACTGCCGCCGCGCCAAACGCCGTCATTGCCCAGGTAAAAAGGCCAGCAATGAAGGCGAGCATAACAGGATGAATATTTTGCAAAAGATTTTCCATGTCTTACTAAATAAATACTCCGGGGATCACCGTATTACAAAAAACGCATTTACCTTGTTTTATATTATACTCTAAAACGCTGAATACTTCTCTTTTAATTAACAATTTTTTACAATTATGGCAATAAGTATCATTTCCCCAGCCCCAGACATTACCTACATATATATAGCTTAGGCCGGATTTATAACCTATCTCTTGCGCTTTCTTAAGGGTTGACTCGGGTGTCGCCTCGTGGTCAATAAATTGATAATCGGGATGAAAACGCGAGACATGCCATGGGATATTCTTATCTACGCTAACAATAAATTGCGCTATATCGCGTAATTCCTCTTCTGAATCGTTTTCGCCCGGAACAACTAAGGTAGTTACCTCTACCCAGATATTTAACTTTCGCATTAACCTAATAGAATTTAATACTGGCTCAAGGCTACCCTTACATATTTTACGGTAGGAACTATCCCTGAAAAATTTAAGGTCAACATTTGCCGCATCCAAATACGGTTTTATCATTTCCAGACACTCTTTAGTCATATAACCATTAGTGACAAAATTATTATAAAGACCTTTTTCCTTAGCTAATTTTGCGGTTTCATCAGCATACTCAAAAAATATGGTCGGCTCAGTATAGGTGTAAGATATGCTTTGGCACTTATTCTTTAAGGCTGCCTTCACTATCTCTTGCGGTAAGACTTCTCTACCCGTAAAATCTCCATCTATAATTGCACTTTGCGAAATCTCCCAATTCTGACAGAATCCACAGCGAAAATTACAACCCATGGTAGCAATAGAAAAAGCAGAGGAGCCAGGAAAGAAATGATAAAGCGGTTTCTTTTCAATCGGATCAATATGCATTGCACACGGCCGAGCATAAACCTGTGTATATAATAAGCCGTCGATATTTTGTCTTACGTCACAAAAGCCAAATTTTTGTTCGGCAATTTTACAGTTATGAGCACAGAGATAACAATGGACTAATTTATTCTCTAATTTTTCATAAAGCAGGGCTTCTCTCATATGCGCAAACTTCTTAGCCTATTCTCTTCAATAGGCAAAGTATTTAACATACTATTTTCTTTTTCAGGAATTTTTTTATAAACTATGTCGGCGGTAGTTTTACCATTCAGGTCGCAGTAACGGCAAGTTATAGCGCAGGAAACCTTAATCAACTCTTCATCAAAAACTCCTCTTCCCAAAGAAGTTGGGCCCGCCAATTCATCAGTAGGAAAAAATAAATAGTCGCCTTCTAAGGCTTTATTAACCACTTCTTCATTTTCCTTTTCATCGCGGCCAACTACTAATTTTGTATTGGCTGCTATCCTAAAATGTCTACCGAATTTTAATAGTTCTATATTATCCATATTTAATTCCTGATGCGCCATAAGCTCCTTAAGCCGCCTGGCGAATGCCGGGTCAGTCAATAAACATCCACCCGCAGGATTAGGATATTCCATAATCTTTAATTCTTTTGCTAAGGCTATCTGGGGTTTACGCGTCCTACCGCTAAAACTAAAAAGTCCTTCTCGTCTGACCCAGCCTTGTTTTTCCGGTATAGTTTGCGCAAGTAGCTTTGCGGATAATGGCCTTAACAAAAGCCCTTCCAAACCCGCCCTTTTCTCAATAAGCTCTAAGGCCGGTTTATTCTGGGACATTGGCCGCTGACCTAAAACTTCTCCGGTAACAATAAAGTTTGCGCCGAATTCAGGCATTAATCCCTTAGCCTCCCGTAACATAAGAATCTTACAGTCAATACAGGGATTCATATTTGAGCCAAAGCCATAACGAGGACTCTTGATTACCTCTAAAAATTTCTCTTTTATATCAATGTATTTTATCTCTATCCCCAAATGGGATAACGCTTCTTTTTTACCAGCGAAAAAAGGAATTCCAAAATATAAACCTATTAGCTCAATACCCTGATTCTGAATTAACTTGGCGGCTAATGCACTATCCAAACCACCTGAGATTAAAACGAGCGCTCTCATAATTTTAAAATTGAAACTGTTGAAAAATGCATTTTGAACGCAGATTCTCGCAGATTATCCCGCCAAGCAAAAAAATTGGAGGCGGGATCCCGCACCTATGACAAAAACTATTGTGCGGGACACGCAGATGGTCGCAGATATCTCAATGGATTTATCTGTATTAATCTGCGTTACATAATATTATTCAATACTCTCAAATTAAAATCTGTGCGAGTAGCAATATTCTATCTTAATTAGGAAAAGAAATCAAGGAGAGAAAGAGGGGGGGTAATTTACAAAAGGAGACGGGCTAAAGCCATAAATACAATCCCGCAGAGAAAGGCAATAAAGGCAGCTGTGGAGCGCCGGCGATTACTTTCCTTGTGTATTTCGGGGATAAGGTCAGAGGTAGCGATATAGATAAATCCTCCGGCGGTTAAAGGCAAAACAAAATTAGAAAATCCCCCGGCAATACCAGCTAGAAAGTAACCCACGATTGCGCCAACCATCGCGGTAAGGGCAGAAATAAAATTATAGAATAATGCCTTCTGTCTAGTAAATCCGCCGTAGAGGAGCACGCCAAAGTCGCCTAATTCCTGGGGTATCTCATGGAAAATAACTGCCAAGGTAGTGACGATACCCAGTTTTAGAGAAATGACGAAACTTGTGGCAATGACCATACCGTCAATAAAATTATGCAGTCCATCACCGATAAGATTTAAGTAAGTAAAGGCGTGCACATCACATACGCCCTCATGGCAATGCCGCCAATAGAAATACCTCTCCAATAAGAAAAATAATACTATCCCTAAGATAAGCCAAGAGAAAGTAACTTCGGCTTTAGTTTTCTCTAAAACCTCGGGTAAGATATGTAAAAAAGCGCTGCCGATAAGAGCGCCCGCAGAGAAACCGATAAGGCAAAACAAAATCTTATCTAACAGTTTCCGCTTGAGGCTTAAGGTAAATATACCAATCAGTGAAATGAGAGTAACTACGAATGTGCTGATAAGAATCCAGATTAAAACCATGGAAGGAATTATTTATGCGATCCCGAATGAAGCGATTCGTGGAAGTGCTTCTTCGGGATCCCGACGCTACACTTAAGGAGTAGCTACATTCGGGATAACCTTGTAGACTTTATCTTGAGGATGAACCTTCTGAAGAACCTTTATGCCGATTACGTCTCCGGAATTTGCTTCGGGAACTGATGTATGTTCAATCTGCATGGAATCTACACCTTGTGTAAAATCCGAGGTATGACCCTTAATGTGGATGGTATCGCCTACCTTTATGGCATCCGAGAGTTCAATGATACCCACACTGATGTTGCTGTAATAATGGGTAATCTTGCCGATCTCTTTCTCTTCCATGCGCACCTCCCTTTTGACAGGTTTATTATACTACGTTATTTAAAAAAATCAACCATAATTTAGTTTAAATTTAATTTTAGTTTGGATTATCGGGAGGGTTAGTTCTGCGGGATTTAACTAAGCAAAATGGAAACTTATTAAAGAACGCATTGTTGGCGTTTGCTTTTGTGGCAATTATTGGTTCTCTAGAAGACTATCAAAAATTTCTACCCTGGCGGGTATATGAGATAAGGAACATTATCACTGATACCTTAAGCGGCATGTTCGGAATATGTCTAAACTTCCTATCCCAAGTTAGGTTTTCTTCCTTTATTCGCCTTCTTTGAGCGCCAGTTAAGCTTACCTCTACGTTTACGTTTTCCCATTAAATTTGCTCTCCTAATAACTGTCGGCAAATTTAATCCCGAGCAACCCTCTATTGCTTATCGGTTGCGAGGGATAACTAATATTTATAATAACTTACCGATATGGTCTGTGATATATACCGCACTGCCTCAATAATACAAATACGAATGGCCTTCTCCATCGGCGTGTTAGTATAAGCAGATAATCCGCCACCTAAACCCCAGCTACCCAAGAAACCTGCCATAATCCCACCTGCAATATCTGTGGCTTGACCTTGAACTCGCGTGGCGGCTAAAACTTCAGAGGTTGAAGTATCTACAATGCGAATATCCAAAGCCATATGTGCCTTGTTTAAGGCAGCGCCTAATAATCCGCCCAAAACACCACTACCTACACCACCGCCTCCGCCTACGCCTGCCCTGCCACCAGATGCCTGCGGTTCAAATTCCGTAACCGCCGCCGTAATAATTAAGTCCGCGGTCTTAATCTTGCCTCTCTGCGGTCCGCTACCAGACTGGGCAGCGCCTGAGGCAGATAACTCCTGTTCCTGCATTACTGCCGCTAATGCCTGACGTTCCACTACGCTAAAACGATTACTGTTTATAAGGGCGGTCACTAACATCTCACGTAGACCTGAACCAATCTCACCGGTGGCCTTGGCTGCCTTAACATCAAAATCTGCTACGGCAATCCTTGCCCTCGGACCAGAATAAGGCGGCAAAGGCGCTGCGCCGGCAGTATTTTCTACTTGGGCAGTAGGCTGGGTGATCTGCTGTAATGTTGCACAACCGACTAAACTCATAACCACCAACCCATAAGTCATCAGCCTCAATACCTTCTTCATTCTATTTTCCCCCTTCTTTGTTTAATGCTTCTGTTACTTTTATGGCTAAATCTTCCGCGGCATTAATCAATGCTTCTCTACCGCCGGTGATCACATCTAGATGAGCGGAACTTCCTACAGCATCCAGATAAGCAACTACCTTACCATCTTTGACAGAGATGAGCTTGGCGGATAAATTAGCAAAACAAGAAAGCATATTCGACTGCGGAACCTTGCCGCCAGAAGAAGCAATGGCTTTACCTAAAATCACATAATTTGCTGCGGAGAGATTACCCAGGTTTACAGATTTATCTTCGGATAAGTTAACCATGCGAAATGCCTTATTCTGTTTGATAATCTTGGTGAGATTGGAAGGCTCAATAACCTCGTACCCCTGTTCTATAAGCCTTTTGGCAATAGTTATCTCGGTTGTCGATAAATCGATTTCGCTCACCCACCAGGCATGTTGCGGACCCTCAATATTCTGTTCGGCAATCAAAAGTATAATCTTAGTTTTTTCACCCTTGGCATAAGATACTACTAAAGCAAAGGATAGAAATAATGCCGAACAAATAAGAATTAATCTTTTTAACATTCCCTATTCTCCTTTCTAATTCTAATATATATGAAATCCCGCACCTGTCAAGATAAAACCCGTCCTTAATGCATCTGTGGGTAAAATAGCCTCTAAATTGATTTATTTTTTTATATCCCTAAAACAGAAAACTGTATCTTTTCCCGCCCGCTTTGCTTTATATAAAGCCTCATCCGCAAATTTTACCAGTTGGTCTTTACTTTTTATTTTATCATCCGGATAAGAGGAAACGCCGATGCTGATAGTAACCTTTTTAGAAAATTCTCGATCGTCAAAGACCTCGTCTTTTACTTTTCTATTTATCTTTTTTGCCAAGGCAAGGGCTTCTTTATAATTGGTATTGGGCAGTAATATTACAAATTCATCTCCCCCGTATCTGGCTACGATATCGTCTTTGCGTAAAATACCCCTAAAAATAGCCCCCAATTTCCACAAGACAAAATCGCCGAATTGATGGCTGCAGGTATCATTTACAGATTTAAAAAAGTCTGCATCCATTAAAAGACAGGAGAGTGGCCGGTTATCCTTTTCTGCCTCCTTAAACAAGATATCGATTCTCTCGGAAAAGTATCTATAATTAAAAAGGTCGGTGAGGTCATCCTTAATCGACATCTCTCCCAACTTTTTGTTTATAATCTTAAGCTTAATGTTCGCTATCCTTATTTCTCGGGTACGTTCCTTAACCGTATCTTCTAGTTGAAGTTTGGTCTCTTTCTCGCGCTCGTAAAGAGCCTTGTATTTGCTATGCACTCCTGCCTCAACCGTCATATCTCTTAAAATAACTAGGGCAGCCTCAACCCGGTCATTTTCTCCAAAGAGAGGGAAGGCGCTTACCCACAAGGAAAGTGTATTTCCGTCTCTAGCCTGGGCATCCACTTCTCGAAGCTGGATGGTATCCTTTACCTTCATACATTCGTCAAAGATACATTTGTCCTTACAGATACTTAAGGCAAAACACTCATAACAACTATTCCTTTCCTTAAACTGATGGGGGCTTAAGCCCGTTAAATTCATATATTGATAATTATAATATAAGAGCGACCTATCTTTATCAACTATATACACGGAGTCATTGAACAACTCCAAAAAAATTTTATGCTCCATAATTTCTTTAAGCTTTAGTTTTTCCATTGTGCCTGTCCTCCTCCACTTTTTGAATTTAAGCTGTTTCCTCCTGGCGCAAGATAAATTGAAAGTATCTATCTTCTAAATCATCAAATTCTAAGTTACCTCTACATTCAGGGCACGGAAATGTAGGCGCATTTAAACTAAGCAATTCCTCAAGGTAATCGCTCAATACTATTAGTTTCTCAAACTGCTTATTACATCGAGAGCAAAAATAAGGTGCTATAAAAGAAATTATTTTGCCGTGTCCTGCAAAATTGGTAATCATGTTGAACTGCTTTACCATTAGCGAGGAACACTCAACAAACTCTAATTGTTTATCAGGCGGAATCTCTTTAATCGCATTAACCCATTCTCTGACACCGCAAGAATTTATTCTTTTAACCCCCAAAAGATTGACTACAATCTTTTTTTTATCTGTTTCAAATATTCTACCAAAAAACGCATTTTCATCTATATTTCCTTTAAAGGCAAGTAATAAGGCGTCGTCAAATTCTTCTTTAATCACACTTAACTTCTCTACCATCGCAAATTCCTCCTTACTGGTAAAAACATGAAAAGACTTA
>Ga0315281_10015738_pt1 | contig 10130 bp, 7 predicted proteins | sample YL17G07_0_MG_FD_204540 | JGI IMG/M metagenome (GOLD analysis project Ga0315281, IMG submission 204540) | Sediment microbial communities from Yellowstone Lake, YNP, Wyoming, USA - YL17G07_0 | ecosystem: Environmental > Aquatic > Freshwater > Lake > Sediment | place: USA: Wyoming | collected...
CCCGCGTCGCCGCTCGCGCGAAGCGCTGGCGCGCAGCCTGAAGTCGAGCGCCCCGTATCCGGGCGTGACCGGACTGACGGCCTTTCGCGCATCGGGCGAGGCGGAAAAGGAGACGATGTTCTTCCGCATTCGGGGCGGCGAATTTTCCCGCGTGACGCATTAGCGGGCGGCTGGTGCCGGCGGCAGCTGGATTGGCGCGAAGCGACATTGTCGCGGCGCGCGGGCCCGCGCGGCCATTGCCGGAGCAGCTTGTCGCCTTGAACCGTCGAGTGCCTGCGGATGGGAGCTGGGGCGCTAGGATTCGAACCTAGGAATGACGGGATCAAAACCCGTTGCCTTACCGCTTGGCGACGCCCCACTGACACTTCACCAAGCCCCTACGGTAAGAACCCCCTCGGGGCTTGTCAACAGGAAGCGGCGCATGAAGCTGCGTGAAATCGCCGCCCAGTCCTGGGTGGAGCGCTCCTTGGTGGAGTCCGGCGAGGCCGAGCTGGAGCGCGTGACGTGCGATTCGCGCCATGCCGGTGCGGACACGGCCTTCTTTGCCCTGCCGGGCCGGGTTCACGATGGACACCGCTTCCTCGACGCCGCCCTAGCAGCCGGCGCTCCAGCGGTTTTCATGAGCGACGCGGCGGAGTTCGCCCGCCTCGCGGAGGCCTGGGAGGCGGTCCGGATTGCGCCTCGGGGGCGCCGGGCCGCCCTGTTTCGAGTCCACGCGGGAAGAACCGCGCTGGCCGACCTGGTGCAGCTTGTATACGGGCGCCCGTCCGAGGGGATCGAGCTGTTGGGCGTGACGGGGACGAATGGCAAGGCCACGGTGACCTATCTTGCCGCCCAAATGCTCGGCGCGATGGGCACGCCCTGCGGCATCGTGGGCGGTCTCGGCTTCCACTTGCCGGTGCGATCGTTTCCTTCCGAACGGACGACGCCGGAAGCCCCGGACATCGCCGACTTTCTGCGTCTCTGCCGCGAGGACCGGGTGCGGGCGGTGGCGATGGAGGTGAGCTCGATCGGGATTCACCAGGAGCGCACGCGGGGACTGACCTTCCGTGCGGCAGCGTACACCAATCTGACACAGGATCACCTCGACTATCACGGCACGATGGCGGCCTACGCCGCCGAGAAGGAACGGCTGTTTCGCGAGTACGCCATCGGCGCCGCGGTGCTGAATCTGGACGACCCGGTGGTGGCGGAGCTGTGCGGACGAATGCGCGCACGACGAGGCGGGATTCCCGTCGTCACGTTCGCGCTGGAGGGAGCGGCCGACCTGACCGTGGCCGATCTGCGGTTGGACGCCGCGGGCTCGAGCGGCACGCTGCGCCAGGCTGCGCGGCGGATCCCCTTTTCACTGGTCCTGCCGGGTGCGTACAACGTGTCCAACTGGCTGGCCGCGCTCGGACTGCTCATGACGGCGGGGCACGACCTTGAGGCGGCGGTGGCCGCGGCGCCGCACTGCAGCGGTGCGCCCGGGCGGCTGGAGCGCGTCGGGACGCCCGTCCCGTTCTCCGTGCTGGTGGACTATGCGCACACGCCCGCCGCGCTCGAGACCGTGTTGCGCGCCCTGCGCCCCTTGACGCGGGCCCGCCTGATCGTCGCGTTCGGATGCGGAGGGGACCGGGACCCGGACAAGCGGCCCAAAATGGGAGCGATCGCGGAAAAGCTGGCGGACGTTGTCGTGCTGACGAGCGACAATCCGCGCAGCGAGCGCCCGCAGGCGATCCTGGCCGAGATTCGCCGCGGAATGACCGGCGGGGGGCGGGTGCTGCAGATCGAGGATCGGCGGGAAGCCATCTACGCCGCGCTTGACGCGGCCGCGCCCGGCGACCTGGTGCTGCTGGCCGGCAAAGGCTCCGAAGCCTACCAGGAGGTGCAGGGGCGCAAGCTCGCGTTCGACGACCGGGACATCGTCCGGCAGTGGTCCCGCGAGCGTGCCGGCGCGTAGGCGGCTCCGTGGGGCCCGTGCCGGAGCAAGCCACGAAACGGAAGAGCCGGCGGGGGTTACCCGCCGGCTCTCGGTTCAGACGATTTCCGGCCTTGCGTTCCGGCTATCGCTTCATCGCCACGAGATCGCCCATCATCTCGTCGCTGGCCGAGATCGACTTCGCGTTGGCCTGGAAGGCGCGCTGCGTCTCGATCATCTTCACGAATTCCGTGGACAGGTCCACGTTCGACTTCTCCAGGTTCCGGTTCCGCACGGTGGCAAAGCCCGAGTCGCCGGGATTGCCGTTGATCGGCTTGCCGGAGGAGAGCGATTCCTCGAACTCGTTCTCCCCGCGCCGCAGCAGGCCGGGGCTGTTGACGAAGCGCGTCACCATGATGCGCGAGAGCGGGCGCACCTGGCCGTTGTCGAAGTAGCCGGTGACGACGCCATCGGCGCCGATGTTGATGTTGTCCAGCGTGCCCGGCTTGCGTCCGTCGCCCTCGACGTTGAGCACCTTGTTGCTGGCCGCGAATTGGGTGATTCCCTCGAGGCCGGTGCGCGTATCGTTCGGGTCGAGCGGGTTCGATCCCTGGCCGAGGTTGATGCCGATCACCTGCGGATTGAGGGTGAACGGCACCGTGATCTGCGGCACGCCGACGTTCGCGCTGACGGGCGTCTCCACCAGCACGGGAGGTCCGGGGGGAATGATCTGGCCGTTCGGTCCGACCTGCCCCTGTCCGCCCGCGATGAACTGGCCGTTGGTCGCCTGGGTCAGCTTGCCGTTCTCGGTGAAGCGCAGGAATCCGCCGCCGACCGCGATCTGCAACTCGGGGTTGCCGCCGACGTCGGCGCCGTTGACGAGCGCGTACCACTGCCACGTGTTGCGCCCGCCCGAGCCGGGCACCGGCTGGCCGGTTTGCGGGTTAATCTGCGGGCCCGTGTCGGGCATCTTGCGATAGACGATATTGATCACGTGCTCGCCGCCCCGCTCGTCGATGACCGTGGCGGAGGTGGCGAAGTTGTACATGTCGCTCTGCACGTTGGTCGGATCGAACGCGACCTTCGGCACGGTCGCATCGGCGTTCAGGTTCGCCTGGATCTTGATGCCGCTGTTGTTCGCGCCGTTTCCGGTCGCCACGGGCGGATCGTTCAGGCCCACCACCTTGGCGCCGTGGGAAAAGCCGATCGGCTCCTTCGTGATCGGGTCGAGATCGCGCACCTGCACCTGATGGCCGGAGCTGTTCACCAGGAACCCGTCCTTGTCGAACGAGAAATTGCCGGCGCGCGTGTACGCGGTGCGCCCCAGCTTGTCCTTGGCGGAGAAGAAGCCCTCGCCTTCCAGAGCCAGGTCCGTGATCTGATTGGTGCTCTCCAGGCTGCCCTGGGTGAATACCCCTTGCACCGCGCCGATCGTCACGCCCTTGCCGATCTTATCGGGCGAGCCGCGCACGCCGGTGGCGAGCAGATCCTGGAAATTCGCCCGCACCTGCTTGTAGCCGGTGGTATTGACGTTGGCGATGTTGCTGCCGACGACGCTCATGGCTTCGCCGTACGTGCTCAGACCGCTGGAGCCTGGATACAATGCGAACATACGTGACCTCTGCTAGAGCTCGGGAATCGAGGTGAATGCGAATCGGCCCGGAATCCGGACCCGCGCTGTTGTTCCCCATTCGTTCGGCGTCGCTGTCCCCCGTTCAGGGAAACGGGAGGAGCATCCTTTCGACCCGCCCAATCGCGCCATCCATGGCGCCCTTGTGAATTCCCGGAGCGACGGGACCCACGGGCTGCTGCGGGGCCCGGCGGCCGGACCTTGCCAGACCTAGCGCTTCCGCTCCAACTGGGGCGGAAGCGGCTGAAGCGACTCGCGCAGCGGCATGGGCTGGCGCTGCGAGTACATGCGCTGAGACTGGTTCGAGATTTCCACCAGGCTGCGCGTATCGACATCTTCCCCGTTGACCTTGAGGTAGTTGCGCCCGTTGTCGAAGCGGATTCCGGACACCTTGCCCCGCATGTACAGCTCGACCGGGAGGGTCTCCTTGTCCGGCGAGGTGGCCGCGACATTGTAGTCGTACAGGCCGTCCGGCACCGCGTCGCCCTCGTTGTCGCGGGCATCCCAGCTCACGACATGGCGGCCGGGCCCCATGGCCGCGAGATCGATCGTCCGCACGGGGGCGCCGGACTTGTCCATGATCTGCACTTTCACCGAGTCCGCGTCGCGCGGAATCTGGAACTGCAGGCCGGGAGTCACGCCGTGCGACACGCTCACGCGCCCGCCCTTCACCGTCACGTCCTTGTCGAGGAAGGAATAGGCCGCGGATTGGGAAATGTCCGTCTGCACCTGGTTGAGCTGGGTGAGCTGCTTATTCATGTTGATCATCTGTTCCAGGGAGCCCATTGCCGTCAGCTGATTCATCATGCCCTGGGAGTCCATCGGGTTGAGCGGATCCTGGTGCGTGGCTTGCGCCATCAGCAGCTTCAGGAAGTCCTCTTTCCCCAGGGACTCCTTCGCTTCGCCCGACTTGCGCGTGAGCTTGTTGTCCATTGTCGTCGTCGCCTGGCGCACCTGGGTTTGCGCGTCGTTGCCGGTGACGTTCATGGCATCCTTCCTTCCGCTTGACCTGGCGACCTAGGCGTAGATGCTGATGTTCGAATCGCCCCGTGCGCGCGGCTGGGTGCGTGTGGGCGCCGCGGCCTCCTCGCTCCGGCCGGCCGGGATCGCCGTCACGCCGCTCTCCTGGCCCGCGCCCCGGGCGAAGCCGTTGAAGCCTCCGGAATCTGCGCCTTGCCTCACGTCCACGTTGAGCAGCAGGTTGCCCTGCGCCAGGTTCTCCGATTGCAGCCGCTGCCGCAGGTCGTTCATGCTGGCGTCCAGCAGGTGTTTGGCCGCTGACGTGTCCACGGTCATCTGCACGGACATGTTCCCGTCCTTGTGCACCACCTTGAGCTTCATGTCGCCCAGGTGCTCCGGCTGCAGTCTCAGCGTGACTTCATTGTGGCCGGAGCGGATCAGCCAGCGGGATTCTTGAACGATCTTGTCGAGCAGGGCGGGGCCGGCCTTCGGGTCGGCATCGTTAGGCGGCACGGCGTCATTGGCCTGATGTACCGTTCCCACGGCCGCCGCGCCGGTCGGCAGAATGGGCGCAGGCCCATCGCCCAGCGCGTCGCTGGAGGCTCGTTTCCCAGCCTTGGCCGGCGTCAGCTCGCGCCCCATCGTGCCGGGCGATCCGCCCGCTTTCTGCTCGAGGCCCGCATTCGCAGGCAGAGCGACGCCCGGTACGGAGGAAGCCGGGCCACCGAATTGGGCCAACAGTTGATTCCTCGCCTGGGCCGAATTGGAATCGGCAGGGACGGCCGTGTGCGAAGCCTCGCCGGGGGTTCCCGCCGTCCTGAGATCGGCGTCGGGATGGGCCACCTGAGCAGCACGCGCTTCGTTCGAAAGCTGGACCATTTCCTGGACGTTGACCACATGCAGTTCCACGAGCCCGGCCTGCTGCTCGGGATCGGCGGGCTGCAGCGACTTGGCGGCCTCGTCGGGCGCGCGCCCCTGCGGCACAGACGGGACGGGTTCGTTCACGGCGTGAGGGCTGAGACGATAGGCCGCCCGCCCGAGCTGGGCCTGGAGGGTCCCGCCAGGCTGGGCGCCCGCGGCAAAGGCCTGGGCAAGCGAGACGGTTCCCTCCGGCGCGGACAGAATCTGCTCGTCGCGCGGGAGAGGGCCAACGGCCTGGGCCGGGGTCAGTGGAGGCGGAGGCGCAACGCCACGCACCGCGGCGGCATCCGGAATGATCGCCTGGGAGGGATCCGTATCGCGCCGGACTGCTTTTTGTTCGGGTTCTTCTTCGGACTGTCTGCTCGCGTCCGAGCTTTCCTTTTCAGCGGGCGCATCCGCATCGGAAGCGCGAGGGGCGCTGCGGGCGGCGGAGGCCGGCCCGGAAGGGGAACGCTCCGGTGGCAGGGGGGCGTTACGGTCCGGCCGCTTGGCGACGGCGCGGCCCAGTGGTTCCTGGGACCTCGCGAAGGCGCCAGCCGCGGGCGACCGCTTGAGCGGCGCCGGAGGAGGCTCTTGGCGCGCATGGTCCAGCTCCCGCGAAAACTGCTGGCCGCGCGGGGAGGCCATCAGGACCTGGGGCTGATCCGTGGGAAGCCCGGCCCTGCCGTCAATCGCTGCGATCACGAGGTCCTGTTCGGAATCGAATCAGGATCGCTCTTCTTGTTCGAAACGGGGTATCCGCTTCCCCTGGTCGATACTCCTCCTGGCTCAATCAATTGGCCACCGGAACCTTGCGCACGATCTCTTCCGTGATGCGCTTCGCATTATCCGGCGGAAGCTCCTGGAGGAGCTGTGCCGCCTTGCGTTGGTTCATGGCCATCAGGATCTGCATGGCGACCCGGGGTTCGAGCGTCTGTAGTTTCTGGGCCGCCTTCTTCGGATCCATCCCGTTGTACAAGATCACGACCTTCTTCAAGTTTTCCGCATCCAGCGTCTTTTTCGCTTCCATGCTGGCTTCAATTTCACCTTGAAGCCGTTTGAGTTCCGCTACCTGGTGCTGAATGTTGTCTCGCAGCAACCGCAGCTGCTCCTCCCGCTGGTTCAGCTGGGAGTCGCGATCATCCAATTGACGCTTGCGCTCGGTCAGACTGAGCAGAATCTGCCGCTCGTTTTCCGTGAGCGGCTCGGCCGGAGGCGCTTTCGCGGCCGCCGACTTCTCCTCGGTCTTTTGAGCCGACTCCATGTCGGGGAAGGTTCCGGGTCGAACGGTGTTGACCCAGGACTTGAGCTTGGACATGCCAAAACTGTACCGCGCCGGAGCGGCGACCATGACGAGCGCACACGTCACGACAACAGCCACCGTCCCTGCGCGCAGTCTGGACATCTCGGTTTCCCGGGTCTTCCGGCGGCGCGGCGCGGCCGGTCAGCCCCTGAAGGTGTGGTAGTTGGCGGCCACTTCATCCATGGTGGCGCGCTCGAGGCGTTTCTGGCGCTGTTCGTAGCGCACTTGCTGCTTGTCCTTGAGGATTTCCAGGGTGCGGCGCGCGCGCCGGCTTTCCACCAGTTCCCTGCGTTTGACCTCCAGGATTTGCTCCTGCTCGCGTACCCGCTCCCGCAGCCGCGCCACTTCCGCCTTCAAGCGCCTGCGAAAATTCGTGTGCAATTGAAGCGGCAGGGTCGTCGGGCTGGTCTGCTTCAAGCTGTCGATATTCTCGCTGGCCCGCACGAGCGTGCCCTGGCGGCGGTCGATCTCGCCCACCAGCGTCTGCCATTCCAGCAGCGCCAGACTGTAGTCCTTTTGCCGCAGCCGCTCCAGCCGCTCGCGCACCTCCAGCACGTGTTGCAGGCGAAAATGGAACATGGGAATCCGTCAGCCGGATGCGCGATTGCCGCGGTTCACCATCTCCTCCGCGGAGGCGAGGGAATGCGGCGTGACCGTGACCCCGCTCAGCAGGCGGGCGACCTCCCGCACCTTGTCCGGCCCCTCCAGCGGGATCAGGGTCGTGAAGGTTTGCGTCCCGTTGCTGGACTTGGTGACCTGCAGGTGGTGGACGCCCTGCGCGGCGATCTGCGGCAGGTGCGTAATGCACAGCACCTGGCGCGCCCGGCCGAGGGCTCTCAGCTTGCTGCCCACGATTTCCGCAACGGCTCCGCTGATGCCTGCATCCACCTCGTCGAAGATCAGCGTTCGCGTGGGGTCCACGTCAGCGAGCACGGTCTTCATGGCGAGCATCGTCCGGCTCAGCTCTCCGCCCGAGGCGATGCGCGCCAGCGGTCGGGGCGGCTGACCGGGGTTGGTGCTGAGGAGAAACTCGACGCGGTCCAGTCCGCTGGCCGTCATGGCCGCCGGCTCCTCCGCGCTCGCCTGCGCGACCTCGATCTGGGTTTCGAAGCGCGCCTTGTTCATTCCCAGCTCATTGAGTTGACGCACGATTTGATCGTCGAAGCGGAGGGCGGCCTCGCGGCGGCGCTCCGAGAGAGCTACGGCCAGGGCATGCAAGCGCGTGGCCAATGTATGCGCTTGGGCCTGCGCTTGGGCGAGGCGGTCTCCGAGGCCCTCCATCGTCTCCAATTCGGAGCGGGCCGCTTCCAGGGCGGTAAAGGCTGCGGGAATGGAACCGCCATGCCGCCGTTTCACCCGCTCCAGTTCGGCCAGTCTGGCCTGAATCTGCTCGAGGCGGTTCGGGTCCGGCTCCAGACGTGCCGCATAGGACCGCAGGGCGCGGTAGAGCTCATCGAGCTGGATGCGAATCCCCGGCAATGGCCCTTGCAAGGCGGTCATGGCCGGATCGAGGGCCGCAATATCGCTCAGGATTTGATCGAGTTTCCGCAGTTGAATCAGGACGGAGGAATCCCCTTCGCTGAACAGGTCGCTGGCCTGACTCGATAGGGCGGCCAAGTCCTCTGCGTGGGTCAAGATGCGCAAGGATTGGCGCAGCTCCTCTTCCTCGTTTTGGCGAAGGTCGACAGCCTCAAGGTCGGCAACGACCGCCTCCAGCTCCGCCCGCAGCGCCTCCTGGCGCTCGAGCTGCTGCCTCAATTCCTGGCAGGTCTTAAGCGCCGCCCCATGCCGGGCATAACAGTCCCGGAGTTCGGCGCGTTGCGCCTGCAAGCTGGCGAATGCGTCCAGAAAGTCCACGTGCGTGCGAGAATCGAGCAGCATCTGATTGTCATGCTGCCCGTGGATGCTCACGAGATAGGCGCCGATCTCCTCCAGCTTTCCCTGGGTGATCGCGCAATCGTTGACCAGGGCTCTGCTCCGGCCGGAATCCTGCAGGGACCTGCGCACGACGAGCTGCCCAGTCGCGGGAATGCCGAGCTCTTCCAACTGCGCGCGCACTTCGGGCAAGGCCGAGAGCTCGAAGCACGCTTCCACAGACGTCTGCGCCGCGCCCGCGCGAATTTGATCCGGCGTGGCGCGCGCACCCAGGACCAGTCGCAGGGCGCCGATGAGGATGGACTTTCCCGCCCCCGTCTCTCCCGTCAGGACGGTGAATCCATCGTGAAATTCGATGGATAGCGATTCGATGGTCGCAAAATTCGCGATAGACAGGCGGCTCAGCACGAAACCCTCTCCGACGTCTGCTCGATCCTGCGGGCTTGCTGTCGGCTCGCAGGGGGATTATATACCCCCAGAACGCGCGTTTACTCGTTGCCCAGGGACGGCTCCCGGGGCGCGAGAGGGACCGCCCTCACGGCGGCCATCCAGGCTGCACGGCGAACCCGACGGGACGCGGCGCTCATCCCAACGTATCACAGGGGTCGTCTTGCGCGGAACGCTGGGCGGGGCCCGCCCGGGTCGCGCGATTGCGCTCGCGTCCCCATCTCCCCGCATGCGGCGAACGGCTCGGGGATTCGAGCGGCGCCACGCCTGCGGCCTGCCGCCCAGGTCCGGAGTTTCCAGGAAACCCTAGGGTTCGGAGAACGTTTATTGTCAAGAGAGATGCCGCTGGATGGGGGGCGGTCTATCGCTCCGCAAAGCGGACCCCGCCTTAACGGGCCAGTTTTACCGACATTCCGGGGACTCATGGCCGCGACACCGGTCCTGTTTGTGGACGATGAGGAGGATATTCGCTCGAGCTTTCGGACCCGGTTCCGCGAGCAATTTTCTGTCTTTCTGGCGTCGAACGGCCGCGAGGCGCTCGGTCAGCTCGGCGGCAGGGAGCCGATCGCCGTGGTCGTCACCGACATTCGCATGCCTGAAATGGGCGGCCTGGACTTGCTGAGGGAGTCGCGCGCCCTTAATCCGGACATCGGCTTCATCATGATCAGCGGACACGGAGACACCGACGAGATCGTCTCCGCCTTCCGGCTGGGCGCGCGCAACTTTCTGCGCAAGCCCTACCGCTTTGCCGAATTGGAGCAGGCCATTCTCGAGGAGGCGCGTCGCTACGAGGTGTTGCGCGAGCGCCACAAGGAGCAGGAGAGCGATCAGGAGATTTCGCGCTATCTGCGAGGGGTGGAGCGTCTGACCTACGAACTGCCGACAAACCTGGACTGGATCAACCGGCTCAGCAACCGCTTCGCCGACCTGATGAGGACGACCCAGGTCTGCGACGAGGAAGGCCGCTCCCGCGTGATGCTGGGCCTGGTGGAGATGTTCACCAACGCCGTCGAGCATGGCAATCTGGACATCACGGGCATCGAGAAGCAAGCCCTTAAAGCGAAGGGGGAAACCGTCTTTCAGGGGGAGCTGCTGCGCCGCATGGGCGAGTCGCC
>Ga0315281_10015739_pt1 | contig 10130 bp, 8 predicted proteins | sample YL17G07_0_MG_FD_204540 | JGI IMG/M metagenome (GOLD analysis project Ga0315281, IMG submission 204540) | Sediment microbial communities from Yellowstone Lake, YNP, Wyoming, USA - YL17G07_0 | ecosystem: Environmental > Aquatic > Freshwater > Lake > Sediment | place: USA: Wyoming | collected...
TGGATCCGGTCCCACGGTCAACCCCCTGAGAGAATTTTCTGTCAGTGATTCTTTCATTTTGAAGGCAAGCCAGAGGCGCTCATTCCCTATTGACATCCTTGGCCCGGATGATGGGGAGCGTCAGGAGGCCATCGGGGATGAGTATCACTCTGGCTTTCGGATTTCGGCTTAACTCTCGGTTAAAGGCATCCTGCAACAGCGGTACCGATTCGAGATAGAGTTCCCTAAGGGTTTCTTCCGGAAGTTTACAATCGGTCATCACGATCCTGGCCTGTTTGAGGATCCAAGCCAGGATCAATGCTTTCTGATCTCCTGGCCCAAACCCCTCCTCACGGGAGATGGCGATGATATCATCCACATCTTCTGCTCCCTTCATGATCTCACAGTAACCCGGATGGCCGCATCCGTCCTCGCAAGGCGCGGGAATGAGGATGACACCTCCTTTAACGACCACAGGGTGAGGGCCGAAAACCACCCCATTGGCTGCCCGAGTTGCCTGATAGAGGTCCCGACTTTTAGGATAGCTCACTCCGCTCACCACGATATCTCCAGGTTCTTCGATGTCAACTTCATACATCTGCCGGGCTGTTAGGACTCCCTCCTCGAAGGCAGCAACGGGGTCACCGGCAACGACCTTTACCACGTCTTTCTTCCCTGTCTGGACCACATTGACGATGAAGTGAAGCCCGATGGCCTTCGTGGCCTCTGTCAAGAATCGGCGGAACACATTATTCCCTATCACTCCAAGCCGGGTAGTTTTCATTACCTCATAATTGTGAGTGGCTCCGATGGTTTCTTCGCCCGCCACCCCAACAGAAATGCTTTTTACCCCACCACTATAACCAGCGAAGAGATGGGTCTCGATCACTCCCGTTGAGATCCGAATGTCGGCTTCTGCAACCTTGCGATTGAAGACCAGTGGAATTCCACCGCTCGTCGTGCCAAGTTTGACTAGCCCCTCTGGCTTCCAAGGGTCATGGTTGAAGAAGGGAATCTCATCCACCACTGGTCCGTATTTTTCCCTCAATTCTTCGGGAGTATTCTGACGGTGCGTTCCTGTCGCAACGACGGCGGTAATGTCCTTCTTCTGGATGCCTCCTATTTCTAATTCTCTAACGAGGAGTGGAACAATGACCTCCTCCGGGAGTTTGCGGGTAATATCAGTGACAACCAATGCCACGGTCTGCCCAGGCTTTACCAGTTCCCGGAGCCGCCGTGTTCCAATCGGATAATGGATGGCATCTTCTACAGCCCTCTTCACATCGGGGACCGGTTTCATTTCCTTTGGTTCTACCAACTTTACCGGAACATGGTCTGGAATCTGAACTGGAAGCACTTTCTTCCCACAAGGAATCTGGTAACCCTTCATCAAAAATACCTCCTAGGTACACACAGGTTTCCTCTCTTGCCCCCATGTAAAAACGCAAGAACAAGACTCCTTTTCAAACCCACGGCTCGAAAAACTCCCGCATAGCTCGCGTCTCTTCCACCGTTTCTACAACAACCTGCAGGTAAAGGCCATTTGGCGAAAGATGCTTTCTCAGCGACGCGAGATCGTCACGATCCAATTTCCCTCGGATCAAGAGTCGTTTTCCCTCGGCCTGGACTCTCTTAAAGTAAGGAAGCTCCTTTTCGATTGTGGAACCTCCCACATCCTTATTGATCTGGATACATCTCAGTTCCCTTATTTCCAGAATCTGTTCGAGGAGGAAGAGAGATGAGACATGAAGATGAATCAGGTTATACGGAAAAGCCGCAGCCAGTCGTCGATCTTCTTCCTGGAGGTATTTTACGTAGAGATCAGGGGAGAACAATGACGATGCATCCTCCTGAATCCTGATCGTTTTCCCGGGCGCCCAAAGGTTGAATTGTTCTATTTGATAGCCTCCCTGAAATGGGCCCGTCACGGCATGCTGTTCTTGGATGAGTTCTAAGAGAAGGTTACTGCACATTCGGCCCAAGCGGTGATATTGCTCGGGCCAGTCATAGAGATCCGTGACCATCGTGGTGGTTCCGCGGAGGGCAGCGATCATGTCCGAGACACCTCTTAGAATGGGCTGCCCCACTGGGAAACGGCCTCGATACCGTTCACTTAGGGCTTGGGCAAAACTGAGATATTTTTTCCGCCAAGGATTGTCTGCTGACAGATCTAAGTCGTTTAAGGTCGCATAGTCAAAACCTCCCTCCTCAACCCAGATTGACTCATCCCCGATCTGTAATCGACAACCCAGAATCGCCTCAAGCCAGGGGAAAGGAGGGACAGGTGCCACAGCGCGAATCACATCATCTTCGACCCGATCAAAATAAGTGACGATTCGATCATAATCGCTGAAGAACTCTTCAGGGCAGAGTTGATCGGCCGAGATCTTCTGATGGTTTCGGAGTTTCTGCATAGTCGGATAACTCTGGAGAGGAAACCACCCTCCTAAAGAAAATCCGATGAGGGGTCGATCCACAGGAGACCCGTCCCAAAAATCTCTGTATCGTTTCAACTTATCCCCAAAGGCAGGGAGCATATCCGTCACCTTCCTGGTTTGCTGCAATCTGTTGAAATACCCCATTCTCAATTTGCGGTCTATTTCTCATAGACTGTTGGATTAAAGACATACTGGGGGCTTCGCCCCTGCAAGACGTCCAGTACTCCCTGCGCCACCGTTGTCGATATGCGCACGACACTCTCCTTTGTCATCCCTGCCATATGGGGAGTGACGATCACGTTGGGCAGTTGAAAGAGGGGATTGTTGGGTTTGGGTGGCTCGGTTTCGAAAACATCGAGACCCGCGCCGGCTATCTGCCCTTGGCGCAAAGCAAGGGCCAAGGCCTCTTCGTCCACGATGTTTCCCCGTGAGGTATTGATGAGGAAGGAGCCCGATTTCATCATCGCTAATTCTTCCTTGCCTATCATGTGTTCCGTCTGTTTCGTCGACGGAACATGAATCGAAACAAAGTCGGATCCTTTCAAGAGTTCATCGAGCGATTTGGTAAAGGAAATACCCTGCACGGGTGGTTTGTCGTATTTGTCGTAAGAGATAAAGGGGTCGTATGCAAGCACTGTCATCCCGAATGCGGTCAGGGCCATCCGGGCCACGGCCGAGCCAATCTGGCCTAACCCGATAAGCCCGAGGGCCTTTCCCTCCAGATCGATAGAGACATTCTTGTCCCGGATCGCCCAATCCCCCTTTCGCAAGGAGGTATCCGTATTCACCAGCTGTTTTGCCAGACCCAGCATGAGCGCCAGGGTGTGTTCGGCAACGGTCTGTGTGTTAGCGACCGGGGCATAGACGACAGGAATCCTTTGCTCCGTGGCCTTCGGGATATCGACGTTGTCAACACCTACGCCATACCTGCCGATGACACGGAGAGATGGACAACCTTCGATGAGCTCGGCTGAAATTGGAAAAGTTCGGACGATGATTCCATCGACCTGGAAAATCTCTTTGGCGACCGTATCCCGGGAGGGGTGGGAGAGTTCGACCACCTCGACATTCTGGGATTTCAACAGCTTGATCCCACTGGGATGGATTGTCTGAAGGATGGCTACTTTTTGCATTCGATCTCCTTCTAGAAGTCTTGATACAGAGAATCTATCTCCTCGTCAGGGACGTCAAAAACCACGTTGTGAGGAGGAAGAGGTTCGTCCGTCATGAACTCCGGCAACCGGTCACTTGCCTCGTTGAATCCTGCTTTGGCATTGAAGGACCTCTCCTCCCGCAATACGGTTTTGCCCCATTCCAACAGATCTTTCTCTTCCCAGGCCTTCCCGCAAAAAGCGTTGACCAGTTTGGCTGCTATTCCCAGTTGGCCTTGCATAAACGCAAAGTAGCAGAACCCCAGACTGTCGATGATCGCCATATTAATCTGTGCATTTCTTGATCTCTCCACCTGTCCCACGGGAGAGAGGGGGTCATCCCCCACAAAGCCGGCAGTGTGATCCGCGCCCTGGGGACTCGTGGCATAGGTTACTGCCAGCCCTTTCATCGAGCGCGCGGAGTGACCCGGAATCCCCTGTCCCTTCACGGCAGGGACACGGTCGATTCCGAAGACCCGGCTGGTCACGGCCACTCCTTGCCCAAGGATCCTTCCCAGCGTGGTGCCCTTTCCCACCTCGTCCAGAAGCTGTAAAAGCCTCTCGGAGTCCCCGAACTCAAAAAGCCTCGGTTCGCTCTCCGACAGAACACCGATGGTGGCTCCCATCTCGATCGTATCGAGGCCATAGTCGTCACACTTTCGATCCGCCATGGCGATGGAATCCATGTCATCGATCCCTAGATTGGACCCAAGCATGACCAGGGTCTCATATTCGAGAGCGCTTGTCAGATGTTCTCCATTCTTGCCATGGAAGACAGGAGAACAGCGCACCGCACATCCCCTCATGCAGGAATGGCCCATCCTGCCGCCGCGGTCCTTCTGCAACTCGATCATGGTTGCCGCATTCAGCTTGCTGAAGCCCTCAAATCGACCCGAATGAGAATTCCGCGTGACGAGACTTCCCCGTTCATTATCGAGATCGATGATACCTGGCGTGCCATAAGCATGAAAGAATGGGACCCGCGGATGTTCGGTGATCATCTTGGTTGCTTCCTTGACGGCCTCTTTAAAATCCTCCTCTCGGAGAGGTTTTCTGAAAGCCGTGCCCCGATCGTTGATTACGATGGCCTTCAGACCCTTGGCCCCCATCACCGCCCCCAGGCCTCCTCGTGCCGCGTGACGACACGGATGGCCCTCGATATCGGTGAAGGCAACGCTGGAGGCCGCCATTTTCATCTCACCGCACGGACCAATGGAGGCCACGCTCACCTCATTCCCGTAGGCTTGCCGAAGCTGAGCTGCCAGGGCGTAGTTGCTGTGCCCCCTGTATTTTGATGCGTCGGTCAAAGCGATGCCGCCTGGCAGGATCTCGAGCAGATAAAATTTGTTTTCCTTCGCCTTGCCCTCCACCACGATGGCTTGAAGACCCATCTTCGCCAGCGCATGGCCGAAGGTTCCTCCGCTATTGGCCTCCTTGATCGTCTGGGTGAGAGGGCTCTTGGCTCCCACGGACATCCGCCCCGAGGTGGGGATCACTGTGCCAGAGAGAAGGCCTGGAGCAAAGACCAGCTTGTTCTTTCCTCCAAGAGGATGGCAAAGGGGAGGAACCTCCTGAGAAACTATCTTTGAGGTCAATGCCCTACCACCGCTTATCGCGCAGGTGGGATGGGCTTCTTCGGTCCTGATGGTCAGGTTCTGCATATCCACCCTTATAATTTTCATCACGTCCTGCCTCCTCTGTTCTGCAATACCCCTTTACCGCAGTTCATCTGTCAGGTTCCGTAAGGCGTGACCGTCGGTCACGCCGCATCGAAAGCGCATCCGGAGAATACCCTTCACAGTTTCTGACACACCGTTCCTCGCGTCTTCTACCTTGCCATTAAGGAGTCTCGAATGATTCCCCGGATGCCCGGCTCGAAGTCTTCCTTCGGTCCTGCTTGCTTGACCTGTCCCATTTCTAAGAGGTACATGTAATTCGAGGCTTCAAGAGCCTTGAGGATATTCTGATCCACCAAGAGGATCGTTGTCCCTTGGTTCACGACCTTCCCCAATTGGCTGTAGACTTCTTTGACGAATTTCGGCGACAGGCCTGCAGAGGGTTCATCGAGAAGCAATAGCTTGGGCCGGTTCATGATCTCTTTCCCGATGCAGAGCATACGCAGGGCTCCACCGCTTAGAAACGTGGCTTTGTCTGCTTTCCGCTGCGAAAGAATGGGAAAGAGTTCGTAGATCTCCTCTAGACGTTGTTTCACCAATTTTTTGTCATGCCGGAAGATCCAGGTTCCCAGAATGAGGTTGTCGTGAACAGTGAGATTGGGGAACGTACTAAATTCCTGGAGCATGTAGCTGATTCCCATCTGTTTTAGCTCGTACGGGTGACACTGCTGGACGGAGTTTCCTTGAAAGAAAATGTTTCCCCGCCGTGGATGAAGAAAACCAAAGATCGTCTTCAGCAGCGTCGACTTTCCCGCCCCATTAGGCCCGATGACGCCTGTGACCGAGCCTTCTTTTACTTCGAGAGAGACATCCTTCAGTATATCGATCTCTTCGACATAACCCGATGTGACACCTTTCAGTGACAGCATGACGAGATCCTCATCCTCCGAGATACGAATCAATAACTGCTGGATCGTTGGCCACCTCTTCCATGGTCCCTTGAGAGAGCACTTCCCCCTTGTCAAGGACGGTCACGTGGTGGCAGACACTGCTGATCGTTGTCATTTCGTGACTCACGATGAGAAACGTGATCTTTCTCTCCTCATTCATTGTTTTGATGGTTTTCAGGATGACACCTTTGATCACATCGTGGACCCCTGCAAAGGGTTCGTCCATAAGATAGAGGCGAAGGTCCTGATGAACAAATCCCCGGACGATCTGAAGAAGCATGGCCTGGCCGCCGGAGAGGCTACGGGCCGGTTCATCTTTCAGCCTGGTTAGAAGCGCGAAGTCCAAGAGTTCTTCGGCATGGCGTCTCGCTTCGAACAGACTCTGCCCCTGAGCCAGAGCCGGAACCATAACGTTTTCAAGGACGGTCATGTTTCGAAAAATCCGAGAGATTTGAAAAGTCCTCATTACCCCCCTAGAAGCGATCTGATCAGGTTCCAGGCCATCGATTCGCTTTCCATTTAAGTAGATGTGGCCATCGTCCACCTTATACATTCCTGAAATCAGGTTGATCAAGGTCGTTTTCCCTGAGGCATTGGGTCCGATAAGACCTCGGACTTCTCCCTCTCGGATCTGGAGCGAGACGTGATTGATGGCCCTCAATCCGCCGAAGTCTTTGATGATGCCTTGGACATCTAAGATCGAATCGTTTTGGCTATTCATGGGTGACTATCCATAACGAAACAAATTCTCCTATCCCCTCAAACAGGAACTCGAACTATTTCTTAAATTAAACACAGCCGCAACAGAGAGGACAGACTTAAAAAAACATTCCCCGAAGTAGTTTCTTTGACACAGAACGGATCCCCCCCATCATTCCTCCCGGAGCTAAGATGATCGTGACGATGAGAACGATTCCGTAAATGAAGAAGCCAAGGGAGGCCAACTTTCCACCAACAAATCCCTGAAGGAAGATCGTCAACGGGACCAAGACCAAAGACCCGAGGACCGGCCCTCCAAGCGTGGCCATTCCTCCTACGATGGCATAGAGAATATACTGGAGCATCAAGTCAACGCTAAACACCGTGTTGGGCTCGATGTAGCCGATATACATGGCGTAGAAACCGCCTCCCACAGCGGTGAAGAAAGCACTCATCCCGAAGATCATCAGCTTTACCCGGGGGACCCTGACCCCCATGCTCAGGGCCGCATCCTCGTCGTCCTTGATGGCCCGCAGATAATAACCGAATTTGGAGGCGGTCACTAATCGGGCTACGAGGACCACGATCACCAGCAGAGCAAAGGCGATGTAGTTGTATGGCAACTCCTTATTGAAGGTTAAGTTCATGAAGCCGACACTCCGGGGGATGGTTGTTCCCAAACCGGTCTTCACCCCGAGTCTCCAATAGCCGAAGAGGGCGCGGATGGCCTCATAACACGCCAGGGTGGACAGCACGAAGAAGAACTGTCGCAGCCTGAACGTCGCGAATCCAATGATGGAAGCAACCACGACACCGAGGATTCCTCCCAGGGGAAGCCCTACCCAGGGCGAAACCTTATAATCCACATAGAGGATGGCCGTGGTATAAGCACCGACTCCGAAAAAGGCCGCGTGGGCCAATGAAAAGAGCCCTCCGTAACCGGAGATCAGGTTCCAGGCTACCGAGAGGAACGCAAAGAGAAAGATCAGTGTCAGCACGTGTCGATAAAATGGATGGTTGAAAACAAGAGGAGTGAGACCCAGCAAGACGAGGAACAAGACGAACGGACTCGCAATGCCTTTCCAAGAACCCTGTAGCACGTAATTCTTCTCCAACATCAGATTCTTCTCCCTTTTGTCCCGAGAAGGCCCGCAGGCCGCAACGAGACGATGAAGAGGAAGATAACAAAATAGGCAAAGGTCGTAAGAACCGGCGCCAGGAAGAAAGCCACCATCATTTCAATGAAGGCAATGATGACACCACCGAGAAGACACCCCCACAGGTTGCCCATTCCTCCCAGAACCACAATGACAAAGCAGAGCAGGGTGAAGTTTGCGCCGATTGTCGGGAACACACTCTCGAAGGGGATGATGACGGCTCCGCAGAAGGCGACACATGCAAGTCCCAGTCCGATCGCAATATAGTAAACCCGACCCACGTTGATGCCGGCGGTGAAAGCTGCGGTTCGCTGATCGGCAATGGCCCGGATGGCTCGGCCGAGATAGGTGGAGTAGAGGAAGATGAAGAGTCCTGCTATGAGGAGTCCCGACAGGATCGCCCCGATCAGGTGGGCAGAATCGACGGTGATGAATCCGATGTTCAGAATCTGATCCGCTATTTTGCTTGTGGTTGATCGGTGATCCGTAGACCAGATGAGGGCGGCTCCGTATCGGAGAGCAAAGGCGAGGCCAAAGGTTGCAATCACCTGTGATTCTTCAGGTCCGTCGAGCAGATGCCTGAGAATCCCTTGATGGACCGCCATGCCGATGAAGAAAAAGAGCGGTACTGTAATCAGGATGCTCAGGTAAGGATCTAGGCCGAACCAGCGAGACACCCAGTAGGTGAGATACATGGCAAGCATCAGGAATTCACCATGGGCAAAATTGATGACCCTGACCACACCAAAAATCAAGTTGAGTCCCATGGCCATGAGGGCGTAAATAATGCCCGTCAGGACGGCACTGACCGTGAGTTGCAGGATGACCTCAACCATCATTTAGCCCTGTCGCCATCGTCTTTCAGGAGGGAGAGGGTCCCTCCTGAAAGACCTGGCCCCCCCTACTGAGCAAGGAATTTTTTGGGAACGACGAGCTGCTTCTCCACGTCGGCTTCGCTGATGGCTCTCTTGCCGAATTCAGGGGTAGGAAGCATTGGTTTGATTTCTGCGATCTCCTTCGGCCAGACGGCGTAAAACTTACCGTTAAACAATTGCCGCACCATGGTGGAAGCCCTCACGTTTTGATTGGCCAACTCGGCGTCGGCAGCAGAGAACTTCAAGCCCGCCGGCCTGGCTGTCATGGTGTAGGGGAGGACAATTTCGTGACAGACCTTCGCAAGCTTATCCGGATCGTCCGAACCCGCCGCGGGCAAGATGTGTTCGAACAGCGCAATGGCGGCCGTAAAAACGATGGAGGCCTCCGACGCCATCTTCTGTTTGTACTTCTGGTCGTACCGTTTCAAGAAGTCCCGGTACTGGGCCTGAACCGCCGGGGCAAGGTTGTTGATATTTCCACCGGGAACCTGGTTGGTGGCCACGAAGTAGTTCATGTCCGCCCCGAATTTTTCTTGGGCATCCGGAACCTCGACAAAGACCGACCCCTGGGAGAACCAGACCTTGGGGTTCAGACCGTTGCGTTTGGCACTCTCAAAGAACCGGAAACCGTCGTCGACATAATTTTGCAGTGCGATCAGATCAGGTCTCGCAAGCTTGATCTTCTGAACCAGGGGTGTGAAATCGAGCGTGTTGGGATCGTAGGGTTCATCGAGGACCACGTTCATCCCCAGTTCCTTGGCCTTTGGAACAAAGGCCTCACCGGTCGAGGATTTCCCCCACTCGGTGCCCTGGTAAACCGCCGCTACCTTGAGGTCCTTCGGAGCCACATTCAATGCAGGGCAGACGACATCCACGATAGACTGAGCCGAGTTGTGACCGTAGCCCATGGCAGGAGGTCCGAAGAAAAAAGTATACTTGTGCCCCATCTGCCGGAGGCGGGGAGCGATGGCATTCGATTCCCAGAAAAAGACCCCGTATTTGTCCGCCACGGGATGAGCCACAAAGGCCAGGTTACTGGCATAAACGCCCAGGATCACCTTCACTTTCTCCACGGTGCACAGTCTCTCTGTCTCTGTCTTTGCCGCATCCGTGTTGTGTGCATCACCGATGACAAATTCAATCTTCCGACGATTCCAGATCCCTCCGCTCTCGTTCACCATATCTGCCGCAATTTGAGCGCCCCGCAATGCCTCCCTGCCCACCGCAGCCTGGGCTCCTGACATGGGATAGAGAAAACCGATCTT
>Ga0315281_10015740_pt1 | contig 10129 bp, 10 predicted proteins | sample YL17G07_0_MG_FD_204540 | JGI IMG/M metagenome (GOLD analysis project Ga0315281, IMG submission 204540) | Sediment microbial communities from Yellowstone Lake, YNP, Wyoming, USA - YL17G07_0 | ecosystem: Environmental > Aquatic > Freshwater > Lake > Sediment | place: USA: Wyoming | collected...
CCTATTTTAGGGAAGGCTCAACACTCAAAATTAATGAAAAAGGATGGGTTCCCATATTATTCGACACCATAACTGGCACTAACGGGCCACCCTATATTTTTTCCTCGCTTCACCGAGAATTGCTGCTTGTATCCGTGTAATCGGCTTCTAATCGGTGCAATCAGAGATTTCGGGACTTTTTCAGAAATCTCCAAATTCCTACTTGACAACATCCCCTTTTATCTCCTATTTATAATTTAGATACAAAGTGGTATCTAAAGAACAGGGGTGTTCAGAAGGCACCCCACTTTTTTATAAATACGAAATCCGAAATCCGAAACAAGCACAAATGTTCAAAATTTAAATGATCCAAACATATCGAAAGCATTAAATCTTTAGTGTGGGTCATTTGAAAATTCGAATTTTGAATTTGTTTGGGATTTGGGTATTGGAATTTATAATTTTAATGTGTGATATTATCCTAAGAATGGAGTAGAAGTAACGGGAGGCGCCCATGAAAAAGGAAAAATACAATGTCGCGGTGGTAGGAGCCACCGGTGCGGTGGGAAATGAGATGGTCGCTATCTTAGGGGAAAGAAACTTCCCGGTGGATAAGTTGAAACTCCTTGCTTCCACACGGGGCGCGGGCACAAAGATGGAGTTTAAAGGGAAGTCCTATACCGTGGAGGTGCTAAACGAGAACTCCTTCGCTGGAGTAGATATCGGCCTCTTTTCTGCAGGAGGTTCGGTGAGCGAAAAATTTGCCCCCATCGCTGGTAGAGCGGGTTGTGTGGTCATTGACAATACCAGCGCCTTCCGGATGGACCCTGAAGTCCCTCTTGTGGTTCCAGAGGTGAACGCCCACGCGATTGCTCAGTATCCAAAAAAGAATATCATCGCCAACCCCAACTGTTCCACCATCCAGATGGTGGTCGCGCTGAAGCCCATTCACGATGTCGCCCGGATCAAAAGAGTGGTGGTCTCCACCTATCAGGCTGTTTCCGGAACAGGGAAAAGGGCGATTAAGGAATTGGAGAGCCAGGTCTTCGCCATCTACAATCAACAGGAGATCAAGAAAGAGGTTTATCCCCACCAGATCGCCTTTAACTGTCTCCCTCACATCGATGTCTTTTTGGACAACGGTTACACCAAAGAGGAGATGAAGATGGTCAATGAGACGAAGAAGATCATGGAGGATAACTCGATCGGTGTGACCGCTACGACAGTAAGGGTTCCTGTCTTCTACGGCCATTCCGAATCCGTCAATATCGAGACAGAAAAGAAATTGACACGGGATGAGGTAAAAAAGATTCTCTCGAAGGCACCGGGTGTAGTGGTTGTGGACGATCCCAAGAAGTTTGAATACCCTCTGGCCATCCATGCAGCGGGCAAAGATGAGACCTTTGTTGGAAGGATTCGCGAGGATGAATCTATTCCCAACGGCATCAATATGTGGATTGTCGCGGACAATATCCGGAAGGGGGCTGCGCTCAACGCCGTCCAGATCGCTGAGATCCTGATCCAGAAGTATTTATAAACATCAACCTTAAAAGGAGGTACTGTAATGAAAGCGTTCAAAGGGAAGGGATTCTTATTATCTTTATTAATCGTGATTCTCGTCGCTTGGGCTTCTCCTGCGTACGTCGCGGAGAAATCTCCTTATAAGATCGGAGTCAACTTTGAGTTTACCGGTCCCTGGGCAGAGGTGACCAAGACCATGAAAAATACTATGGTCATGGAAGTGGAGCGGATAAATAAAATGGGTGGCATCGACGGACATCCTCTCGAGCTGATCTTCGAGGACAACGGCTTCGATTTAGGAAGAGTGGCAGCCAATATGACCAAGTTTACCAAAGACAAAGAGATCATCGCCGTTGTTGGTCCCTTCGAGGATAATTTACAGGCGACAAGCAGGGCCATTGCCGAGAGAGAGAAGATTACCAACATCATCATCTGCCCTTCCAACCCGATGGTACGAGGCTTAAAGCAGAAATGGGCCTTCAATATCGCTCAGAGCGACATCATTGTTTCACAAAAGTTGGTGGACCTCTCTTTAGCCCGGAAATATAAAAAAGTGCTGGTCTTCCATGCTGCCCATCCTTTAGCCCAGAGCCTGGCTGAATACTATAAACGCTTTGGCGAGGAGAAGGGAATGAAGGTCATCGTTTCTAAAGAAACTCATAAGCCGACTGACATCGACATGACTCCCCAGCTCATCAAACTCAAACCCATCATCGAAAAGGAAAAGATAGATGCTTTCTATGCCTCCACCGCTGGCCCACCCGGCCCTATCATCTGCAAGAATTTACGGACCTTGGGGGTGAAGACTCCGATTCTTGGAACCCATGCCTTTGGATTCGGCTTTATCATCGCCCTGGGTGGAGAAGCCATGGAGGGAGTGGAGTTCGGGGCTGGAAAACCTGTGGTCTCTGATCAACTTGATGAAAATGATCCCATCCGGCCCATCATCATCGACTTGGACAAGCGATTGAGAGATCGTTACGGGGTGGGGATTGACCAATTAGCCGGTCATGCCCACGATGCGGTTTCGCTTATCTACGATTCTCTGAAGCGATGTCAGGGAAAGGTCACGCGGGCTGCATTCAGGGATGCTCTGGAGAATACAAAGGGGTTCAAGAATTCTCATGGATTTTACAATTATAGCCCCACGGACCATGATGGTTTGAGCAAAAAAGATATGGCTTTCATTCGAATCGAAGGGGGGAAGTTCAAGAGGATTAAATTCCCCGAATATGAATAAATGAGTTCGAATAACAGTTGAAGACAAAATAAGTTCTATGGTAAATCAAGGGGTGAGCAAATCGTTCCATCGGCTCACCCTTTTTTGTGACTGTCAAACTTCATGAATCCTTGGACGTATATTCCACAACTTTTCTCCTCCGGTATTACCATAGGAGCCATCTATGCCCTGGTGGCCTTAGGATTTGTAACCATCTCCAGGGCTTCCCAAATCATCAATTTTGCCCAAGGGGAATTTGTCATGTTAGGAGGAGTGATCACCTTCTTCCTCCTGAAAGAGGTAAGTCTCCCCTACCCTTTAGCGGCTATCATTGCCGTCATGATGGTTATCCTTATAGGCTTTATGATGCATGTCTCAGTCGTCTATCCTCTGCGAAAGACTTCCATTCCTATACTCCTCATGGCTACTCTTGGGACTTCCCTCTTCCTCAGCAGTACGAGTGGCCTTGTCTTTGGAACGCTGCCTAAAGCCCTTCCTCCTTTCTCCGGTGAGCAACCTCTCCAGTTATGGGGGGTCTTTGTTCTTCCCCAGAGCATCTGGGTTTTGTTATCCACTTTTATTTTGCTGATTTTTCTCTATCTCCTTTCCCACCGAACATTATTGGGTAAAGCCATGGAGGCAAGTTCTACGGATCCTTTGGGAGCTGATCTCTTGGGAATATCAAGAAACCTCATGGTCTTTTTAGCTTTTGGAGTAAGTGCAGGAGTTGGAGCTACTGCTGGAATCCTGATCACCCCGATCTTCTTTACCAGTTATAGTTCTGGGACACTTCTGGGTCTGAAGGGTTTTATCGCAGCTGTCTTAGGGGGCTGGGGAAAGAATAGCGGAGCCATTCTCGGGGGCTTTGTCCTCGGGATTGTGGAATCTTTAAGTCTGGCCTTCATCCCTTCTGGTTATAAGGATGCAGTGGCCTTTGTCATTTTATTACTCATCTTATACTTCAGACCTAAAGGAATTTTAGGTTCACCTTTTATAGATAGCCGCCGATGGTAGAGACGAAAAAAAGTGAATTCAGAAAGAGGGACTTCTTTTATTTGGTGCCCCTATGGTTACTTTCTTTAATTGCACCTGACCCCTACCTCTATCATAAAAAGGAGTTTAAAAAGAAAGACCTCTTTTATCTTGGTGCTATTGGTTTGGCGCCCCTGATCTGGTCTGATTCACACTTCCATCATCTCATGGTCTTGGCAGGGATCTATGCCATCTTGGCCTTAGGGTTAAGTCTTTTTATGGGTTATGCCGGGCAGATTTCATTAGGACACGCTGCCTTCTTTGGAATCGGTGCCTATACCACAGCCATCCTCACCACTCGTTATGCTTTCCCAACTTTTGTGGCTTTTTGGGCCTCGGCTGTCTCAGCGGCTGTGATTGCTTTTTTCATCGGCAGACCCATCCTCAAACTGAAAGGATACTTCCTGGCTTTGGCCACCCTTGGATTTGGAGAAATTTTTCTGGTGATCACCAGGGAATCCACTGACCTCACCGGTGGTGTGATTGGAATCTTCGGCATCCCTTGGTTTTCTGTGATGGGGTTCATCTTCGATACTTATCTAAAGCAGTACTATCTCACATGGGGAGTACTCATTGGGTTATTCATCTTTTCGAAAAATCTGGTCCGATCCAAAGTGGGACGTGCCCTTTTGGCTGTGGCAGCCAGTGAGGATGCCGCCTCAAGCGTAGGGATTAATGTTTCCCGGATTAAGTTAGAGATTTTTGTTTTAGGTGCAGCCTTTGCCGGATTGGCCGGGAGTCTTTTCGCCTGCGTCATGTCCATAGCCAATCCCGAGGCCTTTAGTCTGGGACTCACTGTTCCCATTGTCATGATGGTCATCCTGGGAGGAATGGGGAATCTTTACGGCCCCATTGCTGGAGCCATCCTCCTCACATGGCTCATAGATGTCCTGAGCAAATATCAGGAATACAGCCTCCCTATTTACGGCGTTATCTTGATCCTGCTTCTCATATTCTTCCCAGACGGTATTGGAACACGTCTGAATGTGAGGGTGATCTACCTGATCGGTTATTGGGCGAAAAAGAAGAAGAGAGACGAGGGAAAACTCTAATGTCACTTCTCTCGATAGAAGAGATTACCAAGGAATATGATGGAATACGGGCTCTCGACCGGATTTCACTAAAAGTGGAAAAGGGAAGCATCAAGGGACTGATCGGGCCCAATGGAGCTGGAAAGAGCACTCTCTTTCATTTGATTAGTGGTGTGGAGAAACCTGATTCAGGGAAAATCTACTTTAAAGGAAGAGAAATCACCTCCATGCAATCCCACGAGATATCTGCCTTAGGAATGGGGAGAACTTTTCAAACCCTTCAGATCTGGGGAAATATGACGGTGGTGGAAAACATCATGGCTGGGATGAATCGGAGGCTGAAAGGTGGTTTGTTTTCCTGCGGGCTTTGGCTCCCTTGGATCAGAAGGTCGGAAAAAGAAGCCCTGATGGAAGCCAAGGAGATCCTCAATTCCCTGGGTCTACTGGGCAAATGGGAATTCATGGCTTCCCAACTCCCCTACGGCAAACAAAAACTCCTGGAGTTAGGCCGAGCCCTTGCCATGAAGCCGGAACTCCTCCTCTTAGATGAACCAGCCTCCGGACTGACCCTTACTGAAATGCGGCAACTTTCGGAGCAAATCTCACAAATCAGGCAAGAGGGAGTCACCGTCTTCATCGTAGAGCATCATATGGGGATAGTGATGGAGGTAGCGGATGAGATAGCCGTCCTCCACAACGGCGAGCTCATTGCGGAAGGAACACCGGAGGCAGTGAAAAGAAACCCTCAAGTGATCGAGGCTTACCTGAAAGGTGGAGCCCCACAGGCTAAAGCCTATGGCTCCTAACATAAGCTTCTAAGGGCGGAATCCTCCGAAGCTTATCCCACTACTCTTCTAACGAGCTCCGAGGGGTACTTCCCCCTCGCATTTCCATCCTCCGTAGTTGTAGCGACAGCTACTGAGGAGGAGGGTTATCCACGGTCTTAAAGCCCGTGCCTGCACGCCGAAGTAGGTTACAGCACGAAGGCATGGCTTTCTGCGTAGGAGGGTAAAAAGAACAGATGCTTAAGATTAAAAAACTGACCGTCCAATATGGGCCTTTACCAGCATTATATGAAATTTCTCTGGAGGTAAAACAGGGAGAGGTCGTTTCTCTTTTAGGTCCCAATGGAGCGGGAAAGACCACTCTTTTACTCACTCTCTCTGGAATTTTGAAGACCACTGAGGGAAGGATTGTTTTCGAAGGGGAGGATATTACCAACTTGAATCCTCATCAGATCGTCTCCAAAGGGATTGGGCATGTTCCTCAAGGACGCCATATCTTCCCTACCCTTTCTGTGATAGATAATCTCATGATGGGTGCCTACCTTCATAGGAATGAAAAGAAGGAGATAAAAAAAGATTTGGAGTGGATCTATCAGCTCCTCCCCGTACTCAAAGAGAGAACCCATCAAAGAGCGGGGACCCTCAGCGGAGGGGAACAGCAGATGCTCTCCATAGGAAGGGCCATGATGGGACGTCCTAAACTCTTGTTATTGGATGAACCTTCCTTAGGATTGGCTCCCCGTTTGATGGATGAAGTCTTTGCCACATTTAGGGAAATGAATCAGGAGGGACTCACCCTCTTTATCGTAGAACAAGAGATCTTTCTTTCTTTGAGTATCTCCAAACGGGGATATGTCCTGAGAAATGGTCGTGTGATCAAAGAGGGATCCGCATCGACACTGAAGGAGAGCCGGGAACTCATGATCTCATTAGGGAGTTATCTCCCTGATTCGCACCAATAACGGCTCCTGATAAAGTTATGGCGGAGGCCTTTTCAGGTCCCCTTCCCGCCCCTGTAATAATCGTCACCTTCCCCTTCAGTTTCATATACCCATGTCTTTTCTGTCCAATCGTCTTTTCGAAGGCCCATGGGAAATACAAAAAGAAGAAAGCAAGGATGATTAAAATACATGAAAGGACGATGAGGGAGAGTGCTGCCTTTTTGGCTTGAGTTCCAGTACGGAGTTTTGTCTCTCTGATCATCCTCATACCAGGGGGAGGGTATTGGCCAGACTTAAAAGTTCTCCTGGCAAGGATGATAAAATAAACTCCTGTCATCAAAAGGAGGAAGGAAACGATCCCTAAGGTTAATTTGAGCATGAACATAGATTTCTTGAAGGCTAACTCTGGATTTTCCTTGGATATCTGTTTGATTTGCTCAATATAATCATTGAAGTAAGGAACGATGAGAAGAACAGCGATCGTGAAAAGGACAAAGAAGATGATAAATTTCTTTCTTAGGCTTTTATCTGCCGGGACAATGTCTTGGTTCATATTGAAAATTTTATATCTTCTTGCGTGTAAATTTCAAGAAATCAAATACTTAAGCAAATTGACACCTAATCTTGTTGAATATTATAATGAAATCCTCAAAGAGCTTTGCATGTACGAAAAACGGACCTACAGAAATTTAGTGAAAACCGATGATCTCATTAAATTTGAGGTCGTTGTTAAGGAAACTGATCTCCTCGTCCGGGCAGAGAGAGATCTCTCCCAAGACACCAGAGAATCCGTATTAAAATATCGTCACCAACTTGAAACCTACATTGCAATGAACCCTGAATTCCAAAAAAGCTTTATCCCCTTCACGGATGACCCTTATGCCCCAGAAATTGTTCAAGAGATGATCCGAGCTTCTCAGTTAGCCCATGTCGGCCCCATGGCTGCTGTAGCTGGAGCCATGGCCGAATCAGTTTCAAAAGACTTGCTCAAACTCTCAAAAGAAGTGATTATGGAAAACGGTGGGGACATTTATCTCGCAACTTCCAAGGAACGGACGATCGGGATCTATGCAGGCGATTCTCCTCTCAGTTTTAAAATAGGGATTGTGATCGAACCCGAAGAAACTCCCCTCGGGGTATGCACCTCCTCGGGAACAGTTGGCCCTTCCCTTAGTTTTGGAAAAGCAAATGCGGTCTGTATTCTTGCGAAATCTTCCGCCCTTGCTGACGCTGCAGCGACGGCTGTTGGGAATGTTGTCAAGGAGAAAAAAGATATCGAATTGGGTCTTGAAAGAGGAAGAGAGATCACAGGGGTATTGGGGACGCTCATCATTGTTGAGGAAAAGATGGGTGTCTGGGGGAATATCAAGCTGACCCAACTCTAAAAAATGACGACGACCATTTCTATTGCCACACTCGGATGTAAGGTGAACCAGTTCGAGACCGAGGCTCTTATCGATGCCTTGGAACAGAAAGGGTATGCTCTGATCCCTTTTGAAGAAGGTGCGGAGATCACCATCATCAATACTTGTACGGTCACTCACCGAGCTGATTTTCAATCGAGACAGATGGTTCGAAGGGCCTTCCGATTCAATCCGAACTCTTTGATCATCGTGACCGGATGTTATCCCCAAGTGGAGCCAGATGCTTTTATAAAGATGAAAGGAGTGCGCTATCTTTTGGGAAATGGAGAAAAGAACCAGATTCCTGACCTTCTTCCCTTGATGCAAAAAGGTGAATTTCCAAGGGTTCAAGTGGGCGATATTCAGAAGGAGACACTTTTTTCAGAAACCCCTTTTCACTCTTTTCATCGTCACACCCGTGCCTTCCTAAAAATTCAGGACGGCTGCGATGCTTATTGTTCTTATTGTATTGTTCCCCATGCCAGGGGCCGATCGAGAAGCCTCCGACCGGAAAGGGTGTTTGAAAACTTGAAGATTTTTAAGGAGAAGGGATTTAAAGAAGTCGTGCTCACCGGCATCCACCTGGGCGCCTATGGACTTGACCTCAACCCTCCCTTCCCTTTGGAAAAACTAATTGGACAACTGGAGGAAGAAGAGACTCCCTATCGAATTCGACTCACTTCCATCGAGCCAGGAGATTTCTCTCCAGAACTCATCTTTACTCTCTCACAATCAAATAAGATCTGCCCTCACCTTCACATTCCTATACAGAGTGGAGATGACGAAATATTGAAAAAAATGAATAGAGGCTACAACCATTCCTTCCTCTCCGATCTCATCCAGGAGCTTCATCTGAGGATTCCAAAGCTCTCCATCGGAGCAGATGTGATCGTTGGATTTCCAGGTGAGACGGAAGAGAAATTTCAACATACTTATGGACTGGTCGAATCTCTTCCCTTCTCTTATCTCCATGTCTTCCCCTTTTCTCGGAGAAAGGGAACCCCTGCATCCCAATTTCTCAAAGGGGTAGATGAGGAGGCGATCAAAAAAAGGGCTGAATCGATGAGGGAGTTGGGTAAACAGAAACGCCAGGCTTTCTATCGCCAGTTTCTCAATCAGGAGTTGAGCGTCTTAGTGGAAGACCGTAAAGAAAAAGAAACCGGGAGATGGAAAGGTTTTTCTCGAAATTACATCCCTGTTCTCATCACTGATAAAAACGGAATCAAAGAACATCGGGATTGGGTCAATCACGAATGGACTGTTAGAGTAACGGATTTGACCGAAAAAGGTGTGATCGGAAAAGTTTTGGAGAAATAGTGTGGAAGACGAGAGGTTGACATCTCTAAAGGTATTCGAAGAGCGTCTGGGTCATCGATTTAAAGAGATCAAATGGCTCGATCAGGCCCTCACCCATAAGTCATTTATTTATGAAACCAATCATCCTGAAAAAGTGGCCAATGAGGTTTTAGAATTTCTCGGAGATTCGGTCCTCAATCTTGCGGTCAGTCACCTTCTTCTTCACAAATTTCCTGACGCCCAGGAAGGGACCCTTTCCATGATGAGGTCCCAACTGGTCAAAAGGAGTTCCCTGGCATCCCTCTCTAAGGAACTTCAGCTAGAAGGCCATCTCCTTCTTGGAAAAAGCCAGCAGTTAAATGGGGGGATGGAAAAATCCTCGATCTTAGCCAATACCTATGAAGCCCTGATCGGAGCCATCTTCATGGATTCAGGATTCAATCAGGCCTTAGAAATCATCCAAGAGCATTTCGAACCCTATCTTCAAACCAAAACGCCATCTGAACTATTTAATGATTTTAAAAGCCTTCTACAAATATATTCCCAACAGTCTCATGGACAGTCTCCTCAGTATCGAGTGTTGAATGAGTCAGGCCCAGATCATGATAAATGGTTCCAGGCATCTGTCACGATCGGAGGCGAAGTGAAGGGATTGGGATGGGGGAAAAGCAAGAAAGAGGCGGAACAAGACGCAGCCAAAAATGCCTTAGAAGAGATAAGTACCAAACCTCAAGCACCAAATAACAAATAAATTTTACATGATAGTATTATCGCCCACAAACCATGAAAATCTGACTTTTTCCCTTCCCTCTCGATGGGGGAGCTTGCTATATTATAGAGAGGTGATAGCCTAAAGAAAAGGCTATACTCTTTCTTTTAGATTTGTTGAGCAAGTTGGTTAAGGACAAATCGAAGAAAGGAG
>Ga0315281_10015741_pt1 | contig 10128 bp, 10 predicted proteins | sample YL17G07_0_MG_FD_204540 | JGI IMG/M metagenome (GOLD analysis project Ga0315281, IMG submission 204540) | Sediment microbial communities from Yellowstone Lake, YNP, Wyoming, USA - YL17G07_0 | ecosystem: Environmental > Aquatic > Freshwater > Lake > Sediment | place: USA: Wyoming | collected...
TTCATTTTGAGCGACTTTTTCTGATATCGAGACCCCACACCCCAAATATCCAAAACTAACCTGGCAGGAGAATCCAATTTAAAAGAGTTATAGTTTTCAAGTCTTCCGTCAGCAACGATGTTGAAAGTGATAAAATCACTTTTCTCTTCAAATAAAACATTGACTACCTCTTTTGCTTTATTCACAACGGTCGGGGGGGGAGGAGGTTCTTCTTTCTTTGGTTCCACAGCAGGAGCTTCCGCTTTTGTTTCTTTTATGGTTTCTTCCTCTTTTTTAGTCTCCTTCGTTTCGGCGACCTTTTTTGCCTTTTCAATATCAATGATGAGATTTTTTTCTTCTTTTGAAATATTATAGTTGGTCATTTGAAGTAGACCGATTTCAATTCTACCTTTGTCATCATATTGTGTGGTCAGCACTTCTCCAATCGTTCCATTTTCGATTTTAAGGGGACTTTTAATTTGTTTCAAATCAATATTGGGAACATCAATGGTGATCCTTAAAGGGTCGGATAATAATTTATAAAATGGGGGGGCGATCGTCTCAGACCCTTCAATTTGGATTCTTGTATAATTTTCTTCTTCGGTAAAGGATACCTTTTGAATAGTAGATACCTTAGCAACCGGCGCCGTAGTATCTGGTTTGGGGGTTTGCACCAAGGCATTCTCGGTGGCACAACCTGTTACCCAAAGCAAAAAAACAACCCAAAGAGTCATTATAAGGATCTGAGAACGTTTCATGATTCTCCTCCTTCTTCAACTTTATGAAGTAATAGTGAAATCTCATTCGTTTTTGTTTGACCAAAAATATCCTGATAGACTTCCTCAATGATCACTTTATCCTTAAGGATTTTGGTTACCTTTCCATCATTTTTACCAATTCCCGTCCCTTTTTTTAGAAAATAACCCTTCCCGGTTGCATCTTCGACAAGGGCAATATTTCCCTCAGGAGTGGAAATAATCGCTACCAGTTTTAATTGGCTGATATCGTATTTCTGCAAAGGGGTGAGGGGACCACTTCTTGAAGCATCTCTAACAGGGGTTAATTGAATAAAGGGTTTAAAAGGATCTGGTTTTCCAGCAGGGTTATAGGAATATTCGGCTTCTTCCTTTTTCTCCGGCTCTTTTTTCTCGGCCACTTTAGCTGGTTCTTCCTTCTTTTTCTCCAATGCAGGAGACTTTGTTTTGGAGGGAAGCGAGGCTGGAGGAGTTCCTCCTCCGCACCCCCCTATCCCAAAAAGGAAGACGATCGATAAGGTGATCCACCAATGGCCGATTTTATTTCTTTTCGGTTTTAGGGATCCCTTCATCCGCTGTTCCCTTTGGAATGGCTTTCTTTTCACTTTTCTTTTCCTCGCTTTTCTTTTCTATAAATCGATAAGTATTGATCATACAGGATGTCCTCACCAAGATTTCGGGTTCACTCTTTCCCTTAACATCTTTTGCCCTCGTCATATTGAAATCAACGACATTAATAATTCTTGGAAGTTTGCTCACTTTATCAAAGAAAATCCCTATGTTATGATAGCTCCCCAATACCACCAGCTCGATGGGAACTTGGGCGTAAAATTGTTGAGGCACTTCAGGCTTAGGCCTAAAAAGGGTGAATTCAAGATTCGATTCCCTCCCCAGGCTGGATATGTTTTTCAGTATCTCAGGGATCTCTTTCTCATTAGGAAGTTGGGTTAATGCATTCTTCAATTCTTCATTCAACTTATCCACCTGTTCCTTAAATTTTTGGAGATCCCTTGTGATGGCTCTGCTTACGTTTAGTTCCTTGCTCAATTTACTTAACTCACCCTTCGCCACTTTTAGTTCATCCTGTTGGGGGATGAAAAAGGTATACAGATATAGACCGGCGATGACACCTAATAGGACGACCAATATTGAAACCTTTTTGGTTGTCGAGAGCTTTAAAACAGAATCCATTGAGAGTGCCATTTTGATCCCCTCTTCTTCAGGTTAAAATGATCTCACATGAAAGAATGAATTTCTTCAACTTTAATTTGCTCTGTTCCACCTGTTCACTCACAATGAGGTCTACATTTTTGAAAAGCTTCGATTTGCGAAGATTGGTCATGAAATTGGCAATCGTTTCGTCATCCAAGGCAATCCCTTCAATTCCTAACTTCGACCCCTCTTTCTTCAAAGATTCCAAGTGAATTTTTTCCGGTTTATCCATGCTCAATTCATCTAAAACCTTCGCAGGGGTTGCCTTCTCTTTTCTTAATGAGTTAATGACATTCAATTTATCCTGCAATGCTCTCTGTGCTTCCTTGGCCCTATTGACTTCCGTGGTCAGAGATTTGTAGTAAGCGATCTCTTTCTTGGTGTCGGAGATTTTGGTTAAGGTATCCTCTTTTTCCTTTTCTAATCTCCATTGAATCAGGGTGAAGACCACTAATGAAAGAACGATGGAAAGAATGAGGACGATGAATTCCTTCCTCATCCCAACTTTTTTCTTGTCCCTCCTCGCCAGAAGCAAATTAATCTTGATCATCGATCCCCTACCTTTCTTGAAGCCAGACCCACTCCCACTGCCATGATTGGCCCAATTTCTCTTAAATATTCAAGATCGAAATTTCTACCACTGTAATCTATTTTTTTAAATGGATTAACGACTTCAACCGGTATCCCAATCTGTTGTTGCAGAACGATATCAAAATCTTTAATCTTCGATCCTCCCCCGCTCAAATATAATTTGTCGATTTTTTCATAAGTGGTGGTGGATTGGAAGAAATCTAAAGAATTGCCTATTTCAACGGCTAATGATTCAGAGGCTGTTTTCCACACGTTTTGAATGATCGGTTGAGAGGTGAGATCGACTTTGGTGCCCACTTTTATTTTTTCAGCCTCTTCATGGTCGATATGAAGTTGTCTTTGAATTTCTTCTGTAATTTGATTTCCGCCTTTAAAAATATCTCTGGTAAAAGCAGAGATATTATTTTTAATGATATCGATGTTGGTAATACTTGCCCCCACATTAGCGATCGCCACGGTCTCTTCTTTTCCTATTTCATAATTAATGGCGAGCATATTCTCCAAGGCGAAAGAGTCAATATCGATGATCACAGGGTTTAATCCAGATTCCATGATGATGGAGACATAATCATTAATAATATCCTTTTTGGCCGCTACTAAAACAACATCCATGACTTCAGGGTTTTCTGGCGCAGACCCAAATATTTGGAAATCGATATTGACATCATTGATATCAAATGGAATATATCTTTCAGCTTCCCACTGGATAGATTCTTCCAGTTCGGCTTCTGTCATAAAGGGCAAGGAAATTTTTTTAACAATGACAGAGTGGCCAGAAACAGAGGTCACGACATCTTTCGTTTTTGTTTTGGAAGCGGCGATCACGTCCCGTATGGTATCAATAATCGTGGCCGAATCCATCAGTGCCCCATCAACGATTGCTTCTGATGGAAGAGGAGATATTGCCAAATTTTGTAACTTATACCCGTTCTTGTCCTCTTTTAACTCCACCAGTTTAATTGAATTGCATCCAATATCTAGGCCAATTACCTCTTTCTTTTTACCCCACATCATTTTTTCCCCTTTTTTTAATATAAAGGAACGAGATAGATTATTAACAAATTTTCCAAAAAGTCAAGCAAAATATTTTAGTACTTTATAAAATTCTAATAAGTACTCACTCAAACTTAATAAACTATTTTAGATTTTTTTAATAACCCATGAATTCTCCATATCAATTCTCTGAGAGATTATATTTTTTAATCTTTGCCCTCAGGGTCGCTCGAGAAATACCTAAAAATTTTGATGCTTTTGATTTATTCCACTCCAATCTTTTCAATACCTTAGAGAGATGTATCTTTTCCATATTCTCTAATGACATATCGGAGGTGGTTTCAAATACCTCATGCTCTGTATTTCCATGAATATTTTTTTCAGTTTGTTTCAATTCAAAGGGAAGATGCTTTGGAGTGATAATCTCTTGGTCTGTTAAAATCATCGCTCTTTCAATAACATTCTTTAATTCCCTTACATTCCCTGGCCAGGAATATTGAATCATCAGTTTCTTCCCTTCCTCAGAAAAGCCCTTAATATTTTTATTATATTCTTTGTTATTTTCTTCAATAAATAAATTTGAAAGTAATAAGATATCTTCCAACCTGTCATGAAGGGGAGGCATCTCCACGACCATTACTTTCAATCGGTAATATAAATCTTTTCGGAAAAGCCCTTCTTTTACCATGGTTTCTAAATCTTTGTTAGTGGCTGCGACGATACGAATGTCAACCTTTATCTCCCTTTCCCCCCCTACTCTCATAAAGGTTTGGTTTTCAAGGACCCTTAAGATCTTCGATTGTAAAAAGGGGTTCATATCTCCAATTTCATCTAAAAAGACTGTCCCGCCATCGGCTAATTCAAAAAGGCCCTTCTTTGTATTTTTGGCATCGGTAAAAGCACCCTTCTCATATCCAAAAAGTTCTGATTCCAATAAAGAATCCGGTATGGCACTGCAATTGATTTTCATCAGAGGTTTATCACTTCGATGGCTATTATAATGAATGGCATTCGCGGCTAATTCTTTCCCTGTGCCACTTTCGCCCTGAATCAACACAGACGTTTTATGAGTTTTGCTGATCATTCCAATCAATTCTTTAACATAATGAATCTGAGGGCTGACCCCATAAATGTGATTGTTTTGGTACTTCTCCTTTTGTTGCCGGTGAAGTCTTCTCACTTCATTGATTAAACTTTTCGTCTCTAATCCTTTTTCAATTAGTAATTTTAATTCTTCCAATTCAAAGGGTTTATTAATATAATCGTAAGCTCCTGATTTCATAGCTGTAACTGCCGTTTGCACATCAGAATAAGCGGTCATCATAATGACTAAAATCTCGGTATCAAATTCTTTAATTATTTTTAAAACCTCTAAACCATCTATATCGGGTAGTCTCATGTCAAGGAGAATGAGATCAATGATATTCTTTTTGATCATTGAAAGGGCTCCATTCCCCGAACCGACTGAAAAGATTTCGTACCCTCTCTTCTTTAATACGTCAGAGAGTGTCTCTTGCATTACCTCATCATCATCCACAATAAGAATAGATGGTTTCATAAGTTTTCCAATGTTTCTGGTAAATTAATGACGAAAGAGGTTCCCTTCTCCCATTGGCTTTCCACCTTAATGGTTCCTCCATGTTTTTTAATGATCTGATAGGTGATGGAAAGGCCCAGCCCTATCCCCTTAAATTTTGTGGTAAAAAAAGGGTCAAAAATTTTATGAACAATATGAGGAGGAATGCCTCTTCCGGTATCCGAAATGACAACCTTGATAAAATTTTCCTTAAATCCCTCCAAAGAGCTTGAGACCACTGGATTGGCCTCGATTTTGAGCTCCCCTCCGTTGGGCATGGCCTGAATGGCATTTAAAAACAAATTTAGGAAAACTTGATGCATTTGAGTTTTATCTACTTTGATCTTAGGAAGTTGGGGATGGAAGATTTCAATAAAGCGAATTCCTTTATCTGCGATCTCTTTAATCAGAAATGGAATGATTTCATTGATAATATCCTTGATATGGCAATGAACCAAATTCAAATTTTGTGGCTTGGCAAATGAGAAAAATGTCTTAAGGAGGTCATTGAGCCGATCTATTTCTTTAGTGATTCGATGTAAATATTCTCTTCTTGAATCGTCGCCAGACATCTCCTCTCCAAGGGCTTGAGCGGTCGTTTTAATCCCAGCGAGTGGATTTCGCAACTCATGGGCGATCCCTGAAGCAAGTTTTCCCAATGATACGAGCCTATCCATTCTCAATATTTCTTCTTGAATTTTATAAACATTTGTCAAATCCCGGAACACGACAATTTTCCCTATTCTCTCTCCCCGGATACTCAGATGATTATTAATGGTAAACCCAACTGGAAATTCAGCATGGTCCTTCTTCCTCATCCATCCTTCTTTCCTCGTGTCCAGGTCATCTGGATTATTGAGAAAGGAAGGGATCACACTTTGTTTTTCTCTCAAACTGAAAATGTTAAAGGGTCTGCCCATCAGCTCCTCTTTGGAGTACTCCAAAATCCTTTCCCCTGCCCGATTGATATAGGTGATCGTATCGTTCATCTCCGTGATAATAATTCCGCTTCCAATGCTCTGAATAATACTTTCTGTAAAATTTTTTACATCCTCAAGTTCCCGTATCAGGTGTTGGATGACCTCTTCTTTTTGGGCAATCTTTTCTTCGATTTCATTGGTTGAAATATTTTGGTTCATAAAAAAAAACTAAGCCTTAAAACTTTTTTAAATCTAAAATGGGAATCTCCACCGATTGTTCTTGGTATTTGGAATGAATGACTCCCGAGAAATATTCACCCACCTCTCCCCCTCTCTCGGAGAGGGCGGATAATTTTTTAAGTACCTGATCCACCATGAATCCCTTATATTCCCCATTGTCTTTGACTGTGAGTATTTTGATTTCTCCTTTGGGCTCTCCCCCTGGGATGGAAAGTATTTTTTTTAGATTGATCATCTTCACTTCAAAATCTCTCAGACGAATTTTTTGTTGGTTTAAATATTTCTCTTGAAAAGTATTTGGAACTTTAAATAATTTAAAAACTTTTTCACTCTCCACTCCAAATAATTTTTCATCCACTTTGAAAATAGTAATGTTTACAGGGAGGAACCTCGTCTCCCCAAGGGATTCTGAGAGTTTTTGGGTCATGTGCTCCATCTTAAATAAATAGGGGCCCATCTTTTTTAAGATCTCCTCCATTTTTTCCGAAAATAAATTCATTTTGTTCAATGTTTCCTCAATCTTCTTCTCTCCCATGATGGCGATCTCTGCCTTTCCCCTCTCTTCGCCCGAGACAAAAGGAAGGGGTGTGATGGGGATATCTTTTAGGCCTTCCAAGCAGGAGGATCTCGCTTCGATCCCCAGATAGGCCAGTTGTTTATAAATATTGATTTCACCCTCTGTTTCTTTTCTCATGAGGAGCTTTATCGTTTCCTTCGAATCCAATAAGAACTTGATCCAGGGGGGCCGGATATTTTCTTCATTTTTAATCATTTGGCTTAAGACTTTTTCCATACCACTTAAGATCGATGCCATATCGGCCTTCTGTTTCAACAATTCTTGTAAAGCCAGTACCTCTTCCCTTGTTTTTTTAAGCTTCTCTTCCGTAATCTCCCATTCTAATGAGAGAAGTTGGGCTTCCATTTTTTCAATAGATTTTAAGAATGGAATGGGGGCAGGAGGAGGAGTGAGAGAACTCTCCAGGTCAAAACTTTTCTCGAATTCATAAGGAGGTTCTAGGAGAGAAGATTCCATAGAAGGTTCTGAAATGGGAGGCTCCATGGAAAGTTCTAAAGTTGGAGGTTCCACGGGAGGTTCTAAAATGGGAGATTTCATAGAAGGCTCCAACACTGGAGTTTTCAGAGGTGGTTCTATAGGTGGAGATTCCATTGAAAAGCTTTCCGCCACCCCTCTTTTCTTCTCTACGAACAGCCGATCCACGGCATCGTCAATCTCTTCTTCCAAACCTTTAAGATCTTCTTCTCCCATCATTTTATCCATCTCTTATTTCCCCTTTTCATCACCTTAACTGCTTATCCAGTACCATAATCTTTCTACTGACCTCTTTCACCACTAATTTGGTAATTTCTCTCAGGGTTTCAAAGACTCCATTTCCTTTCAAAGCGCTACCTGGAAAGGAGGGTACTTTCAACATCGAATTGAGATCCTTTTCTAAGATATCCATGGGAAGAATCTCAGAATCTGTCCCGTCTAAATCGCGTTTGTTATATTGAATAACCAGTGGAATACTCCTGATGCTAATCCCCTTCTCGGCTAAATTTTTGGCTAAATTAATGAGGCTTTCGATATTCTTTTTCCTCTGCACTTTTAATGAATCAGCAACAAAGACGACTCCATCCACCCCTTTTAAAACTAATTTTCTCGTTGCGTCATAATGGACCTGCCCAGGGACCGTATAGAGCTGAACCCGGATATCAAATCCTCTGATTTTCCCTAAACTCAAAGACAAGAAATCAAAAAATAGTGTCCGATCCCCCTTGGTATCGATCGACACCATTTTACCTTTAATATCCTCCCTCGTTTGAGTATAAATATATTGGAGATTCGTAGTTTTTCCACAAAACCCTGCACCATAGTAAACAATTTTGCATTGAATCTCATCTTTACTAAAATTAATGAAAGGCATTAAAGTCTTTTCCTCTCTTTAAGAAGATCGAAGGGGTTCAATGGGTTTCGGCCTTCCTTTTTCAAAGATGGATAAAAGAATGATTGAAAGCTCATCAATGATCTTATTAATTTGTAACCGAATCAACCCGAGAGAGGTCTTATCATCAAAGAGGGTGACCATGATGACATGCTCACCAATAGCCGAAAAATATACATTTTCGCTTCTTCCTTTATGAAATAAGAGACTGAATTCTTCCTCTCCCAAGATTCGCGCGATTTCCGCTGTGGCTCCAAAATTGGCTGCTGTCAGGGCAGAAAGGGACAGAATATCGAATTCGGGTGTGTTCCCATGATGAGCGATCAGTTGCCCTGATCGATCGATCAACAGGACAGAATGTGCCAACGATGAAGATATAATCTTATTTAAACAATAATTTATTTTCTTCATATCATTTTCTGTAATAACGATGTTCATACGAACTGGTTTTCCGTGAATTCATTCACTAACGATATGAAACGTTAAGATTTATCATCGGTCCGTCGCATGGCCTCGACCAGGAGATGTTCCCAACTCTGATAGATCGTCTGAATGGGTGGGGTAGCACCGATATTTGAAACGAATTCTCCCTCCTGCCAACCTAAAATTTTGTAAAAGGCATCCGTTCCCTTTTGTTCACCACATTCAGCGTGGATGATCTCCCCCTCATTCAAATAAATAACTCCCCTTTCTCCGTCCCGGGTGATAATCAGCGCAGTCGTCAACCGACTCAGGCAGTTCATTTGAATAATATCTGTGAGCTGGAGACCAAAAATTTTTCCCCGAAATCCTTTTTTCTTACCGATTAAATCGATAATAATTTTTCTTATATCAGAAATCTCAAAAGGCTTTTCCACATAATAGAGGGATCCTCTTCGATTGGCTTCTTTCTGAACATCAGAGGACCCATAGGCCGTCATAATAATGACTTTCGTCTGAGGGTATTCCTTTTTAATCTTTACAAGAAGGTCTAATCCGTTGATATCTGGCATTCTTATATCGGAGATGACTAAATCAATCTTATTCTTTTTTAACAAATTTAAAGCCTCTCTCCCATTATTTGCAATGACCACCTCATACTTATCCTTGTCTCTGGAAAGACTCCTTGCCATGCTCCATGTTAAAGTCTCTTCATCATCCACAATCAAAACCTTCTTTAAATTCTTAACCATATCGTTAAAATCTCTTTATTAAGCCATTGGCAATAATGTATAATGATTTTTAAATTATATAAGCAAAATAAGTGCCAATTTTTGTTAAATAAAATATTAATAAAATAATTAATAATTTCAGCAGTTTATTCTGTTCGTTAAATTTTGGCCAGTATAGCAAAAATTTCAAAAATGGTCAATATTTAACCATTGGTAAAATAATTTCTATTAATCCTTTCCCCGAAAAATCAGAAGAGACCTGGGCGATTGATTAGAGAGAGAAAATGAGTTGTGTTTGAAAATGGAGCCCCACATCCAAGCCGGTAGGCTCCAATAACCATCCCCACCTACGCCCCTGGGCGCTGAAGCACTCCGGTGCGCAAGCGCCAAGTGATTCGGATGCCAAAGAACTTGTTCGGCGAGCAGGTCGGTGGGTCATCCGCCAGTGAGCGAAATCCGCCGAAGCGTGATTGATGAAGCGTTGTCTTGCTCTGAATGGGTGTTACGCATTCCACCACGGCCAAGGCCGTGCCTGCATGCCGGAGTGCGTAACGGCACGCAGGCGTGGCCTCTTGTGTAGGCGGATGAATCTCAAAGATTTTTTGAGAAAACAATTTCCGCAGGACCGTTCCCTTATCATCATCGAGTAACAGATGGATAAAACCTGGAATTTTCCTTTTTGAATAGCTATAGAGTTTCTCTTTAATTTTTTAAAAACTTGACTTTTTTAAGTTCATTGGCTAATTTTTAATTAAAATTTCCTTTTTG
>Ga0315281_10015742_pt1 | contig 10128 bp, 7 predicted proteins | sample YL17G07_0_MG_FD_204540 | JGI IMG/M metagenome (GOLD analysis project Ga0315281, IMG submission 204540) | Sediment microbial communities from Yellowstone Lake, YNP, Wyoming, USA - YL17G07_0 | ecosystem: Environmental > Aquatic > Freshwater > Lake > Sediment | place: USA: Wyoming | collected...
TTTATTTACGCGGCTCGCCGCAAGTCCAAATCTGGGACCCGGCGCAAAGGCCCGAAGGATCGGGAGGGCTTTATAATAACAGAATCAATCCGTCGAAGCCGCTCCTGTGCGCGGACCGTCCCGTCGGCGAGTGGAATACATTTTATATCAAGATGACCGGCGAGCGCGTGACCGTATATTTAAACGGCGTGCTCGTCGTCGACAACATCGTCATGGAAAATTACTGGGAACGTGACAAACCTATCTATCCGGTCGGCCAGATCGAACTCCAGGCCCACGGCACTCCGCTCTATTTTAAAAATATTTTTATCCGCGAAATTAAAAAGTAAAAAGTATGCTAAAATGCTTTCACGGGAAAAGCTAATATGAACGCAATAAATAAAGTGACACCTGGGGACGGCCTAAGCGCCGCCCGAACGAGGATGTCACTTTTATTAATGCGTTGATATTAGTCATTAATTGAGGAGGCCAAATGACAACCTGCAAGCAAGATCCTGCAAAAAAAAAGTCGACTCTGACGCGCCGCGAGTTCATCGGCAGCACGGCCACGGCTGCCGCCGGCATGCTTATTGTGCCGCGTCATGTCCTGGGCGGCCCCGGATACACGGCGCCCAGTGATGTGCTGAACATCGGCTGCGTCGGCGTCGGAGGCAAAGGATTTTCTGACGCCCAAAGCGTAAGCTCCGAAAACATTGTCGCGCTCTGCGACGCCGATGACACCCAGATGGCGCTTTTTCTAAGCTCGGAGGAGCATACGCCTGAAAATAAAGCCAAATACGAGAAAGCCAGCAAATACCGCGATTTCCGGCGGATGCTCGACAAGGAAAAGAGCCTTGACGCCATCACGGTCAGCACGCCCGATCACGCGCACGCCGTCATCGCCATGATGGCCATCAAAATGAAAAAGCACGTCTTCGTCCAGAAGCCGCTGACCCATACGATCAAGGAAGCGCGGCTGCTCGCCCAGGAAGCCAAGAAGCAAAACATCGTCAGCCAGATGGGAAACCAGGGCCACTCCAAGGAAGGCGCCCGCCTCATCTGCGAATGGGTCTGGGACGGAGCTATCGGCGATGTTCGGGAAGTCCATGTTTGGACCAACAGACCGATCTGGCCTCAGGGCATCGAAGCGCCCAAGGAGATCCCCTCTGTGCCTCCGAGCTTGGACTGGGATGTCTGGCTCGGGCCGGCGCCTTGGCGGCCCTATCACCCCGCCTATATGCCGTTTGTCTGGCGCGGCTGGTGGGATTTCGGTACGGGCGTTGTCGGTGACATGGGCGCCCACCTTATCGATCAGCCTTTCTGGGCGCTCAAGCTCGGCTCTCCCGCTACGGTGCAGGCCAGCTCCTCGAAATATACTAAAGATTCGTATCCGATCGCTGAAATTATTACCTATACGTTCCCGGCCCGCGGCAAGATGCCGCCCGTGAAATTGGTCTGGTACGATGGCGGTCTGATGCCCCCCCGGCCTGAGGTCCTTGAAGACGGCCGGATGATGGGTGACGACGACGGCGGCGGCTGTCTGTTCATGGGAGACAGGGGGATGATTATGTGCGGCACCTACGGCGAGAATCCGCGCATTCTACCCGAAAAATTAATGCAGGACTACACGCGTCCGGAAAAGACTATCCCGCGCTCGCCCGGCATCCACGAGGAATGGATCGCGGCGATCAAAGCCGGCAAGAAATCGACGACGGATTTCTCCTATTCCGGGCCGCTGACCGAGATGATGCTCCTCGGGAACGTCGCCCTGCGCATGAAGGACGCCAAGACCGTGCTTCACTGGGACGGCGATAAAATGCTGGTGACCAACCTGCCCGAAGCCAACAAGTTCATCCACAAGGAATACCGGCAGGGCTGGTCGCTGTAAAAAAATTGGGGATGTGTTCTGATTTTTGGGATATTGCGTCCTGCCTTCCCCCGCGTGGATTTTTTTAACCGGCCAGACCATCGACGGATTCCTTTTTGACGGCCTTCGCCGCGCCGGCCGCTAGCGGTTGACGGGCCTCCGGCGCGCGGACAAATTTCTTGATGATTTTCGTCGTCCCGCCCACGTTCAACTGCTCGAATAAAAACGTGAACATTTTTTCCAGGCTGGCACCGATAGCCTCCTTGGCGCTCTGTGGCAGCGACCAGAAGTGTTTCTTGAACGGGCCGACCGCTTTTTTACGCGCTCTATAAATGAATTGCGCTTCCGTGTCCTTGGGCTTGCGCTCGCCGGCTGCATTGGCGCGCAGCCAGTCATACATCTCCCGGCGCAGGGATTCGGGCACGGCTTCATGTTCGATGATGAGCGTTTGAAACGCGGTCGCCAAGTGGACTTCACACGTCCCCGCTTCTACGAATTTATGGAAAGCGGATTCGGGGAGCGTGCTCGCCCCGTGCTGGACGGCGCCGCCCAAGCCGTAGGTCTTGCGCGCTTTTTCGCCGAGGAGGCGCAGGGCCTCGAAGTCAATGGCCACCTTGGCCAGAGTTCCATCGGGAAGCACGACCCCGCCGTGGGAGGTTCCCGTCTGGATGCTGATTTTGCTGATGCCCGCGAGCTTCCCGCGTTTGGCGTCGTAGCCCTTCATAAAGGCGTCTAGGTCTTCCACGGTGCTATTTTTCTGTCCAACCTCGCCGATTTCGCCGCCGATGGAGATTGTCACGCCCTTCGGCTCGCGCTCGCGGATGAACCGTGTGAAATCGGCGCAAAGTTCATAATTCAGTTTTTGCTGCTCCTCCAAGGTCGGCTTGGCTATATCGACGAGCGTCGATGTGTCGATATCGATGTTGTAAAACCCGGCGGCGACGGCTTCGACGATGAGGTCGCGGATCGTCTTCGCCTCAGCATCGGGCGCGGCCGCGTATTTTTTCGCGGAAGTCTGAAAATGGTCGCCCTGGATGAACACCGGTCCGCGATAGCCTTCGCGGATGGCCGCGGCTAAAACCGCCGAAGCGTATTCGGCCGGCCTCTGGTCAGTGTAGCCAATCTCCGAACGGGCGATTTCAAAAATCAATGCCCCGACATCGAGTTTTCCGGCGGCGCGGAAGACGGCGCGCGCCGAGTCATAGGCGAGCAGGCGAAGGTTGATGGCCGGCACGGTAAAATTATTCGCGACGTCGCCGCGGCCGCGTGCTTTGTAGAATTCATAAATCGAAGTGGGACGCAGACCGAGCGCCTGGGCCGTTTCCCAGATGAGCCAGCACGCTGCCGCCCTGGATTCGGTTTCACCGAAAACAGCTTCGTGGATCAAGCCGTCCATTTTCCCGGGCAATTTTTTTTCGTTTTTAATTATGATCCGGTCGTCCCTAATAACGACGGCGCCTTCCAGGGATTTGATTAGACCTCCGATGGCGTTTTCGGCCATTGTTTTACTTCCTGTCTTTTTTTTGAGAATTCAGCTTTTCCTTTTTTTCTTGCCCAGAATGCCGCCGCTCATAAACAGGCCGGCGCCGATGACGAACCCGAAGTTGTACCAGAAACCGCTGTTGTGGACTTCGTAGAAACGAATGTTCTTGCTGAAAATCGAGATGATAAAGGTGATCGGCGAGATCAATCCGTGCCAGATGCCTTTCCAGAAGCCGGCGACTTTTCCTTGTTGATTGGCCGTTTTCTCAAGATCGTTGGGCCCTGGAGCGCAGCTGGCGCTGAAGAACATCAAGACAAAAGCGATGAGCATTGCCAGCGTTAAGGTTTTGTTCATGATCCCTCCTTTTTTAAATATATAAGTTTCTATTTTTTCCCGTCAAGCAAATATTTTTCCCAGAAGCCGCGGTCGATGAAGAGGACAAGAAGGACGTCGGGCCGCAGGCCGTAATATTCCGCTTGATATTTATCTTGAAGGAGAGGGCCGAGCTTTTCCGCTTGATCCTGGTCGGCGATGATCAGCGGGACGCGCTCGAATCCACCGGCCGTGGGCCAGTCCTGCCAATAACCGACGCGGTCGAAGCTCCTTAAATACCAGGGCAAGGGCCAGGTTTGGTCAAGACCGCAGACGACTTTGATCAGCATCCGTCGACCTTCGGGATGAAGCGCCGCCAGGCCGTCAATCCGCTTGGCGAGCTTCAGGATATCCGGGCTCGTTTCCGCGTAAGCATAGGGATTGCGCGGATCGGCATAGAATTGAAAATTCGCCCGGAAGCTCTGCCAGCCCAAATGAAAAAGTCCGGCGGCCAAGAGAAGCCCGGCGATGACCTTTAGGTAATCTTTGCGCAGGAATTGGAAAATGAAGGCGGCCCCCATTCCCGCGAGAAGAATGATTCCTGTATAAAACGGGAGCAGGTTCCACGGCGTTTTATAAGGGAGGAAAGAAAAAGCGGCCGTGGCCAGGACGGTGAAAAAAAAGATGAACTTCGGAAAAGAACTTTCGGCTGATGTTGCCGAGGAGAATAGTTTTTCGGCGCGACCGGTATTTCTTTTTAAGAGTCTGCGATCTTTCTTTTGAAATGCCGCCGCGCCTCCGATAATGGCCAGCCCGAGAATCAGCGCTTCGCTCCAGGCCGGCCCGGCGCCGGATTTTGAATAAGCCAGGAGGGTGAGATAGTACAGCAACGGATGGGCATGGAAACCGGCGCTCCCGCCTTTTTCAAAATATCCTTTAAAAGCGACTATCGAATCGAGAATGCCTTTCGGATTTTTAAAGAAAGAAGAAAAAAATACAAAAGCCGTCACAGCCGCCGCGGCCAGGCCCCAAAGGACGTGAATCATTCGAATTTTGGGGAGCGGCACTTTGCCGCTGATCGTTATTTTCTGAAAGATCATTGTCAGAACAATGGCTCCGCCAACGGCCGCGAAAATGATAACAGATGTCTCTTTGGTGGCGTACATCATTCCGGCGAAGAAACCCGACGCCAGAGCCCATCCCGTCGAGGGATGTTCGGCCAACCGCCAGAGAGATCCCAGAAACCCGACGATGAAAAAAACAAAAAGAGTTTCTTGGATATAAAAGCGGCTGAAGTACGTTGCGGCCGGCGACAGAGCGGCGAGCAAGCCGGAAAAAAGAACGGCCGGCCGGCCCATGCCATTGCCAAAGAAAAGCAGGAGCAAAATGATCCCCGCTCCGAATATCGCCGGGACGAGCCGCAAGGTCGTCTCATCGAGCGAAGCCAGCGTATGTTTGGAGAACGCCCAAGCGACGGGAAGCGTCAGATAATAAAGGCTCGGGCCGTGGTGCTCCGTTTTATCGTATCGATATTCGCCCTTTTCGAGCAGCGTCCCGAATTTCACGGCCTGGTTGGCCTCGTCGTGATGCATCGGTCTGAGACCCAGGCGAGGCAGGCGCAGCAGGAGCGCGCCTGCGAGGACAAGCAAAAACAACCCGCGAAAAGCGGTCTTGTTCATTTGGCCGGCGTGGCGTAGACTTCCACTTCGACGTAATGGTTCATATCGTTCGACGTATTGCCGTTGCTGTAGAGCCTGACGTAGCGGGCCTTAGTGCCTCTGGAATCCACCAGGCGGCCTTCGTTAGTTTCGATGTATTCCTTGTCTTTGCCGATCCCGAGGCCGGAGGTGTTGTCGTGGTCGTTGTTGAAAATCGTCGTCACGCTCTTCATAAAGTCTTTATCGTCCGAAACCCGGACGATGACATCACGATAGACGCGCGCCTGGGCGTGATAATGCCAGACGAGGATGGCGCTAAGGTCATATTCGCCCTGGAGGTCGATCTGGACCCACTGCATGCCGGGGCCGAGTTCGACGAAATATCCGTCCTCGCCGGATTTCTCGCCGTCCGTGACGAACCCGGTCTCGCCGATCACCGGCTGCCTGTCGCTCGCCGTCACCGGCCTCCGAAGCGAGATGAGCTTTGTCCCTTTGGGGACGAAGAACGGGCCGCGCGGCTTGCCCGTGACGATCTCGAGGTTCGGGGTTTTGATATTCCGCGGCGTTCCGATGAACATCGGCTTGGGGAGCTGGAGCTTCAGCTCTTCTTTATTGGGGTCCTGCGTTTGGGATTGGGCGACTACGCTCAATACGGCCACCAAGCAGAACACGGAGGCGAAAGTATAGATGACGGCTTTTTTGATCATACGGAGTTCCTTTCTGATTGTAACTTTCTTCATCGGATGATGATTTTAATAATATATCTGGAATGAAGATGAGGGTCAAACCTCTATGAAAAGTTCGGGGTCCGTCACCGAACTCTGCCAAACACTCGGCAGTTGCCGTAATCTTTAACGACCAGAGCCCAGGCGTCGGAATGGCGGCTGCAATAAGCTTCGACTTCTTGGGTGTCCATGACCATGAAGGCCGTGGAAAGGGCGTCGGCGATTGCCGCCGAGGGATGCGAGGCCCAGGCCGCGATGTGTCCTTTCGCAGGATTGCCCGTGCGCGGGTCGAGGATATGAGACCCTTTGACCTCGGTTCCTGAGCCGCTGAGCGCGCGTCCCGAAAGTAGAACACTGCGCGGCGTATCCGGACAGGGCCAGCCCCCACCGACGCCCACCGGCCAGCCCCACGAATTCGGAGACGAATTTGGAGATACTTCGATTTTTTCAGAAATTGTGCAATGTATTTCCGAATTTTTGGTGCCCATGGCTTTCGGCGCCGACCCGATGGCCACGGCCGTGCTCGTGCCGGCATGAATGAGGGCGTTTTCGATGCTCCAGTCGGCGAGCAGGGCGAGGGATTTGTCCAGCGCAAAGCCTTTGCCGATGCCTCCGAGGTCTAGATCTAAGGATCCCTGCGGCGCGTCTTTTTGTGTTGTCAGCAACGCTTCGAATCCGCTGCCGGTCCTAACGAGCTTAAGGGGAGATGACGCGAGTTCTGAACCTTTATTCAAACTAAGGAGATTCGTCGGCATGCGCGGATTTTCAGAAAATTCGGAACATGTCACCAAATTTCCGGGGGCTCCCGGCGTGTCAGGCGATTGGTATTTCGCCAGCGCCCTGATATTAACATCGAAAGCGCCCTGAGTTTCCTGGCGAGCGCGATCGGCGATGGTCAGGCATTCAAAGGTCTCGATGCCGATGATGAGCGACTCGCCGGACTTGAGCCTGCTAATCCGGCTGATTTCGCTTGCGGGATTGAACCGGCTGAACAGGCTTTCGATCCTGTCGATTTCCCGGAATACGGCCTGGGCCGCCTGGCCGGCGTAGGTTTCATCCTTTCCGGCGACGGCAATTTCAAAAAAAGTCCCCATCGCCTGGTGGGAAAAGCGATGAGCGGGCTCGGGCGATGTCGTCATGACCGGCGCTGCGAAATGAACGTAATGTCGATGAAGACAATGGCCGTGAGGATAATGGCCAATGCGCTGTAGCGGTGGATGGTGCTCATCACCTGCTGTGTTTCAAAGGTGAAGACGGGCAGCATCGTTCCCAGGGTCGTGACGATCTGGACAAGGCCGAACACCGCGAAAGCCCAGAAAAGAATCTTTCGCAGAGACGTCTTGGATAATTTCTTGAAAATTGGACTGGCGAATCCTTCATGGGCCGCGGCTTCTGGTTCGTCCCAACGATAGGCCCGCGCCCTCCAGATCATGGCAGCGGCCAGGCTGACGGCGAACAGCCCCCCGAAACCGACGTGAGCCAGCAAGGGGACGCCGAACATTCCGCGCGGAATAAATAGGGCGAAGAAGAATCCACTAGCGGCGAGATAGAGGAAACTCGCCGTCAATCCGATAAATATCCACTTGGTCCAGCCGGGATAATGGCCTGTCGTCCAGTTGCCAAAAATATTCAGCGTCTTTTTGATCGTTTCTTTTTTAAAAATCGCCCCGGTTCGCCGCCGGAGCCAAGACGAATAAGCCTTCCCTGTTAAGGCTTCCGAGCTTTTTCCTTCGGCCGCGGCCGCCTCCCTAAAGCGCAAATGCGACTGCCGGAAGACAATCCCCAGGACGGCAAAAACGGCGATGAGGATGAACAGCATGGCGGATTATCTCCTCTTGTCGATGAGCCCGGCAAGTCTGCCCAACGCCATCAAAAAGACAATGAGCAGGAGAGCTCCGACGACGATGGCGCAAATGAAAAGGACGACCTTTAGGGTGGGCCGCAGGGTGAATGACAGCCCGAAGAGAAAATGGTACGGCTTGGTCAGCCCCATGAACGACGTCGCTGTGAGGGCTGCGATGTTTCCTGTCTTGAGCGGTCCTCTGCCGCGGACCCTGCTGAAAAAGAAATGCGACCCCGCGCTGTGGCAGTCGGTGCAGCCGTTCGCGCCCAACGCCTGGCGCGCGGGCCGCACCCGATGGGCCAGCGGCCAGGTGACGGGAGCGGCGGCCTCGTGATTTTTAGCTTCGAGCTTACCTTTATTATTTATACAGAACATCTTCCCGCCCGAGATGTAAACAAATTTCGCCGCTTCGCCGCTTCGGCTCTCCGGATCTTTCTCGGCCAGAGCTTTGAGGATGGCCACGACTTGTCCTTCGGTCAAAGTCTCTTCGGCTCCGGCAAGTTCGCCGATAGTTCTTTTCTCAACCTCGGAGATGAAAGGAAGCGTTTTTCCGCCTTTAAACCAGAAAAATTGCGCCCCGGCGGCCGCGTCGGCCGACTGATTTTTCCTTTCAGACTTATCGACGTAATTTTCGATGATTTGATAAAAGAATCCCTTATAAACAAGGGCGGGCTTTCCGGGAGCGGATTCAACCGCGCTCAGGGCTTCAAGGATTTTTTGGATTTTGGCCTCGAACTCGGCAGCGGCTTCTTTTTTTTGGGGGTCGAAATCCGGAATCAGGGGAAGGATTTTTTGGTCTTTTTTAACGGCCCAGAAATAGCCTCTGGATTTTGCGGCCCCGGCGTAGGGCGATGAATCAAGCCCTCCGTCGACGTTCATTTCATAGACTTTCCCTTCCATGACGAGGACGGGAGTTCCGGCGAGGTCGGGGACATTGTCCAAGGCCGAGAGGATCCGGGTCACGGATTTTTCGGGAAACAAAATGTCGCCGGCCGCCGCAAGAACCCGGTCGGGCTTGAGCGGCGCGATCGTCTTTCCCTTGATTTCGCCCCAGAAGGCCGGCCACATCAGCCGGTGAGGCACGAGCTTTTTATTTTTATCGCGGACGTAAACCGGCTCGATGATCGTCGGCATATCGGTCGTCCAGTTGGCGATTCCGAAGATGCCGAGACGGTTGGCGCGCGAGGTGCGGACTCTTGTCGGCTCTTTCCCGGGAAGCGGACCGGAATGGCAGACCGTGCAAGACAACCTTTCGAAGTGGACGGCGGAAATGCCTTTGTGCCGGGGAAATGGCGCGCCCAAGCGTCCGGCCGGGATTTTTTCGGCTTTGGCCGTTTCGTCTCCGAGATGACAGCCTCTGCAGGTCAGATCTTCGGCCGGGAGCGCCGGATTATCGGCAGCTTCGCCTTCATACCCACGGGTCATGTTGTGGCTGATGTCGTTGCGGTGGCAGTCGACGCATTTAAGCCCGGCCGCCGTGTGGACGTCCTCGTCGAAAGCGAATTTTTTCGCGCCCGACGGCGCCGTCGCATGGCAGGCGAGGCAACGGCCGTCGTCGGCCTTATAGGCAATATCCAGATAAGCCCGTTGCTTGCTGTCGAAAAGCTCGCGGCTATAGCGGACCGAGGGGGCCACGGCCCATTCGCTGTCGTCGGGATTGGGGCCGTCAAAAATGTCCCATGTCCCCTTGAGGCGTGACGACATGCCTCCGACTTCGCCCAGCCCGGCGGCTGCTGTCGCAGCCCAGCGGAAATTCTGCCGCAGGATCTGCTTGACCCATTCGCTGAGATTTTGGAGCCGCGCGGCGTTATGGCACCCCAGGCAGTTGATTTCGACTTTGCCCGAAACGCTCCAGCGAGATTCGGGCGTAATGTCTTTATCCTCCGGCTCGCTGATTCCTCCGCCGGCCATGTGCCGCCCGAAAAGAAGCGTAAAATCCCAGGCGGTGAGGCCCACATCTTTCGGATTCCACAGGCCCTTCCAAGCGTGATAGGACAGCGGGAGCAGCGTGCCCGTCCGCTCATCCACCCAGACCCACGGCTCGCCGGGGCGGCCTGCGTGCGGCGTTAAAGTCACATTAAAATGTAATCCCTGCCGGACGACGCTGTAATCATGACAGGGCTCGCACGTGTAACGAGCCGAAAACGGCAGGGGATTTTTCTCGGTCGGGACGATGGGTTGGTTGAATTCATCCTTGAGCGGGATTTGATGGACGGGCGTTATCCGACTCCCGTCCCATTTTTGGTTTTTGGAAGCTGAAG
>Ga0315281_10015743_pt1 | contig 10128 bp, 10 predicted proteins | sample YL17G07_0_MG_FD_204540 | JGI IMG/M metagenome (GOLD analysis project Ga0315281, IMG submission 204540) | Sediment microbial communities from Yellowstone Lake, YNP, Wyoming, USA - YL17G07_0 | ecosystem: Environmental > Aquatic > Freshwater > Lake > Sediment | place: USA: Wyoming | collected...
ATAGTCATTGGTAGGGATGGATTGATTGTAGAGTGGTCTGGTTGCGCTGGCCTACTACTACCGCAGGTGCAGGTGGAGTATGGATGGGACGCGGAGGAATTCCTTTCGCATGCGTGCATGAAGGCCGGCCTGATGCCTGACTATTGGTTGCAAAAGGGTGTGTGTATAAGTAAATTTTCGGCGCAGATTTTTGTCGAGAAGAGCCCGAGCGGAGAGGTGGAGGAACGCGTTTTCAAACCTCAAAAATTAGAAAACATTTAAACCCAGGAGCTAAAGATAAAACAAGGTGAAAACCGTGGAACAAAAGTCAAAAGATGACATTATTTCGTCTTTTGAACTTCAATTAAGGGCGTTAGCTCAAAAATTGGCTGAATTAGAGCGCCGATTAGCCGTTTTGGAGCGTTCTTTGCCTACTTCTAAACCAGGAACTCCGAAATTGATTCCCTCCAAGCCGATGCCTAGCCTCAGGGGAAGGAGCTACATTGAGCGCGCGATCGATGCCGCCAGACGCGATTACGAGCGTGAGCATGGCAAGTAGCGCTGCCGGTGCAGAGCATGCGCGATGAATATTGGCATGCATTATTCTGGGTGTTCGTGGTCGCTAGCTGGGCTTTCGGTTTCGCGTACGGGCGCTGGGCGGGCGGAGGTGGATTTTTCTCGGAGCTCGGCAAGGCGGTCAGCGTCCCTAGTCCACTGGGATTCAGCTCATGGTGGCAACCGCTGGCATATTTCACGCTAACCATCCTCGCGATGTTCGTGCTCGCGCAGCTCTTCTTCGGCGTGGGGGCCGCGATATTCCTCTTCGCCCGCGGGGTGAGCGACAGCGCCATAATTTTGGCGCTCGAGAGGATAGTGCAGCCATTTCCAAACATCCCGACGCACGATGCTTGGATGTTAGTGCTCGGGATGCTGATACTCGCGGTGAATTTGCCGCTATGCATATGGAGCGCGCACATGGGCACCCAGCGAACCGTCTACATGTGGCGTCGGCTCAGGGGGCAGCCGATGAAGCCTGAAACCGCGACGAAGCCGATATTCAACTTTTTGATGGTCATGGCGATCTCTATCATTACGGGAGTAGTGGCGGCGGTGGCTTTTTCCTACGCATAGTTTAAGTTTAAATGTTACAACCATCAGTAAAAATGGTGAGTGAATGAGAACGACTGTGAGTGTGATAAAAGCTGATGTCGGTAGCCTAGCTGGCCACGTGCAGGTGCCAGAAGAACTTTTAAAAGTTTGTGGGGACTCGCTCGCAAAGGCCGCCAAAAATCGAATGATAAAGAGTTTTCACGTCACGAGTTGTGGCGACGACATCGAGCTGATAATGAGTCATGCGAATGGCGTCGACAGCCCCAAGATTCACAAACTGGCTTGGGATACCTTTAAGAGTGCAGCGACTCTGGCTAAGAAGCGCCACTACTACGGCGCCGGTCAGGACCTTCTCGTTGAGGCTTTCTCTGGAAATGTTAGAGGCATGGGTCCGGGTGTAGCTGAGTTCGAGCTCGAGGAACGTCCGAGCGAGCCGATAGTGGTTTTTGCATGCGACAAGACATCGCCCTCGGCCTTCAACCTTCCGCTGTTCAAGATCTACGCCGATGCGTTCAACACCGCTGGCCTCGTGATAGATCCAAAATTACACGATGGCTTCAAATTCGAGGTGCACGACGTCAAGCAGGCCAAGCGCGTTTTCTTGAAATGTCCTGAAGAAATGTACGATCTCTTAGCTCTGATAGGAATCTCGAGCCGTTACGTCGTAAAGCGCGTCTTCAAAAAAAGTGGTGAAATTGCGGCCGTGCTAAGTACGGAGCGTCTCAGCCAGATTGCGGGCCACTATGTTGGCAAGGATGATCCGGTTGGCATCGTCAGGACGCAGTCGGGCTTTCCCGCCACGGGGGAGGTGCTCGAGGCCTTCGCAATGCCACAGCTCGTGCCAGGATGGATGCGCGGTTCTCATCGCGGACCCTTGACGCCGGTAGCGCAGCGCCATGCTCGCCCGACGAGGTTCGATGGGCCGCCTCGCGTAATCGCGCTGGGCTTTCAGGTGAGCGATGGGGAACTCATCGGTCCAGCCGATCTATTCGACGATGTGGCTTTCGATGGGGCGCGAAAAACGGCCGTCCGGGTGGCGGAGTACATGCGTCGCCATGGTCCGTTCGAGCCGCACTTGCTCTCGCCGGAGGAGCTCGAGTACACAACGCTTCCTCAGGTTATTGGACGTCTAAATAAAAGGTTTGAAAAAATCAAGTGAGCGAGGTTATCTTACCTCGTAATAATCTTTTATCCTGATGACGTCATCAGGGTGAGGCGTAGATACTTCTTTTATTAAAGTGTTTTCCGTTGCGACGATTGTGTGCGGTGTGCCCGGCTTGATCTGGATGGCCGAGCCTGTCCTGAATTCTTCTTTTCTTCCCTCGAAATCCACGTAGCCAGTGCCGCTGACGATGTTTAGGGTTTCATCCCTCCGCTTGTGATAATGAAGTGAGGTCTTGTACCCAACCATCAGGTAGAGCTCCTTTTCCATCAGCTCCTTCGTTAGGAGCAAAAGCTTCTCACAGCCCCAAGGTTTGTCCGTGCGGTTTTCGTACTCCTTCTTCACCTCTTCCCAGTCCTTCATGCTGTCGATTGATGCCCAGAACGGTATTTCTTCTCGGTAATATGCGATCTTTTTCATCTCCGCCAGCCGTGGAAACACAGTTTTTTCTATATCGCCGACTTTGAATTCCTCTAGCAAACTGAAGATTTTTTTTGACAGGCAGTAAAATCCAGCGTTGATGTAGTAGTCCAACACAGGCTTTTCTTTGAACGATTCGATGTGGCGGTCTCCGAGCATGACGATGCCGTATGGGCTCCTCATGCGCATGACGAACATCGATGCCAAGAATTCGGCAGGTTTGAACTCCTGGACCATGCGCTTGATGTTGATGTCCGCCACCACATCGCCGTTGCTCACGAAAACGTCGTCGTCTGCAGCCTTCATCCCGAGCCGGATCGCGTTGAGCGTGCCTAGCGGCTTTTTCTCCACCACATATTCGATTTTCAGCCCTTTGTGCGTGGCCCCGTACCTCTTTTCTATTTTTTTGCTCAAATATCCGGTGAGCATCAATACTTTATCAAAACCAGCGCTCTTGCAGGCGAACAGTTGTCTGTCAAGGATGGTGTAGCCCTTTTTGATTTCGAGCAAACCTTTTGGTATTTTTGCGGTGAGGGGGCGGAAACGTTTGCCGTGTCCGCCGCATAGGATCATGCCGATCATATCGTCGCCTCATCTATGCCTAACTTTTAAGTTCTTCCTACTTAAGTCTAAAATGGCAAATCGGGAGGAGCGTGAATCATCATTGGCGCCTGAACTATCGATAGTTGTCCCCACCTACAATGAATCCGAGAATCTACCTATCTTCGTTGAAAGGACGAGGAAAGCGCTCGGGCGCACGAAACATGAGATCATAGTTGTCGATGATAATTCACCCGACGGTACCGGAGAAATCGCCGAACGTTTGGCAAAAAAATACGGCAACATAAAAGTGATCCATCGTAAAAAGAAAAAGGGTCTGGCGTCGGCAGTCGTGGACGGTTTCAAACGTGTTTCCGCGCCAGTCATCTGTGTGATCGACGCAGATCTACAGCATCCCCCGGAAAAAATCCCAGAGTTGTTCGATGAGATAAAGAGTGGGGCGGACATCGCGGTCGCCAGCAGGTATGTGAGAGGTGGAGGCATAAAGAAGTGGGCAAAGAGTAGAAAGATAATTTCCAAGGGGGCGGAAATCCTCGCGCGTCTCGCGATACCGAGTTCTCATGAGTTGAGCGATCCCCTTTCCGGCTTTTTCATGCTGAAAAAAGATGTGATAGAAGGGGCTGAACTCAAACCCATCGGGTTCAAAATTTTGCTCGAGGTCTTGGTTAAAGGTTCATACAAAAAAGTTGTCGAGGTCCCGTATGTCTTTAAGAAGCGCCTGCGAGGCAAAAGCACCCTCGGTTTTAGGGAGCGCTTTGATTACCTGAGGCATCTAAGTCGGCTGGCGCGAGCGAGCGGCGAGGCGGGCCAGTTTCTCAAGTTTTGTATTGTCGGTATAACCGGAGTTTTTGTGAACATGGGTATTCTATGGGCGCTCACCAACGTCATTGGGCTTGACTACAGAATTTCGGCAATTTTTGCCATAGCGATATCGATTCTCTCCAACTTCACCCTCAACGAAATTTGGACTTTCAGGAAAAGAGCTAAAGCTGGCAGCCTTGCCAGACGCATTGTAAATTTCAACATAGCGTGCATAATCGGGGCAGCGATAAATTTTATCGTTCTCGTCGTACTTGCGGAAATATTTCATCTTCACTATCTATTGTCCGATCTGTTCGGCATAGCGTGCGCGACTTTGTGGAACTATTTCATGAGCGCGACATGGGTGTGGAAGAGTGCCGAGAGCTAAGAAGCTTTGGAATAAGCGCCTCGTTTTGCTGATCCTGCTGGCGCTCGGGATACGGTTCGCGCTTATCAACCTCAACCATCCGTTGGATTTGCAGACATGGCAAGGTTTAACTGTGGACCTTAATAACGGAAAATCACCTTACGATACGTTCGAGAGGCTGACTTACGAAGCGCGGGCAACACAAGGTGTTGGCTGGTCTCAATACTATATGTATTTCGCGTACCCACCGATGTTGATTCCCATAGAATATCCATTTGCCAAGCTCTATGGAGTTTTTTATCCGACCGATCCAGTCAACTTCTCGATTTCAACAGTTGATCCATACCCTCAGGTTCCACTTTTGCTTAATCTTCTGTTCAAGTTGCCGATCATACTCGCAGACATAGGCATCGCTTTGCTCCTCTATAAAATGACCAAGCGCAACGAAAAATCGATGGTTGCATATTTGTTCAACCCACTCGTGATTTTTGTGAGCGCATGTTGGATGTTCGACAGCATCGCGGCCTTCTTTCTGCTTTTGGCGGTTTATTTTTTCGAACGTGAAAGATATGATTTGAGCGCGGTGGCCTTATCTTTTGGCTTTTTGACCAAGATCCTCCCAATTTTTGCGCTTCCGCTCTTTTGTATAGAGTTGATTCGTAAAAAATCATGGAAGTTTTTGCGTTATGCACTGATTTTTGGTGCAGTTTCCGCTCTTGTTATCTTACCATTTTGGAATGGAGTGAAACTAAGCTTCGAATTTCAGGGTGCGAGGGAGCCTAGTGGTCTAACACCATTGACTTTTCATTATGTATTTGATGTTTTTGGTGGGCTTAGCGAGCAAAGTTTGCTACAATTGAATTTTGTCATACTGCCAGCAGTTGCTAGTTTTATGCTAGTAATCGGCATGTCCCTCATTTATGCATATTTGTCAAAAAAGGAGATTTCGTTGCGCCAGAAGTTGTTGATGGTTTTCTTGGTTTATTCAATATGTGCGAAGAATTTGCATGAACCGCACGTATTGATATTAATCCCATTTTTAATTTTAGAATTAAACGAGCGATATTCATTCGATAAAAAGTGGCAATATCGATTACTTTGGATACTGCCATTCATTTATGCGATAGTAGCGGTCCCAATTACGAGGTTTCTTTATGGGTATACTATGAATATGAATATTTTATACCTCTTTGGGCTGCCAGTGCTAGCGAAAGGCATAGTTATTGGCGCTGTAGTAATAATGTTTCACCTCGTTTTATGGAATGCGTTGATAACTTTGATACGTGGGCGGCCAGTAGTGTCTTTGGAGAAGTTGCGTCAGAGGTTGAGAAGATGAAAAGTAAATTTACGATCCGCTATATCTCAAAAAACATCAACAAGATCATCATCGCTGTAAGCTACATCATACTTTTCTTCCTGCTATTGGGTTTAGTTCCTGGCATACTCTACCAAGAGAAGCTTGTGGAAGTGGGCATATGGCAGGAAACTCGAGAAGTAAAAAACGATAGTTTCATCATCAGATACCACATGAATTCCGGCGACAACAAGCCAACCGTGCTTACACCTAGCGGCGATGAACTTTTGGCGGTGGACGGTTGGGAGTCAACGATTGAGAAAGATAACGATAACTCGCCAAGGAGCATGTGGGATCATATTTTTAGAAACGTCGCCGCGTCGAGCTTCATCATTCACAACATCACATGGGATAACTATCAGCTGATGCAAACAGCGAGGCTGTGGGAGAACCAAGTAACTTTTGAATACGAGTTTCTTTCTACAGAAAATGAAAATATACAGCTGACCCTGAGTCTCAAGCATCGCTACGATAACTACTCAACTTTGACATTCGACAACGTAAAAATAAACGAAAATCAAGAAAACAAACTTTTCGTGAGATATGCGGTGAAGCTTGAGTTGGACAACACATTTGCAGCTGAGAAGAATGTGCGATATTCCATGGATAACGCGCTATACTGGCTTCGCCTCACGTTCTATGCTGAGAATATTCCAGCGGACAACAATTGGCACAATGTCGCGAGACTGGTGATGTCATATTCTTTGATAGAGCGAGAAAGTCAAGAATGATTTCGAGGTTGTTTGCATGAAGCGAGATTTTAAAGTTTTGTTGACGGGCGGAGCTGGGTTCATAGGCAGTCACCTTGCAGAGAGATTGCTCGCGGATGGTCACAGCGTCGTCGTTTTAGATAATTTGTACGCTGGCAAATTGCAGAACCTCAAGCGCTGCTTAGACAATCCTAATTTTCATTTCATCAAAGGTGACATAAGGGACAAGAAAATTGCAGATAGAGCGATGGCAGGTGTCGATGCGGTGATCCATGAGGCCGCCATCACGAGCGTGCCTCTCTCCATAAAGAACCCAAAACTTGTATTCAACGTAAACGCAGCCGCAACGATGAATTTACTCAAATCGTGCGTGAAGAACGATGTCAAACGATTTGTCTTTGCATCATCTGCGGCGGTTTATGGCGCTGCGGAGGTGCCAATATCCGAAGACGCACCAACAAAGCCCCTCTCTCCTTATGGCGAGTCAAAACTGCGATCGGAAAAATACTGTCAAAAATTCTGGGACGAATACGGACTTGAAACCGTCTGCTTGCGGTATTTCAACGTTTATGGGCCAAGGCAGACGGCGGGGCAATACGCTGGTGTGATCTCTCGATTTTTTGACCGCTTGAGAGACAAACTCCCGCCGATTATCTATGGAGATGGTGAACAGACGCGCGATTTTGTTTATGTTGGCGATGTAGTCGAAGCCACGGTTTTGGCATTGGGCTGCGAAAAGGCTGCTGGCGAGATTTTGAACGTCGGTACGGGCAAGGCGACGAGCGTTAACCAACTTTTCAGAATTTTTACAAAACTCATGCATTGCTTTAGTGTTAAACCAAAATATGTGGCTCGAAGGGAAGGAGAAATTAGACACAGTCAGGCAGACATAACAAAAGCTAAGAAAATCTTGGGCTACAGGCCAAAAGTCTCGTTGGGGCAGGGCCTCAAGAGATTTGTCGAGTGGAAATCCAGCGCGAAATAGTTCAACGGCGCCGCTTTTTACTATCCTTTGGCAAATACCGCTTCACAAGTTTTTCCCAATCAATCTTGAACATAGCGATGACTACCAAAACCAAGAGAATTGTCGTGATCACAGTGAAAATCCAATTTTCAGTAAATGCCTGCCCCACAGCCTCGCCAAAGTACGTGATTATCAGGGACATTGAAATTTTCCCCGCCATCCCGGCGACAAATACCTTCCACAAGCTGTAGTGTACCAGCCCCAGCGGGATGAAAAGCAAGCTGTCGGGGAGGGGGGTCAAGGCGAAGATGAAAACTGTGATCATCCCGTACCGTTCGAAAATCTCCAACATGGCGCTTAAACGGCGCTTGTGTTTTCCCCCTACGACATCCCTTCCAGCGTATCCAACCACATAGCTCGTGAGCTGCCCTATTGCTGCGCCGAACCCGAACGCTAATCCAAGCAAGGCCGGGTCAAAAAACCTAGAGGTGGCCATCCCGAGCAAGGTCACAGTGGTTGGAACTGGGATGATGACGGAGGCCGCACCAATGAGGCCTAGAAGAAAAGCACTGGGGTAGCCCACGCTTTTCCAAGTCTCTTCAGATGTGCCTGGAGCAACTATCAAAAAAACAACGGAAATAGAAACTACAATTCCAACGACTAGTACAAACGTCAGGATGGGGATTTTTCTGTGAACCATATTCTCACTCAGTTCATTTTAAATCATCTAACCTCTAAGCTGGTGCTTCTCATGTGTTTATATGCAAAGAACTTATTTTTTAACCGCCTTGTAACTGTTTTATGGCAGCCCGGAGGCTGGTTCCGGCCCTCATGTTTGAAAGAAAAATTTTCATACGATACTCGCTTTTTATCGATTTCAGTAGTTGCGTTATCAGATATGTCGGTCTCTTGATAAACTCTGTATAAAAACTATTGATCATCTTGAGTAACTCATCTTCCTTTATGTTGGATGGGAAAATGTTTACTGCAGCGACATCTTTATCCCAATATTTCTCCTTATCGAGGTAGCCTTCTGCTATCGCAGTATTCCATAAATCTGTTCCAGGCGAGAGCGTAAGGACATTTATTTGAGGGAAATCCATTCCATCCAAGCTCAAGGCGAAATCAAAAGTTCGTCTAATGTCTTCTTTAGCTTCAAAAGGTGCGCCAACTATAAACGAACCTATGACATTCTCAATTCCGGCTTTCTTACAGTTGCGTATTGCTTTTCTGCTTAGGTCGGGCGAGATGTTTTTTTTGTAATAGTCAAGAACTTTTTGATTACCACTTTCTATTCCAAAATAGATTGTCTTGCAACCAGCGCGCGCGAACTTGTACAATGTTTCATATGATGCGTTGTCGACCCTACCTTCCGCCCAAAGATTAAGTTTAATTTTCTTTTCTTTCAACAGATCACAGATTTTCTCTACCCGTTGCCTATTCACGAACAAGTTATCATCGACAAATCCTATTTCTTCGTAGCCTTCATTCCAAAGCATCTCCATCTCTGTCACTACCGATTCGGAGGATCTGCATCTGACTCTCCGCGATGAAAAAGCTGCACAGGCGCAATAAGTACAGGCGTAAGGGCAACCTCTCGAAGTTATCATAGTGGTGAATTTTCCGCTGCTTCCAAGTACTCCCACGATTTCGGAATAGTAGTTCTGTTCCAACAATGTCCGATCTGGAAATGGAAGCTCGTCAAGATTTTCAATTGATGGCCTTGGCGTAACAATTACTTTGCCATCGTGCCGAAAAGCTATTCCTTGAATATTTTTGATTTCATGATTTTTCTCCACAGCATTCACAAGTTCTAAGAATGTGGCCTCTCCCTCGCCGATGATCACATAATCGACGATAGGATGTTCCTTCAACAGTTTTTCATATGTGAAAGTAGCATGGTAATTTCCAAACGCAATTTTCACATCAGGTAGTTCAGATTTTACGGCTTTCACGATTTTTATTCCCTGTTTAAACGTGGGAGTTAGTGCGCTTACGCCCACAATCGCCGGATTCTCTTTTTTTACTCGTTCAGCAACTTTTTCAACTGGTAGCTGAACTCTCGCGTTATCTATTATTTTTACCTCGTGTCCAGCGTTTTGCAACACTGTACCTAGATATATTAGGCCTAAAGGAGGCCAAGCTGCTTGGTTTTCTAGCCTTTCGTTTTGTCCTGTGCTGGGCGTTATAAGAACCACTTTCAAAACAATCGCCATGTGTTGTCGTTTTCAAATTCATTTTCATAACTGCGTTTATGCGACATGGTAAATATCTTTGACCCTCGAGCGCAACTCGTTTTACCGGCATGTCAAAATACTTTATTCTAACCAGATATAACCAAACATGGGATGATCTAAAATGAAGATAGGTTTTTTCACAGACACGTTTTTACCTCAGCGAAATGGCGTGGTTACATCGCTCGTGAACTTCGGTTCAGAGTTGATAAAGCGTGGCCATGAAGTTTTCGTGTTTTGTCCAGAAACAAATGTGAAGGAATACGGCGGCATGGTGATATATTCATACCCCTCGGTGAGTTTTAGACCATATCCAGAGTTCAAAATCGCTGTTCCAAGGGGGAGTGACCGCCTCCCTAAGCTCGATATCGTGCATACTCACAGTCCTTTTTCGCTTGGAGTCTTCGGTTTGATGGCGGCAAAAAAACAGGCTGTGTCTCGCGTATCTACCTTTCACACTATGCTT
>Ga0315281_10015745_pt1 | contig 10128 bp, 9 predicted proteins | sample YL17G07_0_MG_FD_204540 | JGI IMG/M metagenome (GOLD analysis project Ga0315281, IMG submission 204540) | Sediment microbial communities from Yellowstone Lake, YNP, Wyoming, USA - YL17G07_0 | ecosystem: Environmental > Aquatic > Freshwater > Lake > Sediment | place: USA: Wyoming | collected...
GGAATAAGGACTATAGCGAACGGAAACGGCTGGTAGAAGTAGATTGTCTTGTTCAGCAAAGCAACAGAGAATATGCCCAGCGCGAACGGCATCTCAAAGGAGAAGAACTGTATCAGCTCGCGCTTGGCGCCTATAAACCCGTAATGCGAGTAGGACAGCAGCCCGGCGAACACGTATATCAGGCTGGTAAGGGCGAACAGGAATATCAGCGAAATCACGTCTATCGCTCCCCCCAGGCCCCCCAATGGCATGGAGGTGGCTATCAGGGTCACGGCCAGCAGCGAAATCAGCGGCAGGAAGTTCATCAGAGGGTTGGAGACAGCGCTCCTGAGATTCTGCTTCCTGGCCAGTTTCCATAGGTCCATAACCGGCTGGTAGAAAGGCGGGCCCACCCTGAACTGCGAGCGCGCCTTTATCTTCCTCTCCAACCAGACCAGGAACAGCGCCGATACCAAGGTGATAGCCAGTTGTATCATTTCAATCTCTCCAACGCTTTCTTGAGACCGTAGATTATCGCCTGCGGCCTGGGCGGGCAACCTGGGACGTAGATATCGACAGGCAGCAGCGTGTCTATAGGGCCTGCGTCGCAATAGGCCTCTTTGAAGATGCCGCCTGTTATGCCGCATGAACCAAGCGCCACCACGACCTTTCTTTTCGGCATCTGGTCATAGATCCGCTTCGCTCTGTCCCTCGTCTGCCGCGTGAGCGGGCCTGTTACCATCAGTATGTCCGCGTGCCTCGGGCTCGCCTTCATCACGCAGCCGAATCTCTCTATGTCATACTTAGGCGTGAGGCAGGCTATCAGCTCCAGGTCGCAGCCGATACAGCCGCCTGTATTCAGATGGTAAAGCCAGGGCGATTTCTTTATAGGTTCCATATCCAACCACTCATCAGGGGGATTATCCCTATGACTATTACTATAATGGCGAGTATTAATATAGAAGCAAGCGTCGCGAAATGCGGCTCGCTCTCCTGTTTCAGGGCCGATATCTTCCCGTAACCTATCAGGAAGCTCCTCAGCAGGAAGAAGCTGGCCAGCAGGAGCAGGGCCAGCGGGATATAATCGCGGGCGGTATACGCCGAGAACAATATCAGATACTTGCCCAAAAAGCCGCCGGTGACAGGTATCCCGGCCACTGAAAAGCTGCCAGCGAGATAGCCGAACACTATGAAGTTGTGTATCCTCTTCAGCAGGCCGTGCTCCTCGGTTATCAGGCCGCTTATCAGGAACAGCAGGGGCTTGGCGAATATCTGCGTTATCAGCAGCAGGAAGCCTCCCATGACAGCTAACTGGCTGCCAAGGGCGAAAGCGTATATTATGAACCCGGTCTCAGCGATGGAAAAGTAGGCGAACCTCCTCTTGAACGTGTGCTGGTTGATGGAAACGGCAGCAGCATATAGCGCGGTGACTATGCCTATCGCTCTCAGGAAATCGCCCATCTGCAGGATCGGCATTATCTTGTAGAGCATGAGAAGGCCGACGCAGTTGGCGGCTCCAGAAAGGATGGCAGCGACAGGAACGGCTGACTCGGAATAGGCTGAAGAGACCCAGAGATGGAACGGCACCGCGCCCACCTTGGTCAAGACCCCTACTAATAAGCCAAAGACCAGGAGCTTCTCTAAACCATGGACAGTCCCTAACGGTTGTATGCTGAAACTCCCTGTATACGAGAGGAACAGGATTATCGAGAAGAGCATCATTATAGAAGCTAGAAAGTTCATGAACGTGAACTGGTACGCTGCTCTCACCCCCTCTTTTATCGAGAAGATCAGGTAGCCTGCCGAGAACAGGGTCAGGTCGAGGAAGATATAGTTGGTTATCAGGTCGCTTGCGAAGACGCCCCCTACCAGGCTCGCGAGCAGCAGGCAGAGGAAGATGTCGTACTCCATCGCCCCTGTATATCCGTGCCCCACGTTATAGAACATGATCAGGAAGTTGGCCAAGACTATCGCAAGGGCAACAAAATACAGGATGGGAGTAACTGAGAAGCTGAGCATAGCTATATCGAAGCTGAATCCCTCTCCTATAAAGAAGTACAGCGCAGAGACTATCGCAAGGCTTATGATGGCCTGCGAGAGGTACAATAGGCTCTTCACGCGCTTGTGCGACCTTCTCACCGCTACAAAGACCAGCGCCGACAGCAGCGGGAACACTATACTCAGCACGACTAGGGCGATTGCCACAGATGCCATGGATTCAGACTCCTATACCTCTTGTAGATGCGCACGGTGAGATAGGTAAGCAGGACCAGCGGTAGGAAGGTCGCTATCTCGATGAATATCACAGCCGGGATGTTCAATACCATATTGCCTGAAAAGAACGAATAGGCGGTCAATATCAGCGTATTCTCGGCCGCATCGAATATGAAAATGTACTTCAGAAGATTCTTTGAGGTCATTATAGCCACTAAAGAGAAGGCGAAGACGGTAAAGAGGAGGGCGTGGTCTTCAGTTATCCCTATCATCGAAAGAAAGCCGTATATCGCCACCAAGGCTATCGCCGCTATAACAGTCATCTCAAGCAGCGACTCTCGTTCCTCTCGTTCGCAGCTGCCTATCGCAAACCACATGATGACCGGAAATAGGATACAGCCGAAGAACACCAGCACCAGCCCGCTCATCGGCTCTGACTGCACCCCTATAAAGGCTATAATCATGTTGAAGACCACTGCATAGGTCAGGACGCGGTAGAATTTGTAGTCCAGGAAAATCAATGCGTTTAAGGCCAGCAGCGCGATGTAGAGCGGGTTCATATCCTCATCTCTCTCCCGTCCTCGTCTATTATCGCTATCCTGTCGGTGCACGTAAAGCAGGGATCCAGGCTCAATATTATCGGAGCAGCATCGGCTATCTTCTCGTCCTTCATTATCTCGTTAAGGCAGAAGATGTTCGCGTAGGTGGGCGGCCTTATCCTGACCCGCTTCGGCCTGTCAACGCCCGTAATTATGTAATGCAAGTTCTCCCCCCTGGGCGCTTCGACCCTGTGCACTATCTCCCCTTCGATAGATTTTTCGAACGGTACCTTTAGAGCGCCTTTCGGCATGTCATCGAGACACTGCTTGATTATCCTGCACGACTCTTGTAGCTCTCGTATCTTGACCATGGTCCGGGCCATCATGTCGCCGCTCTTCTCGACAGGGACATTGAACTCCACATCGCCGAAAGCGGCATATGGGACGGCCTTCCTCACATCATATCCTATCCCGCTGGCCCTTGCGACAGGCCCCACGACCATCATCCTCTTCGCAGCCTTGCTGTCCAGAACGCCATGGCCAGATAGCCGGGCTTTTATCAGGCTGTCTTTCCCGAACGTGTCCTCCAGGCTCTCGGCGTATCTCCTGATTTTGCCAATATTCTCCCGGATGTGGTGCTCCAAATGACCGTCTATATCCCATCTGACCCCGCCTATCTCATTCAGGATACGCGAGACGCGATTGCCTGTGAACAGCTCAAACAGCTCCATCACCAGCTCTCTCTCCTTCCAGATGTGCATGAACAGCGTCTCGAACCCTATGGAGTCGGCGAACGTGCCTAGTATCAGATAGTGGGACTGGATCCTCTCGAGCTCGGAGGTTATAGTGCGGATGTACCTCGCCCTATCGGGAATCTCTATGCCATTCAGCCTCTCAATCCCCTCGCAGAAGCACGTGGTATGGGCGTGGTTGCAGATTGCGCAGATCTTCTCGACCAGCGGGACGCTCTGGATATATGTTTTGCTCTGCAGCAGCTTCTCGATGCCCCTGTGGTTATAGCCGACCCGGAACTGCGCTTCCTTGATCACCTCTCCTTCTATAAACAGCTTAAAGTATTCAGGCTCCTTCAGCGCAGGATGGTACGGCCCTATAGGCAGCATAGTCTCGTGCATGTCTTCACCTCAAGAATATCATGAATGAAATAAGTATCATCACCAGCGTCAGGAACACGAAGTCCCTGTCGATAAAGTCTTCAAAGCGCGTCGCAGCAGCGAACGCGATATTCAGGCCGCCTATCTTCGCATAGATGTTATCCATATTCAGCGAATGGGACAGGCTGCGCAGCCCAGCAGCATAATTGCCGAAAAAATCCCTCACGTAGAAGTCCGGCGAAACGTTCTCCCCGCCCGTGAAAGGCCCTGTCTTGTCGAGCACTATCCGCGCCGGCGAGAGGGCTATGCCTATCGCGAAAACGAACAGGAGCGTTATGAGCGAGAAGTCTACAGGCAGGTATATCATCGAATGGCTTATCGGATAGACGAATATGTCATAGCCTGCCACAGATACGCCGAACAGGAGGCAGATGAGCGCCAATATAGAAACGGGCACGTAGAAGGCGGGATGCGGGTGCCTCTTCTTGATCTCTTTCCCGAAAAGCACTCCGACTATCTTCGAGTAATAGACTATCGCCAGCACCGTGCCTGCTGCAAATACTATCAAGCCTATGGGAAGGATGTTGAACCACGTGCTGTAGATGGCCCATTTGCTGAGGTTGGTGAACGGCATCCCTACCGCGGCCATCACCAGGAACACGAAGACGAACTTCAGGCGGCCCATATAGTTGGCCATGCCCTCCATGTGCTTCAGGTCCATCTTCCCCACACGGTAGATCACTATGCCCACGGCCAGGAACAGCGCGGACTTGAAGAACGCATGGTTCAGGAGGTGGTAGGTGGCGGCTGACGTCGCTGTCGTTGAAAAGAGAGCAAGCGTTGCGAAGATGAAGCTCAGATTGGTTATCGTCGAGAAAGCCAGTATCCTTTTCACATTATCTTCGACCAGCGCAGAGAACGTCGAATAGAACATGCTGATGAAAGCAAAAGCCATGATCATGTAGCCTATCTCCTTGAACTCGCTTATCATCGGCAAAAACCTAATCAGTATAAAGACGCCGGCATTGACCATCGTGGCCGAGTGCAACAGAGCAGATACTGGAATAGGGGCCTCCATCGCGTCAGGCAGCCAGTTGAAGGGGAATATAGACGATTTGCTGAGCGCGCCGAAGACCAAAAGCAGGGAAGCGACCAATAGAGTCATCTGGGGCAATAGGGAATAGTTGGCGAGTATAGACGAGATCGAGAAGTCTAGGCTCTTCGACAGCAGGATCAGCGCCGTCAATACCAGCAGCCCGCCTATCTGCGTCAGCAGGAAGCACTTGTTGCCCGCCCTTACGGCCCGTTCCTCCTTGTAATCGAAGGATATCAATAGGAAAGAACAGATGCTGATTATCTCCCAGAATATGAAGAACAGGATTACATGATTAGTGGTGATGAAGCCGAACATCGCTGAGACGAAAAAAAGCATGAGAAAATAGTACCTGCCTTTTGAGCTTTTGATGTACTCGGTCGAATAGACGAGCGCCATCGACGAGACTACTGCAAGCACGAAGACGAACAGCTTCGAGAGCCCGTCGAAGAGGAAGACGCTCGAGCTGGAATCGGGCGATGTGAGCGCCCAGATGCCGGACACCAATATAGACGCGGCAGCGAGATACATGAGATAGTTGATGTGTTCCTCTCTCACGATGACGGCCAAGAGCGCAAATATTAAAGGAATCGCGATTAGCTCAAGCATATCCTATAATAATCAGAAGTTCTTTAAATAGTTTCATGAAAGCTGTGCTGGGGCTTGGCGAGGAGATGAAAGGAGACGATGGGGTAGGGAAGTACATCATCGATTCGCTCAAAAAGAGAGGAAGTAGTTGCCTTCTCGTCTATTCTAGCGTGCCCGAGAATGCGTTCAACAAACTAAGGGGCAAGAACATCGATGAACTGACCATAATAGATGCGGCGGATTTCGGCGGAAAGCCGGGCGAGATAAAGAGGGTCGCTGACTTCAAGGAAAAGAGCCGCTTGTCCACGCATTCCACCAGCATCCCAAAGCTCGTCAGGTACATGAAAGAGTCGATAGGGATATCCGATATAGTCATAATCCTTATCCAAGCGAAGAGCCTGGAGTTCGGCGCGGAAATGTCTATAGAGGTAAAAAAGGCCGGCGATGAGATAGTGCGGTCATTCCCTTAGCGGAGGCTTTTTCTTCCAGTCATCCGATAGAAACAGCTTCGTTCTCTCAAGCTTGTCGAACTTGACGCCGAACATCTCATGCGCCTCCGTCTCGTACAGCGAGGCAGAGGGGAACATATCGGCTATGCTCGGTATCTTCGTTCTTTCTTCGAAGACCGTGGTCAGATCAATAGGCTTTTTTCCGTCGAGAAAGTGGTAGGTCAGCCCGAGTTTCTTCCCCGCGTTGAAGGCGCTGATGCAGGAGAAATGCGCATCCATGAACCTGCCCGTGTCTTTCCTGATGTCAGAGACTTTCATGCGTTCCTTCAGGCAGGCGGAGTTTATATTTCTATACGAATGTTTTTAAACTTGGGATGACTTGCTATTTTTATGAAATATAAGCGGTATGTCCTGGACACCTCCGCCTTTACGGGCCTGGGCGAGTCAAAGACTAGAGTAGAGAAGCACATCAAGACAATGATCGAGATAGTGTCAAAATCCAAGAAGCACGCCGTATCATTCTATATTCCTCCTTCTGTCTGGGAAGAGCTCGTCGGCCTGCTCGAGAGGAAAAACATATCCCCTGAGCTGATCAGCCGGCTGGACGCCTGGACCGTGCAGAAGCCGCCGTCCAGAATGGAGCTCCAGATGCCGTCCGAATTCCTCTACCAGTACGTCATAGAGATACGCGAGCGCCTGAACAAGGGCCTGCGCGAGGCTGAGAAGGCCGTTCTCAAGACAAAGCACCACCCTGAGGGCCATGAGCAGGTCATTAAGGAGCTGAGAGAGGGCTATAAAGAGGCGATGAGGAAAGGCATGCTCGACTCGAAAGAGGACCTGGACGTCATCCTGCTGGCAAAGGAGATGAACGCAGACATCATAGCGAAGGACGAGGGCATCGCCAATTGGGCCAAGACTTGGGGGATACGGTTCATAGACGCGGAGAAATTCGATAAGATTATTCGGTCCGGGGCTAAATAAATCCAAAATTATATAGGGCAGGCCGTTCATTACTACCGGGATACTTATGGAACCGATCAAAGCGTTCGGAATAGTAGTCGTTTTGTCCATACTAGTGATTAGTGCAACCCTCATGGTCAAGACGAAGCCAGCCGCCCCGACAAGCGAGCTGCAGATCAAGAAGTTCTCTTCATATCAGGACCTTTCTTCATACCTCCAGTCAAAAGCGGACAGCTCAGTCTACTTCGGCGGGTTTGGGGCAACGGCTGTGACAGGCGCGGTGCCTATGGCTGCCGGGGAGAAGGCGACCGAGACCTCTGACAGCACCCAGGACTATTCCACCACGAACGTCCAGGTCCAAGGCGTTGACGAGGCGGACATAGTAAAGAACGATGGTAAATACGCATATATAATCTCGGGAACCAGCATAATCATAGTCGATGCGTGGCCTGCCCAGAACGCGACGATAGTCTCCAACATCACTCTGGACGTCAATCCGCAGGAAATATTCATAAACGGCGACCGCCTGGTGGTCTTAGGGAATGGGGGCTACGGCGGCTGCTTCAAGGGGCTGTGCATAGAGCGCGCAACGACGAGCATCTTTCCGCCCATCTACTGGAGCAACAAAGCGTTCGTGCTTGTCTATGACGTATCCGACCGGGCAAATCCCGTGCTCAAGAACAATATCACGATGGACGGCTCTTATGACAACTCTAGAATGATAGGCGACTGGGCGTACGTAGTTATAGACTCAACTATAGGCTATGAGAACGTCACGCTGCCCAACATCACGCATAACGGAATAACTACTACAATCCAGCCTGAAGAAATCTACTATTACGATATTCTGGATTATTCATACAGGTTCTCGACGGTCCTGGGCGTCAACCTGAAGGACGACATCTCAGAGCCGTCACGAAAGACCCTGCTGACCGGCTGGGGCGAGGGCATGTACGTCTCGCAGAGCAAGATATACCTGACATACGGCAAACAGGTCAGCCAGCTTGACTACATGAGCGACATTATAGACGTGTTCAGGCCGTTCGCCCCGGCAGATGCCATCTCGCAGATAGATACCGTTTTGACGTCGAGCGAGAAGAAGTCAGATAAATGGTCGAAGATATCTGAGATAATGTCTAACTGGACAAATAGCCTTGGCTATGAGGAATGGAACAGCATCCAGCAGCAGACTACGCAGGCTTTCTATTCGATTGAGGCGAAGATGATGCAGGACTCTGACAAGACCATAGTCTATAGCATCTCCGTGAGCGACGGCAAGATAGACTTTTTGGCAAGCGGCGAGGTTCCTGGAAAAATCCTGAACCAGTTCTCGATGGACGAATACAGCGGCTATTTCAGGATAGCCACGACCACGACCGAGATACCAGTAACGTGGACGGATTTCAGGCAGGCCACGACCCGCAACAACGTCTATGTCCTGGACAGCGCTCTGGCTATAACCGGCAGGCTGGAGAATCTTGCGCCAGGCGAAACGATATATTCAGCGCGCTTTATAGACAATAGGGCCTATCTGGTCACGTTCAAGAGAGTCGATCCGCTGTTCGTGATAGACCTGAGCGACCCAACGTCTCCCCAGGTGCTCGGCAAGCTGAAGATACCCGGCTTTTCAGAATATCTCCACCCGTATGACAGCACGCACATCATAGGGGTTGGAAAAGACGTTCCGGAGACAAGCGACGGAAGAGCAGTGCCGCAGGGGATCAAGCTGGCGCTGTTCGATGTGAGCGACGTGGCCAATCCCATAGAGGTGTCTAAATACGTCATAGGCACCCAGTCAACCTATTCCGAGGCGCTGAACGACCATCACGCTTTCCTATTCAGCAAGAGCAAGGATCTGCTGGTCATACCGATAAACGACTGGTCCTGGGCGGAAAATGGCAATCAACATCTAAACGGCGCGTTCGTGTTCAAACTGACGATAGACAAAGGCTTCGAGCTGAGGGGCAATATCAGCCATGGGGACTCCAACAACTGGGACCATTATGTGCACAGAGCCTTCTATATGGACGATGTGCTCTACACCCTGTCGGATGCGATGCTGAAAGCCAACAGCCTAACCGACCTGTCAGATATCAAGACAGTGACCATCGCAGATTACAGCGTCATTTACTAGAACTAGCCTCATAGACGTGCGGCTTGTCCCCTCCGTACGTCTCGAGTATTATCTTGTCCATCTCAAACGGATAGAGGTCTTCGGCCATCTCCTGCGCCACTGTCAGCTTCCGCTCCGATTCGGCGTAGATGGTGAACAGCTTCTGGCCGCGCTTTATCCTGTCGCCCTTGTCAACGTGCAGATAGATGCCTGCCCCGTTGTCAGCAGGCGCTCCAGCTGCCCTGGCTATGGCGCTGATGTTCTTGTTGTTTATGAAATGGATCCGCCCCTCCTCCTTTGCCACGATTTCTACAGTCTTCTGGCCGATGGGGATGTCGACGGCCTTTACCTTCGGGTCGCCGCCCTGCTCGCATATTATCTCCCGCATCTTCTTGAGCGCGTCTCCGCAGCCGAGTATCTTGTTCGCAAGCGCCCTTCCAGTCCCTCTTGCGCATTTCCCGGTCATCTCCAGCATGATTCCAGCCATGACCACCGACTTTTCCCGCAGTTCGGCGCTGACCTTCTCGCCCTGCAGTATCCTCATGACCTCTCTTGCCTCCAGCGCCGGGCCCACAGCCAGTCCGACCGGATCATAGCCGGGTGTTATGATGCATTCCACTTCCATGCCAAGCTTCCAGCCAAGGCTCATAAAATCGGCAGCAAGCATATCCGCGTCGTTTTTTGTCTGGATTTTAGAACCTTTGCCCATGGGTATGTCTATCAGCACGTGAGTCGCCCCGACCGCCTTCTTCTTGGCCAGTATCGAAGCGAGAAGCACGCCGCGCGGATCGAGATCGAGCGGATGCCGTATCCTTATCAGCCTGTCATCAGCAGCCGCCAGATTGACTCCCCCTCCCCATGCGATGCAGCCGTTTGTCTTGTTCACCACCCTGGTTATCTCCTCTTCGGTGAGCGTCACAGGGGCCAGGACCTCCATGGTGTCAGCCGTTCCGGCAGGCGAGGTTATGGAGCGGGAAGAGGTCTTTGGGATGGTAAATCCTGCGGCCGCTATTATGGGCACTATGAGCATCGATGTCCTGTTTCCAGGCACGCCGCCGGTGCAGTGCTTGTCCAAGATAGG
>Ga0315281_10015746_pt1 | contig 10127 bp, 8 predicted proteins | sample YL17G07_0_MG_FD_204540 | JGI IMG/M metagenome (GOLD analysis project Ga0315281, IMG submission 204540) | Sediment microbial communities from Yellowstone Lake, YNP, Wyoming, USA - YL17G07_0 | ecosystem: Environmental > Aquatic > Freshwater > Lake > Sediment | place: USA: Wyoming | collected...
GCCGCTGCGGCCGACTGCGCCAGGCTGCGCCCGTGGGCGGCCGCGATCGATATCGCCGGGTGCGAGGCCTCGGTGCAGGGCATGACCGGCCATGCAGAGGCCGCCTACCGCGCGCTCGGCGGCGCGCTCCGGCAGGCGCGCGACCTGGGGCCGCTCGGCAAGATCTGGTTGCAGACACGGCTCGCCGAATTTTCCCTGCGGCTGGGCAACACGGCGGCCGCGGAAGCGCATTTCCGGGAGGCGCTCGCGCTCAAGGTCAATGACCAGTACCTGCTCGCCAACTACGCCGATTTTCTGCTCGACCAACGGCGGCCCGCCGAGGTGGTTCCGCTGCTCGCGAACTGGGTCCGCTCCGACATCCTGCTGTTGCGCCTTGCGCTCGCCGAACGTGCGCTGAACCTGCCTTCCGCAGGCGCCCACGTCGAGGCGCTCGGCGCGCGCTTTGCGGCAGCCGCGTTGCGCGGAGAACGCCTGCATCTTGCCGAAGAGTCGCGCTTCAACCTCGGGCTCCTCGGCAAGCCCGCGCAGGCTCTCGCCCTTGCCCTCGACAACTGGCGCACCCAGCGCGAACCGCGCGATGCCCGCGTCGTGCTCGAGGCCGCCGCGGCGGCGCGCGAGCCCGCAGCCGCCGCCCCGGTCATGCAATGGCTGCAATCGTCGGCGCACCAGGATCCGATCCTGCGCGGCCTTGCGGCGCAAATCGAAGCGCTGTCCGGAGCGCGGAAAGAGTGAAAATCCTGCTGCTTTTCGCGCTGCTGTGGAGCGCCCCGGCGTTTGCGCACAAGGCGAGCGACAGCTACCTCGCGCTTTCCGTCAACGGCGCGGTCATCGACGGTCAATGGGACATCGCGCTGCGCGACCTCGATTTCGCGATCGGGCTGGACAACGACGAGAACGGCGAAATCACCTGGGGCGAATTGAAATCGCATCACGGCGACATCACGGGTTACGCGCTGTCGCGCCTCAAGCTCGATGCCGACGGCCACACCTGTCCGGCGGAGACCACCGCACACCTCGTCGACGAGCACACCGACGGCGCCTATGCGGTGATCCGCTTCACGGCACGCTGCACGAACCCGGTGAGCGCGCTGTCGGTACGCTACCGCCTGCTGTTCGACCTCGACGCGCAGCACCGCGGCCTGCTCCGCCTGGAACACGAAGGCGCGACCGTCACCGCGATCTTCAGTCCCGAGCGCAGCGAACAGACTTTCGTTCTGGGCGAGGTGTCGCGCTTCGCGCAGTTCATGCAGTACCTCAAGGAAGGCATCTGGCACATCTGGATGGGATTCGACCACATCCTGTTCCTGCTGTCCTTGCTGCTTCCCGCAGTCCTGATCTACCGGGAAAACGGCTGGCAGCCGGTGGCACGTTTTCGCGAAGCGTTCTGGGAAGTGCTCAAGATTGTCACGGCGTTCACCATTGCGCATTCGATCACGCTGACGCTGGCGACGCTGGGCTTCGTGTCACTGCCGTCGCGGCTGGTCGAATCCGCGATCGCCGTGTCGGTGATCCTCGCCGCGCTCAACAACGTGTACCCGTTGTTCCGCGGGCGGCGCTGGACCGTCGCGGGCGCGTTCGGCCTGATCCACGGCTTCGGTTTCGCCAGCGTGCTGGCGGACCTCGGCCTGCCGCAGGGCGCGCTGGTGCTCGCCTTGTTCGGCTTCAACCTCGGCGTCGAGGTCGGGCAGATTGCGATCGTCAGTCTGTTCCTGCCTGCCGCCTATCTGATGCGCGGCACCCGCGCCTATCGCACACTCGTGCTGCTGGCGGGATCCGTGCTCATCGCCGCGATCGCCGGAGTCTGGTTCGTCGAGCGCGCGTTCAACGTCAAGCTGTTCGTGTGGTGAGCGGCTGATGGCCGGCGAGACCCGCAGACAATGTGGGGTGCGTCGTTGAATTTCCTGTCCCTTGGTTTGAACCCGGCTGTGGGAGTCAATTGACGGAGTCACTACAGGTGTTCGAGATCGTTGAGATCCTTCAACCTGCCGCTTGCCTTCTTGTTGGCCCTCAGGTGCTTCAGGCTGATCAGGCTGACTTCGACGCCATCGATCCTGTCCATCACCCGCTCTGCATGGCACTCGGCGAAGCCTACACCGGAAATGGTGGTCAGGATTTCGATGCGGAACGGCGGCACGCCCATGCGGGCAATCTTGTTTTCCTGAAGAAACAGTTCCGGCGTCGCGCCTTCGACGTCGGAACCGAAAAATTCTCGAATAGCAGCAGCGACTTTTTGCGCGTTGGATGGATTGGTCGCAATCCAGATATCCATGTCGGCAGTCGCGCGAGGATAGCCGTGATAGCCAACGGCGTATCCACCGATCAGAAGATACTCAACCTGATGTGAGTTCAGCAACTTCAAAAAATCTTTGAAGTCTGCCGGAAGCAGGCTTGTAGCCATAGATGACTTGCCGCATGAGTTCAACCGCCTGCAGGCGCTCACGCACGGACTTTGAATGCCAATAAGCCTTGTCGTCGTCCGCATCAGACAGTGAAGCGACGGAGAACGTCGTTTTGTCGCGTGATGTTTGCAGAGGCCTATTCATATGCGTATTGTACCGGAAGAGCGGCACGGACAGCTTTGCCTGCACGGTGTCGAAGCGGAAGCTCAGGGCGGCGCGAAGGCGGCAACACCCTCCACCCGTCAGTGATGGTGCCGGTGATGCAGGTCCGGCAGGTGCGGATGCGAATGCGTCAGCGGCGGATGCATGTGGCGGTGCGCGTGCGGCTCGGGACCTTCGCTGCCGTCATGCGCATGCTGATGGTGCGCGTCGCGTGCGTGGCGGTGCGCGTGCTCGAGACGGGCGTGGACGTGTTGGTGCGCGTGCTCCTCGGTGAGCACCAGCCAGGTCGCAACGATGGTGAGCGCGAGCGCAGCCGCCAGCGTGATGGTCACCGGTTCCCCGAGCACCGCCACCGCGAACACCGCGCCGAAGAACGGCGCAGTGCTGAAGTGCGCGCCGGTGCGTGCGCTGCCCAGGTGCCTTAGCGCGAGGATGTAGAGGACGAGGCTCACGCCGTAGCTCGCCGCACCGAGCGCGAGGCTCGCGGCGAGCGGCCCCGGTCCCGGCAGCGTTGCGCCCAGCGCCATGGCGAGCGCGCAGTTTACGCTTCCCGCCACCAGGCCTTTCGCCATCGCGATCGCCACCGGATCGGCTGCGGAGATCTGCCTTGTCAGGTTGTTGTCGAGCCCCCACAGCGCGCAGGCGGCGATGATTGCGAGCGCATGTGGGGAAAGCGCAGCGCCCTCACGCGGGCCGTAGGCGAGCGCAAGACTCGCGGCGCAAAGCAGCACGGCGGCAAACCAGATGCGCATCCCCACCGCTTCGCGAAACAGCAGCGCCGCTATGAGCGCGGTGAGCACCCCCTCGCTGGACAGCAGGAGCGACGCCGACGCCGCGGCGAGTCCGGTCAGCCCCCAGACCAGCAGCACCGGCGCGAGCACGCCTCCGCAGAGGATCGCGGTGGCGAGCCACCCGTAGTCGCGTCCCGCGAGCGCGGTTTCCCCTGGCGGGGCCGCGGAATCCCGGTTGAATCGCCGCCACCCCCATGCCAGCAGAAGGCAGGCGCCACTGCCAAGGTAGAGCAGTCCTGCGAGCAGCAAAGGCGGCATCCCGGCGACCAGCAGCTTGGCGAGCGGCGCGGACACGCCGAACAGGGCCGCCGCGGCGAGCGCGAAGAATGCGTAGCGCTGAAGCAAGCTATCAATCATGGACAATGCATGCGATCGGAGTGCCGGACGCGCCATTATTCCGCATAATGTCGAAATAGCAAGGTGGCGCTGCGCGCACTGCATTGCCGGCACCCTGATACCCGTCGACGGCGGCCTGCGCCGCTACCAGTTTTAGAAACACTGATTTCGGAAAGAGGAAAAATCATGCGTATAAGAATCCTTGCCGCCGCCGCACTGATGATTGCGGCGTGCGCGGCGCACGCCCAGAACTATCCGGTGAAACCGGTGCGCCTGGTGGTGCCGTTCGCGCCCGGCGGCAGCTCGGAGATCATTGCGCGTTCGGTCGCGCAGCGGCTTTCCGAAAACACCGGCCAGCAGTTTGTGGTCGAGAACCGGCCCGGCGGCGCCGGCAACATCGCGATGCAGGAGGTGGCGCGCGCCGAGCCCGATGGCTACACGCTGATGCTGGGGCACGTCGGCACGCTGGCGATGAATCCTGCGATGTTCGCGAAACTTCCGTACGACCCCAATCGCGATTTCGCGCCGGTGTCGCTGATTGCCATCGTTCCCAACATTTTCGTGGTGAACGCCAGCCTGCCGGTGAAGAACCTGGCGGAGTTCATTGCGCTTGCGCAGGCGCAGCCGGGTTCGATCAACTACGGCTCCGCCGGCAACGGCAGCGCCGGGCATCTCGCCTTCGAGTATCTGAAAATGGTGACCAAGGTCGAATTGGTGCACGTGCCGTACAGGGGGACCGGGCCGATGCTCACCGACCTTCTCGGCGGCCAGACGCAGGCGACCTCGGCGGGCACGCCGCCGTTGCTGCCGCACATCAAGAGCGGCAAGCTTCGCGCATTCGCGGTGGGAACGCCGCAGCGCGTGTCGTCCTTGCCCGACGTGCCGACCGTCGCGGAACAGGGTTATCCGGGCTTCGAGACCTCGCAGTGGTACGGCATCATCGTCCCGGCGAAGACCCCGGACGCAATTATCAAAAAGCTCTCCGCCGAAATCGCGAAGGCCGTGAAAAGCCCGGAAGTGCTGGCCCGTTACCACGACGACGGCACCGTCGCCGTCGGCAGCACGCCTTCGGAGTTCGCGGAATTCATCAGGAAGGAACAGGCGCGCTGGGGCGAGGTGGTGCGCAAGGCGGGAGTAAAGGCTGAATGAGTGGCACCGGAAGTTACGATGTGATCGTGGTGGGCGCCGGCAACGCGGCCTTTTGTGCGGCGCTGTCGGCGCGCGAACACTGCGAACGGGTGCTGATGCTCGAGCGGGCGCCAGAGGACGAGGCCGGCGGCAACACGCGCTTCACCGCCGGCGCCATGCGCGTGGTCTACAACGACGTCGACGACCTGCGCAGGCTGATGCCGGACCTTACGGATGAAGAAGTCGCGCGCACCGATTTCGGCACCTACACCGATGATCAGTTCCTCGACGACATGGCGCGCGTCACGCAGTACCGCTGCGATCCCGACCTCACGGAAATCCTGGTGAAGAGAAGCTACGAAACGCTCGGCTGGATGCGCGGCAAGGGCGTGCGCTTCGTCCCGATCTACGGCCGGCAGGCGTTCCAGATCGACGGCAAATTCAAATTCTGGGGCGGGCTCACGGTCGAGTCCTGGGGCGGCGGACCTGGCCTCGTCGACGCGCTCACCAAAGCGGCGCAAAAGAACGGCATCGAGATCTGGTATTCGGCGCGCGCGGTCGATCTCATTCACGACGACGACGGCGTACAGGGCGTCCGCGTGAAGCACAAGGGCAGGACGGTGGAGGTGCGCGGCAAGGCGGTGGTGCTCGCCGGCGGCGGCTTCCAGGCGAACCCCGAATGGCGGACCCGCTATCTCGGCACGAACTGGGAGCTCGCCAAGGTCCGCGGCACGCGCTTCAACACCGGCGACGTCATCAGGATGGCGCTCGACATCGGCGCCTCGCCGACCGGCAACTGGTCGGGCTGCCATGCGGTGGGCTGGGACAGAAATGCGCCGGAATTCGGCGACCTCGCGGTGGGCGACGCGTTCCAGAAACACAGCTACCCGTTCGGCATCATGATCAACGCAAACGGCCGGCGCTTCGTCGACGAGGGAGCGGACTTCCGGAATTACACCTACGCGAAGTACGGCCGCGTGATCCTCGACCAGCCGGGCCAGTTCGCCTGGCAGATCTTCGACAAAAAGGTGCTGCACCTGTTGCGCGATGAATACCGCATCAAACAAGTGACCAAAGTCTCGGCGAAATCGCTAGCCGAGCTGTTATCCAGGCTCGACGATGTAAATGCCGATGCGGCGCATGCGGAAATCGCCGCCTACAACGCGGCGGTGCGCCGGGACCTCGCGTTCAATCCGAACGTGAAGGACGGGCGCGGCACCCAAGGCCTCGCTGTCGCGAAGTCGAACTGGGCGAACACCATCGACGAGCCGCCGTTCGAAGCCTACGCGGTTACCTGCGGCATCACCTTCACCTTCGGCGGCCTCAGGATCAACCAGGACGCCGCGGTGATGTCGACCGACGGCGGGCCGATTCCCGGCCTGTTCGCGGCGGGTGAACTGGTCGGCGGAATTTTCTGGTTCAATTATCCGGGCGGATCCGGCCTCACCAACGGCGCGGTGTTCGGCAAGATTGCGGGTGCGAGCGCGGCGGCGCGGGCCGGCGCAAACGTCTGACGCTGCGCGCTTGCAGGGGCGGCCAGAACCTTCAGCCGCCCCGCCAGCAGGCGCCCTTGTTCAGACCGTCCTATTTCTTCGCCGCTAGCTCCTCAACCTTTTTCTCCAACGCATCCAGCCGCTTGATTGCGGCGTTGGCCTTGACGAAGTCGTAATAGCTGGCATTGCCGGCGGGCAGATCGACTTGCGAGCCCCAGACTATCCACGAGTCGTCATAGTTGCGGACCTTCTGATACCCCATTTCCCGCAGCACGGCGTAAGTCTGGGTGGAGCGCGTGCCGGTCTGGCAGTAGGCCACCACTTCTTTCTTGGGGTCGAATTTCTTGTAGAGTTCCTTGATCCCGGCCGTGTCCTTCAGGGCCATGCCCTCGCGGTCCTGCACTTTCTTCTCGGCCAGTTTCACCGCCGCCTCGGGATCCGCCCAGGCAGACTCATAAGGGATGTTGGCGTGATTGACGGCCGGGATATACCCCCCCCGCACTGCGCGGATGTCCTCTCCGGCGGATTCCTTTACGGTGCGCGAATCGAGGAACTGAATCTCCTTGTTTTGCAGGTTTTTCTTGACGAACTCCGTCGTCGCTATGACCTCCGGACGCACCTTGGCGGTGAACTGCGCCACCGGCAGCTTGCGCGCCTCGTTCGTCAGCGGGTGCTTGCCCTTCGTCCAGTCGTCCATGCCGCCGTGATACACCTTGGCCTTCCCGGCCCCCAGGTACTCGAGAATCCAGAAAACCACGTCGGGACCCGTGTCGCCCTTGGCGCCGTAGATGATGATCTCGTTCTCGCGCGTGATCCCCGCATCACCCAGGATCTTCTCCAGTTTCTGCACCGGCAGGATACGCGCGTCCACATCCCGCAGCCCCACCGCCCCGCCCTTTTCGCCAAGGACAACGGCGCCCGGAATGAGTCCCTTCTTGTAGTCCGACGCCGCGCGTGCATCCACCAGCACCACACCGGGCTTGTCCTTGTTACTCACGACATAATCCGTGTCCACGATCACGTGATGCGCGTAGGCCGTCCCCAGCCCGGCGCAAAACACGACACCCGTCAGCAAACCTGCCCTGCCGATCCCCCGAATTTCGTATCGCTTAACCATGACCTGCCTCCTTTTCGATGCGTTTTGCCATGCGTACCGGTACCCCGATCGCTTTCCCGGGACTTGTGTGCCCGGTCAGAAATAACCATGTACTGTCTGTGGTATAAAGTCAATATGCCCGTCAGGCCGGCATCCGCCAATCGGCAGTCGGCAACTTACCGTTCGACCATGGAAAGCCTCGTCTCGGTGATCATCCCCAATCGCAACGGCGCTGGCACGATAGGAGACTGCCTGGCGGCGGTCCAGGCGTCGCATCACGGCAATTTCGAAATCATCGTGGTCGACGACGGTTCCGAAGACAATTCAATCGAGGTCATCGAGCGCCATCCCTGCAAACTGGTGCGGCTTGAGCGGCACGGTGGGGCAGCCAAGGCAAGGAACGCGGGGGTCGGCAGCAGCCGGGGCCGGATTCTGTTTTTCACCGACGCCGACTGTCTGTTGCAGCCCGATACGCTGGCTCTGGCGGCCAGCATGCTGACGCTCGAGGGCGCCAACGCGATCATTGGCGGCACCTACACGCCGGTGCCATACGACCAGCGCTTCTTCAGCCGTTTTCAGTCGATTTTCATCAATTACTTTGAAACCAGGCACGCGCCGGCGGCCGATTACATCGCCACCCACGCGTTCGCCATGGATGCGGCCGTGTTCCGCAGCAACCGCGGCTTTGACGAACACGTTCGCCCGATCCTGGAGGACGTGGAATTCAGCCACCGTCTGCGCCGCGCCGGTTGCCGGCTGGTGATGAACCCCGCCATCCGGGTGCAGCACATTTTCAACTATTCCCTGATCCGTTCCCTGCGCAATGCATTTACCAAATCCCTGTACTGGACCGGTTACGCCATCGGCAACCGGGACCTGCTGGCAGATTCCGGTACCGCGTCGGTGGGGCTCAAGCTCAACGTGCTGGTTTTTGCCGTCTGCGCCTGCCTGCTGTACGGCTTCGTTCTGACGGGGAAAATGATTCTGCCTGCGTTGATGGCGCTGGCGCTCGCCTTCAACCTGCTGGTGAACCGGGGATTGCTGCTGGCGTATCATCGGGCCGAAGGAATGGGCTTCGCACTGATGGCGACACTGTATTACCTGCTGCTCTATCCCCTGGCGGTCGGCGCCGGCGCCGGCGCGGGCGTCCTGCGCTACTTGTGGTCGGGCCGTCCCCGCCCGCAGGAGAATCGCTGATGGTTCCGTGGCTCAGGCATCTGGATGCCATCGCGTGGAAACGCCGGCCGATCCAGCTCACTTTCTTCGTCACGCGCAAGTGCAATGCCCGCTGCCCTTTCTGTTTTTATCTGCAAAGCGCCGGCGAGGCGGAGCCCGGCGCCGCCGAACTGTCGCTGGAAGAGATCGGCAAGATCTCCCGCTCGCTCGGGAGCCTGCTTTGGCTCGCTTTTTCCGGCGGCGAAATCTTCCTGAGAAAGGATCTGGTCGAAATCAGCCGCCTGTTCTACCGGCAGAACAAGCCGGCGATCATGCTCTATCCGACCAACGGCCTGCTGCCGCAACTGATTCATGATTCGATGGCGCAGATTCTGCGGCAATGCGGCGACAGCATCGTCGTGGTCAAGCTCTCGCTCGACGGGGTCGGTGCGGCGCACGATGCCCTGCGCGGAACAAAGGGCGGCTTCGGCAAGCTGATGCAGACCTACCGCCTGCTCGCCGGACTGCTCGCCAACCATCCCAATTTCGAACTCGGCATGAATACCGTTTTCTGCTCCGGGAACCAGGACCGGATGGATGAAATTATCGATTTCGTGCAGGGCCTGGAACAGATCCGGACCCATACCATCTCGCTGGTGCGCGGCGACCTGGCGGACGCGAGCCACAAGGAGGTGGACCATGCGAAATACGAACGTGCGGTCGGCAGACTGGCGGCGAATCTGCGCGGGGGCAAGGCGCCGATCTACGCGTTTCGCGGCGCGCGCCTGAAAGCGGCCCAGGACATCCTGCAGCGCCGCCTGATCCATCGCACGCTGGTGGAGCAGCGAAGACTCATCCCTTGCTATGCCGGCCGGCTCAACCTGGTGTTGAGCGAGTCGGGCGAGGTATATCCCTGCGAGACGCGTCAGGAGAGCTTCGGCAATGTGCGTGCGCACGGCTACGACCTGGATTTCGTGGTGCGCACAGCCGCCGCGCGCGCGACCCTGGGCTCCATCGGCCGCGCCGAGTGCCACTGCACACACGAGTGCTACTTCATCACCAACATCCTGTTCAACCCGCGCTGCTACCCGGCGCTCGCGCAGGAATGGCTGCGGCTTCGGCCCGCGCCGGCGCGGCCGGATCAGGCGGTCGGTGAAACAGTCCCCGCCGCACCCACAGCCAGAACAGGCTCCTGACGCCGAAAACCGCGGCGCGCAGGTCGTGCCAATTGCGCAGCCGCAACAGCCGGCGCAGCAGGAACGCCGGCCGCGAGTAGAAGCGCCGGAATGCGAGCTGGCGCAGCGCATGGATCTCGTCGCGCGTCATCGTGTAGGGCACGAAGGCCGCGCCCTGGTAGGTGTAGTCCTCGAGGTTTTCGGACACGTTGCCGTATTTTTCGCGGTTGTCGTAAAGATTGGTCCCCGGGAACGGCGTCAGGCAATGGAAGTTCGCGAGATCGGGATCGAGCTCGAGCGCAAACTCGATGGTCTTCAATCCGTCCGCGAATGTCTCGCCGGGGAGGCCGAAGACAAACGGCATGCTGACCGTCAGGCCCACTTCCCTAGCC
>Ga0315281_10015747_pt1 | contig 10126 bp, 10 predicted proteins | sample YL17G07_0_MG_FD_204540 | JGI IMG/M metagenome (GOLD analysis project Ga0315281, IMG submission 204540) | Sediment microbial communities from Yellowstone Lake, YNP, Wyoming, USA - YL17G07_0 | ecosystem: Environmental > Aquatic > Freshwater > Lake > Sediment | place: USA: Wyoming | collected...
CCCACCATGAAGCCGACGCGCCAGCCGGCCATGTTGTAGCTCTTCGACATGGTGAAGAACTCCACTGCCACGTCGCGCGCGCCCGGCACCTGCATGATCGAGGGCGCCTTCCAGCCATCGAAGGTGATGTCGGCGTAGGCGAGGTCGTGCACCACCAGGATGTCGTGCGCTTTGGCGAGCGCGATCACGCGCTCGAAGAACTCCAGCTCGACGCACATCGCCGTCGGGTTCGAGGGAAAGCCGATCACCAGCATTTTCGGCTTCGGGATCAGCTCGCGGATCGCGCGCTCCGTCTCGGCGAAGAAATCGACGCCCGGGGTCATGCGCACCGAGCGGATGTCGGCCCCGGCGATGATGGCGCCGTAGATATGGATGGGGTAGCTCGGATTGGGCACCAGCACCGTGTCGCCGCGCTCCAGCGTGGCGAGCATCAGGTGCGCCAGGCCTTCCTTGGAACCGATGGTGACGATGGCTTCCGAGTCGGGGTCGAACTCCACGCCATAGCGCCGCTGGTACCAGCCGGTGATGGCGCGGCGCAGGCGCGGGATGCCCTTGGACACCGAATAGCCGTGGGTGTCGGGGCGCTGTGCCGCCTCCACCAGCTTGTCGACGATGTGTTTGGGCGTGGGCCCATCGGGGTTGCCCATGCTCATGTCGATAATGTCCTCGCCCGCGTGGCGGGCGGCCATCTTCAACTCGTTGGTGATGTTGAAGACGTAGGGCGGAAGGCGGCTGATTCGAGCGAAATCTCTCATATGGTGCGGCGCAAAGTCGCGGTAAGTGCTGAAAAAGTCTATAATTTTAGCCTATTTGGGCACGCCATTGAAGCTCCATCTCACCAACATTTCAGGCATCAACCTGTTCACCGGCTACGGTAAGGGCTACGTCATGGTCAACCAGCAACGCCATGAGCGAAACCTGGTCGTGTTGCGCGACCGCCTGGTGACCGACTGGCAGCCCGCCGGATTCGATGACCTGGCCGCCGGGGATTTCGCCCTGCTCGCCGACCTGAAGCCCGAAATCGTCCTGCTCGGCACCGGCGAGCGTCTGCGCTTTCCGCGACCGGAGCTGACGCGCGCCCTGATCGAGGCGCGCATCGGCCTCGAGGTGATGGACATCCAGGCCGCCTGCCGCACCTACAACTTCCTCGCGGCGGAGGAGCGCAGGGTCGCCGCGGCGCTGCTGTTCGCGTGACTTCGATGAAGCTGACCGCATGACCCGGCGCCTGCAATTCATTTTGCTGGTCGTCTTCGGCATCATCTGGTTCTCCAATCTCGAATACCGCAAGCTGGTCAACCCCGACGAGGGGCGTTACGCCGAGATCCCGCGGGAGATGGTGGCAAGCGGCGACTGGACCACGCCGCGCCTGAACGATATCAAGTATTTCGAAAAACCCGCGCTGCAGTACTGGGCCACGGCGGCGGCCTACACCTGGTTCGGCGAGCATCAGTGGACCGCCAGGCTATGGAGCGCGCTCACCGGTTTTCTAGGCGTGCTCATGGTGTATTTCACCGGCCGGCGGCTGTTCGGTGCGACGGCCGGCTGGAACGCCGCGCTGGTATTGGGTTCCAGCCTGCTCTACGTTCTGATCGGCCACGTCAACACGCTCGACATGGGGGTCAGTTTCCTGTTGTCTGCGGCGGTATGCGCCTTTTGCCTTGCCCAGTCCGAGCCGATGGACGCGCGCAAGCGTCGCCGCTGGATGCTCGCCACCTGGGCCGCCCTCGCCCTGGCGGTGCTGTCCAAGGGGCTGATCGGCCTGGTCCTGCCCGGCGCAGCCCTGGCGCTCTATGTTCTGGTCGAGCGCGACTGGCGCCTCGCCGGCCGTCTGCACCTGGTGTCCGGGCTGTCGCTGTTTCTTCTTATCACCGTGCCCTGGTTCGTCGCCGTGTCCCTGGCCAATCCGGAATTCGCGCGTTTCTTTTTCATCCACGAGCATTTCGAGCGCTTTTTGACCAAGGCGCACGGCCGCTATCAGCCACCGTACTACTTCATCCCGGTGTTGCTTGCGGGCATGCTGCCCTGGACCGTCACCCTTTTCGATGCGCTCGCGCGGGCCTGGAAGCGCCAGCCGGAAAGGAATTTCCAGGTGCAACGCTTTCTGTTGCTCTGGGCGGCGGCGGTGTTCGTGTTCTTCTCCGCATCGAGCTCCAAGCTCGTATCCTACATTCTGCCGATGTTTCCCGCGCTCGCCCTGCTGGTCGGCGCGCGCCTGCCCCAGCTCAGTGCGCGTGCGCTCGCGTGGCAGACGCTGCCTGCCGCGCTTGCCGGCATTGTTTTGTTCGCGCTCCTGCCCGGCATCGAGCGTTACGCCAGCCGCCAGGTGCCGGTCGAGCTGTTCCATGATTACGCCGTTTGGCTGAGCGCCGCGGCCCTGCTGCAGGTCGCCGGCGCCGCAGCCTGCGCCTGGCTCGCGTGGCGCGGCCGGGGCGCTGCCGCGCTGGCGCTGTTGGCCGCCACCGGCCTGATCTTTGCGCAACTCGCGTTGAGCGGCCACGAAAGCCTGTCCACGGCCAATTCCGCGTATCATATCGCCCAGAAAATCAAGCCCGAAATGAAGCCCGGCATGCCCTTTTACAGCGTCGATAGCTACGACCAGTCGCTGCAGTTCTATCTGCGGCGCAGCACCACCATGGTGGTGTACAAGGACGAACTGGGCTTCGGCATCGCGCAGGAACCAGAAAAGTTCATCGCCGATTTCGCGTCCTTCGAAAAAACCTGGAACACGGAGCGCGAAGCGCTGGCACTGATGTCGCCGCACGCGTACGAGATGTTCAGCACCAAAGGCCTGCCGATGCGGCTCGTCGCCCGTGACACGCGCCGCATCGTCGTCGCCAGACGCCTCGCCGCAAACCCATGAACCTCGTCAGTTTCTTTTTCCTCATGCTGGGCGTATTCCTCAATGCCGTCGCCCAGTTGTTGCTCAAAGCGGGCACCAACGCCGTCGGGCACTTCGACTTCAACGCCGGGAACATTGTCCCCGTGGGAATGAAGCTAGCGCTCGAGCCGCACATTCTGGGCGGCGTGGTCTGTTACGTGATAAGCCTGGTGGTGTGGATCATCGGCCTGTCGCGCGTCGAGGTTTCGATCGCCTATCCCATGCTTTCCCTCGGCTACGTGCTCAATGCCGTGGCAGCCTGGTACCTGTTCGGAGAAGCGGTCGGCGTGACGCGGCTGGCCGGCATCGGCGTCATTATCATCGGCGTCTATATCGTCGCGCGCTCCTGATGAACAGCCTGCCGGATAACTCACTCGGAATCGATGACACAGCGATCGCCATGATTGCGAATCGCTTGCGCGCGGTCGTCGCACACACCCGATGAACTGCTTATCGCACAACTTGCCCCGCGGCGATGACGCAGCGGTCGCCATGATTGCGAACAGCTTGCGCGCGGTCGTCGCACTTTTCTGATGGACTATCTCCCCTTCACCCGCCCCTCGATAGACGAGGAAACGATCGCGGGCGTGGCTGAAGTGCTGCGCTCCGGCTGGATCACCAGCGGCCCCTGCGTCCAACAATTGGAGCAGGAGCTATCGCGGTATTTCGGCGGCCGGCCGGTGCGCGCCATGAGTTCGGCCACCGGAGCGCTGGAGATCGCGCTCAGCGTGGCCGGCGTGCAGCCCGGCGACGAAGTCATCACCACGCCGCTTTCATGGGTTGCCACGGCCAACGTGATCCTGCGTGCCGGCGCGCGGCCGGTGTTCGTGGATGTCGATGCCAGCACGCGCAATATCGACCTCGAGCGCATTGAAGCCGCGATCACGCCCCGAACCCGCGCGCTGCTGCCGGTGGACATGGCAGGCCTGCCGGTGGACCGCGACCGGCTGTACGAGATCGCCCGGCGCCGCCCCCTGCGCGTAATCGAGGACGCGGCGCAGAGCATGGGGGCTACTTGGCGCGGCCAGCGTATCGGCAGCTTCGGCGATCTGGTGGCGATCAGCTTTCACGCCAACAAGAACATCACCACCGGGGAGGGCGGTTGTCTGGTGCTCACCGACACCGCCGAAACCGATTTGTGCACCCGGCTGCGCCTGCAGGGCGTGGTGCGCCTCCCCGACGGCGGCCAGGAAGTCGAGGTGGCGGGCGGCAAGCACAATCTGACCGATATTGCGGCGCGTATCGGCCTCGGCCAGATGAAATACCTGGAGCCGTTCACGGCACGGCGCCGCATGCTGGCGCGGCGTTATTTCGAGCGCTTCGACATCGACTCGGGCTGCATACTTCCGCTCGAAGATTACACGAACTGCAACTGGCATATGTTTCAGGTATTGCTGCCGCTTGAGCTCCTGCGCCTCGACCGCGGCGGATTCATTCAGGCGATGCACCAGCGCGGCATCGGCGTGGGCGTGCATTACCCGGCGATGCACTTGTTCGGGTTGTATCGCAAACTCGGCTACAATCCGGGCGACTTTCCCCACGCTGAACGCATAGGCAGCGCCACCGTGACACTGCCCCTGTTCCCTGGCATGGCGGAGCCCGACGTCGACCGGGTGTGCGCGGCGGTGGGCGAAATCATCCGGGACAATAAGAAATGACCGTCGAGAAATGAACGCCGAGAAATGAACGCCGCAAAATGAACATCGAGCTCTCGGTCGTGATACCGGTCTACAACGAGGAGCAGGGCCTCGCGGCCCTGTTCGCGCGCTTGTACCCGGCGCTGGACGGATTGCGCATCCCCTACGAAGTCATATTCGTCAACGACGGCAGCCGCGACCGCTCCGCCGCCATCCTGCGCGAACAATTCCAGCAACGCCCCGATGTCACCCGGGTCATCCTGTTCAACGGCAACTTCGGCCAGCACATGGCCATCATGGCGGGCTTCGAGCAGGTGCGCGGCCGGCGCATCGTCACCCTGGACGCCGATCTGCAAAATCCGCCCGAGGAAATCGGCCGCCTGATCGCCAAAATGGACGAAGGCCACGACTACGTCGGCAGCATACGCCGCATGCGTCAGGACAGCAGCTTCCGCCGCATCGCCAGCAAGGCGATGAACCTGGTGCGCGAGCGCATCACGCACATCCGCATGACCGACCAGGGCTGCATGCTGCGCGCCTATAGCAGGGAAATTATCGACGCCATCAACAGTTGCCGCGAGATCAGCACCTATATCCCGGCGCTCGCCTACACCTTCTCCCAGCGCGCGGTGGAAATCGAGGTCGAACACGAGGAGCGCGCCGCGGGCGAATCCAAGTATTCACTGTATCAGTTGATCCGGCTCAACTTCGATCTGGTGACCGCTTTTTCGCTGGTGCCACTGCAGATGTTCTCGATTGCCGGTATGCTGATTTCCCTGCTGTCCATCCTGTTCGTGGGCTACCTGGCCGTGCGGCGGTTGCTGATCGGGCCCGAAGCGGAAGGCGTGTTCACTCTGTTCGGCATCGTCTTTTTCCTGCTCGGCATCGCCTTGTTCGGCATCGGTCTGTTGGGCGAATACCTGGGCCGCATTGCCCAGCAGGTGCGCCAGCGCCCGCGCTATCTGGTCGAGGCGGTGCTGGAGCAGCGCGAGGAGGATGCGGCATTGCTGCGCCCCAACCCGCCGACGCATGCGTGAGCGGCGTGAACTGAAGACGTCACTTGGTTCTCACTGCCTGCTCCCGCGCCCCCCTGCTTCGCCTTCCATGACCGCGACCGCCGTAGTCTTCGCCTACCACAACGTCGGCGTGCGCTGCCTTACGGTTCTGCTAGACCAGGGTGTGCGGGTGGCGTTGGTGGTAACCCACCGGGACAACCCGAACGAGACCATCTGGTTCGACAGCGTGGAAGAACTCGCTCGCGCGCACGCCCTGCCCGTGATCACGCCAGCGGATGCAAACGAGCCGCAGGTGGTTGCGCAAATCAGGGCGCTGCAGCCCGATTTCCTGTTCTCGTTCTACTATCGCAACATGCTCGGACCGGAACTGCTGGCCCTGCCCCTGCGCGGCGCTTACAACATGCACGGCTCGCTGCTGCCCAAATACCGCGGCCGCGTGCCGGTAAACTGGGCCGTGATCATGGGCGAGCGCGAAACCGGCGCCACGCTGCACCAGATGGTGGCCAAGCCCGATGCCGGCGGCATCGTCGATCAGGAAGCCGTTCCCATAGGACCGGAGGACACCGCGGCCGAGGTATTCGGCAAGGTCACCGCGGCGGCGGAACAGGTGCTCGCTCGCGCGCTGCCCGGGTTGATCGCGGGCAGCGCGCGCATCACGGCGCAGGACCTGAGCCTGGGCAGCTATTATGGCGGCCGCAGGCCCGAAGACGGCCGCATCGACTGGACCAAGAGCGCGCGCGAGGTGCACGACCTGGTGCGCGGCGTCGCCCCGCCCTATCCCGGGGCATTCACCCAAATCGGCGCCATGACCCTGCGCATACTGCGCACCCGGCTCGAACCAAATAGGCACCCTCGAAGCGGCGCACCTGGGTTATATTTCGAAGCTGGCTCGTTCTTCGCCGATTGCGGCGACGGCGGAGTGCTGCGCATACTGGAACTCGACGCCCAGGGCGGCCCGCTCGACCCCGGGGCGTTCGCCAACAAGAAAATTACCTTTGCGTGATCATATGAAAAAAATCCTGATACTCGGCGTCAACGGCTTCATCGGCCACCACCTGTCCCAACGCATCATCGCCAAGACCGACTGGGAAGTCTACGGCATGGACATGCAGACCGAACGCATCTCGGACCTGATGGAGGAGAAACGCTTCCATTTCTTCGAGGGTGACATCACCATCAACAAGGAATGGATCGAATACCACGTGCGCAAATGCGACACGGTGCTGCCGCTGGTGGCGATCGCCACGCCGGCGACCTACGTCAAGGAGCCGTTGCGGGTGTTCGAACTCGATTTCGAAGCCAATCTGCCGATCATCCGCTCGGCAGTCAAGTACAAGAAACGCGTGATCTTCCCTTCGACCTCGGAAGTCTACGGCATGTGCCGCGACGGCGAGTTCGACCCGGAGTCCTCCGAACTGGTGCTGGGCCCGATCAACAAGCCGCGCTGGATCTATTCCTGCGCCAAGCAACTGATGGACCGAGTGATCCACGCCTACGGCATGCAGGAAGGGCTGGACTACACGCTGTTCCGGCCGTTCAACTGGATCGGCGCCGGACTGGACTCCATCAACACCCCCAAGGAAGGCAGTTCGCGCGTGATCACCCAGTTCCTCGGCCACATCGTGCGCGGCGAGAACATCAAGCTGGTCGATGGCGGCAGCCAGAAACGCGCCTTCACCTACATCGATGACGGTATCGACGCGTTGCTGAAAATAATCGACAACCCGGCCGGAGTGGCCAGCGGCCAGATTTACAACATCGGCAACCCGAAAAATAATTACTCGGTCAGGGAGATCGCCGAAATGATGCTGGCGCTGGCGCTCGAATACCCCGAATACCGCAGCCATGCCAAAAAAGTGAAACTGATCGAGACCAGCGCGGCGCAGTATTACGGCAAGGGCTACCAGGACGTGCAAAACCGTGTGCCGAAAATCACCAATACCTGCAAGGACCTGGGGTGGCGGCCGAAGATCGGCATGCCGCAGGCGATGAAGCATATTTTCGACTTCTATCGCGGCCACGTCGCCGAAGCGCGCCATCTGGTAGATTGAAGCAGACCGAGCGCATCGATAGGATTTGCGCGGTTATGTATGAATGCCAGGAAGGCTTGAGCGGGTTTTATCCAAGATCGTCGATGGTGCGCGGATGTGCTTTTCATCCGTGCGCCATCGACGATCCGCGCGGACGGGTCGCCGTCCGCGCAAGTTCAAACGCTACAGCTCGATGTCTCCTGCGACGTCCGCCGATGTCGGCGAAAGAACATTGCGCGCTCGCGCGCGCCAACCACGTCTTCTGTACGGATGAAAAGCGCATCCGTACAGAAAACGCGGTTATGGATAAAGACCAGGACGGCTTAAGTGGGTTTTATCCAAGATCGTCGATTGCGCACGGATGCGCTTTTCATCCGTGCACAATCGATGATCCGCGCGGACGGCTTCTCGTCCGCGCAACGACACACTCTGCAAAAAAACTACGGGTGAGCTCGATTCCAATCGTCGCAAATAGACACCGTTCCCATTGAAGCTCGCTCTAAAAATCGACGTCGACACCTATCGCGGCACGCGCGAAGGCGTGCCGCGGCTGATCGAGGTGTTGAAAAGGAACAACGCCGGCGGGACCTTTCTGTTCAGCCTCGGGCCGGACCACACCGGGCGCGCGATCACGCGCGCGTTCCGTCCGGGCTTCATGCAAAAGGTATCGCGCACCTCGGTGCTGGAGCATTACGGCATCAAGACCCTGCTCTACGGCACGCTGCTGCCCGGCCCCGACATCGGCAAGCGCTGCGCCGAGATCATGCGCGGCACGCGCGATGCAGGTTTCGAAGTCGGCATCCACAGCTGGGACCATGTCAAATGGCAGGATCATGTTGCACGGCGCGGGGAGCGCTGGACCGGCGAGGAAATGGGCGCGGCCTACCTGCGCTTTTCCGAGATTTTCGGCGAACACGCGCGTACCCAAGGCGCCGCCGGCTGGCAGATGAACCTGCACGCGCTGCGCCTGACGCAGCGCCTGGGCTTCGACTACTGCTCGGACACGCGCGGGCACTGTCCCTTCATCCCAGTCTACCGCGGCGAGATCGTCGCCTGCCCGCAATTGCCCACCACCCTCCCGACCCTCGACGAGCTGATCGGCATTAAAGGATTGACCGCGGACAATGTCGCCGCGCATTTGCTCCGGCTGTCGGAAAACCCGCCACCCACCGGCCACATCTACACCTTGCATGCCGAATTGGAGGGCATGAAACTCCTGCCCGTGTTGGAAGCCCTGCTGGCGGGCTGGAAGGCCATGGGCTATGAACTGGTTCCTGCGCGCGCGCTGTTCGACGGGCTCAAGCTGCCGACGCTGCCGCGACACGAGCTGATTATGGGTGAGATTCCCGGCAGGTCGGGCACCCTTGCATTGCAAGGAAAGGAGTTTCTCGCCTGAGGTCCTTGGAAATAGAGTTGCGTTCCGGTCTCGATTCATCAACAATACAGGCACAGGCCGGTATCGGTCAGACTATAGGAATATATGGAAAAACATATAGTTAATGACTTTTCTCTGCCCTGCACCGGGGGCAATACGTTTCAGTTGTCCAAGGCCAAGAACAAGTTTCTGGTGCTGTACTTTTACCCCAAGGACAACACGCCCGGTTGCACTACCGAGAGCATCCAGTTTCGCGACATGCACCAGAAATTCCAGAAATTGGGTTGCGGCATTTACGGCATCTCGCGCGACAACCTCAAATCGCATGAGAACTTCAAGGCGAAGCTCGCCTTTCCTTTCGATCTGCTCTCCGATGCCGACGAGAAGGTGTGCGCCCAGTTCGGTGTAATCAAGATGAAGAACATGTACGGCAGGCAGGTGCGCGGGATCGAGCGCAGCACCTTCGTCCTTGACGCGAAGCGCGTCATCCTGCGCGAGTGGCGCGGGGTCAAGGTTCCTGGTCATGTGCAGGAGGTATTCGATTTTGTTGAGACCCTCTGATAACAACGCGGCATACGACGACAATGCCGGCCAAGCACCCATGACCAAGCGCAAGACCCGCTCCGAATCCGGCAAGTCGCTGACCAAACTGTTCGTGCTCGACACCAACGTGTTGATGCACGATCCAACCAGCCTGTTCCGTTTCGAGGAGCACGATGTGTTCCTGCCGATCATGACGCTGGAGGAACTCGACAGCAACAAGAAAGGCCTGTCCGAGGTCGCGCGCAATGCGCGTCAGGCGAGCCGCTACCTCGACGAAACCGTCAGCAGCGTCGCCGGCAAGATCGACGCGGGCATCCCGCTCAAGCGCCACGCCGCGGATCCCGCCGCGGGCAAGCTGTTCCTGCAGACCCAGGCGCTCGATAGCGCGCTTCCCGAGTCTCTCGCCATGGGCAAGGCGGACAATCACATCATCGGCGTGGTGATGGCGCTGCAGCGGCAGCAGCCGCAGCGGCAGGTCATCCTGGTGTCCAAAGATATCAACATGCGCATCAAGGCGCGCGCGCTGGGGCTCGCCGCCGAGGACTATTTCAACGACAAGGTGCTGGAGGACATCGATCTGCTCTACACCGGCGTGCGCGAACTGCCGGCGGACTTCTGGGACCTCCATGCCAAGGACATCGAGTCAT
>Ga0315281_10015748_pt1 | contig 10126 bp, 12 predicted proteins | sample YL17G07_0_MG_FD_204540 | JGI IMG/M metagenome (GOLD analysis project Ga0315281, IMG submission 204540) | Sediment microbial communities from Yellowstone Lake, YNP, Wyoming, USA - YL17G07_0 | ecosystem: Environmental > Aquatic > Freshwater > Lake > Sediment | place: USA: Wyoming | collected...
GGGTCGCCCCGGCCTGATCCGGCAGGCGCTTCATGCGCGACGAAGACCTGGGCCAGCCCTTCGACTCGCTCCGCTCGCTCAGGACTGGCTCACCGCTCGGTTGAGACGGTGGGCCATGCGGGACGCGGTGGGCCAGCTCGGGAGCGAACCGAGGACACCCAACTTAAAAGTTTGGCGTGCGGGTGTTGAGGCCCCGGGGGAGCGATCCGGCGGCGGCGGGGCAAAAGGGCGAGAGCGTTCGTGGACCCGCGCGGAGCAAGGAAATCCGCGCGGGTTCTACTCTTTCAGAAAATGAGGCGCGGTGTTGCGAGATGAAGCACCAGGCGACCTGACAGTTGATTGGGTATCTATGGGTGTTTGTTGGCATCTACGGTCAAAAAAGTTGGCAGAAAAGTTGGCATCGGCCATGGAACCGTGGCCGCGCTCGGTCGAGGACGGTGATCAATCGCCTTGTCTTTCTATCGGCAGGCGCGGGCTCTATCCCGGGCGTGCCTGAACCGCCGCTGGTCAGGTCAAGGACCTGAATCCGCCTGCTGGTGCGGGGAAGGCCCTATAGCTGAATTGAGCCCATTACATATTCACGACTCCGGCATTACAATGTTGAACAGTCCTGCACGATATTCTGCACCTCCGGGGAAGTGAGGCCCACTGTCCTATAGACGAATGCGCCATGTGGCCAATCTTTTCACAAGACAGACACAGTCAATGGCGTGGTTATTGAGCTTGAGCTGGATAGATGTTCCACTCCGCACTTTTGTGAAGCATTGGCGGCATGGCGTTCTTCAATTATGAGATATATACATGGCAACGCGAGGCCTTCCTTTGGTGGAAGGTGTCAGAAGCGGACGCTCAAGCCTAGCTAAGGTTTCTGGCGACGCCGAGGCCGGTCCGCGAGGGCTCAGGACGCCCTGTTTGGGTTAAAGCCGCAGGAGCTCTCTGACCTTCCCGAGCAGGGAAGGGACGAGAGGAATGCTCCTGCCTGCTACCGTTGGGTTGCCGCCCCCGGCGCCGCGGCGGTATGATTCAGGTGAGGACAAGCAGGCATGAAACAGGCGTTCACGGCGGTCTTCACGAAGGACCCGGACGGGTATACGGTCACGGTGCCGGCCCTGCCCGGGCTGGTGACTTCTGGCCGAACCCTCGATGAGGCCAAGGCCATGGCGCTGGAGGCCATCGCGTGCCACCTGGAGAGCCTCCGCAAGGACGGGGAGCCCGTCCCCGCCGAGACCGAAGTCGATGTGGAGCGGCTCGAGGTGGAGCTCGCCGCCCGCTGAGCCCGAGACTTCCCAGCCTCACCGCCAAGCAAGTCCTGCGCGCCCTTGAGCGCGCGGGATTTTTCATTCACCACCAGCGCGGCAGCCATGCCACCTTGAAGCGGCCGGATGATCCCGCCCGGCGGGTGACGATCCCGGTGCATGGTGGGGACCTGCCGCGGGGTACGGTGCTGGCCATCATCAAGCAGGCGGGATTGACCGCGGACGATTTTCTGAAACTATTGTAGCTGCGCGGCAAGGCCATTTCGCAGCAGGTGTGCCTTGGATGCCCGGATGGTATTGGCGGCCTTCGGATAACACACATGCCGGCATTCATCCCAAAACCCTGGACGCACAAAGAGGAATGGGACGTAAAATCGGCGCGGACATTTCTCACTTCAAGGAGGTCCTGATGGAGAAAATCAAGGGAAATCTGCGTCGATATGGTGACACGAATGGAAGGCAGCGGTACTACTACCGGCGTCTGTTGCCGGTTGTCGAGGACGGGAAGCGGAAGTACCGGGATATCCGGAGAGATTTAGGGCGTAACTTGGAGGTCGCGCTGACGGCAACAAAACGGTTGGATGAACAGGTTGAATGCAGCCTGTGCAGTGAAAGGCGGCCGAGCATTTCCTGTCTAGGCGAGTTCCATGATTGGTACGTCGCGTATCTGAGGGACGGACGAAAGCTGCTCGGATGGCGGACGATCATCGGACACATAAGGAGATTCGTGGAGCATACCGGGCCTCATGTAAGGCTTGAAAGAATAACGCCGTTGGATGTCGAATACTTCCTTCAAGTCAGACGACGTTGCGTGGGACCTTGGACCGTGGGCGGCTATCTCCGCTCCATTCGCAGAATGTTCAACGTCGCCATTCGGCATGGATATCTGGAACGCAATCCGACGGTCGGATTACGAACGGAAAAACCGCCGATCGTGGAGCCGCGGCTGCCGGCCATGGAGGATGTAAGGCGTTTGCTCGAGTTCCTTAGAGCAAGACGGCCGAGGATATACTCCGTGGTAGTTGCACTGATCCATACCGGCGCGCGGCTGGGCGAAGTGCTTTCGCTGGACTGGTCGCGGGTGGATTTCTCCACAGGTTCGCTTGCGCTGGTCCGGCGCAAGGTGGGAGACGAGCATCGGCTGGTCATGGCGAAGCCGTTGAGCGAGGTGCTCCATGCTCTCTGGATCGATGCGGGGATGCCGAAAGAAGGATACGTGTTCCTCGGCAAGGCTGGCAGGGTCCTCAACCGGCACCGCGCGTATCTCTCGTTCAAGGGAGTCGTGAAAACACTCGGCTTGCCGTGGCTGACGCTGAAGACCTTCCGTAAGCTTGCGGCGACCTGGGTTGTGCAGGCTACGCATGATGTGCGTGCGGCGCAAATGCTGTTGGGTCATTCCAATCTTCATACGACCGAGGACTATCTGGGGGGGAAAGCCGAATCGCGGGAGATTGCGGTGCGAGCGATCGAGAAACGGATGATGGAGTAGCAATTGGTGTGGATGGGCCAAAAAGTTGGCATAAAAAAGGTTGGGTATCTTTGACAGTCAGCAAAAAACGTTTAAACCTGGGCCAGCTCGGGATCGAACCGAGGACACCCAACTTAAAAGGCTGGTGCTCTACCAACTGAGCTACTGGCCCGTTCACCCATCTTAGCGCGTAGGGCAGGGTATGGAGGGGACGAGGGCCGGGTTCAAGCCGGGAGATGGTAACATGGGTTCATGAGCGGCGCCACGGCGGTTGGTGAGATCTTCTACGCGGCGTTCAGGGCCCTGCCCCCCGAACAGAAAGAAAGCGTGCTGGAGAGGCTCCTGCGGGATCGCGAACTGAAGCAGGACTTGTTCGACCTTGCCCTGATCGAGCGCGCAAAGCGGGTCAAGGGCCGGGCGGTCGAGGCCTCGGCCTACTTCGGGCGCCCCAGGGCCAAGACGGCTCGTTGACCTCCGCCTACCGCGTCCTCTACGAAGTGGAAGATTCAGCGCGTCTCGTCAGCGTTTGGCGGGTGGCGCATCGGAGCGAGTCGTACCGATAGAGGTGCTGCTTGAGGCGCGTCAGCCTGCAAGGACACCACCCGGAATGGCTGGTGCTCAGCACCAACGTTTCCTGGGCCGGTGCCCTCCTGCCTCGATTGACAATATTAGATATATCTGATATCGTGCATTCGTGCCGATAGTACGGTTCTACCCGTCGGGCGATGACGGGCCGGTGCGCAGGTACTTGGAATCGCTGAGGGGCGATCCCCGACGCAAAGACGCATGGGCGAAGCTGACGGTCGATCTGGCCGTACTGCGATCGGAGGGCCTGCGCTCCGGGCAGATCACGGTCAAGAAGGTGGTCGGGATCCGGGGATCGGTTTGGGAGCTCGCGAGACCGTTCGAGGGGATGGCCTATCGGATCTACTTCTGTCTCCACAAGGGGGAGGCGTGGCTCATCCACTGGGCGGAGAAGAAGAGCCGGAAGATACCGGCGAGCGACGTCGAACTCATAGGCAAGCGGTCGAAGGAGGTGTTCGGAAGATGAAGCACAAGGGCAAAGGCGGACTTGACGGCTACCTGGTTGAAACGATGGGGAAGGATGCGGAGGCCAGGGCGCTCTTCCTCCGCGAGTTCTACAATCTCCCTCTGGCGAGTCAGCAGCGCATCATGAGAACGGTCAGGGGATTGTCGCAGGTCGTGCTGGGAAGAAGGGCTGGGCTGGCGCAGTCGGAAATCGCAAGGCTGGAAAAGCCCTCCGCCAATCCCCGCCTCTCGACGGTCGAGGCGGTCTTCCGTGGGCTTGGCGCGTCGGTGCGGCCGACGACGACCGGGATGATCACCTTGGGCATTCGCCAGCAGGTGATCCTGCGTGGTGAGCGGTATTTCGAGCATGTCGCGGTTGGAGGACGCTGATGAGACGCATCGTGATCGACAACTACATCGGGGTATGGAGCAAGCGAGCCGGTGTCCATGTGATTTCGGAAGCGACCTCGGAGGCGGCGGCGAAGAAGGTGCGGGAGAGCTGTGCGGAAAAGGCCAGGGACTTGGAAACCTGGGCACGGCTGATCCGTGCGAACTGCGTCATTCCGCCTGACCATCCTTTCCGGCAGGCCCTGAAGAGCCGCGGTGTTGCCGCGGACGACCATCTGTGGACTCTGGGCGCGATCGCGTTCGGGACGGAGAACCCCTGGATCGCGATACGGGAGATCGAATGGCGCAAGGGCGAGGTTACCAAGCCGGAGGAGGAAGAGAAGGCCTGGCTTGATCGCCTTGCCAAGGGGACGGTTCTGGCAGTCCGGTAGGGGAATCTGGGACGTGCTCAAGATCTCGAGCTGCTCGCGCCCGCAGGAGTGAGCCGCCAAGTCCGTCCGCCCCGATCGTGTGCTGGTGAGTTGACCTCATGTTGATTCCCGCCTGAACTGATCCCAGGTGCTTGAGGGCGCCCCCTCATCTGCGGGAAGGATTGGTGACCATGGTAAGAAGAGTTTGGGTGTCCTCGAAATGCGAGCCCCTTCTCCTTTCCGATCTTCTCGGCTTTGCAGGGGGAGTGCGGTTGTCTTCGCCATGTGATGACAAACCGATACAATATGGACCATGAAGGCGAAAGGCAGTGCAAACGAGATCCAGGAAGCTGACTGGATTAATCTTCTTATCCGGGAAGGCGAGGGCCTTACCGTTGAATTCAAGGAAAGGTATACGCCCCGGATAGACGAGGACCTCGTCGCTTTTGCGAACGGGAAAGGTGGGAGAGTGCTCCTGGGCGTCAGGGACGACGGTAAAACGGCGGGGGAACACCTTTCCAACGACCTCAAGGCCAAGATCAACAGCTTGGCACGGAACTGCAAGCCCGAGATAGCCGTGGAGCTTTCCGAGTCGGACGCAGTCGTGGTTGTTGCAGTTGAAGAGGGCACCGTCAAGCCCTATTCATGCGCGTCCGGATATTTCAGGCGGCTGAACGGCACCACCCAGAAAATGAGCCATGAGGAATTGCGCGTGATGTTCGCGGAGAACGAACCGATTCCCTTCGAGGAGCGGATCACGAAGGGGCTTGCCATCGGCGGGATATCGCTGGGCAAGGTTCGGGCATTCACTCGGGAAGCCGGGATAAGCATCGGGAGGGTGTCCGTCCTCGACTTCCTCCGGAGCCTGAACGTTGCCGAAGAAAAGGGCGTCAAGAACGCCGGGGCGCTGTTCTTCGCCGACAATGTGCACCGCCACCTTCATCAGTCCCAGATGACCCTGGCGGCGTTCAAGGGAATCGAGAAACTGCACATATACGACCGACGCGACGTCAAGGACGACCTCCTCACCCAGTTCAACGAAGCCATGACCTTCATTATGAAGAACCTCAATGTCCGGAGCGAGATACGGGACAGTATCAACCGCGAGGACATATACGAGATTCCGCTGGACGTCATGCGTGAGGCGATGGTCAACGCGCTTATGCACCGCGACTACGGCGTAACGGGAACCCAGATCAGCGTGGAGGTGTATGACAATCGGGTCGAGATCATCAACCCCGGGGGTCTTCCAAGGGGAATCACCCGGGCGAAGCTTGGTTCCATGTCCCTGCGGCGCAACGAGTTGATTGCCGACCTCTTTTTCAGGCTCGGTAAGGTCGAAAAGATGGGAATGGGCGTCAAGAAGATGAGGGAGGCCATGGCCAGGGCCGGGTTGCGCCCGCCCGAGTTCGAAACCAACGGCTTCTTCAGGGCAGTCTTTTTCCGATCACCTGAATATGCCCTTAAACAGGGTAAGGGCGTGTCGGAGGGAGTGTCGGAGAAAACGTCGGAGAAAACGCCGGAGAAAATCTTGGCGATTCTGGCGGCCGGTCCTGAAACTACCATTGCTGGGCTGTCCCGTGAGATGAGAATTACTACACGTTCGATAGAGCGCAATCTTAAAGTTCTGATTGCACGAGGATATTTGAAGCGTGTCGGTCCCGACAAGGGGGGGCATTGGGAGGCGATTAAGCGAGGGGCCGGAACTCGAAGGCCACGTTAGTCGGGGTATCCCCTGATCCGAAGAATCCCTCACCAGTGCGCTCACCATCACGGCCCGTGGGAAGTAGCCCGTCCGCCCCCGATCGCGTCGTGGCGACGTATAGTATCTAGCGATGATTGACAATCGCAGTTTCGAGGACTTCATACGAGAAGCCGCTGAAGCTCCGTTTCAAGGATGGGACTTCTCGTATATCGCCGGCAGGATCATCGAAGCACCGTTGCCGTGGGCCTACAGGACCGAAGCAAGGTCCCTGATGGGGAACGCCGATTCGATGCTGGACCTGGGCACCGGGGAGGGGAGGTGCTTGCTTCCCTTGCTCCGTTTCCTCGATCCACGTGCGCGACGGAAGGATACGCTCCGAATGTTAGACTGGCTAGGGAGCGGCCCGGGGGACTGGGAGTTGAGGTGCACGATACCACCGCAGATCCGGATAATCTTAGATTGCTTTTTCCGGAATCGACATTCGATCTCGTCATCAACCGTCATGAGAGCTATGTGGAATCCGATATCCTCCGTGTTCTGAAGCCCCAAAGTTGCTTCTTTACCCAGCAATGTGGTCCAGAAAGATGGGGCTGGTTTCGTGAGGGATATGAGGAGGAATGTGGCAAGAAGGCCGACGGTGATCTCCTGTCTCTCGTTCGTGTTGCTGCCGGCTTCAGCGGGTGGATTCACTTTACGTGGTACTGGACGGGGCCTGTCGAAGAGCGGGAAGAAGGTGCTGGTGGTTGGCCTGTTCGAGATATCAAGAAGATCACAGAGACGATGGCCAAGTGGGGTCGGCTATGAAGCGAAGCACCCCGCTCTCTTTCGAGGATGTCGTCCGCAAGGTCGGGATTGCGGGTCCGGACGAGTTCATTCCCAGCGGGTGGGGTGAGACTCAGGCGAGCTATCCCGCCGACGGCCCAGGATTCCTGCGGGACTCGTTCCAGAAGGATGCAGCCCGTTACGTCAAGTTTCCAGACGAGATCACCGCGGTCTTTCTGGATTCGGCGGCGGTGTTTCGGCGCCGGGAGGAGGTCTGCCGACTGGCTTGGCACTGTCACCGGCTCCTGTTCGCGCCTCCTGACCGGGGGCTCTACCCAAAATGGGTGATCCCGTCGCTCGGCCCCCAGGCGGGAATGTACCCAGCTCTCATACTGCTCTCAGGTCTGCCGCGCCTGCGTGAGTTACACGCGAAACGCGGGATACCGGATGACATCACAAGAGACACGCTTTCGATATTCGAAGTGTGGATGCGGGGCCACCGCCGCGAAACCGGGGCGTGGGGGATAGGCAACCTGGATGACTGGCCCCTCAAGGTCGTCTTCGCCGGCCGGATCTGCCAGTTGGGCCGGCTCAGTTTCATGCCGGCGACGTACTATGACGGCCCCGTGTTCCGGCATCGGCGGACCGGCGAGGTCCGACTCCTGGCGCGGGAAGGAGCGGTATTCAGGTCCGACGGGGCCATTGACGGGACGAACGATGTCCATGACGAAAAGGGGCGGTGGACTGCGGTCCTGGTCCGAAACGGGACCAAGGTCCGGGGGAACCCGATCTCGGAGTCCGGATTTGCGGTGCGGCGGGAGGAAGAACTGTCGGAGGCGGACTGGGAGCTCATGCTGGGGCCGGGTGATGCGATTCTCGATCTGCACGTCCCGGGGGGAGAGAAGCTGGCGGAGAAAGCCTGCCACGAGTCCTTCGACAGAGCGGCCGAGTTCTTCCCCCGATACTTCCCCGAAGTTCCGTTCAAGGCGGTGGCATGCTGGACGTGGCTACTGGACCCCACACTCTCGAAGATCTTGCCGCCCACGTCGAACCTGGTGAAGTTCCAGAAGATGTTTCACCTCTATCCCACATGGGGGCACGAGACAAGGGCGTTCCATAACGTGTTCGGAAACTGGCAACAGGATATCAACACTGCGCCGCGGGACACGAGCCTGCAGCGCGCAGTCGTGGATCTGTACGCGTCGGGAGGGCGACTGCTCGGCGGGGGCGCCGGGATACTCCGGCGGTCCGTCCAGGCGAGGCAGTGATGGACGAACGAGACAAACGACTTCGAATAGCACAGGCGCGGGTTGATGCCTTCATCCGGAAGAATCCGGACTGCTCCAGGGAAGGCGTGAAACAACCGAGCCAGGGCGTCAACAATCTAGTAGTCTTCGCGCGGAAGGATGATCGCATGATTGTCTTCAAGGCCTTCATCTGGCCCGAATTCAAGGCGCGGGAATGCTACGCGATGCGTCACTGGCAGAAGACGGGACTGGTGCCGGAGCTTCTCTGCGACCTGGACTCGGAAAAGATGATCATCATGTCGTGGCTTGAGGGCGATTTCCTCGGCAACAGTATCCGGGAAGAGGAAGGAGAGGAGGCCTGGCGCAATGCCTGCAGGACTACCGGGCATGCCGCCGGATCGCTCACGAGAGTGCCGATGACCGACGCCCAGAAAACCGATTTCGAGTCGCGATTCCACGAGGGCTCGACGCTGGAAGGATACCTGGGGCAGATCCTCTCACTGGGAAGATCAGTTCAATCTCGCGACCCGGACTTTCGCGATCAGTTCTGGAAAGACAACCTCGACTTCATGGAGGAGCAGCAAGAGGCGATCCTGGCTCAACCTCGAGTTCTGTATCACGAAGATGTTGGTAACCTGCACGTGCACGCGGGTCGCTTCGTGGGGTTCTTCGATCTGGAGATGTCCCGGGTAGGTTGTGCGGCCATGCAACTGGGCACGTTGCTGAAGGAAGTGGTCTGCCGGCAGGGCGAGTGGGACTCATTCCGGAAGGGCTGGGAGGAGGCAAGCGGCCGTCAACTATCCCTGGGCGAAAAACGTGCCGCCGTCGCCGCCAGCCACTTCCTGAGCTGGCGCATAATCACCCGCTATCTCACCTATGACGGCACCCCAGGTACAGGCGCGCACTGGGCCAGTCCGGCAGATCCCGTGCGGTTCCGAAAGGAGATTGAGGGGATACAGGAGATGGTGGGCATTGGTAGTCCCTAGTCGTGGATATGCTATGACGAGGAGGAAGTGGGGACGCGCTTTAGATTCTAAGATTCTCGGGGCCCCTGACAACGGAAACCTGGGCCAGCCATTCGACTCGCCCTGAACGACGCGCGAAGCGCGGAGTCGAACGGGCTCGCTCATGGCAACTACACGATGGCAAGACTACGTGGGCCAGCTCGGGATCGAACCGAGGACACCCAACTTAAAAGGCTGGTGCTCTACCAACTGAGCTACTGGCCCGCTACCAATTAGTCTATCGCATGGGGACCCGGTCGAGCCGGGGAGAACGGCTACCGGGCGACGGGCTGGGAGGCGCCGGGAAGCGGCGCGCCGGTGACGTCGTGATAGAGCTGGTCGGGGTCAAGGTCGATGCCTCCCGGCCAGGTCACGGTGCCGGTGGCGTTGTCGACGGCCACCTTCCCGAACTCGGCAGGATCACGCCATGCGGCGAAGACGCCCTTGCCCACCAGGCTGGACAGGTCCACGACTCCGCCCGCGCCGTCCTCGAAACGGATGGCGAGGCGGTAGCCCTCCTGGGCTTGGGCGCTGGCGATCCTCCTCATGATTCCAGTCTAGACCAGCGGCGGGATTGAATCCAATGGCTGGTGGGCCTGCGCCTGCGCCCAGTCGCGGGCCAGCTCCGCGCGGTGCATCTGCGCCCACTCCATGACGAGGCCCATGGCCCGGGGCGGGAGTTCGCCTTTCAGGGCAGCGAGGCTCTCGATGACGATCTGGACCTCCTGGCCGGCGTAGAGCGCGTGGAAGTGTGGTGGCTGGTGGTCGCGGTAGTAGAGGTAGATCGCGATCCCGAAGAACTCGCTGACCTTCGGCATGGGTGCAGTGTACCACCCGGGCGGCCAAGGCTGAGCATCAGGCCCGACGCCCATAGCGCGTCAGCCTGCAAGGACACCA
>Ga0315281_10015749_pt1 | contig 10125 bp, 13 predicted proteins | sample YL17G07_0_MG_FD_204540 | JGI IMG/M metagenome (GOLD analysis project Ga0315281, IMG submission 204540) | Sediment microbial communities from Yellowstone Lake, YNP, Wyoming, USA - YL17G07_0 | ecosystem: Environmental > Aquatic > Freshwater > Lake > Sediment | place: USA: Wyoming | collected...
CTTCCCCACCTCGGGGTTGGATTTCGCAATGACCGGGCGCGAGTGTACCTCCGCCACACCTTTCTCGAACTCGATCGCAACCACCACGGCCTCGTGCAAGGAGAACTGGCCGGCGGCCTCGCGCACGGTCTCGAGTTGCTGCAGCTCCCTGTGAATCGCATCGAGCTCCACATCCACGTCGGCAAAATGGCCGGGGTTCTGACGAGCCAACCTGCGCAGGAACCGAACCTGCCCCCCGTGTGAGCGCTCCTCGAAGGCGAGCCTCACGAACAGGGCCTTGGCATCGGCGTCGAAACCGAATCTCTCGGCCAGCACTCCGTAGATCTCCTGCATCAGCGTCTCGACCTGCTCCAGAGGCTGTAACACACTTTGAATCTCCGCCATTCACCCCCCGCACCTCGCGGCCGAAAGGTGCCGACCGGCGCAAGACGCATGGTGCGCCAAACCGGTCGACCCTGCCTTGCCGGCAAAAAACCACAACCCCGGACCCAGAAACAGCCGACGTCCCCCTATGCCGCGATTGTACATTGCCGCTGGGGCCACGGCCACGCCGCTCGCGCGCCCGCCCCGAACCTCCTCCGCGTAGAATGGCCGCGGTGGCGGTTCGCATCGACCTCGACAGCCGGCAGATTACCTGCTCCGTGCGCGACCTCCTGCCCGAATCCCTCAGGCCTGGGCTCGGGGCGCCCGGGGAGGGGCTCGCCCGTCTCTCGGTGGGCGCGGAGCTCCACCGCATCGTTCAGGGCCAACGCGCCTCGGGCGACCCCCACTACACCAGCGAGGTCCCTGTGGATGCGACCTTCTCCATAGACGGATGGGAGCTGCGTGTCCTCGGCCGGGCTGACGCCATCACACGGGGCTCCGACGGCCGTCCCGTCGTGGAGGAGATCAAGACCCTCCACTTCCGAACCGAGCTCCGCCACCTCTTCGCCCATGAGCGTCTCGAGCGCTACCGGTGGCAGGCGCGTCTCTACGCCTGCTGCCTGTTCCCCGCCGGGGGCGCCTCCGCGCGCCTCCTGCTCGTGGACCTGGGCGGTGAGGAGCGCCGGGTCGAGGACGTGGCGTGGTCGCCGAGGGAGGTCGCGGCCTACCTGCGCGCCCGCCTGCACGCCCTGGTGGCTGCCGAAAGGGCCCGTGAGCTCGTCCGCGCCACCTGGCGTGTGGCGGCCGAAGAGCTGCCGTTCCCTTTCGAGGCCCCACGCCCGGTCCAGGACGAGGCGATGGCCGCGGTGGAGGAAGCGCTCGCCTCCGGTCGCCACCTCCTGCTGGCGGCGCCGACCGGTGTGGGCAAGACCGCGGCGGCTCTCTACCCGGTGGTCAGACTCGCGCTCGCGACCGGGCGCCGGGTCGCCTTCCTCACCGCCAAGACTCTGCAGCAGCAGCTCGCCGTGCAGACCCTGCAGGGGATGCAGCGCGGTGGTTGGAGGTCGATCCAGATCAGAGCCAAGGCCAAGATGTGCGCCAACCGGGAGGTGATCTGTCACGAGGAGTTCTGCCTCCACGCCCGCGACTACGGGAGCAAGCTGGCCGAGCGCGGTGTGCTCCCGGCCCTGCTGTCCGCCGGGGCCCACCTCGACCCGGATCACACCTACGCCGTCGCTCACGCCGCCGAGGTCTGCCCTTTCGAGGTCTCCCTGGAGCTGCTGCGCGAGACCAGCGCCGTTGTCTGCGACTACAACTACGTGTTCGACCCTACGATCGCGCTGTTCGGGCTGGCCGAGGAAGGGTCGCTGGAGAACACCTACCTGATCGTGGACGAGGCCCACAGCCTGGTGGATCGTGCGCGGGAGTACTACTCCCCACGCCTCTCCCGGGCGACCGTCCGAGAGGCGCGCCGGCTGGTCGAGGGCCACCGCCAGAAAGTGTGCCGGGAGCTCGACACCGTGCTCGGCGAGCTCGACCAGCTCATCGCGGGCCGGGTCACGGAGGTCCTGGGCTCGCGAGAGGGCAGCCGCAAGGTGGCTCTCGAGCACGAGCCGCTTGTGGAGCTCCGCGTCGCCCTCGACGCTCTGGTGGCGCCCTACTTCACCTTCAAGCGCAACGCCGAGCTCTGGCTCGCGCGCGATCCCGTGCTGGACGCCCTGCTCTCCCTCGCGCGCGTGACGGACCTGCTGGAGGACGGCGGGCGCGAGCTGGTCCCTCTGGCGGAGCGTACGTCGGCGGAGGCGGAGGGAGAGGCGCTGCGGATCTTCTGTCTGGACGCCTCGCGCTTCACCGGGGCGGTGCTGGAGCGCTCCGCCGGGTGCGTGGCCATGTCGGCGACCCTGGAGCCGTTCGAGTTCTACAGGGATGTCCTGGGCTTCGACCCCGACCGCACCGACACCGTTTCCCTCCCCTCTCCGTTCCCGCGCGAGAACCGCCTGATCATCGCCGTGGATGAGGTCGACACCACCTACCGGGCGCGCCACCTTTGGTACGGCCGCATCGCGGAGCTGGTGGCGGAGCTGGCTCCCTCCGACCGCAACGCGCTGGTGCTCTTTCCTTCCTATGCCTTTCTGCAGGAGGTGGCTTCCCGCCTGGTGGCGCCCGGTCACCGCGTGGAGGTGCAGAGGGGGGACGACTCCGACAGGCTGCGCAACGAGATGCTCGCCCGCCTGCGCACCAACCACGAGCCCGTTCTGCTCCTGGCCGTCCTCGGGGGCGTCTTCGCCGAGGGCGTGGACTACCCGGGCGAGATGCTCTCCGAGGTCATGGTCGTCTCCCCGGCGCTCCCCCAGGTGGGTCCCGAGCGCGAGCTGCTCAAGCAGTACTTCGACGACCGCTACGAGCGCGGCTTCGAGTACGCCTACCTCATACCGGGAATGACCCGCGTCATCCAGGCGGCGGGGCGGCTCATCCGCTCGGCGGAGGACCGCGGGGTGATCGCGCTAGTGTGCAGGCGTTTTCTCGCCGAACCCTACGTCTCGCTGCTGCCGGCGGACTGGACCGCGGGCGACCCCGCCTCGTTGCGAAGCCAGGACCCGGCGGCCGACGTTCGTGCCTTTTTCCTCGCCCTCGACCCGAGTTCGTGATATTTTCTGAGGCGGGGAAACCGGACACGGGGGGAATCATGCATACCATCGCTCAAATCCTCAAGGAAAAGGGGACCGATGTCCATCACACCTCGCCGGACGCGACCGTCCTCGGCGCCGTGGAGATTATGTCCTCCAAGCGAATCGGTGCGCTCATGGTGTGCGAGGAGGGTCAACCGCTCGGGATGTTCACCGAGCGGGACCTCATGACCCGTGTGATCCTGGGCGGTCGTGACCCTGCCACCACCAGAATCGAGGAGGTCATGTCCCGCGACGTGGTGTTCGTCGAGCCTTCCACCCGCGCCGAGGAGGCCATGGCGGTGATGACCGAGCGCCGGTGCCGGCACCTGCCGGTGGTGTCGGAAGGCAGGGTGGTCGGCCTGATCTCCATCGGCGACCTGGTGCGCTGGGCGAGCCGGAACCAGGAGTTCCAAATCCGCCAGCTCGAAAACTACATCTGCGGCAAGTACCCCGGCTAGCGGCTGTGCCGCTCCTTCGCGTCTTCGACTTGGCCGCGCGGGCCCCGCGAGAGGGCGAAGCCGAGTCAAGTCATCTGCTTCGAGCCCGGGACGACCTGGTGCGGGGAACGCCTAGCGCGCCCAGAGGTTGAACTTCAGGATGCACCAGATCGCCTCGAAGCCGTCCCTCCAGCCGATCTTCTTGCCTTCGGCGTACGTTCGCCCGTGGTACGAGATGGGCACCTCGTAAATCCGCACGCCCATCCGCGCCACCCGAGCTGTGAACTCGGGCTCGAACCCGAAGCGTTCGGAGGTGATGACGAGCCGTTCCTTGACCGCGCGTGTGAACACCTTGTAGCACGTCTCCATGTCGGACAAGTTGAGGTCAGTAAATATGTTGGAGAGCATCGTCAGAAACCTGTTGCCGACCGAGTGCCAGAAGAAGAGCACCCGGTGCGGGCCGGAAAGGAAACGGCTTCCGTACACCACGTCGGCCTTGCCGCCGAGGATCGGAGTCAGCAGCGCCGGATAATCGCAGGGGTCGTATTCCAGGTCCGCGTCCTGGACCACGATCACGTCGCCCGTGGCCCGTGCGAAGCCGGTCTGCAGACCCGCTCCCTTGCCGCGGTTGCGCTCGTGCCGGTACCAGCTGAAATGGCAGGGCTTGCTGGTCCCGGGTGGGGGCTTGTACTCGGCAAGCCGGGCGGCCGTGCCGTCGCTCGAGCAGTCATCCACCGCCACAATCTCCACCTCGCCTACGCCGGCCGGAAAAGGCGCGCGCGCCACGCAGTCGAGCAGTTGTGTGACAGTGGTCTCCTCGTTGTAGACCGGCACGACCACGGAGACCTTTACCGCTTCCATCGCTCTCCTCCATGGGTTTCGCCGCCCTTGTTGCCTCGATGCCAAGGGCGTAAGGTGCGCCCGTGGGATGGCCCATCTCTCTTCCCGCACTGCTCGTACTTGGGTGGGCAATGGCGGGCCTGTTGTGGTGGGACAGCCGCAGACGGGTCATCATCGGGGCCCTGGTACCTTGGACCATGGCAGGGATGGCGCTGGTTGCGGTGGCCATGGGCTTGCTGCTGGCAACCCTCCCGGCGCCGCCCGCCGAGCAGGTCGTGCGGGGTGTTCTGCTGCTCGAGGGTCTGTACGGCTTCTGGGTGCTCGCACGTCGCCGTGCGACAAGGTCCGGGCATGGACCAAGGTGACGCTCCGGTCGAGCTGCCACTCGAGGACTCCGTGGACCTCCACAGCTTCGCCCCACGGGACATCCCCGACGTCGTGGAGGAGTACCTCAAGGCCGCCCGTGCCGCAGGCTTTGCCGAGGTGAGGCTCATCCATGGCCGCGGGCAGGGTGTCCAGAGGGCTCGTATCCACGCGCTGCTGGCGCGCCTCCACTGGGTGGTCCGGGCGTACGACGCACCGCCTGATCGGGGAGGATGGGGCGCCACCGTGGTCGTGCTCGAGCCGGTCGATGGGGAAGGCACCACGCCGCCCGGCTAGTCCAGGTCCACGTCACGAATCGGCTTTGTTACGGGCTCGGCCTTGGCGTCCTCCAGGAGCTTGTGGAACTTCTCCTCGCGAATCGCGGCGCCCGCCTTCTCCGCCCGCATCGCCTCCTCCATCTTGGCGCGCGCGTCGGCCTTCTCCTTGCCGAGGGCCTGCAGACGATCCTCCAGGGAGGTCGTGCTCTTGGGCTTCTCCGGCGCCTTGGAGCCGACGATCAACTGAGCGTCGCCGTCCAGCTCGAGCAGCACGTGGCAGTGCGGGCAGGTAACCGTGAAGCGTGCCATCACTCGTCCTCCGGGCCGATTGTACCTGCTCCGGAGGTTGCCGCCCGGGCAAGTGGGGGCCGCGGGCGCTAGACGCCCGCCCTGGTGGGGACCAGCTGGTCCAGAGCCGCGAGGAAGCGCTCGTTTTCCGGGCGGGTTCCCAGCGAGACGCGGGCGCAGTTCACCAGTCCCGGGCCGCCGACGGGCCGGATGATCACGCCGCGCTTCTGGAACTCGACGAACAGCTCCTTGACGTCGCCCTCGAACTCGATCAGCACGAAGTTGGTCACCGAGGGCGTGAACCGGACTCCCCGCCGGGCCAGCTCGCCCTGCAGGTACTCGAGCTCGCGCAGGTTGTGCTCCCGCGACTTTACGACCCACTCCTCGCCGCCCAGCGCCGCAATCGCGGCCACCTGTGCCAGCGAGGAGGTGTTGAAAGGCGAGCGCACGCGGTTGACGGTGGCGATGATCTCCTGTGAGGCCATGCCGTAGCCGACCCGGAGGCCTGCAAGCCCGTAAACCTTCGAGAACGTTCGCAGCACCATGACGTTGCGCCCGCGCTTGACGTCATCGAGGGCATCGGGGTACTCGGGGCGGTTGACGTACTCGTGGTACGCCTGATCGACGACGACAAGAGCGCGGTCGTCGACCTCGGCGAGGAAACGGTCGAGCTCCCGGCGGGTGAACCAGGTGCCGGTCGGGTTGCACGGGTTGGCCAGGTAGACCAGCTTCGTGCGGTCGCTCACCGCCTTCGCCATTGCCGGCAGGTCGTGAGCCCGCCCGCCGGTCGCGGGGGTGGTCACGGCGCGGCCGTTCACCTGGTCGACCGCGAGCTGGTAGGAAACGAACGACTGCTGCGAGTAGACCGCCTCATCGCCGTCCGCCAGGAAGGCGCGGGCCAGCATCTCGATGATCTCGACCGAGCCGCTGCCCAGGATGATCTGCTCGATGTCAACGCCGTGGCGTGCGGCGAGGACCTTGCGGAGGGCGTACCCGCTTCCGTCCGGGTAGCGGTGCAGGTTGGCGAGGGTCTTCTCGATCGCGGCGACCGCCTTCGGCGACGGCCCGAGAGGGTTCTCGTTCGAGGCGAGCTTCACGATGTCGCTCACCCCGAGCTCCCGCTGCACCTCCTCGATGGGCTTGCCCGGCACGTAGATGGCCAGCTTGCGGATGTACTCCGGCACCTTGAGTCCGCGCATTGTCCTGCCTCCCGCCCCGCCGTCCCCCACGGCGTAGCACCTCGATCTCGTCCTCCGTGAGCTCACGCCACTGCCCCGGCCGCAGCGATTCGTCCCGAAGCTCCCCAATGGCACTCCGGATCAGCCTCTGCACGGGGTGGCCGACCCTCTTGAACATCTCCCGCACCTCGTGAGTCTTCCCCTCCCCCACGACCACCCGCCACCACGAGTTCATCCCCGTGGCGGTCGGGCGCACCAGCTCGAGAGCCTGGGGGATCACCCTCTGTCCCTCGATGACCGTTCCGCGCCCCAGCTTGGCGCGGTCGTCCCCGTCCGGGACGCCGCGCACCTTGGCCAGGTACTCGCGCATCACGCCGTAGCGCGGGTGCGCGACACGCAAGGCGAACGCCCCGTCGTTGGTGAGGATCACCAGGCCCTCGGAGTGGTAGTCCAGGCGGCCCACCGGATAAATCCTCTCCGTCACCTTGCCCCCGAGCAGGTCCAGGACGGTCGGGCGCCCCTCGGGGTCGGCGGTCGTGGTCACGTAGCCCGTGGGCTTGTGGAGCAGGATGTAGCGTGACCGCTGCGGGGGCTTGAGGCGTTTCCCGTCGATCTTCACCGAGTCTGTTCCGATGTCGGCCTGCTCCCCGAGCTCCGCCGGGCGGCCGTTGACGGTCACCCTGCCCTCGCGGATCAACTCCTCTGCCTCGCGCCGGGAGCAAACGCCGGCGCGCGCGATGAGCTTCTGCAGCCGCTCAAGGCTCACTGGCACCTTCCCCGGCGACCTGCTCCACCTCCTCCGGCGTGGGGAGCGCGGAGAGGTCGAGCAACCCGAAGTGTACTAGGAACTCCTTGCTCGTTCGGTAGACGAGGGGCGTGCCCACGACCTGCTTTCGGCCCGCAACCATGACCAGCTTGCGCTCCAGGAGCGTGTGCACCACCGCGGCGGAGTTCACGCCGCGCAGGAAGTTGATCTCGGGCAGCGTGATCGGCTGGCGATAGGCGACGATCGCCAGGGTCTCGAGCGCCGCCTGCGACAGGCGCGCCCGCGAGCGGTAGCCCAGGTACTCTCGCAGCGCTCCCTCGTGCTCGGGCCGGGTCGCGAGCCGGAACCCTCCGGCGACGCCCTCGACCTGGACACCGCTGCCCTCCTGCTCGTGGCGGCGGCGCACGGCCTCGACCGCCTCCTCCAGTTGGGCCCGCTCGGTCCCCTCCCCTGCCACCACCAGCAGGGCCTCGAGGGTCACCGGTTCGCCCGCCACCGCGAGAACTGCCTCGACCATCGCCGCGAGGTCCTTGGTCTCAGGCATCGCTCAGGACATCCATCGGGAGGGGCGCGCCTGTCGGGGTCAGGTATATCTCGGCAAACGGCTCGCGCTGGTGCGCGTCGGCGGTCCGGAGCCGGACCAGCTCGAGCGCCGCCACCAGCAGCGTGACGCTCTCCAACCGGTCGGGGCGGGTCAGCAGGTGGGAGAGCAGCGGAAAGCTGCGCTGCCGGCTCACCAGCTCGAAGAGCTCCACGATCTTTTCCTGCACCGAGAAGCGGATCGGCTCGAGCTGAAGCGCGGGCGGGTGCTCGCGCAGGTGCCGCTCCAGCACCTCGCGCAGCGCTCTCCCGAGCGCGATCACGTCCACCTCCTCCAGGTCGAGCTCAATCTCGGAAGACACAGCGGGCGCCGCGAACCGCGTGGCCTCGACGCCCCGCCTCATCTCGGCCAGGCCGGCAAGCTCCGCGGCCGCCCTCTTGACCTTCTCGTACTCCACCAGGCGCTCGACCAGCTCCTGCCTGGGGTCCTTTTCCTCCCCCTCGTGGCGTGGCAGCAGCATGCGAGACTTGATCAGCAGCAGCCATGCGGCGTACACCAGGTAATCACCGGCCACCTCGAGGTCCAGCTCCTCCATTTGGCGCAGCACCTGGTGGTAGTCCTCGCAGATCTTCGCGATAGGGATGTCCCAGATCGAGACCTTCTCCTCCCGCACGAGATGCAGGAGCAGGTCAAGCGGGCCCTCGAAGACCGGCAGCACGACGGTCGGCCCCACTGGCTGGTCGGGTGCTAGAAGCCCAGGATCCATAGCAGACCGGTCATGAACGGCCTCAGGACGATGCCCAGGAAGCCGCTCCACAGAAGCAGAAACAGGAGCAGCATGCCCCAACGTTGCAGCTGCACCCACTGCCAGTGCAGCGCGGGTGGGAGCAGCGCCCCGACGACGTGGCTCCCGTCCAGGGGAGGGATGGGGATGAGGTTGAACACCGCCAGCACGAGGTTGATCCATGCCAGGGAGAAAAGCAGGTAGATCAGGGGTGCAGCCACGCCCGGGGCCCCCTGAGCACCCACCGAGATCATGGCGAACAGGAGAGGGCGGAAGTCCGGCATCAGACCCTTGACGCCCAGCAGCACGAGGGTGGCGGCCACGGCCAGGGCCACGTTGGAGACGGGCCCGGCAAGCGCCACGAGCGCGGGGTCGCGCCGCTGGTTGCGCAGGTTGCGGGACACGAACGGGACTGGCTTTGCCCAGCCGATGACCGGCGCGCCCAGAACCGCCAGCATCAGCGGGAAGATGATCGTCCCGATGAGGTCCACGTGCTTGATGGGGTTCAGCGTGATGCGGCCGAGCCAGCGGGCGGTGGGATCGCCCAGGCGTTCGGCCACCCATCCGTGCGCCGACTCGTGGACCGAGAGCGCCAGGGCGAAAGCCAGCAGCTGGATGACGATCTGCGGTAGCCGGAGAACCAGGCTATCCATGGCGCCGCCATGGTAGCAGAGCCGGTGTCTCAGCCCTTGGCCTCCGCCTCGACGCTGGTGCGGCCCTCCCCGTCGATCCGAATACGCAAACGTCGCCCGCTGCTGTCTCTCGTGATGAAGACCTTCCGGGCGGGAAACCCCGCCACGGCAGGGCCGACCGAGGAAACCGACTCGACCATCAGCTCGAGCCTCGCTCCAGCCTCCAGCACCGTCGCCGGCCGTTCAAAGCCCCGGTGGCCGGCGTGCCACTCCACCGCGGCGACCAGAGGAACCCAACGGGTGCCCATCACGTCGCTCCCCGGCAGCAGAGTACCGCACGGACCGCTGATAGACTTATTCACGGAGGGTTCATGGCGGACCGGGTCTTCGTGCAGGGGCTCGAGCTCTACTGCGTCATCGGGCTGCAGCCCTGGGAACGGCAGGTGATGCAGAAGGTGCGCATCGACCTGCAGATGACTGCCGACTGCGCCCCTCCCGCCGTCGCAGACGACCCGGCGCTCGCCCTCGACTACCGGGCCGTGAGCAAGCGGGTCCAACAGCTGGTGGAGGGCAGCAGCTTCCAGCTCGTCGAGACGCTGGCCGAGCGGATCGCAGCCGCCATCCTGACCGACTTTCCCCGGGCCGCCTCGGTGACGGTGAGGGTGGCCAAGCCGGGCGCGGTCCGCTTCGCCGAGGCGGTTGGCGTCGAGATCGAGCGGAGCCGCGAGGGACGGTCCGCCTGATGCGAATGTTCGTCTCGATCGGCTCGAACATCGAACCGCGCCACAACCTGACGCGCGCGCTCGCGGAGCTTCGCCGCCGCTTTCGCGTGACGGCCGTCTCCCCCGTCTACCGCACGGCGCCGGTGGGCGACGCCAACCAGCCCGACTTCTGGAACCTTGCGGTCGAGATTGAGAACGACGAGCCGCAGAAGGTCCCGGGTGCTCTGCGCTTCATCGAGGAGATCCTCGGCCGCCATCGTGACC
>Ga0315281_10015750_pt1 | contig 10125 bp, 9 predicted proteins | sample YL17G07_0_MG_FD_204540 | JGI IMG/M metagenome (GOLD analysis project Ga0315281, IMG submission 204540) | Sediment microbial communities from Yellowstone Lake, YNP, Wyoming, USA - YL17G07_0 | ecosystem: Environmental > Aquatic > Freshwater > Lake > Sediment | place: USA: Wyoming | collected...
GCATCCAATAGCGCGTCTGCGCGTCATATGACGGCCGGACGGCCTTCCTGGATCCCCGAACAAGTCGGGGATGACAGTGTTTTCTATTTTTAATTCATTAAATGTCACTGTCATTTCTTTTTCTTCGAGAACATCTGCAGCATCCGCCGCGTCACGATGAATCCGCCGAAGATATTGACGGAGGCCAGGATGATGGCGGCAAATCCCATCCATTTGGACGGGCTGATTTCTTCCGGCCCCGCCGCAATCAGCGCCCCGACGATAATGACCGAGGAAATGGCGTTGGTGATCGCCATCAGCGGCGAATGCAGGGCCGGCGTCACGCGCCAGACGACATAGTAGCCGACAAAACAGGCCAGCACGAAAACAGTCAGGCCCACCACAAAGAAGGGCGCGCCGCCCGACATATCGGTTGACATCGTCTGGCTGACCTGCAGGGCGAGTTCGGAGGCCTGGCGGGAGAGATCCCCGGCGGCGGCCGCAATGGACGCGGCCTGATCGATGAGTTTCTGGGTATCGGTCATGGATCAGACTCCTTCTATAAGAAATTCGGGTGAACGATCGCGCCGTCTTTGGTCAATACGGTCGCTTTGACAATCTCGTCTTCCCAGTTGATTTTGAGCGATTTGGTTTCCTTGTCGATCAGCGGCGTCAGGAAATTCAGCAGGTTGCGGGCGTAAAGGGCCGAGGCGTCGACCGCAATCCGGCTCGGCATATTCGGATAGCCGATGATTTTCACGCCGTTTTCATCGACGACTTCGCCGGGTTTTGACAGCGCGCAGTTGCCCCCTTGCTCGACCGCCAGATCGACAATCACCGATCCGGTCTTCATCGAATGCACCATGTCGGCCGTGACCAGCAGCGGCGCTTTTTTGCCGGGGATCAGCGCCGTGGTGATGACGATGTCCTGCTTTTTGATCGTCTCGGCGATGAGCGCCGCCTGCTTCTGCTTGTAGTCGTCGCTCATCTCCTTGGCATAGCCGCCGGCGGTTTCCGCCGCTTTGGTTTCCTCGCTCTCGACCATCACGAACACCGCGCCCAGGCTCTCGACCTGCTCCCGCGACACCGGGCGCACGTCCGTCGCCGACACCTGCGCGCCCAGGCGCCGGGCCGTCGCAATCGCCTGCAAGCCCGCCACGCCGGCGCCCATGATGAAAACTTTCGCCGGCGGCACGGTCCCCGCCGCCGTCATCATCAGCGGGAAGCCGCGGCCGAATTCGTTGGCCGCTTCCAGCACCGCGCGGTACCCGGCCAGATTGGCCTGGCTGGAAAGGACATCCATGGTCTGCGCGCGGGTGATGCGCGGCACCAGTTCCATCGCCATCGCGGTGATGCCCTGGGCGGCATAGGCTTTCAGCAAATCTTTTTCCTGATAAGGCGAGAGGATGCCGATCATCGCCGCGCCCTTCTTGATTTTTTTCAGCTCTTCGGCGGACGGATGCCGGACACGCAGGACGACATCGGCGTTGCTATAGGCCTCGTCTTCGGCAACGACGTTGGCGCCGGCCAGGCGGTACATGTCGTCGGTCATCGACGCGGCCGTTCCGGCGCCGGAAACGACAAACACTTCCGCCCCCAAAGCGATCAGTTTTTTGACTGTTTCCGGAGAGGCCGCCACCCGCTTTTCAGCCGCCAGCCTGTCTTTGGCAATCGCGATTTTCATGTTCGCCCCTTCTGTGAAATTCTGATGACAAGAATGCCGGATTTGGGGGAGATTGGCAACTAGGCGGTTGTCGAAAGCCCGAACTGCCTGAGGGTTTTTTTCTGGCGTTTTTCGAGCTCTTTGACGTCGAAGTCCTCGATCAGTTCGTTGAACAGTTGATACCAGTTCACCTCCGCCTTGAGGTGCAGGAAAACCGAGCCCAGCCCCAGCGCCGCCCTATCCATAAAAACAAATTCACGCGGCAGTTTTACGCCGCCGATATTGCGCAGCTCCTGATGCACCTCATGCGCGATCTCGCGGCCATAAATCCCTTTGGTGACGACGCCGATCGGGCGCACTTGATTGTCAAGGATCGGCCCGTATAAAAACTGCGCCCATTTATTCAGGACTTGTACTGTCCTCTTGTCGAGATTTTTAAAGCCCCAGCTTTCGTAAGCTTCGACCGCCATATCATATTTGCCCCCCTGCAAGGCATGATAGAGGGTGATCACCCCCTGCACGAAACGCGGCGGGAAAATACGCACGCAGCCGAAATCGAGCAGGTTGATCGAATCGTCCTTCTGCACCGTGTAATTGCCGAGATGCGGGTCGCCGTGGATCACGCCGTAATAGTAAAGCGGCACATACCAGGCGCGGAAAAGATTGAGCGCCAGGCGGTTGCGCCGCGCCTGGGGGGCCTTGACGAAGTTCAGCATGGGGTCTCCCTCCAGCCATGTCGCCGTCAGCAGGCGGCCGGTGGAAAGTTCGGCCCGCACCTGCGGTATATGCACGGTCTTCCCGTCTTTCAGCATGAAACCGTAAAGATCGGCATGGCGGGCCTCGAGCTTGTAATCCAGCTCTTCATGAAGACGGTCGGCGATTTCTTTCTGGATTTCCGTTGTGGCGATGGAGCGGTCATAGGTCTCAAAAATGCCGAGAAACATTTTCAGCTGCCTGAGGTCCGCCTCGACCGCCGAGGACATATCCGGATATTGCAGCTTGCAGGCGACATCGACGCCGTCGAGGGTGACAGCCTTGTGCACCTGGCCGAGCGATGCCGCCGCCGCCGCGTTTTTGTCAAAAGAACGGAATTTCTTTTCCCACTGCGGACCCAGCTCCGCGATCATCCGCCGCCGCACGAAATTCCATCCCATCGGCGGCGCCTGTGACTGCAGTTTCTGCAGTTCCAGCACATATTCCTTGGGCAGGGCTTCAGGGATGGTGGAGAGCAGCTGGGCGACCTTGAGCAGCGGCCCCTTCAGGTCGCCCAGCGATTCCGTCAGCTGCCTGGCATGGGCCGGCTTGTTGATGTCCAGCCCCAGGTATTTCTGCCCGGCGAGGCGCGCCGCCAGGCCGGTGACGGCGGAAGACACTTTCACGTAGCGCCTGACGCGCTTTCCGAGCGAGTTTTTGTCTTTCTTCGTCATTGGCCTCAGGGTAACAAAGCGAGCCGCCGGCGTGAAGAGCCCCCGGTGTCCGGGCCTTGTCAGTGCCGGACGGTTTTAACTTTCCGGCGGTTGCGGTTTTTCGCTTTTCTTTTTCTTGGGGGGTTGCTCGTCATTGTCGTTTGACACGGGAGGCTTGCGATTCGTGGCCGCGCGCTGCGCCATCTGGTTGAAGAGGTCGTCTATCGATTCCCGGGGTTCTTTCCTCTGGTGGTCCGGATAGCGCGGCTTCTTCCACTCAGGCACTTTTTTGCCGTGCTGCAGCTTGAAATAAAGTTCCTGGGTCATGATGTCGTCGATAAAGCCGAGCTGCTTGGCGCGGTCGGCGGTCATGGTGTAGTCGCGCTCGATCAGTTGGTCGATATCCTTGTAATCCAGCCCGGTTTCCTCGGCATAGATTTTGGTGAGCTCTTCACGCGTGTTGCGCATATCGTAGGCGTGGATGTCGATGTCCGTTTGCGGGCCTTCATTGCCGCCGAGAGGCTGGTGAATCATGATTTCCGCATGCGGCGCCGCAAAGCGCTTGTTCCCGACGGCAAGGATGACGGAGGCCATGGAGGCCGCAAGGCCGTAAGCATAGGTATGAACGGGGCACTGGCAGTTCTTGATCGTGTCGACGATGGCCATCCCGTCCGTGACCGTCCCGCCGGGCGAGTTGATCATCAGGATGATGGGCTTGCTGGGGTCCTTTTTCTCCAGATAGAGAATGGAGGCGTTGACGAGCGCTGCGGATGCCGTGTCGATTTCCCCGTCGAGGCGGATGATCCTGTGTTCCAGCATTTCGGCATGGATATGCCACTCTTCTTTGTTGGAAGCCAGGGTCCGGGCCGCTTCCGCTTTCCGCGGCACGTTATTCTTGTTTTTGTGTTGATGGTCTTCAGGGAACATGCGGGCGGCCTGCCTTTCCAAGAGAGTTATGGTCTGAGATTTCAAAGAGAGGTCAGCTTATACGAATTTAAGCCGATATGATAGGGGGTCTGAATTGAAATAAAATTATATTTCAATAAGATGACAGCAGGGGCGTGTACAATTCGCGGCCTTCGGGTGGCTTACATGCCGTTGATGATATCCATTGTGTTCGAATTCGCGCTAAAGTTCGGGGTTGTCGGCCAGCTGGAAATGTGGCCCGGCGACTTCAGTATCACAAGGTTGTTCATCGCCCGTTCGAGGATAGTGCTGTTGTTGTCCAGCTGGTGCAGGAATCTTTCCCCCATTCCCGGCAGGTTGGAGGAGCCCTTGACCAGATTTTGAAGGTTTATATAAGGCGTTCCGGCCGTAACGCCGCCGCCCTCCGTTGAATTGCCGTCGCCCTTATTCCAGAAGTCTTTGATAAGGTTGCAGTTCATGCCCGGTGTCGATATTGCAAAACACTGGGGCTTCAGGATCGGAATCGTTCCGCCTAAATTCAGGTTTGGCAAGCATCCCCCAAAGGAGCCGCCCAGGCTGAGGTGCGGAGTCGTTATCGAGAGGGGCGGCGTGCAATAGCGCAACTGAAGTGCCGGCAAAAGGTTCAGCCAATTCGGCTTCCATTTGCCCATAAAATTTTTCAGGTGCCCGGACAGGCTGATTGTCGGCGGCAGGGTCGGATAACGCAATATGCCGCAAAAGACTTTGGTATGTGACTGTATATTGAAGTTATACCAGGCCAGGCCGGAGAAAAGATTTGACAAGAACGAAGTGAGTTTCAGCGCCTGGTCAAGGCAGGTGAAGTTGATCACCGAGCCGGCCCGCTTGATGATCTCCCGCGCATAGGCATTGTCCTTGATCTTCTGCGTGTCCGCATGGGTCTTCTGCATGTCCCAGATTTCCGGGTTGCAGGGCTTTTTTGGAGTGCTGCCGGAGGTGGAAGTCGTTGTGGGAGTCGTTGTGGGAGTTGTTGTAGGGGTCGTTGTGGGCGGGGGTGAAGGGGAAGAGGGCGGTTCAAGGGAGATGCTCCATTGGGCGGAAGCGCGCTCGGCAAAAAAGCCCATCAAAGCGGCGGTCAGCAGGGTCAGAAAAAATATTTTTTTCATTTTAAAACCCTTTATTGAGTACACGGCCCCGAGATGCCGGCCTTGTGCATCACCTCGCAGGAAGAGTCGGCGCCGGTAAAATCCGGTACGGAAGGCGGATGCAGGGCGGCCATGGCGTCCTTGTAGTCTTTGAATAGATGCTGAGGTTTGTCGGAGGTGCCTTCGGCGCAGGCCTTCCACGCCTTTTTAAAGTCATCGCCGCACTCGGTCTGATTGCCTGCGCCGTCGTCGCATTTGGGCGGCGTATCGCTCTGCAACTCTTCATCCGTAAAGGCGGTAGGGACCTTCTTGTTGATGCCCTTGTCTTCCCCGTCTTTCCACTCTTTATCCATGGCGTCGCAACTCGCGTCGCTGCCGTCCGTAAGTTTCGCTGAATCGGCATTATAATAATCGGCTGTGTTGGGATTTTTGCTCCCTGCGGAATCAGGGAATTGCTTTCTGAAATTCTCCAGGGCGGGTTCGATGATGTCTTTGAGGTCGTTTATGCAGCTATCAGGATCATCGGTGTTGCCGAAAATCTTGCAGCCCTCCTTGATGCCAGTGGAGGCTGACTTGTTAAAACAGGTACTGTTACCAACGCCGCTCGGCTGGTCGTTTATTTCATCCCTGATGGCCTTGTCAGCACAGTCCTTGGCCTGCGCCCGGGCTTTCTGGGCTTTTATAACTTTGGGGTCGCAGCCGGCCGGCGTCGTAGTGTCGGCAAAGGCTGCGTAACTGCAAAGCGTGATACAGGCGATTGATAAAAAAGTTAAAAGCAGCTTTTTGTAGCTTTTAAAGACGTCCTGTGACATAACCAAATCCCAAAATATGCCTATATTCTTTATTTTAACAAAATTTACTGCAAATGTCTTGTGTCTTTCTTCTCAGCCCGCCTAACTTTCTATAATCAAAGAGGAATTTTAACTCATTATGCGCATTACGGCTGGAATTCACCGGGGGCGGAGTCTCACCTCTCCGCAAGGCAGCGATACGCGCCCCACCAGTGACCGGGCGCGGGAATCGATTTTTAACATTCTCCGTCATGGCCGTTGGCATGAGGGCGTGCTGGAGGAGGCCATGGTGCTGGATGTTTTCGCCGGCACCGGCGCCCTCGGGCTGGAAGCCCTGTCGCAGGGGGCAAGACATGCCGCTTTCATTGAAAAGAATCCCGCGGCGGCCAGAGTGTGCCAGGATAATATTGATATGCTGGGAGAAACTGCGCGGTCGCTGGTTTTGAAATTCGACGCTGTCTCGCCTGTGCCGCGCCCATCTTCTCTTGAACCCCGGTCGCTGGTTTTTCTCGATCCGCCCTATGGCAAAAATATGGGGGCTGAAGCATTGAAAGCCCTGGCTGATAAGGGCTGGCTGCAAAAGCGCGCCGTTTGCGTCCTGGAAATGTCGAAAAAAAATCCTGAAACCATCCCGGCCGGGTTTACGGCCGTGGACGAACGCCTCTATGGCATCGCCCGGGTGCAGTTTCTGGTCTGGGAAGGCTAGCCTAGCCTTTGACCTGCAGCAAAAACTCTTCGCGCAGGCCGGCGTTTTTTTTGTAAGCGCCGAGAAAGCGCGTGGTGACGGTCATGGCGTGGTCTTCATAGACGCCGCGGATTTTCATGCAGAAATGCTCGGCCTCGATCATGACGGCGACGCCCTTGGGTTTCAGGTGCTTGTGAAGGGCATCGGAGATTTCGGCGGTCAGGCGCTCCTGCGTCTGCATCCGGCTGGCATAAACATCGACCAGCCGCGACAGTTTCGAGAGCCCGACGACGCGGCCGTCCGGGATATAGGCGATATGGATGCGGCCGCTGAACGGCGCCAGATGATGCTCGCAGCGCGATTCCAGCGCCAGGTCCTTGACCAGCACCGGCCCGTCATAGCCGCCCGCTTCGATGAATGTTTTGCCCAGGACGTCTTTCGCGTCCAGTTTGTAGCCGGAAAAATATTCCTCAAAGGCGCGGACGACCCGCTGCGGCGTTCCGCGCAGGCCTTCGCGGCCGGGGTTTTCCCCCACCCATTCGATCAGGGTGCGGACGGCTTTTTCCGCTGCGGCGCGGGAGGGGCGTTTGGGGGCTGGTTTTATTTTCTGTTTCATGACTTCAAGTATAGATGTTTTTTAAGGCGTTGCCAGAAACTTTCCGGTGATGGCGATGGCCTCCTTCAGGCCGATGCGCTCAACCGCGACGCCTTCGGGAAAGGCGCCGGCGAGGCGGGTCGGCAGCGCGCCGTCGAGCATGACGAAAACGCCTTTGTCGTCGGCGCGGCGTATCAGGCGCCCGTAGGCCTGCTTGAGCTTGAAGCGCGTCAGCATGTCATCGTAATTCTTGCCGAAAAAGTTGCGCCGCGCCTTGTGGAGGATGGTCGGTTTCGGCCACGGCACGCGGTCATAGATCACCAGCCGCAGCGCGCGGCCGGGAACGTCGATGCCGTCGCGCGTGGCGTCGGTGCCGAGCAGGCAGGCGTTTTCCTCCTCGCGGAAAATATCGATCAGGGTGGAAATATCCAGCGGGTCGACGTGCTGGGCATAGAGATGCAGGCCTTTGCTTTCGAGCGCCGGCAGCAGTTTTTCATGGACGGCTTTTAACCGTTGCACGGCGGTAAAAATGCCCAGCGCGCCGCCGCCGGAGGCCAGGAACAGTTCGCGGTAAGCGGCAGCGGTTTCGTTGGCGTCATCTTTTTTGACATCGTTGATGACGAGGACGCGGGTGTGGTTCTTGTAATCGAAGGGGGAGGAGATGTGGAAGAGGCGGGGCTCCGCCAAATGCCTGACCCCCGTCCGCGTCAGCGCGCCGGCCCAGCCGTCCGGGTCCTCTTCCGAAGCGTCGCGCAGCGTCGCCGAGGTGACGACCACGCCCTGCGCGTGCGGCTGCAAACGCTGGGAAAAGACTTTGGCGGGATCGACATAAGAGCGGTAAAAGCCGATGTCGTGATCGTGGCCGTCGACACGGGTGATTTCCAGCCAGTCGACATATTCGGCGGGGGCGGGGCTTTTCAGCGCATTCAGCATCTCGATCCATCCGCCGACGAGGGCGCTGGCGCGGAAGGTCAGGCTGCTGACGACAAAGTTTATCCGCTCCCGCATATCGCTGTCGAGGCTGTCGGCTTCATCGGCCAGCTTGTTTTGCAGGTGCTTGATAAGCGAGAGCATCGGCCGTCTCAGCTCGTTAAGGCGGAGCTGAAGCTGGGAAGCCGCTTCGAGCAGGCCGGGGAGGGGCGGCTGCACGCCGGTTTCAAGGGAGTAAAAACCGTTCGTTTCCCTGTTGCGCGCCTTGACCTGCTGACGGCAGAGGGCGAGGAAAGATTCGGCGGCGCCTTTCGGGATGCCGTCCCACAGGCGCTGCCGCCAGGCGGGAGCGGGCAGGCAGCGGGCGGCTTCCATCAGCGAGGAGAGGTCTTTCTCCGCTTCTTCATCGCCGGCGACCAGGTCTTCGAGGCGGCGTTTGACGCCCCGGGCGCGGCTGCGTTTTTCACTTTCCGTGCCGAGCAGCCAGCGGCGCAAATCGGCGGTTTCGGCGCCGCTCAGCCGGGAGTCGAAAGCGCTGTCCGCCGCTTCGAACAGATGGTGCCCTTCGTCGAAAATGTAATGGCCGGGCAGCGCCGCCTCGGCGCCGTTCATGACGATCTGCTGCATCACCAGCGCATGGTTGGCGATCACGATATCGGCGCGTTTGGCTTTGCGGATGCTTTTTTCAATGAAGCATTTGTGGAAGTGCGGGCAGGCGGAATAAACGCACTCGCCGCGGCGGTCGGCGAAGCTGTAAACCTTGCCCCGCCCCAGCAAGCCGGCCAGCCAGCCGGGAAAATCCTTTCCGGCCAGGTCGCCGTCTTCCGTCACCGCCGCCCAGCGCAGCATCAGCCCCAGCGCCGTCGCGTTGAGGTCGCTTGCCAGGATGCCCGGTTCCTGCGCGGCGTCCTCGAGATTGAGCAGGCAGAGGTAATTTTCGCGGCCTTTGCGCGTGACGACTTTGCGGCTTTTGGTCAGGGGATCGTCATAGAGGCGGTCCAGCTCGCTCTCGACCTGCCGTTGCAGGTTGCGGGTGAAGGTCGAGACCCAGACCGGCCCGCCGTTTTTTTCCGCCCAGACGGTCGCCGGAGAGAGATAGCCCAGCGTTTTACCGACGCCCGTTCCGGCTTCGGCAAGAACGGTATGCGGCGCGTCGGCCTCCTCGCGCGGCGCAAAAGCGCCGCCGAGGGCCGCCGCATAGTGGTGCTGCTCGGGGCGGTCTTCCTTATGCTGTTTTTGCAGGAGCTTGTGCAGGCGGTCGGAAATTTCCGCCGCGCTGACGCCGTGGTGGCTGGGCGCCGGCTCCGGCGCATGGATCGACCATTCCGGCAATTTGTCCCAGATGCGCACGGCGGCCTTGATTTCGGCGCGCGACGGCGGCGTATCGCTGCGGTTCAGGGCGGCCAGGATGGTGGGCGTCCACGGCCAGCCGCCCTGTTCAAGATTGACGGTGCCCATCAGTCCCATCATGGCGGCGAGGGCGGCGGGGTCGCTTTTTTCCACCCGTCCCGCTGCGGTCAGGTCGATCAGCAGATGGCGGATGCCGTCACGCAGCGTCAGGCATTGGTCTTCAGGGGTGGCCGGTTCCAGCAGATTGAGCGCACGGGCGAGCCCGCGCGGCGTCGGCACGGAGAATTTCCCGGGGTGGATGAAGGCGAACAACTCCAGCACGTCATAGGCATGAAACCGCTTCATGTCGAGCCAGGCCGCCAGTTGCGGGGCGTTGCAGACAATCGGCATCTGCTGCTGGACCAGCAGCCGCGCCTCCGGCGGCTGCAGATTTTTCAGTTCGCCGTCCTGGGTCAGGCACAGCAGGCGGTGGCCGTCCATGACCAGCACGGGAGCCCGGGGGATGAGAAGGCGCTTGGGCGCCGTCGCTTGTTCTTTGAGTGCCTGAGGGGTCATGATCTGCTTTTTATAGCAGGTTTTGCAGGTAAAGACACAGGCATCTATCGCGAATCCCCTCTCCCTCTGGGAGAGGGTCAGGGTGAGGGTACTTTGTATTTAATAACAAAGAGGTAGTACCCTCATCCCGACCTTCTCCCA
>Ga0315281_10015751_pt1 | contig 10124 bp, 11 predicted proteins | sample YL17G07_0_MG_FD_204540 | JGI IMG/M metagenome (GOLD analysis project Ga0315281, IMG submission 204540) | Sediment microbial communities from Yellowstone Lake, YNP, Wyoming, USA - YL17G07_0 | ecosystem: Environmental > Aquatic > Freshwater > Lake > Sediment | place: USA: Wyoming | collected...
GGCCCAACTGGCGTTGCTGAAGGGGACCAGATAGTAGGCCTCGTTCAGATGCCCGTAGGCGTCGAGCCACTCGTCGCGCATCGGCTCGGCATGAAGTTTCAAGACGGTCATGCGGCGGGTTCCTGGTTTGTCGATCAATGCTTGATCAATTACCTCGTTACCTTGCCCCGATGCAAGCCGGGGCCTGATCACGGCGGGCCTGCCTGCCGCCGTCTATACCGTCTTGCGGTATAACCTTCGATGGTATAGCCTGAACTCGTGATACGCTCGTTCAAGGATCGCGATACGCGCCTGCTGTTTGAGCGCCTGCCGGGCAGGCGATGGCGTTCCGTCGAGACCGTTGCCAGACGCAAGCTTGAGATTCTGGACGCGGCGACGCTACTCGAGGAACTCCGCTTGCCGCCGGGCAATCGCCTGGAAGCGCTCAAGGGCGACCGGCGCGGCCAGTACAGCATCCGAGTCAACCAGCAATGGCGATTGTGTTTCGTTTGGCGCGAGGGAGACGCATACGATGTCGAAATCACCGACTACCACTAAGGCGAGGGCGCGCAGGCTAGCGCCGATCCACCCGGGCGAGATTCTGACGGCCGAGTTCCTGGATCCGCTCGGCATCAGCCAATCGCGGCTGGCGCGCGACATCGCCGTGCCGACGCGCCGGATCAACGAAATCTGCCGAGGCAGGCGCGGCATCACGCCGGATTCGGCCCTGCGCCTGGCCCGCTTCTTTGGCACCTCGCCGGAGTTTTGGCTGAACCTGCAACAGCGCCACGACCTGGAACAGGCCAAGGACGAGGCGGAAGCACGAGTGGCCGCCGAAGTCCGCCCCTACGCGAAACGAGCGGCCTGACCTCCGGCGGCCGCTAGATCATATATTGGCCGCCGTTGACGGTGAGGGTCGAGCCGGTGACGAAGCCGGCCTCGTCCGAGACCAGGAACAGCACGGCGCGGGCGATCTCCTCGGCCTCGCCCAGGCGCCCGACCGGAATCTTGGCCACGATCTTTTCCAGGATCGGGGCCGGCACGGCGCGCACCATGTCGGTGGCGATGTAGCCCGGTGCTATCATGTTGACGGTGATGCCCTTGCCCGCGCCCTCCTGGGCCAGGGCCTTGGTGAAGCCGGCGATGCCGGCCTTGGCCGCCGAATAGTTGGTCTGGCCCATCTGCCCGGCCTGGCCGTTGATGGAGCCTATATTGACGATGCGGCCGAAGTTGCGCGCGCGCATGGACTCGATGAGGCAGCGGCTCATGTTGAAGCAGGAGCCGAGGTTGGTCGCGATCACCTCGTTCCACTGCGCCGGCGACATCTTGTGCAGCGTGGCGTCGCGGGTGATGCCGGCATTGTTGACCAGGATGTCCACCGGACCCAGATCGGCCGCGATTTTTTCCACCGCCCTGTGGCAGGCGTCGAAATCGGCGACGTTGAACTTGTAGACGTTGATGAGGCTGTCGGCGTTGAAGGCGCGCGCCGCCTCGTCATTGCCGCCGTAATTGGCGGCCACTGTGTAGCCCGCCCGCTTCAAGGCCAGCGAAACGGCGCGCCCGATGCCGCGCGTGCCGCCGGTCACGATTGCCACTCGACTCATGGCCGCCCCCTCCGTTTCTTGCCCTGGCCCTCTAGCGCTCGACGCAGAGGGCGATGCCCATGCCGCCGCCGATGCACAGCGTGGCCAAGCCCCGCTTCACCTCGCGGCGCTGCATTTCATGCAGCAGCGTCACCAGCACGCGCGCGCCCGAGGCGCCGACAGGATGGCCGAGCGCGATGGCGCCGCCGTTGACGTTGACCTTGTTCACGTCCCAGCCCAGCTCCTTGTTGACGGCGCAGGCCTGGGCGGCGAAGGCCTCGTTGGCCTCGATAAGATCGAGCTGCTGGTGCGTCCAGCCGGCCTTTTTCAGCGCCGCGCGGCTGGCCGGAATGGGGCCCGAGCCCATCAGGGCCGGATCGACGCCGGCGGTGGCCCAGGAGACGACGCGGGCGAGCGGCGTCAGGCCGCGGCGCGCGGCTTCCTTGTCGCTCATCAGCACCACCACGGCGGCGCCGTCGTTGATGCCCGAGGCGTTGCCGGCCGTGACCGTGCCGTTGTCGCGCAGAAAGGCGGGACGCAGCTTAGCCAGCGATTCGACGCTGCTGCCGTGGCGCGGGTATTCGTCCGTATCGACGACGATGTCGCCCTTGCGGTCCTTGATGGTGACGGGCGCGATCTCGTCCTTGAAGCGGCCGGCTTTCTGGGCCGCCTCGGTCTTTTGTTGCGAGGCGGCGGCGAAGGCGTCCTGCTCGGCGCGGGTGATCTGCCATTTCTGGGCCACGTTCTCGGCCGTGTTGCCCATGTGATAGCCGTTGAAGGCATCCCACAGGCCGTCCTTGACCATGGTGTCCACCAGTTCGGCGTTGCCCATCTTGGTGCCGCCGCGCAAGTGCAGGCAATGCGGCGCCTGGCTCATGCTTTCCTGGCCGCCGGCGACGACGATTTGCGCATCGCCCAGGCGAATCGCCTGATAGCCCAGCGCCACCGCGCGCAGGCCCGAGCCGCAGAGTTGGTTGATGCCGTAGGCCGTGACCTCGACCGGAATGCCAGCGGCGATGGCCGCCTGGCGGGCCGGGTTCTGGCCCTGGCCGGCGGCGAGAATCTGGCCCAGCACGACCTCGCTCACCTCGCCCGGCGCCACCTTGGCCCGCCCGAGCGCGGCCACGATCGCCACCTGGCCCAGCGACGAGGCCGGCAGGCTGGAGAGGGCGCCGTTGAAGCTGCCGATGGGCGTGCGCGCGGCGGAGACGATGACGACTTCGGTCATGGGAGTGTTCCTTTTCGACCACGATTTTGGGGGCACGATAGAGGCCGGCTGGCGGCGGCGCAAGGCGCGGAACGACGCGGTTGAAACCCTACCCGGCGACGGTGCCGATCCACTCCACGAGCGGCCGCCAGAGCCGGTTCCTGGCCCCGTTGCCGATCACCATGCCGATATGGCCGGAGGCGGGCCGGAGCGTGGTCACGCGGCGCAGATGCCCCAGCAACGCCTCGGCCGAGGCCGGGGGCACGATGCGATCATGTTCCGGCAGCACGACCATTGTGGGCAGGTCGAGTTTCTCCGGGCGCACCGCCTCGCCGCCGATGCGCCAGAGGCCGCGGCCGGGCGTGTTGGCGCCGTACCAGCCGGCCAGGCATTCGCGGGCCACGGGGGCGGCGAGCGCCACGCCGTCGTTGAGCCAGTCCTCGAGGGTGACGAAGAGCTGCGCCTGGGGCGAGGCCGGATCGAGCCCGGCGAAGCGCTGGAACTTGCCCAGGAGTTGCAGCGGCTCGACGCCGGCGAAGAGAAGCTGGATCAGATCCACCGGCAATTCGCCCAAGCCCGCCAACACCGGTTCGAGCGAGGCCGCCGTGGCCCCCAAGGCGCGCGCCTTCTCCGCCCCCGAGGCGTGGAAGTCCCAGGGCGTGGCGAGGCAGACCAGGGCCTTCACATCGGCGGCGCGGGCTTGGGCCAGCGCCAGGGCCAACAACCCGCCCATGCAGTAGCCGACCAGGATAATCGGCGCCGAGACGACGGCGCGCAGCGCATCCAAGGCGCGCCCCAGGCGCAGAATGTAATCGGTCAGCGAAAAGCCGCGCTCGACCTCGCCCGGCGCGCCCCAATCGACCAGGAACGGCTGTGTCCCCGAGGCGGCGCAATAGCGCAACAGGCTGGTCGGCGCCGTCAGGTCGAGGACATAGGCGCGGTTGATGAGCGAGGGCACCACCAGCAGCACCGGCGCCGCCGGGTCGCCGGCCGAAAGGCGATAATCGAGCAGGCGCGTCGTGCCCTCCGCCCACGCCGCCGGCGGTTCCGGCAGGTCGCGCCGCTGGGGATGGCGGCGATAGGAGATAATGCCATCAAGCAGCCGGGCGAAACGCCGGCGCGCCTCGGCATCGAGGGCGGCGGCGAAGGCTTCCCGAGGAACCTCAGCGAGGGCGGCGGCGAGGTCGCTGGGAAGCCTTAGCTTTAGCCTTGGGTCTGGATGTTGGTCTGGATTTTGGTTTGGGTCGAGAGTTGGGGCCAGGTTTGCCGGCGACATCGAGGGCGGCCAACCGGCGCTCGATGGTTCCCAGCCGGCGCGCCAGCCGAGCCAGGTCCAGCTCGCCAGACCCAGGTGATACGGCAGCGGCCGCGGCCCCAGGCGCCGGCCGCTTGGCGGCCGCGCCCCGCGATTTGGCTCCATGCGCCCCCTCCTGCCCTGGACCCTTGCCCATGCCGGCGCCCAGCGCCGCCGCCACCAGCGACAGCAGCCGTTCCGTCTGCCGCGCCAGCTCAGGATCCTCGGCCAGGGCGGCGAGATGGTCCTGCCACAGGTCGAGATAGCGGCGCGCCAGGGCATCGAGATCGGGCGGCGCTTCGGACATGGGCTCGATTATAGCCCAGGCCCCGGGCTGCCGCCATGCCTGCTGCAATGCGGCCGGATCGAAACCACTGGCGCACGGAGCCCCGCTTCCTGCTATGCTGCATAGCGATAAAGACGAAGCGGGAAGACGAAGGGTAGTCATGGCCGAGGACAGTGCCACGGGTAAGACCGAGGGCCACACGGGGGGCAAGACCGGGGGCAAGACCCCGGTGGTCATCAAAAAATACGCCAATCGCCGGCTCTACAACACGGCCAGCAGCAGTTACGTCACGCTCGACGACCTGTGCCAGATGGTCAAGGCCGGCAACGATTTCCAGGTACTCGACGCCAAGAGCGGCGACGACATCACGCGCCAGGTCCTGACCCAGATCATCGTCGAGGAAGAAGCCAAGGGGCAGAACCTGCTGCCGGTCGCCTTCTTGCGGCAGTTGATCGGTTTCTATGGCGACAGCTTGCAGGCGCTGCTGCCGCGCTATCTCGAACAGACGATGGATTCCTTCAGCCGCAACCAGGAACAGATGCGCCATTCCATGAAGGATGCCTTTGGCGGCATGTTCCCCTTCGGCCGCTTCGAGGAAATGGGCCGCCAGAACATGGCCTTTTTCGAGAACGCCATGAAGATGTTCGCGCCCCCCCATGCCGGGGCCGAGAACGGCGCCAGCGAAAGCGGGCGCGGCGCGAAAGAGAAAGCCGGGCCGGACAAGGATCTCGGCCAGCTCGACAGCGGCGCGCTCAACGCCCTCAAGAGCCAGCTCGATACCTTGCAGCGCCAGATCGAAACCCTGACGCAACGCAGCACGGACAAGAGCCGCTAGCAGGCTGTTGAAAAATGCCTAAGAGCGCGTCGCGCCCCGTCCTTCGACAGGCTCAGGACGAGGCGGAGCCATTGCAAACGCTCATCCTCACGCTGAGCTTCCTCATCCCGAGCTTGTCGAGGGACGAAGCGGGACGATGAGCGAATCGGTTTTTCAACAGCCCGCTAGGTCGATCTCGTTAGCCTTGAAACCGTCGGCCTAGCCGGCGACGCGCAGCACGGCCGACTTCGGCGCGCCGGCCGCCGGGGCAATGGTGTTGGCCGGGTTTAAGCCGGCGGCGGGGTTGGCCGCCCGGTCCAGCGACGGCCGGCCGAAATAGTACCCTTGCAGGTACTGCACGCCCTCCTCGATCAGGAACGAGGCCTCGTCCGCCGTCTCGACGCATTCGGCCACGGTGGTCAGGTTGAAGGCGTTGGCGAGCCCCAACAGGTTGCGGATGAAGAGCTGGTTATCGACGTTATCGACCAGGTTGCGCACGAACGAGCCGTCGATCTTGACGATGTCGATGGCCAGCGCGCGCAGGTGCCGGAACGAGGTGAAGCCGGCGCCGAAATCGTCGAGCGCCACGCGGCAACCCAAATCGCGCACGGCCGAGATGAAGCGCGAGGTTTCCTCGATGTCGTGCAGGGCGGCCGTCTCCGTCACCTCGATGATCACGCGTTCGGCCATTTCCGGCCGGCCGCGCAGCAGGGCAATCAGCGTCCGCAACCAGGCCCGATCGCTGGCGGTAAGGCCGGAAATATTGAAGGCGAGCTTCAAGGCCGGATCGCTCTCGAGATCGGCCACGGCCATTTCCAGCACATGGCGATCGACGCTGCGGGCAAGGCCCAACTGTTCGATCACCGGGATGAAGGCCCCGGCCGGGACCAGGTCGCCGTTGCTCTCGCGCATGCGCAAGAGGCACTCGAAATATTCGGTGCGCTGATCCGAGGAGCGCACGATCGGCTGATAGGCGAAGACGAGGCGGTTCTCCTTCATCGCCATATGAACCTGATTGGCGGTGGTGAGCCCGCGACGCATGATCGATTCTTGCTGGTCGGAGCGGCGGAAGGCGATGAAGCAATCGCGGCCTTCCTGCTTGGCTTCCTTGAGCGCCGTTTCGGCGCGCAGCATCAACTCGTAGGCCGTGCCGGCGACGCCGGGGAAACCGATGCCGCCAACCGAGACGGTGACGTGGACCGGCGTTTGCGGCGTCATGATCGGCTGACCGCGCACCGAATTGAGGATGCGCTCGGCGGCGAGGGTCAGTTGCTCCGGCGAGCAGTTGTTGAGGACGACGCCGAAGCGATCGGCGCCGATGCGGCCGATAACGTCGGTCGAGCGGACGCACTGTTCGAGCCGGCGACCGACGCCGACCAGCACGGCATCGCCGACGTCGTAGCCGAAGCTGTTGTTGATTTGGACCAGGCGATCCACGCCCACCACCAGGTAGGCGCCGGTGGTGTTGTAGCGGGTGGCGTAACCGACGGCGAACTCAAGCGCGTCGCGCAACCGCGCCGTGCCGTAGTGGCCGGTCAGTTCGTCGAAATTGACGCGGCGCTCGATCTGGACCTCGTTCTGTTTGCGCTCGCTGATACGGCGCACGGTGCCGACCAGGCGGCGGGGCCCGCCCTCGCCGTTGCGCCGCTTGGCGCCGCGATCGTGAACCCAACAGAAGCTGCCGTCGGCAAGGCGCAGGCGATATTCGCAGTCGTAGGGCAGGTCGCGTTCGAAATGATCGGCCAGCGCCTTCACCCGTACCGGCAGATCCTCGACATTGATGCGATTGGCCAGGGACTCGGCGCTGGGGACGGCGGCAAAACCTTCGTCGCCGAACAGCGCCCGCCCCGAACCCGCCCAGCGGATGGCGCCGCTGGCGAGATCCCAGTCGTAGACGGCGTCTCCGGCCGCCTCAATGGCCTCCCGGAACCACTCGTTGCCGCCGGCTTCACCGGCGGCTTGATCTATCTCAGGAGTCATGCGTTTGGTCGATCACTATGAGCATGAGAAAATCGGTTTTCTGTGCCGTCGAACGATTGTTTCAGTCTCCACCGAGCTTGATTAAGAACTTCTAAATTCGCCGCCCGCGGCAGCTCGAATCAACCTATTGGCGCGACAATATTTTTTGCTCGAAAACAGCCTGGAAAGGCGCGTTAAGGTTAATGCTTCAACAGGCCCCAGCGAAAAATCGAATTTGGCCGATCAGAGACCTAAATTTAGAAAGCATTTCCAGTAACATTGTCTAAAATGTTTGCTGTCATACCGGTTCCCGGTCATGACCAGTGCAGCCAGCCTTGTCCCCTATCAATCGGCGCTTGCGCCCTATCGCCCCGATTCTGGGCTTCCCGATTCTGGGCGCCCCGATTCTGGGCGCCCCGATTCCGGGCGCGAGGCGCTCGGAGAGGCACGCGACCGGAGCCGGCGATTCGCCCTCGACGAGAGCGAAGACGGGGTGCAGCGGCAGAACCGCGCCCGGCCCAACGACCATGAGGAAACGCCGGCCAAGGTCGTCCTGCTGCGCCCCGATCCGTCGGCCAATGGCGGCCATGCTCGCCGCTCCGCCGGGCTCTATGCGCAGGCCAACGCCGCCTTCCTGACCCAGCATCTGGCGCAGGAAGTCGTGCCGAGCGGATTGCACCTGGAGCCGTTGCGGGCGGCCGCGCGCGCCTATGGCCCGGCACCGAGCCGTGAACGCCTGGTGGATCTGACGGCCTAGCCGAAAGCGTCGCCTTGTCGCTATGGTTGGGCCGATGGCGCTGCACCTCCATGACCGGCCCTCGCCCAACCACGACGCCCGGCCGGCCGGGCGCCGCCCGGACATGCTGTTGCTGCATTACACCGGCATGACGGACGCCGCCGCCGCGCTCGACCGCCTCACCGATCCGGCGGCCAAGGTGAGCGCGCATTATCTGGTTGAGGAAAACGGGCGGGTCTGGCGACTGGTGCCGGAGGACCGGCGCGCCTGGCATGCCGGCGTTTCGTTCTGGGCCGGCGAACGGGACATCAACGGCGCCTCTATCGGCATCGAACTGGCCAACCCCGGCCACGAGTTCGGTTATCGCCCGTTTCCGGAGGCGCAGATGGCGGCGATCGAGCATTTGGCGCTTGAAATTCTATCGCGCCAGCCGATCCCGCCCCAGCGCGTACTCGGCCATGCCGACGTGGCGCCGGCGAGGAAGCAGGATCCGGGCGAGTTGTTCGATTGGGCCAGGCTGGCGCGGGCCGGCATCGGGCTGTGGCCGGAACCGGCGGCGATCGTCAAGGCGGCGATGACGCCCATCGGCGCGGACCTGGCCCGCTTCGGCTATGAGTGCGACGGCGAGGACGGCACCCTTACCCGCGCCGCCATCGTCGCCTTCCAGCGCCATTTCCGCCCCGCCCGCTTCGACGGCATCGCCGATACCGAGACCCGCGCCCAGCTCGATTGGCTGCTGGAGCGGTTGACCTAAGGTCGAGGTCTCATGGGGCCAGCCCCGCCAGACAGGCCGCGGCCCGGCACTGGTGAACCTCGATGGTGACGTGGCCAAGTCCGTGTATCGGCCGCAGTAGTCCCTGGTAATGGCTGGCCTCTCGCGGCCGATGCGTGACCACCGAAACGATGGCGGCGTAATGGCCCCGCCCTACCTTCCAGATATGCAAATCGGCGATCTTGCTGTCGGCATCGCCCTCGACGACCGCTCGGACTTGCCGCTCTAGCCCCGTATCGTCGTTCCAATCCAGCAGCGTTCGGCCGCTCTCGCGCAACAGGCCGACGGACCAGTACATGATCGCGGCGGCGCCAAGAATACCCACCGCCGGATCCAGCCACGACCAGCCGAGAAACTTGCCGAACAGCAGGGCCACGATGGCGAGTACGGAGGTGAGGGCATCCGCCGCGACATGAAGATAGGCCGCCCGCAAATTGTGGTCGTGATGCCGGTGGGCACCGGCGCCGTCGTTATGATCGTGATCATGTCCGTGGTGACCGCCGCCGGAGCCCAGGATGCGGGCGCTGACCAGATTGACGACGAGCCCAAGCACGGCGACGACAATCGCCTCATTGAACGCAATCGTCGGCCGGGCGACGAACCGCTGGGCCGATTCCCAGGCGACCAACAAAGCGACCAGGGCGAGGACGATGCCGTTGGCAAAGGCGGCAAGAGTGCCGATCTTGGCGGTGCCAAAGACAAAATGGGGATGGTCGGCGTAGCGACGGGCCAGGGCATAGGCGACGACGGCAAGGCCGAGCGCCCCGGCATGCGTTGACATATGCCAACCGTCGGCCAGCAAGGCCATCGAGTTGAAGGCCATGCCGGCGATAATCTCGACCACCATGGCCGCCAGAGTGAGGCCGACGACGAGCGTGGTCCGGCGCTCGCCATGGGCTTCGTCGCCGCCCTCGAAACGATGCTCGTGCCGCCACGAGACGATACCCTGGCAAAGCATCGCTCGCCTCACAGATACCGCGTGATGGCTTTGAATTCGTCGATGGGCCGGCGCTTGTCTCGCGACAGCGGGCCAACCGCCCGCTCGATGCAATGATCGATGTGATCGTGGACCAGGGCCGTCTTGGCGCTCTCGACGGCTTTTTGCACGGCCTGCAGCTGTTGCGCGATGACCAGGCAATCGCGGCCGCTATCGATCATGTCGATGATGCGGCGAAGATGGCCCTCGGCGCGTTTGAGCCGCTTGCGGATCTCGGGGTGGCTGGCGTGGAGCATGGTCTGAACCTATCCCCCGGGAGGGGATATGGCAAGAGTCGATTGCCGCCCCGGTTGACTCCGCCGCCGGCGCCCCCTACCTAACGCGGGCCAGACGGCCGGACGGTCGCTGTTCGGGCGCCCTCGCGGGTGCTTGGAGGGAGGAAAGTCCGGGCTCCACGGTTGCACGGTGCCGGATAACGTCCGGCGGGGGCGACCCCAGGGAAAGTGCCACAGAAAGCAAACCGCCGGTGCGGGCCGCGAGGCCTCCGCCGGTAAGGG
>Ga0315281_10015752_pt1 | contig 10123 bp, 5 predicted proteins | sample YL17G07_0_MG_FD_204540 | JGI IMG/M metagenome (GOLD analysis project Ga0315281, IMG submission 204540) | Sediment microbial communities from Yellowstone Lake, YNP, Wyoming, USA - YL17G07_0 | ecosystem: Environmental > Aquatic > Freshwater > Lake > Sediment | place: USA: Wyoming | collected...
ATCCGAAACCCCGAGACGGCTGCAGTGAGTGTGGCGTCCCAAGGTCAAACCAGCCAGGTGAAGGTCGATTACACCTGGCGAGAAATGATGAAGACCCGCACGTTCTACCTGCTTTGGATAGAGTACGTTTGTGGAGCCATGGCTGGACTCATGATCATTGGCCACCTTGCCCGGATCGTGGCTGTTCAATCCAACAACGTCATTCAGACTGGCTTCTTATTTGTTGCACTGCTTGCCATCTTTAATGCAGGAGGCCGGCTCGTTGCAGGTGTGATGTCTGACTACATCGGAAGGATGAAGACGATTCTCTTGGTCTTTATCAGCCAGGCGATCATCATGTTCCTTTTCGGGCGATTTTCTACGATCACGGCTTTTGTGGTTGGCTCCGCCGTTGTCGGATTCAGTTATGGGGCCTGCCTTTCGGTATTTCCTGCAACAACGGCAGATCATTGGGGCACCAAGAACCTGGGGCTCAATTACGGCATCATGTTCACTGCATGGGGAGTCGGAGGAGTCTTCGGACCCATTTTGGCAGGAAAAGTGGCCGATGCCACAGGAAGTTATACGACAGCTTACATGATTTCGGCGGCCCTCCTCATCTTCGCCGCCATCCTCACTTTCTTCACCAAGGCTCCCGAGAAGAAAACGGTTGAGCAACCGGCTCTTCAAGTCGTTGCAGCAAAAGAAGTGCGAGTGAGTTGATCTCTGACCTATTTTCCCCCATGTCAAACAAGAAAGCCCCTCTTTGGGGCTTTTTTGTTTGACCCGTCTCGTCGTTGAAAGAAAACATTAACTTACCAGTGCCTATCGGCATTCAATTTTTGGCAGGAACGAAACGGGCAACTTCAAAGGAATTATTTTATGTTTGACGGGACATCTAATATTTTATAAAAATAAGATTGCAGCCGACATGGGGCAGGAAAGGTGCGGCGCAGGAAGGAGTTCTTAAATGGAAAAGAACCTGAAGAAAACACCCTTGAATACATGGCACAAAGAGCACGGCGGGCAGGTGGTCGAATTCGCGGGTTGGGAGATGCCTGTAGCTTACAAACGGGGAATTATCGACGAGCATCTCAGCACGCGAAAATACGGCGGTCTCTTCGATATCTCGCACATGGGCCGTTTCCTGATTCGTGGGAAAGACACGATCCCCTTTCTCCAGCATGTTTTGACCAATAATGCTCTTGCTTTGGATCCGGGCATGGCTCAGTACACCTTGATCCCCAATGAACGGGGTGGGGCCATTGACGATGCCTATCTCTACCGATTGAGCGAAGACGATCCCACCGAGCCGTCCGGCTACTTCCTTGTCGTCAATGCCGCCAACAAAGACAAAGACTGGGATTGGTTTATGGAGCAGAAGAAGAGATTTCCACAGGTCACCGTTGAGGACAAGACCGATGCGATTGGCATGGTGGCGCTGCAGGGACCGAGATCGAAGGAAGTTCTGGAAGACATTCTGCGACAGACTCGCTCAAGACTTCCCGATCCCTGGAGAAACCGACTGAAGGCTTGTCAGTTCAATGGGGCCTGGGTGACCATCCCAAGGACAGGCTACACCGGAGAACCTCTTTGCTTCGAGCTCTTCATTCCAACGGAACGGATGAAAGAGGTTTGGGAACATCTTCTCTCTGCGGGAGAAGGTCACGGGATCGTTCCTGTGGGTTTGGGCGCACGAGACACCCTGAGACTCGAGGCAGGGCTTCCTCTCTATGGTCATGAGCTCGGGCTCGATGTCCAAGGGAAAGAAATTCCAATCTATGCGGTCTCTTCAGTGGCCCGATTGGCCATGAGCTTCTCGAGTCTCAAGGGTGAGTACATTGGCCGTGAAGCACTGAGAAAACAATTTGAAGAAGTTAAAGCACGAGAGAATCGTCTGGCTCTTCCCCCAAAAGAAAAACAGGCGGTTCCCAAGAGGATTCAACCTATGACTGTGACAGGACAGGGGATTGCCAGACAGGGATACGAGGTCTTCGCAAACGGAAGAACCGCAGGGCATGTCACAAGTGGAACCATGGTCCCCTACTGGGTCTTCCCGGATACAGGAATCCTTTCTGGACCTTCCGACGAGAAAAAGATGAGGCCCATCGCCTTGGCCTATCTCGATGCCGACTTGGAGGAAGGGCAGAAGGTTGAGATTCAACATCGCGGAAAGTCTTTTGAAGCGGTGATTGTCGAAAGACACCTCTCGGGAGAGGCACCGCCTTATGCGCATCCTGTCTTTGTTGAAGAGGTCCGAGTCAAGAGACCGTCTGAAAGAGATCTCAAAGCATTGGCGACACATCTGGTGAACCAAGCGACCCAAAACACCCTCTGGAGACAGAAAGAGACGATCAACTTGATTCCTTCTGAAACAACCCCTTCCCTGCTTGTCCGACTGCTCACCATCATGGATCCCTCGGGCCGGTACGCCGAACACCGAGAAATGAAGGCCTTTGGAGGACAAGAGGTCTTTTACTATCAGGGAACCAAGTTCATCGAAGAAGTGGAAGTCCGCCTCATCGAGGAACTCCGAGAATTCCTGGGGTGCTCTGAGGTGGAGACGCGAGTGATCAGTGGTCAGATGGCCAATGCAGCGGTCTTTAGCGGCATGGTCGACTACCTCAACCGATTGGATCGGAAAAGCGAACCGAGAAGAATCCGGAAGATCATCAACCACCATCTCGGCCGAGGAGGTCATCTGAGCGCCCAGTTCATGGGAGCACTCAGGGATTTTGTCTCCATCGATCCAGTCACTGAAAGACCGGCGGTGGTCGAATTCCCGGTGTTGGAAGACAACCCGTATCAAATCGACCTGAAGAAATTGCCCGAGCTTCTTGATCTCCACAAACCGGAGCTCATCGTTCTGGGTAAGAGCATGATCATTCACAAGGAGCCCGTGAAGGAGATCGCTCAGATGATCTCCAAGATGAATCCAAGACCTCTGATCCATTACGACATGGCCCATGTCTTGGGATTAGTGGGACCCACCTTCCAAGAACCTTTCAAGGAAGGAGCGGACATTGTAACAGGATCGACCCATAAGACCCTCTTCGGATCCCAAAGAGGCATTGTCGCCAGCAACATGTCCGAAGGAACTGAGTACGAGGAGCTCTGGGATGCCATTACACGCCGAGTCTTTCCTGGAAGCCTGAGCAATCACCACTTAGGGACGCTGCTCGGTCTTTTGATGGCTACCTATGAAATGAACGTTTTTAAATTGGATTATCAAAAGGCTGTCGTCTCCAACGCCAAGGCCTTCGCGAGAGCCCTGAAAGACCAAGGATTAAAGGTGGAAGGAGACCCGCGAATCGATTACACGGAAACCCACCAGGTGATCATCCGGGTGGGTTATGGGAAGGGACCTGAGGTGGCTGAACTACTGGAGCAGAACAATGTCATCGTCAACTATCAGGCCGCCCCTGACGATGAAGGGTTTACCGCTGCCAGCTGTTTACGGACAGGCGTTCAGGAGATGACCCGATTTGGAATGAAGGAGAAGGATTTTGGAGAATTGGCCGAATACATGAGCCAGGTGATTCTGCATAACCGAGCTGTGGCCAAAGAGGTCTCTCAATTCAGAAAGCGATTCTCTGAGATGAAATACTGCCTGCCGGAGAAAGAAGCAGTTTCGTTAGTAGAGAAATTGTGGGAGGCTCTTAAATAGAAATTGTTAGGGGTCAGATAGATATCTGCAACCCTGACACCGGCCCATTCCCTGCTCCTCGCGCAGAGGTTCTATCGAGCTTCCTCCCCAGGGAAAAGGGGATGACTTCCAAAGATGGGAAGTGTCCCTAATTTAAAGAAAGCATTTCAATCAGCTCTTCCCTTGAGAAGGCTTTGAGCAGACCTGAGTCGTCTTCCTTCACGATGCTATCCATCAGGCTTCGCTTCCTCTCAATGATGGCTGATATCTTCTCCTCCAGGGTGCCTTCGGTCACCAGCTTGAACACCTGGACACCCCGCCTCTGTCCGATCCTGTGGACCCTATCTGTGGCTTGGTCCTCTTTGGCCGCATTCCACCAACGATCGTAGTGGATGACAACCGATGCAGCCACCAGATCGATCCCTGTTCCTCCTGCCTTCAGGCTCCCCACGTAAACTCTGCAATTCGGATCGTTGTTGAACCGGGAGACAATTTCACCTCGTTTCCTGCTTGAACCCGTCAGGGTGACGAACTCCACTCCACCTTTCTGCAAGTGTCGCGAGATCATCGTGATCATTCCCAGAAACTGGCTATAGACGACGACCTTCTGCCCACTCTCAAGGCTTTCATCAAGAAGTTCTCTGAAGAGGTCCCATTTGCCGGATTGATATTGCTCAAAATCGTCCAGTCTCCCGTCGACCAGTGCAGGATGGTTACAAATCTGCTTCAGTAGGTTGAGCAAGGCAAAGATATGGATATAGGGGATCGGTTCCTCGTCTTTTCCAAGAGTATCAATGAGTTTTCTCCCTCTCGAAGAAATGGCGTCCCGGTAAAGCTTGATCTGATCATCGCTGAGGTTGCACGTTCGGATGTCTTAAATCTTTTCTGGCAATTCTTTTAGGACCGTCCTTTTCAGGCGCCGAAGTGTAAATGGAGAAATCAATCTGCTCAGGATCTGCCGTCTCCGACCGGTCAGATCCTGTTCAACGGATTTGACATATCGTGAGTTGAAATCTTCATCATTTCCCAAATAGCCGGGAACGGCCAGATCAAGGAGCGCCTTCAGCTCGCTTAGATAATTCTCGATAGGTGTCCCCGTAAGTCCCAGTTTCATGTTTACCTTGAGGCTCATTGCAGCTCCATAACCCAGCGTCTGGCTGTTCTTAATATTCTGGATTTCGTCAAATACGGCAACGGAGAAGGGCACGTTTTTCAACTGCTCAATATCATTCCGAAGAATACCATAAGATGTGAGAAGAACTCGGTGATCCCTGAGTGCTTCATCCAGGTCACGTTGGCCGCCGTGCAAGATCACCGCTCTCAGACCTGGAGCATGAAGAGATATTTTGTCATACCAGTGACTCAGAACGGTGGTAGGGCAGACGACCAGGAAGGGACCTTTTACGTTTTTATGCTCCATCAGGGCAAGCAAGAAAGCCATCACTTCATGGGTCTTTCCCATGCCCATGTCATCACAGAGAAGTCCTCCCAGCTCGTTTTCGAAAAGAAAAAGGAGCCATTCCACTCCGAGCTTCTGGTAAGGTCTCAAAGTTGAGGTCAATCCTTTCAGCTCTGGGAGATTGTTCGCAGGCCTCAACTCGAACAGTCTTTGAAGCCAGGAGGTCATTGGAGCGTCGCCGGTGATTTCCAGGGGACGGGTATTGGTAGCCTTTAAGCGTAAAAGGTCCATGCGGGATAGTTTCGTCCGATTGTCTTCAACCTCTAAGCCTTCCGCAGAGAATCGATTCAGAATTGGGTCAAGATGTTGAAACTCTTGCGAGAGGCAGTCCACCCATCCATCCGTTGTGGAGACAAAGCGTTTTCCCTCCTTCTTCGCGCGGAGGATCTCGGCAAGTGAGACGGATGAACTCCCGAAGCCGTACCTCAGTGAAAGCCAGCACCAGTCCCGATCTGTGGCCTCGGGAACCAATTCAACCCTATCGAATCGATCGTAAATCTTAAGCCGCTTGACGGTTGCATCAACAATGTGGAGTCCCTTTTGAAGATCATCGTGGATTTCCTGCAGGAACGTGGGGATCTGACAATTTTTGAGCACCATCCTGGTGGGTGACGCAAACCAACGGTTCTTTCCGGGAGGTTCCAGTTCGGCAAGAATCCCCAACTCTTTGACGTAGACCAAGTCTCCATATTGGAATCGTTCCAGATCTTCCCTGTCGAAGAACTTCGCTTCACCACTTTCCTGAAGAACCTGAATCATGGGTCTGACCTCTAAATCCAGCTCCGTGGTGGCAGAAATGTTGAAGATAGATTTTAGAGGAATGGGATGGATGGCCAAGCCGTGTTGGTTTGGAAGCAATTCCTTTAACCCGGTAAGCAATCCCTTCACTTTCTGGCGAGGAATGACCATGCGAAAAACCGCCTCTCCGTCAGAACGGTTACAGGTTACTTGAAATGTTCCAGATTTCTCGTCGATGGTCGGAAGAAATGTGATCTCCTCTTCCCAAAATTCACGGAAGCAGTGATAGGCCATCCTGTACCAGAAATTTTCCTCCAGGACCTGCCGGATCGTCTTGACGCCCACCTCTCTCATGGTTTTTTCGTTATCCGAAAGTGTAAAGAGAGCAAGATCATCCAAGAGGTCTCCCCTGTGTGGAATGACGTTGCCCTCTGGGACTTGACCCAGCCTCTCAAGCAGCCGGATAGCGTCAGTAGATTGAGAGAGGTATGACGATAACTCCTGGCCATTGGAAGCAATGAACCTAATACTTCTTGTGGAACCAAAATCGACAAATTGAGCATGGACAGATTGCGGGGTCTCCTGACATTTGTCGGCCAAAATAGCTGCTAAACGATACCAGAGACTCGACCGGAAGGCGTCCTGAGGTGGCCTTCCCCCGTATTTCTTGAGAAGAGCTTTGTATAGATCAACGACCTTCAGGATATGGGGACAGGTTTTTGTCTTGGCAATAGAACAGGAGCAGATTCTTAAGTCAGGCTGGTTCTCAGTTTCTCTCAATAGATAGGCTATTCCAGGTCTTTTGTCTGAAGGATCGGGCACGAGCGCCAAGCCGTGGCGATGAAACTCAACCTGGTTGAGATCTACGGGAGACGCATTCCGGTTCTGGAGGATTTCCTCAGGGTCGAGAGAGAGCTTGAGTCTACTCTTGTTTTTCTTGGCACAGACCACGGCAGCATGTCTCCGCGCTCGGGGCTTCTTCCTCGATGGCTTCCGCCTTCTCTGATCTTGACGTCGGTTCATTCCATTCCTTCGCTTCGCGGGCCGCATTTGGGGACAGATGACCGAATGGCCCTTTCAAGGAATCCATCGAATCATCGTCATCCTGATTTATCCTGGATCCTCGTGAAAAGCAATCGCATCTTTAAGAAGGGAAACGAACTCTTATTGCGGTGGATACTTGGGTTGGTAGGCGTCGCATTGGAAATCGCCCGGGTCATCTTCCTGATCCATCCTGTTCAGCGTGCACAGGATATTCTCTGTAATTCCGGACTTGCGACAAAGGTCGCAGTCAGGAGAATGATCGGGATGATCATACTTGACACAATTGGGACAAATATCCTGCCAACGGATTTTCTTAATTGTTTTGGATCGCCTTATCGGTTTTTCCATGGCGTCCTCCATTACTTTCTTTGAGCCCCCGCTCATCACGCAGAGGTTCTTCCGAGCTTCCTCCCCAGGAAAACGGGGATCGCCGTAAATATGGGAAGTGTCTCTAATATACCTTCCATCGGAGTATGTTCTTGAAGAGAGGGGTTGTTTGCACCCTATAATTGATATCGAGAGGAAGCTTTTCCTCTATTTTGATCGTCACAAGCCCGAAATAGGCGCAAAAACGTTTAAGGAAACGAACACAATACGCCCTCTGCACAAGGTCCTCGGGCTCACTAAAGGGATATCTCTCCACCGTGTTCAAAATGGTAGGAAAGGCTCGGATAAAGTCCCTGGATAGCTCATCAGCTTGGACATACGCCTTTGCTTTCCAATGGAGGAGATAGCAGGAAAAGAGAACTCCCTGTTGGATGATCTCCAGGCTGGGATACAAATCCCCAGATGCCCAGTTGAACCTCTGCAGATATGTATCCAGGAGATGAAAAAAATCGTCTGGGCCAAACCCATTCTTGACCACATTTAATCCTCTGCGAGTCAGGGAAAACTCTTGGTTACGTTTCTTGATCCATCCGCCTACTTCGAGGACATAGCGTAATGTAGATAACTTTGGGTCATCTTCCTCTGACATGATGGGGTAATCGAAATCAGGAGCCTCGGGGAATATGCTGTGCATCTCCTGAGCGAACGCCCTTGGAAGATTACCCTTGATGGTCGCCTTGAGAGGCTCCAGTTCACCAAGTCGCTTCAAGAAATAGACAGTCTCCACTACCACCGGAACGTCAGCAACTTCCTCCCTGGAAATATTCTCGTTCAGCGTGACAATATCCGAAGTGTCTTCAAAGGGCCGATAAAGAACACGATGCATCTGCTCCGGCGATAATCCCATGAATTCAGGTACGGGCTCTGTATTTCTCCTCGCTGACCAGGCGTCTAGAAAGTTTTGACCCTCGTCGATGGATTGGAACTTTTGGTTTTCCAATGTCGAAAACATCTCGTCAAGAATCTGAGTGGTTTTCGGGTTCTTTTTCTCAACCGGATCGGGTTCGTCTTCCAGAAGTCCCTTAATCTTATCTGGTTTTCGAGATTTGTATTTCTTCAAAAACTCGCAGTAGCCATTAAGCGGAAACGTACTTCGCGTCTTAAGCATGGGGAATAGGAATCTGATGAGAATAGCCATCAGAAGGTGCATGGCCTCGTGGCGAGTGCATTTGTTCCGGATCATAGCATTATAGAATTGAAACGCCTCGATGGGATCGCGATCCTTGAGCTGGTTCTCTATGACGGCGTGCAGAGTAATATGCAAGAATGGATTAACCTCGCTTTCCGGATCGAACTCTCGATCGGCCACGACATCGGCAAATTCAAACTGATTGAAATACTCCTCCGAATGCTGGAGCATGATTTGGCCAAGCCGCTGCTCTTCCTCGTTCAAGTCTTCGAACTTTTCATCACGGGCACATCGCCAGATGCGATGAAGATTCTCTCGATTCACTTGCCGAAATGCATCAAACACAGAATCTTTCATTCAAGATCCCTTCTCTTAATATGGATCCCATCACTCTTTTTTGTCCACATTTTTATTCAAATGGTTACTTGGTGGGAACTGTATCGAAAATCACCTAAGTCACTATCCTGATCCATTCTTGCGAGAGTGCACGGGATAGTCTCGGTGACTCCATGATTGCGACAGATAAATGGGATGTGTCCCTAATTGAAATACTCGAAAATCAATGTCCCAAGCTTCACCAGCTTCCTCGAATTGTTCTGAAAACCCCGGATCCTTCAACTGTTCTTTCAGATAGAGATCAAAATTCGTCTTGCTTCCCGTAACAGGACCCTCGGTAAGCAATCTTCGCTTCTTTTTTCTTTCCCACAGCAAGGCAATGTCTCCGAAAACGCTTTATTATACTTGAGTCAACTCTGACGAATCCGAATACGGAATGATCGCTCCATTGGGTTGTCTCTTCCAGACGCTTTCTCTATGAGCAGCATCATAAACCAGTTGCTCTCTGACAAACTTCATAGCGATTCGAGTGATAATTTTCTTCTCCTCTGAACTAAGAGGTTTAGCACTCGATTCGTCAGCCTTCATGATGTCGGTAATTAAATCCTTGTAGTTATTTAGTTGAGGCCCGAAAGGAAGGGCAGCGTAAGTGGACCCAGTCATGCTTTCTCCCAATTCCCTGTGGCCAACCATGTCTGCATACCAGAGATACTTCGCTGCAAAGAGCATCTTGTCATTTTTCTTGAGAATGTTTTTCCCAAGTACTAACTCAAACTCCTTCAGCACTAGCTTTATCCTCGGAATCGAAAATGTCCTGTTGCCCATGCAAATATCTCCCGAGGTTTGGCCTGCCAGCGCCAAACGAAGTGCGTGGTCCATGGATTTGCTTTGAATCTGACTCCCCTCCCATCTCTTGATGCTGGCAATTCCAACATTCATTCGCCTGGCGAGAGCCTGCTGATTCAAATTCAACTTTTTCCGCGCCTCAACAATTTCCTTCCCAGTCAACAAACTCACAGCTCTGCGATAAGCATCTGAAATACTCTTCTGCGTGCTAGCTGTCTGATCGATCGTACCTGCTTCCACACCACAAACAGGACACAAATATTGTTCCACGAGGATCCTCAAATCAACGCCCCGAAATTTGATCTTTTTTTCAGATCTCTTGATCAACATTTTTCCATGTCCACTGGGGCAGTTCATTCTCGTTTCTTTCATCGTAATCACCCACTTTCTATGTCCGGTCCTCATGTAAAGACACGAGCCAAAATTGACTCTCTTTTAAAGTAAACTTCAAATAGACTCTACAACCCAGGTGCCTACTCATCCATCGAAAGGGATAAAGCTCACATCCAGTAATTTTATCCTCATAAGATCTCTGAGGAGGGGATTGTCCCAGATAATC
>Ga0315281_10015753_pt1 | contig 10122 bp, 15 predicted proteins | sample YL17G07_0_MG_FD_204540 | JGI IMG/M metagenome (GOLD analysis project Ga0315281, IMG submission 204540) | Sediment microbial communities from Yellowstone Lake, YNP, Wyoming, USA - YL17G07_0 | ecosystem: Environmental > Aquatic > Freshwater > Lake > Sediment | place: USA: Wyoming | collected...
TTTTGTTGTGTGAAGAGAAGCCTGAAGTGGTGCGCCCGGAGGGACTTGAACCCCCAACCCCCAGATCCGTAGTCTGGGCGACTCAGTTCTACACAGTCCTATATCTCTCTTTCTATCTTGACAGATCAAGTAGTTAAGGGTAGCGTGCGTCTGATGCTCTACCACCTGACACCCCTAATTCCTCTACATTTCTTCTACACAAATTCTACACAATTCACCGTCCCGAATCTCAGATGCTTAATCTGTGGATCGGGGATGGAGTGACTGTGTGTAGAAACGGCTCACAGATTGGAGGTCTGGCGCTCAATGAAACTCACGAAAAAACTCGTGGATGCTACCAAGCATCCAGCCCAAGGACAAACATTTTTACGTGATGAAGAACTACGCGGCTTCGCGCTCAGGATCACGCCGCGATCAAAGACATTCGTCCTTGAGCGAGAAATCAACGGGCGCGTTCGTCGGATGACACTGGGGCGGTATGGACCGCTCACGGTGGAGCAAGCGCGGGATCTTGCCAAGCAGAAGATTGGAGAGATTGCCGGCGGCCATGATCCAGCGGACGATCGACAGGCGCGCCGGAAGTCGGCCACCTTTGGCGAACTCGAACAACTCTATCTCTCTCGGCATGCGATCCATAAGAAGTCGGCCAGCAACGATGTCACGATGTTCAAGCTCCATCTGTCGGCCTGGCGGCCACGCAAGTTGAGCACGATCACCAAGGCGGACGTGTCCACCCGGCATGCGGAGATGGGCGCGACCGGCTCGACCACGAACGCCAACCGGATGCTGGCCTTGGTGCGGTGCATGTTCACGCTCGCGCACGATTGGGGCTTGCATCCTGGGCCGAATCCCGCGAGTCGCATGAAGATGTTTAAGGAGGTCTCCAGAGATCGATTCGTCTCACCGGATGAGCTGCCTCGACTCTGGACGGCCTTGACGCATGAACCCAACCCCTTTGTGCGTGGGGCCTTCTTTGTGGGCCTGTTCACCGGGGCACGACGATCGGAAGTGTTGTCGATGCAATGGGCGGACCTCGACCTGCAACAATCCCTGTGGAGGATTCCTGTGACGAAGGCGGGCAGGCCGCACTATATCCCCCTGCCGATTCCCGTCATGGACGAACTGTTGACACTGCCACGGCTGGACGGCAATCCCTATGTGTTTTGTGGCCGGTGGGGGAAAAGTCACCTCATCAATGTGGCGAAACCCTGGAAGCGAATTCGAAAAGAGGCCGGGCTCGATGATGTCCGTGTCCATGACCTCAGGCGAACGCTTGGTAGCTGGCTGGTGGCGGCGGGCGCCTCGCTGCCACTCATTGGGAAGGCCCTGAATCATTCACAGGCCTCGACGACACAGGTCTACGCACGCATGCAGCTCGACCCGGTCCGGCTGGCACTCGAAGCGAACGCGACGAAGATGTTGACCGTGATTGCCGCCGCAGAGGAGAAGCAGCATGAAAAAGAAACAGCCGGCAGCACAGTCTAGGGCGGAGTTTTTCGCGGCAGAGATGGCCAGGGCTGAGAAGAAGTGGCAGAAACTCACACGCCAGCCTAACCCGGTTGGGCGGCCGTCCCAACGCGACCTTGATCGAGGCACAATCTCAGCAATTGCGAAGGTCAACGGCGGCGTCTCTGGCGCTGTGGGTGAGGTGATGACACAGGCCCAATGGATCACGGCGGTCGGCATGTTCAAAGGCGACGTTGTGCCGGGAAGGGCGACGATTCAGAAACACTTCAAGGAGTACAGTCAAAGCGTGCCATTTCCGCTCCACCTCTTTCCGGCCAGTCTGGTACAGGCCAAGCCGCTCCAATACCAATTGTCACATTGGTACGCGACCGCCATCGGCGCCGCGTTGACGGCGGCGAGTGGCAACGCCGTCTCGGTGCCCTTTTCGATCGTCGATGCCCTGCATCGGAATCTCTGCGCGAAGCATGTCAAGAAAACCCTGAGGCTCACGGAGCCGCGCCGGCAGGCGTGGATTCGCGATCAATGGGGCCGGACCACGCATGTTCCACTCGAAAGCCGGAAGCCGGTTACCGGACCACGAAAACTCCCCACGCGCTAGCCGCGCGATACGCCTCCACACGTTCATAGGTATATTCACCAATCACAATAATTCTCCGTTTTGCTGAATTATTGAGTCTTCTCAGTTTAGCCACGTCGATCTATCCTGCCCTAGCGATACCACTTACCACGGAGGGCCTGACATGGAATTACTTAATGAATCTGCGGTTGCCAAGCAACTCGGCTGCCAGGTGAAAACCTTGCAGGCCTGGCGGTGTCGCGGAGGGGGGCCGGAATTTATACGAGTCGGGCGGCTCATTCGATACGCGCCCGAAGATGTCCTTGACTATATCTCATCAAGGCGTTGCTCCTCGACCAGCGAGAAATAAAAAAGGCCAACTCTGGCACCTTCGCGGGACACCAGAATCGGCCAAAGAAAGGGCAGAATATGAACATTCTAAAAGAAACACCCACCGAACACAAGCCGACAACCAGCGACCTCCAGCACATCAGCGAAATTCTACCCCAAGTGTTGCACGGCATTATCATGTCGACACAGGCACGCGCGGCACAGAGGCAGGATAGGCCGGACACGCGAGGCCTGGGCCAGGCACTCTGGCGGAGGGCGGCATGAGTTCTGGCGGCGAATTGCGAGAACGACTAGCGGACATTACCTCTAAGGAACAGGAGCGCACCGGACGCGAGCTACAGGAAGCGCGATTCCTGAATGGTCTATCGACGATTGTAGGCCCTGGCGAACATTGGCCCTCGCTCAATGGTGCTGCGTTGCATGGTCTTACTGGCGAGGTTGTCGCGCTGCTTGCGCCTCACACGGAGGCTGATCCCGTCGCGCTGCTCGTCTCGTTCCTCTCAGAAGTGGGCGCGATGGTTGGGCGTGCGCCGCACCTCATTCTCGACGGGGGATATCATCCGCTTCTCTTCTGGCCGGTGCTTGTCGGTAACTCTTCGAAGAGTCGAAAGGGAACATCAGATAGACGAATAAAGCAATTGTGCGAAAGGTCTGACTCGGCGTGGACGCGGGGAGAATGCAAAGGCACGCTCTCAAGCGGCGAAGGCCTCGCCTTTGCCGTGCGTGACGCCCAATACAAAGAGGAGCCCGCCAAGAAAGGCGGGCAATCAACGGGGGACACGATCCACGTCTGTGTGGACCCTGGCGTAGAAGATAAACGGTTGTTCCTGGTCCAGCCTGAATTCGGTGTCGTCCTGCGCGTGATGGAACGAGACGGTAATAGCTTGTCTGGCGTCTTGCGCAATGCGTGGGACGGTGATGACTTGACGCCGATGACGAAGGCCAATCGCGTGAAAGCCACGAATCCACATATCGCGATTGTTGGCCATGTCACGAAAGATGAACTGCTCCGGAACCTCACGGCGACTGAATCGACGAATGGATTTGGCAACCGCTTCGTCTGGTGCCAGGTGCGGAGGTCAAAGGAATTGCCGTTTTCGAGTACACCGTCACTCGATGAGCTGGAACAATTGGCGGCACGAATTGGAAAAGTCCTGCGCAGAGCGAGAGGATTTGGGGAAATCACCATAACGGATCTGGCACGAGAAGCCTGGGCAGCGATCTATCACGATCTCTCGGCGGATCGTCCTGGAATGGCCGGCGCATTGCTCGCACGGGGTGAAGCGCACGTCATGCGCCTCTCGGCCCTCTATGCCTGTCTTGATGGGCAATCCTGTATTGACCTTGATCACCTCAAGGCGGGGCTCTCGTTGTGGCAGTACGCTGAAGAGTCGACTCGGCTCATCTTTGGGGACACCCTGGGCAACCCGACGGCTGACACGATCCTGAGAGAACTCCAGGCAAGAGGCGAACTGACCGACTCTCAAGTCTCCGATGTATTTGGTCGTCATATATCCGCAATCAAACTGGAGCAAGCCAAGGCCGCCCTACTCACGGCAGGGTTGGCCCATTGCCTCTCGGTTGAAACAGGCGGAAGGCCCCGTATTGTCTGGAGAGCAGGAGCGAAAAAAGCGAATTAAGCGAAGAAAGGGGGGGCTTCTTTCGCTTTTCTCGCTTATTTCGCTCCTCAGGTGAGCACATGGACTATCTCGCGATCATCAAAAAACTGGAGCAGGAGACAGGGCCGATGACTTCACCGGATTGGTCGAAGGCTTGGCGCGAACTAGCACACGTTACCTCAGGCCTCACGAAGGACGATCCTCGGCAAGAGCGGGTCTTACGCTGGCTCAATGTGTGTGACGTGGCATTCTCACTAGGCAGCTGGCCTGGATTCTGTGAGGCAGCGGAACAGGTCCGGGAGATTATGCGAGGCACACCATGAACTCCTGGCTTCAATCGAAAATGTATGAGTGCGCCCGGTGCGGCGAAAAGTTGCTGCACGACAAAATGTATCTACACGCGGTTTTCCTGTGCCCCAAGAGAGAGAGACCAGACCAACGGCGGACGGCAACACTCTCCACAACTCACCAAGGAGGTTCCCATGGAGCACGATGACGACGAGATCGGGGCGCTGGTTGAGACGCCCTACTTCACGGTATCGGATTCAGATATTCAACCGGGCGACCACATTTATTTCCGATTGAAGCATGACGCGTTTCGATTTGCGCCCGAATGGCCGGAGCTCATCGGCGAGGTGCTGGCGGTCCTGGCTGGGCATGAAATCGTCTACCGCGTGAAAGTGCTGACGGCTGGCGTCCTCACGTGGCCCGAGCAATTCGTCCGGCGCGGCGATGTTACGAAAGTGTGGGTGCCAGAATGGTAATGGACTCGGCAACCGTCACGTTGCACCAAAACCTCTTGCGTCTGGCAAAAGGCATGCTGTCGGCCTATGAAAAGTGGATTGACGAACAAGCGGTGTCGGTGCTGGCGAACAGCCTCAAGCGCGAACGCGCCGAACTCGCGCACCCCGAGGGACGTGAGCGGGTCCCTTGACTTTCTCTTACGGAAAATGTAGTCAGTATTCTACATGTGCCCCTGCTCGCGTTCGGTCTCGCGGTTTGCCGCCTCACCTGAACTCCAAGCCTCCAGGGATTGTTCACCCTTGGAGGTTTTTTTATGAGCGCTCACGACCAACTCCGCAAACAACGCGCCGGACTCATTGAGCAAGCGCGCGGCATCCTCAACCGCACCGATCGACGCAACGGCCTCACCCGAGAAGAGGAACTCACGTTCGATGATTTGATGGTAAAAGCCGACGCGATTGACCGGGAATTGCAATTTAATCAGCTGAACCCGGCGTCACAGCGGCTCCGTGCCGGACTGGACGCGATCCACAACGGCCGGCCTCGCGATGAAGAAGTGCACCCCGACAAACGCGCGTTCGACAATTATCTCATGGTGGGAATGGCCGGGCTCGACCCCGACGACCGGGCGCGGATGCAGCGGCGCTATGACGGCTCCGTGCCGATGACGATTCGCGCCGCACAAAGCACGGGTTCGGGCGGGGCGGGCGGTTATGCTGTACCCGACGCCTCAATGACCCCGATGGTCGAAGCCATGAAGCTGATCGGGGGTCTACTGCCGTTTGCGACCGTCCTCCCGAGCGAGACGGGCGCGGATCTGCCCATCCCCACCGACAACGAAACGGCCGTCGAGGGAGAAATTATCACAGAAAATTCCCAGCACAACGACGGCGACATCGTGCTCTCGCAAGTGGTCCTCCAGAGTTTCCTGTACAGCTCGAAGATCGTGCGCGTGTCGATCCAGCTCCTGGACGATGCGGGGTTCGATTTTGGCACCTATGTCATGCGGAAACTCGGCGAACGGATCGGACGGATCACGGCGAAACACTGGTTGGTGGGCGACGGCTCCTCCAAACCACGTGGCATTGTCACGGCCGCGTCGGTTGGCAAGACGGCGGCGAGCGCCACGGCCGTCACCTACGATGAGTTGGTCGATGTGCTCCATAGCGTCGATCCGATCTACCGCCAAAACGGCACATGGCTAATGAGTGATATCACCTTTGCCGCGCTCCGGAAGTTGAAAGACGGGCAATCGCGCGCCTTGTACGGCGACCTGGCGAATGTTGCGCCGAATATGCTGTTGGGCCACCCCATCAGCATCGACCCCAATATGCCGCCCATGGCCACGGGCAACAAAGCGATCCTGTTCGGGGACCTGAAAAGCTATTACGTGCGACTCGTCAAAGGCCCACGTGTGTTGCGACTGGAAGAGAGGTATGCGGACTTTGCGCAATTGGGATTCCTGGCCTTCCTGCGCGCCGACGGCGACTTGGTAGACGGCGGAGGCGGGGCCGTCAAGGCTCTGCAGATGGCATAAGAGTTCCCCAATCGCTTCACCTACGGCGGCGGGGCCATAGGGTTCCGCCGCTCAGAATAAGGAGACTGGAAAACATGATGACCGTGCAAGAGGAAATCAAAGTGACGAAAGTGCTGGACAACTCCGCCGCCGCCTTCACCACGATCAATTCGGGCGTGATCGACATGCAAGGGTTCGACGGGGTCGCGTTTGTGACGGCCGCCGGAACCATCGCGGCCACCGGCACGGCCGTCGTGAAAGTGCAGCAAGACAGTGTCGTGGGCATGGGCACGGCGGCGGATCTGTTGGGCAGCGGGCAGAGCTTCATCGACACCGATGATAATAAGTCGGTGCTCGTGGATGTGAAGCGACCGAGCAAAAGATACCTGCGGCTCGTGATTGCGCGGGCGACGGCCAACTCGGACTGGACGGCGATCTTCGCGATCCAGTATCGAACCAAGCGGGCACCGGTCACGCAGGCCGTGGATAAGAGCAAGCTGCTTGTGAGTCCGATTGAAGGGACAGCCTAAGCTCGGGCGTGGTGGATCCGTGCCGGCGGGCACTTGGACGGCTCGGGGCGGTCGTGCACACGCAAGGGGGCGGGAGCCCGTCGGCCTTGGACCCTCCCGCCCCTAGCCCCATCTGAGGAGCTCGCGACATGATGCTGTGCCCTTGTTGCCGTCGGTGTGGCGGGCTCGTGCTCCCCGGTGAACGGATTGAGACGGAGGAAGGGCCATGCTGCCTCAGTCGGTGCGTCAACTGCGGGGACCGAGTGGACCCGGTGATCGTCGCCCATCGTTCATGGCCCGTCCCGCCGGCCCCCTACCCCGATGCCGTCCTGCCGGTCTGGGATTCGGAAGGGGCCGTGTTGCAGTTGATCCAGCACCGAGCGGCGCAACGAGGCGAGGATCATGCGCGCGAGGACCGTTGAGACGAGGGTGGCAGGCCAGGGAGGGGCGAATCTTGCCAACCGCTGACCCTAGACCGATGCTCTTCCCCTCAGCCACCCCTGCCCGAAATTGGGAAAACTTTTCCCCTGACCGCTGGAGAGGCAAAATAGGCATGATTCTTGTTGATGCTCAGCCAAACTGAACGAAAGGGAGCCGAACATGCGAGGAAGAAAACCCAAGAGTCTCGAACTGAAAATCTTGCAAGGCAGTCCCGGACATCGCCCGTTGGAGGGGAGCGGGGCGCCGTTCACCGTTGGCATACCGGAAAAGCCGACAGGGCTTGAGAAGTTTGCCGATGAAGAATGGGACCGATTGGTCGCACACCTCGCGCCGATTTTGTGTCCGGCATCGAGGGGCATGCTCTTGGTATGCACCGACGCCTATGCACAGATGATGACCGCCAACGCCGTATTGCAAACGAAGGGGACGACGTACACAACCAAGACCGAGTCCGGATCGACCATGATTCGACAACGGCCAGAAGTCCGGATGAAAGAGTCTGCGAGACGGGCGTATCACCAGGCTCTTACCGAATTGGGCGCGAGTCCCGTCGCACAGACCCGCGTTCGCCGTCTGCCTTCGAAGCAACTGAAGTTGACTGGCATGCAGCGATTGTTGGGGTAGGAGTCACTATGTTCCACGATATCGCCTTGTCGGTGTGTGCGCTGTGGTCCTCGCTGTGGCGAGCCGGTTGTGGTAGTCAGAAGACAGCAACACCCCTTGACATGCACGGCCCGGGCAGCTAGCCTTTACCCATGAGATCGAACCCGTTCGATCCTGAGAAGGCGCTGAACGCTATTCTTTGGATCGCGAAGCGCATCCCATCCCCCACATTCCACTCCATTTCCAAGTTACTCTATTTTGCTGATCGCATCCATCTGGAGCGATACGGCCGTCTGATCAGTGGCGATAGCTATGTGGCCATGAAACATGGCCCCGTCCCAAGCGGAGCCTATGACATCATGAAGGCCGTTCGTGGTGACGGAACGTGTGCGGTGGAAGAGGAGGCACAAGAGGCCTTCACGGTGGATGGGCGCCATGACGTGATCCCGCGTCGTGAGGCGAACGAAACGCTCTTTAGTGAGTCCGATCTAGAGTGCCTGCACGAGGCTATTGCGCGATACGGCAGCCTTAGCTTTAAGGCGTTGACGGACCTCAGCCACGATGCGGCATGGGACGCTGCTGATGAAAACGACATTATTGAGTTGGAACAGATCATCGCCACATTACCGGATGGCGCGAGCCTCCTCGAGCACTTGCACCGATAGCTGCCAGCACACATGCGTTTGGGTGATGCGCTCTCCCCCGAAGACAAGCTCCATTACATAAGAGAACGTCTCGTCCCTGGAGCGATGTTTCATTGCTACTGTGAGTTCACGAACCCCGCCAAACACAAATTCATCGTGATTGGCCGCGCACAGCCTCCGACCATTGTTTTTCTGATCAATTCGGATATTAGTGCCTGGCTCCAAGCGCGTCCACACCTCAGGGATTGCCAGGTGGGGATTCGTCGAAGCGACCACGACTTCTTAGAATACGATTCTTTCCTCGACTGCACACAAGCAGAGCGAGGATTGAGCCTGGAGCAGCTTGAGCAGGCGATGATGAATGACTTGACGAACTTCAAGGGATGGCTCACTGCCCGTGAGCGTGAGGCCGTCCTGTATGCGGTGAGGGTCTGCCGGACACTCTCTGCCCAGGAAAAAGGCTGGCTGGCCGAAGCACTGTCTCCTCAAGAGTAGAGGAGGATTCCCGCTCCCATCTTCTCATGCTCTCCAAGGGGCCAGTCCTCACAGGGGGCTGTCCCCTTTTTTATGGGCTCCTGAGTTCTACACTGGTTCTACACAGCTGTTTTGACGGTTGGCTTGAATCACATATGTTGTTGATTTATTGGTGCGCCCGGAGGGACTTGAACCCCCAACCCCCAGATCCGTAGTCTGGTGCTCTATCCATTGAGCTACGGGCGCTTCATGAAGAGGTGCTGAGTTATGAGTGCTGAGTTTTGAGTTGAAACGGAAGAAAAGCCGCTTACTTCTTGAACTCAGCACTCTGACTGTGGCGACAGTAGTCAGCGGTTATACAGGGCGACGGCAACTGGGGTCAAGTCGGCTGACGATTACAGGCTAGTAGCCCAAGTAGATAGACTCGAGTGGAGGGAGCACACTTGTATGGAGCAGGTGGCGGGATCGACTGTTTGAAACGCGGAAGGACCAAAGCCCTCCCGCGTTTCTACCCTTGCAAAACGTTTTGTTAGAAAATGCTCCTACTCACTTCATTAGAGAGTAGACTTTCATTGCCTGCATTATCGTACGATGTGATGACGAAGAAATATGTGGTCCCGGTCTGCAGTCCTGTCGCAATATAACCTGTCGACGTTGCGGGTATGATCGCGACGGGTGCTCCATAGCCCCCAGAGGCCGTCCCTTGATACACCTTATAGCCTGCCAGATCGGTTTCGCTATTGGCATTCCAGGTCAGGCTGGCCGTGCCGGCTACTGTGGCGCTGAGTGTGAACGACACAGGAATCTGGCGTGGGCTATTGGTCGATCCGGATGCCGTTACCGTGATGATGGCGTTGTAGGTTCCGGCTGCCAGGCCGCTAGTCGTCACGCTTGCACTGATAGTATCGGTTTCAGTGGTCGTGGTGCCGGAGACGGTATTGAGCTGTAACCAGGTCGCGTTGTCACTGAGCGTCCATGATAAGGTTCCTCCCCCGGTATTGGTCAGCGCGAACGGCTGTGCCGCTGGATTTGTTCCTCCGACAGTTCCTGCGAAGGCCAAATTTGTGGGGCTGAAACCGATTGTTCCTCCGCTAATTGAGGCCGCGGCGAGGGTGAGGGTGACCGGGATGGTCTTGGCCGTGGCGCCTGGCGCCGTGACCGTCACCGTGGCGCTATAGCTGCCCGCCAGCAATCCCGC
>Ga0315281_10015754_pt1 | contig 10122 bp, 8 predicted proteins | sample YL17G07_0_MG_FD_204540 | JGI IMG/M metagenome (GOLD analysis project Ga0315281, IMG submission 204540) | Sediment microbial communities from Yellowstone Lake, YNP, Wyoming, USA - YL17G07_0 | ecosystem: Environmental > Aquatic > Freshwater > Lake > Sediment | place: USA: Wyoming | collected...
GGGCGGTTGAAGAGGAGGGTCTTGCCGGCTTCCACCGCCAGCACCGCGGCCCCCGCTTCCGTCATGGCGGCAATGGTGTCGAGCCCCACCGCGGGGACATCGAAGCGCAGGTCCTGGTGGGGTTTGCTCACCTTCACCACCACGGCGCCGGCGCCGGCCAGAAGGCCCCCCCGGCGGATGGTCTCGTCGGTGCCCTCGATGGCCTCCAGGGCCACCACCACCTGGCGGCGCACCACCACGCACTGGCCGATGTCGAGAGCGCCCATCTCCTTGGCCACCCGAAACCCCAACTCGATGTCCTGCAGCTCTTCCCTGGAGGGGGCCCGCCGGCCAATTTGTCCGGCCGGGGCCAGGAGGTCATCCAGAAATAAGGTGGAGGGGGCGACGCTGATGCCCTCGTTTTCCAGTTCGGCGGCCACCGCCCGGAGCAGGCGGTCGTCCTTGCCGGCCCCGGCTCGGCGAACGACGCTCAGGGCCCGGAGGTCCGGGCGAAACTCTTTGAAGAGGCGGCCCCGGGTGATGCCGCCGGCCATCACGGCCCTTTTCACCCCCGCGGCTTGGAAGATGCGGATGATTTTGCCCAGCTGGCCCACGTAGACCCAGTGGAGTTCCTTCACCAGGGGAGCCAGGGCCGGGTCGGTTTCGCCCCGGTGGGCCGCGGCGATCACCTCCACCCCATGGCTCCGGGCGGCCTGGGCGAAAAGCAGCGGGAATTGGCCCTTACCCGCGATTAAGCCGATGTTCTCGGACATCTGCCGGCAGCAGGCCCCGTTCGGAGGTCTCCAGAAATTTGAGCAGGTGCTGAACTTCAGGGACTTGGGAGTATTCTTGCCTGATCCGCTCCATGGCCTCTTTCTGATTGAGCTCGGACAGGAACAGGAGTTCGTAGGCCCGTTTCAGGCCGTGCAGGGTGGCCTCGGTAAAGCCGCACCTTTTTAAGCCCACCAGGTTGAGGCCCACCAGCTTGGCCCGGTTGCCCACGGCCATGGCATAGGGAGGCACGTCCCGGTGCACCGCGGAACACCCGCCCACGAAGGCATAACAGCCGATGCGGCAGAACTGGTGCACCGCGGAGAGGCCCCCCAAAATGGCGTGGTCCTCCACGGTGATGTGGCCTCCCAGGGTGGCGGCGTTGGACATGATGACGCCGTTGCCCACCTGGCAGTCGTGGGCCACGTGAGTGTAAGCCATGAACAGGTTGCGACTCCCGATGCGGGTGACGCCGCCGCCTCCTTCGGTGCCCCGGTGCATGGTGGCGAATTCCCGGATGGTGTTGTTATCGCCGATGACCAGGTGGGATTCTTCCCCTTTGAACTTCAAATCCTGGGGAATCTCGCCCAGGACCGCGAACTGGAAGATCCGGCAGCGGGCCCCGATGGTGGTGAAACCCTTGATCACCACGTGGGAGCCGATCTGGGTCTCATCCCCGATGACCACCCGGCCCTCAATGATGCTGTAAGGACCAACCGTCACGCCCCGGCCCAGCTCGACGGTCTTATCGACGATGGCGGTGGGGTGGACCTGGGCCATCCTCACTCCTCTTCCTGGCTCACCGCGGCCATCATTTCGCCTTCGGCCACCAGGGTTTGGTCCACAAACGCCTTCCCCTGCATCTTCCAGAATTTTTTGCCGCCCCGGATGGTTTCCACTTCGATCCTGAGCTGGTCGCCGGGGACCACCGGCTGGCGGAAGCGCACCTTGTCCAGGCCCATGAGAAAGATGGACGGGTTTCCCAGGTGTTCCGGGGTTGACAGCAGAGCCAGGATGCCCCCGGCTTGGGCCGCGGCTTCCACGATGAGCACCCCCGGCATAATAGGGCGGCCGGGGAAATGGCCCTGAAAGAAAGGCTCATTCATGGTGATGTTTTTGACGGCCACGATACGCTTTCCCACCTCCAGGCTGAGCACCCGGTCGATGAGGAGAAAAGGGTAGCGGTGCGGCAGGATGCGCAGAATTTCTTGCAGATTCAGATGTTGCGGCACGGTCATGTCTCAGGCTCCTTCTCCAGCCTGGCGGAGAGTTCCCTTATTTGTTGTTCCAGCTGTTTCAGCCGGCGATGGATCTCCGGGAGTTTCGGCAACAGGGCGTTGATCCTGGCGAACTCCCCCCCGGGTCTGGCCGGGGAACCGATCACCATCTGACCGGAGTTCAGGGAGTGAGTCACGCCGGCCTGGGCCCCCACCTGGACCCCGTCCCCCAAATCAATGTGGCCCACCACCCCGGCCTGGCCCCCCAGGGCCACGTGTCGGCCCAGCCTGGTGGACCCGGCTACCCCCACCTGGGCCACCAGGAAGGAGTGCTCCCCCACCGTGACGTTGTGGGCCAGGTGCACCAGATTGTCCATCTTGACCCCCCGCCCCACCCGGGTCTCGCCCAGGGCCCCGCGGTCGATGGCGCAATTGGCCCCGACCTCCACGTCGTCTTCAATGACCACGATGCCCAGTTGGGGGATTTTCGTATGGCCGTCTCGACCCGGGACGAAGCCGAAGCCGTCAGACCCGATCACCGTGCCGCTGTGGATGACGCAGCGCTGCCCCACGGCGCAGCGCTCCAGGATGGTGACGTTGGGATAAAGCAGCGTGTCGGCCCCGATCTTGACCGCCGCGCCGAGGACGCAGCCCGGCATAATGGTGACCCGGTCCCCCAGGACGACCTGGTCGCCGATGAAGACCAGGGGGGCGATGGAGACCTCCCGGCCCAGCTCCACTTCCCGACCCAGGTAAGCGAGATCGCTGACGCCGGGCCAGCGGTGCCGGGGAGGAGCAAAGAGGGCGGCCACCCGGGCGTAGGCCAGGTAAGGGTTGGGCACGACAATCAGCGGCCGCGCCAGATGGGCCTGTTCCGGGGAAACGATGAACGCCGCGGCCCGGCTTTTATCCGCCAGGCGGGTATAGCGCCGCTGGGCAATGAAGGTGATGTCCCCGGGCGTGGCGGACTCGATGGCGGCGAGGCCCTCGATCTTAAGATCGGCCGGGCCTTTAAGTTCGCCGTCCAGTAGAGCCGCCAGTTCTCCGAGGGTGTATGCCATCAAGGCGTTAATGACCGAACTTGCTGCGCACCTTCTCGGTGATGTCCAGCTCGGGGTCCATATACAAAAGCCCGGAATTGCGTTTGTCCAGGACTATCGCCAGCTTATACTCCTTGGCCACCGCCTGCACCGCGGTCTCCAATTTATGAAACAGCGGGGCCAGTTCCTTTTCCTGGAATTGCTGTAGCTGCTTTTCGGCGTCGGCCCCTTGCCGTTCCAGTTCGCTGGCCTTCCGCTGCAATTCTTCCTGCTTGCGTTTCTTGGCATCATCCTTCATCACGCCGGCCTGTTTCTGGAAATCCTCCACCTGTTTGGCAAAATCCTGGCGTCTTTGCGCAAAGGGTTTTCCCAACTCCTCGGACTTCTTTTTTATATTATCCTGAACCCGTTTGCCTTCGGCTGACTTGGACACCACGTCCATGCCGTCGACGACGGCCACCCTGAATTCGGCCGCGGTGGCCACCAGCGGGGTCAGAACCAGGCCCAGCGCTAAAAAGACGCTAACCCCAAGCTTAAACATAAACATTTAATCCTCCTGGAATGCTGTGAATAAGATTATCCCCGGCATAGGGGTTTTTTTAGAGTTATAACAGGTAAAGTCGTCCACTTCAAACCGGTAGGTTAAAAACTCCCGCCCATGGTGAATTCCCAGGCGCTATGCCTTTCGAAAGAATGGGGGGCCAGGTTGTAGCCCCATTCCACCCGGAGGGGGCCCATGGGGGAGAACCACCGAATCCCGCCGCCCACCGCGGTGCGAAGGGTCGGAGGGACATAGTTGGCCCCGTAGACATTGCCGGCGTCGAAAAACAGCGTCCCCATAAGCCCCAGCTTCTTGTACAGGGGGAAACGGTACTCCACGTTCAGCTGGGAGAATTTGTCGCCGCCGATGCGCTCGTTGGTGTTGGGGTCTCGGGGGCTGATTTCCGCATATTTAAACCCCCGGATGGTTTCAATGCCGCCCAGATAGAACTTCTCGTAGGCCGGCATCGCTCCCCAGGGCAACGGCTGCATGTACCCCACGCGGGCGTGGATAACCCCCACCGTGTTCCAGGGGAAGGGGAAATACCAGCCCGTTTCGGCGATGTACCGCATAAAGGCGGTATCGCCGCCCAATCCGGCCATCTCGACGCTGATGCTGTTGTCCGAACCTTTGGTGGGGGCGAATAGGGAGTCCCGGGAGTCCCGCCGGAGGCTCAGGGAGGCGGCGCTGGTGTTATGGATATGGGCCGCTTCCACCAGGACGGGCGAAGAATTGGGCAACAGGTCGTGGAGAATAACATTTTCGAACCGGTACATGCCGAAGAGCCGGGTGTACTGCCAGCGCAACGGGTGGCTCAGGCGAATGTCCGCGCCTTTGCTGATGCGGTTGTATTCGGTGTATTGCCGTTCCCAGTTGTAGGCATCGACGCCGAAGGCCAGGGGCCGGTCGAACAGGTAAGGCTCGGTGAAAGAGGCCCGGATCCGGTGAGAAATGGACCCGATGATCCCCTGGATCTTGACCTGCTGGCCCCGGCCGAAGAGGTTGTTCTGGCTGACCTCCACCATGCCCACCAGACGGTCCTGGGTGCTGTAACCGGCGCCCACCCCGAAGGTGCCGGTGGGCCGCTCCTTAACGCTGATTTTCAGGTTCATCCGGTTGGGGGCGCTTCCCGGGGTGGTGCTGAAGTTCACGTCTTCGAAGTACTCCAGACGCCTCAGGTTCTTGATGCTCTCTTTGAGCTTGGTGGCGGAGAACAGCTCCTGCTCGTAAACCCTGAGTTCCCGGCGGATTACCTTGTCCCGGGTTTTGATGTTTCCGGCGATGTCGATGCGATCGAAATAGACCTTTTCCCCCTTGTGAATGTCGAAGGTCACGTCCACCTTCAGGGTTTCGTCGTGCTCCTTGATCAGGGGGGTGATGTCGGCATTGGCAAAGCCGATGTCGGCATAGAGATCGGCCAGGGTGGTCAGGTCGGTTTGCAGCGTCTCCCGGCTGTAAACCTTATCCTTGGGGGTCTGGATTTTTTCCAGGAGCTTTGCTTTATCCTCCAGCAAATCTCCTTGAAAATCTATCTTGCCCACGCGATATTCCGGTCCCTCCTGGACCGGGATGGTGATGTAGATCCACTTGCCCTTGACGTCGATTTTGGGCTCGCCCACCCGGGCTTTGATATACCCGTTGTTGTAATAGAAGGCGGTGACTTTCTCCAGGTCCCGCTCCAGGGTATCTTTGCTCAGTTTGCCCGAGCCGGTGATCCAGGCGATGGGTGCGAAGCCCCTTTCCTTGGTCTCCATCACCTTGAGCAGCTCTTTGTCTTTGAAGGCCTTGTTGCCCTCAAAGTTGATCTCCTTGATGGCCATCTTGCCGCCTTCTTCAATCTTGAGCACCAGGTTGACCTCGGTGTTGGTGACGGGCTGCAGCTCATAGTTAATGTGGGCTTCGTAGAAACCTTTCTCCCGATACATGTTCTGGATCTTGTTGATGTTCTCCCGAATGGCGGTTTCCGAGGCCACGGAGAAGGGCTTGATATCCATGACTTCCAGGATCTTGTCCCGTTTGACCTTTTTGTTGCCTTTGGTGAGGATCTCCTTAATGGCCGGCTTCTCCGCCACGATGACCGTCAGGACTCTGCCTTCCGGGGTGTCGCTGACATCGAATCTCACGTCGGTGAAATAGCCCATCTTGTAAATGGACTTCAGATCATCCCGCAGGCGGGCCGGGGAAAGGACCTCCCCCTCCCGGGTCTGCATCACCCCTAAAATCGCGTCCTTTTCAATGCGGCGGTTCCCCTTGACGTTGAGGCGGGCAATCCGCTCCTTGCCCAGGATCTTCAGGCTGAGTTCCTGGGCCAGCTGGCGGCTCAGACCCGTGAGGGCATTGAGGCCGGTTCCCTGGGCCTTCAGGGTGGCCGGGCCCAGGCGCCCGCTGAGGTCCAGGAGCCGCGCCTCCAGAGAAAGGAGATCGCCCACTTTGAGCAAGGTGCCCCAGATGGCGAGGTCGGCCCCCAGTTTGCGCCCGATCTCCTGGGCCCGGGCTTCAGTCAGCGGCTCCTTAAGAGCGGAGAGTTCCTTGTGTAGATCCTCCTGGGACACCAGGGTGAAGCCGTCTGCTTTGAGGCGGTCGGCAATTTCCTGGCGAATCTTTTCCCCCAGGTACTCCAGTGGTTCCTTGCTACTGACCACGAAGGGGGAAACCGCCACCTTTCTGAGGACCACCTCCGGTTCCTGGGCCACGGCAGGCCCACTTAAAGCCAGGAGGAGCAAGAGGATTGAAAGTGTCAGGCGTAGTACCACCTTATTCTCCCTGTATGAACACAGCCTTGCCGTCTATCAGAGTTATTTGCCGATCCAGGGCCCGAGCCAGCTCCAGATTATGGGTCACGATGACCGAGGTGAGCCCACGCTCACGGTTGAGACCGAGGATGAGTTCGTGTATCCGGGCCCCGCTCTTGGGGTCCAGGTTACCGGTAGGTTCGTCCGCTAGGAGCACCTCGGGTTCCAGTACCAGGGCCCGGGCCACCGCCACCCGTTGCTGCTCGCCGCCCGACAGGGTGGAGACCCGGTGGCTCAGGCGGTCTTTCAGCCCCACCCGGACCAGGGTCGCTTCGGCTTTCTCCCGGGCCGCGGTTTGGGGCAGCCGGGCAATGAGCGCCGGCATCATCACATTCTCCAGGGCATTGAACTCGGGGAGCAGATGGTGAAACTGGAACACAAACCCCACCTTACGGTTGCGGAAAGCCGCCAGGGATTTATCGTCCAGGGAAAAGACGTCTTCCCCGTCCCAGAGCATGTCACCGGCGCTGGGGCGCTCCAGGGTCCCCATGATATGGAGCAAGGTGGACTTGCCCACCCCTGAGGCTCCCACCACCGCCAGGGTCTCCCCCCGGAAGATGTTCAGATCCACCCCGGTGAGCACCTCAACCCGGATGCCGTTGTGGCTGAAGGTCTTGGCCAGTCCCCGGATCTGGATCTTCACCGGGACCTGGGAGGTGCTTTCTGCTAACATGTCCTTCCCATCGAGGCGTGAGCCACCTTATCACTTTCACCCGGAAGCGTCAATGATTCGAGTTTCGAGTTTTTAGTTTCGGGTCTTTGGTTTTTAGTTAGACAGCAGGCCACCGCTAAAGAGTTAACCTCCGTCTGGCAGTCGGTAAAACTTACTGTGGAGAACCCCCAGGCTGCTGGCATAAATATCCTTTGGTTGGCGCCGGGACCAAATTTCTAAAAACCCAAGACTACTCGTACCTGATGGCCTCCACCGGGTCCAGGCGGGCCGCCTGCCACGAGGGGTACAGGGTGGCCAGGAAGCTGATGGCCATGGCCGCGATGATGATGGCCACCACGTCCAACCCCTGGATCTGCACCGGCAGGGTGGAGATGTAATACACGTCCCGGGGCAGCTTGATGAACTGGTAGCGCTGTAGGATGGCGCAGAGCCCCAGCCCCAGACCCAGCCCTAGAGTGGTGCCCACCCCGCCGATGACCAGGCCGTTCATAATGAAAATCTGCATGATGCTCTGGCGGGTGGCCCCCATGGATTTCAGGATGGCGATATCCCGGGTCTTCTTCATGACCATCATGAACAGCGTGGAGGCGATACCGAAGGCCGCCACCAGGACGATGAGGGTGAGGATGATAAACATGGCGATTTTTTCTAGCTTCAGGGCCGAGAACAGCGACCGGTTCATCTGCATCCAGTTGCGGGTGTAATAGCCGGGCCCCAGCTTCTTCTGGATGGCCTGGGCCACTTCCTCGGCGGCGTAGATGTCTTTGACCTCCACCTCCAACCCCGTGACCCGGTTGGTCAGGCCCAGGAATTCCTGGAGCCGGGGGATGCTGGTGTAGACCAGGGAGTTATCGAACTCGTACATGCCGGAGTGAAAGATGGCGCTGACCCGAAAGGCCTTCATGCGGGGCAGCCGCCCCATGGGCGTCAGGGTCCCCAGGGGCGAGATGATGTTCAGGTAGTCGCCCAGGCTCAGGTTGAGGTTGCGGGCCAATTCATTGCCGATGGCCGCCCGGGGCGGGTCTTCGGGGGCCAGGTCCGCCAGGTCGGCGAATTTTCCCTGCACCACGTTCAGGGCCGGGGGGCCCCCGTGGCGGATGGTCTCCAGTTCCAGACCCCGGATCACGCCCCCGGAAATATTTCCCGGGGCCGAGTACATCACCTGGGTGTAGATAAAGGGGGCGGCCGACAGCACCCCGGGGACGGTCTTCACCTGGGCCACCAGCTGGCCGGCGTCGGTGACCGGAGCTCCCTGCTTCAGGACGATGACGTGGGCGTTGACACTCAGGATCTTTTTCTTCAAGTCCTGGTCAAAGCCGGTCATCACCCCGATGACCACGATAAGGGCCATGACTCCCACCGCCACCCCGCTCATGGAGATGAAAGTGCTCAGCGGCAGGAAACCTCTCTGGCGCCTGACCCCCCGGAGCAGACGCAGGGCTACGAAGGATTCAAAAAACCCCATTTGCCTTACTTCTCCGGCCTGAGCAGCGGGAAGAGGATAACGTCCCGGATGGAGGGGGAATCGGTTAAGAGCATCACCAGCCGGTCGATGCCGATGCCTTCCCCCGCGGTGGGGGGCATGCCGTGCTCCAGGGCCTGGACAAAGTCCTCGTCCACCGCGTGGGGGGCCTCCTCGTCCCCGGCGAGGCGCGCCGCCACCTGCTTCTCAAAACGCTCCCGCTGGTCCACCGGATCGTTGAGCTCCGAGAAGGCGTTGGCCATCTCCCGCCCGGCGATGAACAGTTCAAACCGGTCCACCACCTCCGGGTCGGAATCGCTCTGGCGGGAAAGGGGCGAGGTCTCCAGGGGATACCCCAGGATGAAGGTGGGCTGCACGAGCTTGGGCTCCACCAGCAGGTCAAAGAGCTTGGTGAGGGCCCGGCCGTATCCCTCCCCGGGGCGCAGCGCCACTCCTTCGGCCAGGGCCAGCTTCATCAGGGCTTCATGGCTCCGCACCACCTCCGGAGGGATGCCCCCCAGATGGGTGAGAGACTCCCTGAGGTCCAGGCGCCGCCAGGGCCGGCTAAGCTCGATGGCCTCACCCTGGTAGGTAAGGCTGAGGGTCCCCAGGAGCTGCTGCGCTACAAAGCAGATGAGCTCCTCGGTGAGCTCCATCAGGTCCCGGTAGGTGGCGTAGGCCTGGTAGAACTCCAGCATGGTGAACTCGGGGTTGTGCTGGATGGACAGGCCCTCGTTGCGGAAATTGCGGTTGATTTCGTACACCCGGTCCAGGCCCCCGATCACCAGGCGCTTGAGATAGAGCTCCGGGGCGATGCGCAGATAAAGGGTCATGTCCAGGGCCTGGTGGTGGGTGACAAAGGGCCGGGCCGTGGCGCCCCCGGGAAGGGGCTGCATCATGGGGGTCTCCACTTCCAGAAAGCCCCGGGCGTCCAAAAACTGGCGCAGCAGTTTGATGATCTTTATCCGTTTCTCAAAGACTTCCTTTACCGGCGGGTTCACCATCAGGTCCAGATAGCGCTGCCGGAAGCGCAGCTCCACGTCGGTGAGGCCGTGGTATTTCTCCGGCAGGGGCATAAGCGACTTGGTGAGCAGGGTGAAGCGGCGCACCTGCAGGGTGAGCTCGCCGGTCTTGGTGCGGAAGAGCGTCCCCTCAAAGCCCACGATGTCTCCCAGGTCCAGGAGCTTCTTGAACCGGGCGAAGTCATCGTCGCCCACCACCTGCCGCTGGATGTAAGCCTGGAGGCGGCCGCTGCCGTCCTGAAAGTGGCAGAAGGTGGCCTTGCCGAACTCCCGCACCAACATCAGGCGGCCGGCCAGCCGGAAGGCTGGCCCCAGGGCCTCCAGCTCCGGGCCGCTGAGCGCCCCGAACTGCTCCACCACCCGGGCCACGCTGTGGGTGGGGGCAAAACGGTTGTCAAAGGGGTCGATCCCTTGGGCCCGAAGTTCATCCAGCTTCTGCAGACGCTGGCTCTTAAGGTAGTCGGATTGTGCCATGGGCCGGACCTATGGAAGTACCCGCGGGATTTGCGACATTTTTCATAAACTTCAAATTTTTAGATTATTCCCCGCCCATAGTCAAGCCCAAAACCGCTAAAACCCCGGACGCCGGAGGCCGGGCTTTGGCGGCTCGGCTCCCGCTTTTTAG
>Ga0315281_10015755_pt1 | contig 10122 bp, 10 predicted proteins | sample YL17G07_0_MG_FD_204540 | JGI IMG/M metagenome (GOLD analysis project Ga0315281, IMG submission 204540) | Sediment microbial communities from Yellowstone Lake, YNP, Wyoming, USA - YL17G07_0 | ecosystem: Environmental > Aquatic > Freshwater > Lake > Sediment | place: USA: Wyoming | collected...
CTATCCAACCCTGTACGAATCGGTGAATCTGGGGGGAACGGTAAACATGCTCGAACTTGCACATCAACACAAAGTTAAAAATTTCGTCTTCGCCTCCTCTTCCTCGGTGTATGGCGATAGTCGCGAAGTTCCTTTTTCCGAAACCGCAAAAACCGACGAACCTGTTTCCCTTTATGCCGCTACCAAAAAGGCCGGTGAAGCCCTCTGTTATTCCTACCACAAATTGCATGGCCTGCCTATAACCTGCTTGCGCTTTTTTACGGTCTACGGGCCGGGCGGCCGACCCGATATGGCTCCTTACAAGTTCACCAAATGTATCGCGGAAGGATTGACGCTCCCAAAATACGGCGATGGAACCACTCAGCGGGATTACACCTACATTGACGACATTGTTCAGGGGATAATGGCGGCCATTGAAAAGAAGTTACCCTTTGCCATCATCAATCTGGGGAACAGCGCCACGATATCGCTGAATGATTTCATTGCTCTTATTGAAAGACTCCTCGGTAAAAAAGCTAAAATCGATCAGATGCCTTCTCAGCCGGGGGATGTGGAGATCACTTATGCGGATAATGCGCGTGCTAAAGAATTGCTCGGGTATGAACCAACGACATCGATTGAGGAAGGAATGAAGAAATTTATTAAGTGGTATGAACAAAATGAAACAGCTTCTAGTCAGAATTAAAAAAATTGAACCACCTACATGGTGGCTAATCGGTATCATGACAGCGGGGTTAATCCTGCGGCTCTATCATATTGGCAGTCAGTCGCTCTGGATCGACGAAAGTTTTTCCGCAGCGGCGCTTCCGGGTGTGGTAAAGAACGGGGTGCCGGGCTTTGTGTCCGGTGCACTGTATAATCGTGCCGACCTTTACCACTATCCCGCTGGATGGCTTTATGCCGTTTTTGGCAGAAATGCAGCCATTCTTCGCTCCCTATCAACCTTATTCGGAATGGTCAGCATTTATATCACATATTATCTAGGCAGTAAGGTCTTCAGGAATCCGGTTTATGGCTTGATAGGAGCATCATTCGTTGCCTTTGGAACATTCGATATAGCATGGAGCCGGCAGATTCGCATGTATTCGGAGCTTCAAATGTTCTTTTTGTCTGCCGTCACTTTCTTTTATCTTTTTCTTCAGGAAAAAGAGATCAAGCGGGCATGGAAAAAGCTGGCTCTGTCGGCCGTATTTGCTTTGGCTGCGATCAAGACCCATACCATTGCCATTGTCATTCTGCCTGCCTACTTTGCCATGGCTCTCTTTTACTGGAGGAACTACTTAAAGAACTTCAAGGTCATTATAGCGGGAGTTCTGCTGGCTCTCGTGGTACTTTATCTATCAGGGGGCCTTAGGTGGTTCCATCTTCTGGAACAGATTTACCTGAATCCTCAGTTCTATTTTGATGACTATTTTGCTTTCATTTTTAAGAATCATCTATTCGAGCTTTTAATGTTCGTGGTGGCGGTCGTTTTTGCCTGTTTCAAAAAACAAAAGGACGTCCTCATGTTCATCCTGGCCTTTGCATTGATTTATTGCGCTTTCGGAATCAATCGGGGGATGGGCATGCGTTACATTTATATGGTCATGCCGATTTTCTATCTCATTGCCTCCTACGGAGTTGTGGAACTCTGGAAGCTTAAAAATGTACTGGGTAAGGTGGCCGTTGTCGGTGCTTTTACCGCGGTCATGCTCTGGCAGCCAAGCCTTGTAATCTGGCCTCAGGAAACGTATTTTCTGGAGTATCGCCCGATGATGGAAAACGGCATTGTTCCCGAATACACTCCACAGCCGAACTTCAAAAAGACTTACGACTATTTAAAATCCGTTGCTAAACCGGACGATATTTTCATCGTGGCTCATTCGGCTATTCAGGATTGGTACATGCCCGACAGCAAGGCTTACCGCATATACTTTACCTTCAAGGGGCGAAAGGAAACAGCTCATGCATTGCCTCAGCCGGACGGTAGCATGATTGATGAATACACAGGTATCCCTGTCCTCAAAACCCCTCAGGAGCTCGCTGATCTCATAAAGACTCACCATGGTTACGTCATCTGGGATTATTTCTCAGCCAGTCATATCAATCCGGGCTTTCAGGCAGTGGTAGCCCAGAGTGCCGCCCCCATCATCAAGGATCGTTTCAAACAGGGGTATCCTTGGACCATTCATTACGTTTATAAATTCTAATTCATTGAATATTAAATATTCGATATTCAATCATTAATATGAGCCACCTTCTTGTCACCGGCTCCATCGCACTCGACCGAATTTCGGTTTTTCGCGATCGTTTTAGCCGTCATATCCTGGCGAATCAGATCCATCAGCTGAACGTGTCTTTCATGGTGCAGGACATGGTTATTCATCATGGGGGAACGGGGGGCAACATTGCTTACAATCTCAGTTTGCTTGGCATTGCCCCTCTCCTAATGGGGACGGCAGGTTATGATGCCGCCGATTACATGAAGAAACTTGAAAGGGCAGGAATCAGGCTACGTGTGAAAACCTTTCCAAATAAACTCACTGCGCACGCCAATATCATGACGGATCTCGATGACAATCAGATCACCGGTTTTTATGCGGGGGCCATGGCGGAGGCTTCCAAAGTCGGTCTTTCTTCGATTAAGGAATCCGTTGAGCTGGCCATCATTGCCCCAAACGATATCAGGGCCATGATACAGCTGGCCGATGCCTGTTTTAAAAAAGGCATTCCTTTCATCGCGGATCCGGGGCAGGGAATTCCCGCTTTCGCGAAAAAGGAATTACAGGACTTTGTCACCGGCGCTCATATCCTCATCGCCAACGACTACGAATGGACCATGCTAAAGGATAAGACGGGTTTCAGTCAGGCCGAGGTGCTAAGTCGGGTCAATTATCTCATCGTTACCTATGGCGGCAAGGGCTCAAAGATATGGGATAAACAGGGTGTCGTGGCGGAAATTCCGGCGTGCCGTCCCTCGAAGGTACTGGATCCAACGGGCTGTGGCGATGCCTACCGTGCAGGCCTGATGTTCGGCATTAAAAACGGTCTTGAAATTAAAAAAGCCGCGCGTATCGGTTCATGGATTGCGGCGAAATGCGTGGAGAATAAGGGCACCCAGAATCACAAAATACCGAGATCGGAATTTAAAAAATTCCTCCTCGGATTACAAAATTAGAAAATTACAAGATTATTACAGGCAAATGCTTTATAATGAATTTTGAATTTTGTAATCTTGAATTTTGTAATGGATTTTAAAGTAGCCGACATCAAACTCGCGGACTTCGGACGGAAGGAAATTGAAATCGCGGAGCACGAGATGCCCGGTTTAATGGCGCTCCGAAAAAAGTACGCTAAGGTAAAGCCGCTCAAAGGGGCACGTATCGCAGGCTGCATCCACATGACCATTCAGACGGCCGTTTTAATCGAAACCCTCATCCAATTGGGCGCCGAGGTTCGCTGGTCTTCGTGCAATATTTTTTCCACCCAGGATCACGCCGCTTCCGCCATCGCCAAAAAGGGGATTCCGGTTTTTGCATGGAAAGGGGAGTCTGAAAAAGACTACGCGTGGTGTATTGAGCAAACTCTCAAATTTAAAGGCGGTAAGAATCCAAATATGATTCTGGACGACGGAGGAGATTTAACCGAGCTTATTTATAAGAAATACCCAAAGCTTTTGAAAGACATCAAAGGCATCACCGAAGAAACCACCACAGGGGTTCACCGACTTTATGAAATGATGAAGAAGGGAAAGCTGGTCACCCCCTGTATCAATGTGAACGACTCCGTCACCAAATCCAAGTTCGATAACCTTTACGGGTGTCGGGAATCTTTAGCCGACGGAATCAAGCGAGCGACCGATGTGATGATTGCTGGCAAGGTGGTCGTTGTCGCAGGCTACGGGGATGTAGGAAAAGGCTGTGCCGAATCAATGAGCGCTCTTGGCGCAAGGGTCATCATCACCGAAATCGACCCCATCAACGCCCTTCAGGCGGCAATGCAGGGGTATCAGGTCATGCCCATGGATGAAGCCTGCAAAATCGGTAATATCTTTGTGACCGCCACGGGAAACATCAAAGTCATCAATGCCAAGCACCTTTGTTCCATGCCCGATCAGGCCATTGTCTGCAATATCGGCCACTTCGATCAAGAAATCGATGTCGCATGGCTGAAAAAAAACGGCAAGAAGACCAATATCAAACCGCAGGTCGACAAGTACAGGCTGGGCAAAAAAGAAATCCTTCTGCTTGCCGAAGGCCGACTGGTGAATCTGGGTTGTGCCACGGGTCATCCGAGCTTTGTCATGAGCAACAGTTTCACCAATCAGGTCATGGCTCAGATTGAACTGTATACAAATTCAGCAAAATATCCTGCCGGCGTTTACATGCTTCCTAAAAAACTCGACGAAGAAGTAGCTCGGTTGCACCTAGAAAAAATCGGCGCGAAGCTGGATAAATTAACCGTAGAACAGGCTAAATATCTGAGCCTTCACCCCGAGGGGCCGTATAAGCCAGATCATTACCGGTATTAGTCCTTTCTTTCCGTTCCTGCGCTTTCGGCTGCGTCTTTCAAAATGCTATGCGCATCAATCAGCAGGGTCATTTTGCGGAGGGAATCGGCCAGGAAGTCCTTGAAGGCTTCGGTGTGAGCCAAGAACTCCGCCTTTCCTTTAGCAAGACCGGGCGTATTCAAAAGCACGAAAAGTTCATTCAGAATGATCTGCAGGGGTTCGCCCGATTCTATCCGCTGTTCAATGAGGCTGGCAAACTGATTCTGATCCTCTGCGCTGGTCTTAAAGACCCGTGCAAATTGCATGAGTTTGCGGCGGATTTGTCTGGAAAAATCGATTGAAAGCTCCTCCAGGCTCATGCTTCTTTTTCCCATCTGTTCAGCAAAATTTTCCGCCAGCAATCGCGCCGCATCGGGATCCGAATGGTGGCGGGCAATCAGACTTGAATCGGGAAGTTTCAGCACCCCATAGCTTTCCCGACCCTGTTCGGCCCCATCGCTCTTATCCGTATATATAGCGAGCGCTGCCATGAGTTCCAGGCTGGACCGTCGGGTCATGGCGTAAAGTTCAGGAGCATTTGTCATACTGATTCTATCGTCTACATCGGTTTCCATGCCCTCCAGACGACCCTGAACTCCTACAATGGTCTGGTGCGCGCTCGCTGAAATCAGACCCGTGCTTGCAAGAGACCTCAGGCTACCGAGCTCGTCTAAGGACGTTAGGGTGGCCCTTAGAGCCTCCGTATCGGATGGATTCATTTCAGCACTGCTCATTTTAGCCAATATTCCCTCGCGGGCCGTTTTTACCAAGGGAAGTAGCTGACTGAGTAAAGCCTGATTGTATCTATTCTCGCCTTCCAGATTTTGAGCAGGAGCTTTGATTTCCAGATCGGAAACGAGCTTGCGGATGCGACTCAGCACACCAAACAAGTCCACCTCTAATAAATCCAGAACCATCCCAGCCAGAGCACGCGGTCCGTATTTTTGAGCCAGACTATGAACGGCACGCTTGGCCGCGCTTGGCTCCAGTCTGCCCGTTAAAGCGGCGGTAAGGCTATCTTTATCAAATTTAAACTCGGTAGGAGGAAGGGTGGTGTATCCCAAGCTTTTTCCCCCTGATATGCTGGCACGAAGCTCATCAATATAACTTCGCTTCGACATTTGCCCCATACCGATAACCTGAGCGGGCTCAGGCTTGTCACCCGCCGGGACAAGAGGGGTAAGAATACCGCCATTGCCCGGAACGGGGGTGTCTCGCTGGCTTCGGTCTCCAGGATCGCCGGAAGGTTGTTTGTCTCGTTCTTTGCTCATAATATTTTGAAAAGAAAACAGGAAGTCAGTCTAAAGTCGACGGTCGAAAATTGCAAATTGGGAATCTGAGAACGGGTTTACAAAGAGCATAAAGTCGTATACAATGGAATCGACCTAAAAGCTCCCATTATGGCAGACGGAAACGTATCAAAAAGGGAAGTATTCCGCACCACCGATACCGCTCGGGAGGATTTAGCTATGCGGGTTTCAAACGGAACGCTTGAACAGAACATCGGCATGGATCTGATCCGTGGTTTTCAGGCTACGTTAAAGAGCGAAATGGATAGCATCAAGCATCCAAACTCAAGCGTGCGTGATGAGTTGGCCGAAGAGCATATGGAAAACGTGATTGATAATAACGAAGGCGAAGCGGACGTTCTGCTTGCCACCATCCACACACAGGTAGAAGGCGTTCTGGAAGGCGAAGAAACAGAACTTTTGAATCCAAAAAATATCCAGGCCCTCATGCAGCTTCCGGCGGAGGAACAAAAGCGAGTGCTTGATGAAGCTTACCGCTTTGCTCAGGTGAAACTCGTTGAATTACAAAGAGCGCTCACTCAAAAATCCAGTCTGGCCATTTTAGGCGATTGGGCAGCGAGCCACGAGTCACCGACTGTTACCGCCGAGGATCATCGGTTAGCGAGCTAATAAATTCGCAATTTGTGATTCATGATTTTTCAAGTGGATTTTTTTTGTTTGTTGTTTGTTTTTGACTCACCCCCTTAAATCCGTTTCATAAATCCATTCACCCCTCTCTGATGGCTCAAAGAGAGGGAAGCGTGTTTGAGTTTGGCAGAATCCAGGGCGTCTGACCCCTCTTTGCCTGCCTGCCGGTAGGCAGGCCATGATGGCAGAGAGGGGAAGATTATTGGATGGATAGTTTTAGGGGTGAGTCATTGCTTGCTTTTAAATCTCAAATCTAAAATCTGAAATCGAGCGAGTCCCGCTTAGCGGGGCGAGCGAGTATTGCCATATCAAAAAATAAATGCTATAAAATACCCCTCCCCCCAATAAAGCCCTAATAAAGTTGTTATGTTAAATCAATTCGAAGCTATGAATGGTGTCCCGATTATGGGACCCGAGGACATGTTGCGTGAAGAAATCCGCGTGACGGAAACCACGATAAAGGACCAGGAAATGATGTATAGGCTGTATTGTGATGGCAGAAACGCCCTTGCGAAGGCCATCATGGCCCCCAAGAATTTAAAGCAGACAGGCACAGGCTGGCGCATAGAAAGTGCCAGTCGGGTGGTGCTGGCCATCGAAGAGCATCTGGTTCGCGAACTCGTGAAAAAGCAGGGTGAAAACGAAATGACGAGGCCCTATATCGAAATCATGCAGATGGCTGCGCACGTCCGCAACCAATGTTCCAGTTCACTCCTGGTTCACTACGAGGCTTATAAGGCGATAAGACGACCCGAGGATTATGAAAGAGCGCGAGAATGGTTACAAAGGATGAGGATAAGCGCTTGAGTCTAACGCAAGAAACGGTTTAAAATATGAGTGGTCAAAGCTAATAAATCACCATGATTTCACCGCAGGAAAATGACATCACCGTGGTTGGAACACACGATCGAGGGTTAGAGGCAGCAGTTCCTGCTTCTAGCAGTCTACTTGAGAGGGAATTGGGGCAACTTATATTTGCGGAGTTTGGTAAATTGGCGGAGGTACAAGCGGAAGCGAAAGTAGAAGATAGCGGTATAAGAGATAGAGTGTTCAATAATATTTTAAGAACAGGAGAACTACAAAGAATCACATGGAATCCCGACGATTTATTTAAGCGTGCTATTGAGGAGGTTAGATCCAAGAAGCAAAATGAACATATTTCAGAGGAGGCCTGGGAAGCCGCAGAGAGTATATCGGAAGCCCTGATTCTATCCGTCAGAGAACGTATCGGTCAGAGATTGATGCAGACAGTTCGAGGCATGGGGACTGAAATGGCTACTGAAAAATAGAATCACTTGGCACATGCGATCGGTCGGGGTAGAATTCAAACACATCATTGCTCATCAAGAGTGGCAGAGAGAGTCTTGGCTCCATGACCTGCCCCGCAACCGGCCCGCCGTGACAGGTAGGACAAGGTGCGACATCCATGATAGATGAGAGAGTCGCATTAGGCCTCTCATTGTGAGAGGTTGTTTTTCTTAGCGTCACTCCGAGCGAAGCCGAGGAGTCTGCGTGCAACCGATTATCAGAATTACGCAGATATCTCCGCTGCGGTCGAGATGACATTGGGAATTAATGAATCCATAACTAATTATTATGAGTAAATACTTTTTCACCTCCGAATCGGTCACCGAGGGTCACCCCGATAAAATATGTGACCAGATCAGCGATGCGGTGCTGGATGCCGTATTAAAAGACGACCCCGAGGGGGCTTGCTGCTGTGAGGTGTATACCACCACAGGCTTGGTTGTCGTGGGCGGAGAAATCACCACAAAAACCTACGTGGATGTTCAGCAGATAGTGCGCGATACGCTCAAAGAAATCGGTTACACTAACTCGGATTACGGAATCGATTACAAGAGCTGCAGTGTGCTGAATGCCATTCACGAACAAAGCCCCGACATTGCTCAGGGTGAAAGTCAGAAAGAAGGCAAACACAAGGCGCAGGGGGCAGGGGATCAGGGGATCATGATGGGCTATGCCTGCAAAGAAACGCCCGAACTCATGCCGCTTCCTATCATGCTGGCTCACAAACTGGCCAAGAGGCTGGCCGAAGTCCGAAAGAACGGAACCATTCCTTATCTACGACCCGATGGCAAGACTCAGGTCACGGTGGAATACGAGAATGATATGCCGGTCCGTGTCGACACCGTAGTGATCGCCGCCCAGCACGATGATGGAATCGAGTATGAAAAAATCCGCGCGGATATCATTGAGCATGTCATCAAACCCGTCTGCGGAAGCTACCTCAACGAAAAGACCCGTTTTCTCATCAACGAAACCGGCAAGTTTGTCATCGGCGGACCGCATGGCGATACAGGATTAACCGGCCGAAAGATCATCGTGGATACCTACGGAGGTATGGGGCGTCACGGGGGAGGGGCCTTCAGCGGAAAAGTGCCGAACAAGCAGGATAGATCGGGCGCTTACATGGCGCGCTACATCGCTAAAAACATCGTGGCAGCCAATCTGGCGGACCGATGCGAAATCCAGCTGGCCTACGCCATTGGTTACCCAGAACCGGTATCCGTTCACATCACCACCTTCGGTACGGGAAAGATATCAGACGAAGCCATCGAAGCACTGGTAAGAAAGCACTTCGACATGACTCCCGCGGGCATCATCTCTACCTTTGATTTAAAACGCCCTATCTACAAAAAGACCGCCGTTTACGGGCACTTTGGACGCGAAGAATTCCCGTGGGAAAAGACGGATAAAAAGGAAATTCTGGCTAAAGCATTGGTCTAAAATTCCTTAAAAGGAATCATAAGGTCATGCATCCTCCGTTTAAGAGCCTCTCTTTCCTCATCCTGCTGGACACCCAGCTTTTCGCAGATTTTGGAAAATCGGTTATTCGTATCCTCACGGGCTGTTCTTATAACGGCTCCTGTAAGGTGTCGGATCAGTGCCACTCGTTCCGGAGTAGGAACTTCTGGCAATTTAAGAGCTCTCGCTCTTGCTTCCTCGGATATATCCGAATTATCGCGGGGAAAGCTACTAAGGGGGCGCATAGCAACTTTATTATGAAGACCATATTACATTCAAAAAGGTATATGTCAAATTAAATGTATACATTATTTGTACACGAACAAAATTTGTGTTCATTATTCCTGAAACACGCGAAGCATCAAAATCCGCACCCGTAGCGCATTATCACTCAGGCCGAGCTCCTTGGCTGTTGCGTCGATATTATCTCCATTATTGCGATAAGCCGCCTCCACGAAGGCCCGTTCTTCTTCCTCCGAACCTCCCTGAAAACCCACAGGCTTCTTCCAGTTGCCGTCAATATCAATTCCGTAAAAACTCATGTATCCGGCAATCTCCAGTTCCGTTAATCCCAGATCCTGTCTGGCCCACTGAAGCACCATTTCATCGGGAACCTCCTTACTAAAATTCTTTCTCCGCCTTGAAATAGCCATGAGCTTTTTGCGCAGCGCCATACTGCTCACAACGGCTTCAAAATAGTGGATGGCATCAAATTCCGGTTTTCTATCGGGAGAAGGCATCGGAAATTAGTGAAGTGATGTTTATTAATCAACTTAGGGTGCTACACAAAGGCTGGCTTAGTTTTTAGTTTGCTACCACAAACGCTAAGCTTTAGATCTTACGATATTAGCCCTTACGACTTGGGAAACGACGTTAGCCCTTACGATATTA
>Ga0315281_10015758_pt1 | contig 10121 bp, 13 predicted proteins | sample YL17G07_0_MG_FD_204540 | JGI IMG/M metagenome (GOLD analysis project Ga0315281, IMG submission 204540) | Sediment microbial communities from Yellowstone Lake, YNP, Wyoming, USA - YL17G07_0 | ecosystem: Environmental > Aquatic > Freshwater > Lake > Sediment | place: USA: Wyoming | collected...
AATCATTGTTTTTCTACCACGAAGGACACGAAGGAGGAGAAGTTGAGGGAAAGGATAGGGTAGGTGCCGTTTTCTTCGTGCCCTTCGTGGTGAAAGATTATTCTATGAAAAACTGGGGATACTCCACTGTTTTTCCTTCTTGCCTTCCGCGCGAGGTTCACTATAATATATAGCAATGGAGCCCGCCGATGTGCGGGGTGAAGTATTCAACCCTAGGGCGCCGGTATGTATCTCAGCTACTACGGATTCCAAAAACACCCCTTCAACCTGACGGCTGACCCGAGCTTCCTCTTCCCGAGCCCCCAGCACCGGGAAGCAATGAGCTTCCTCTACTACGGCATCATGGGGCGCAAGGGATTCCTCGCGATCACGGGAGAGGTGGGCACCGGCAAAACAACCCTGTGCAGGGCGCTCCTCTCCCTGCTCGACAACAAGGTGAAGACCGCCTTCATCCTCAATTCAAACCTCACCGAGTATCAACTCCTCTACGCGATCACCGAGGATTTCGGCATCTCCATGCCCGCGAAGAGCAAGATAAATCTCATGCGCGCGCTCAACAATTTCCTCCTCGAGCAGGTGCGGCAGGGAAACAACGCGGTCCTGATAATCGATGAGGCGCAAAACTTGAGCTCAGCGCAGCTCGAGCAGATCCGCATGCTCTCCAACCTGGAGACGGCTGAAGAGAAGCTCCTCCAGATCATCCTTGTCGGCCAGCCCCAGCTCCGGAAGAAGCTGGATTCCAAGGGGCTCCTCCAGCTGAGGCAGCGGCTCGCCATCCGATTCCACCTCTACCCCCTCTCGAGGAACGAGGTCGCCGCCTACATCGCACACCGGCTGAGGGTCGCGGGGGGCAGCGCCCGGGGCATGTTCGACCCGCGCGCCATCGACCTCATCTACGAATACTCGGACGGCGTTCCACGCCTGATCAATATGCTGTGTGACAAGGCGCTCCTCGCCGGATTCGCGCTCGGCGCGAAGACAATCACCGCCAGGATAATCAAGGCGAGCATCAGAGAACTCGAGGGGATGCCGGAGCTGACCGCCGCCATGACCAACTGAGAAGGTGTGAAAAAATTCGGTTTGTCGCTACGGCATATGTAAACCATCGTGTAGGGGCTTGATTTATCAAGCCCGTAACGCGGGTCGGATAAATCCGACCCCTACAAAAAGCCGATAGGCAATTTTTTCACACCTTCTGAATGACGGCGCATCTGAAACGGGAGAACGCAGATAGACATATCTTCTGCTCGTAACGAGAAACCAGCAGCGAGAAACGAGTAACTGTTTTTAAGATGAGCATCATATACGAAGCGCTAAAGAAAATCGAAGGGGAAAAGAAGGACGATTCGCCCGGCTGCTCTCCGATAGTCTTTACCTTCCCCGGAGAAGAGACACACAGGGACGGACGCGCGGGAGCCTTTCGGCGCGCCGCACGCTATGCGGCACTCGGCATCCCCCTTCTCTTTTTTCTGATCGTCCTCATCAGACCGGATCTGTTCAGGCTCTCTTCCGCGCGCCCATTACCGCCGGCTGGCCGCATTCCCTCCTCCCCGGCGCTCATGCCCATCATAAAGGAGGTGCGCCTGCAACCTAGAAATATCCTCCCCTCCACGGTTGACCTCTCACTAAGGCCGCAGGAAGCAATGCCCCCGGCTGCGCCCAAGAGCTCCACGTCCACAACTGACACTAAAATCCCGGAGCTCCACCTCAAGGGGATCAGCCACAGCGGCAACCGCTCATGGGCGTTCATCAACGACAGAATGCTGAAGGCGGGCGACAGTATTGCCGGGGCTGAAGTTGTGGAAATTCTCAAGGACAGGGTCAGGCTCAAATACACCGATGTGGAGTTCACCCTGGCCTACTGAAATTGGCACCGCCCCACCCCGTGACACGCGCATTCCCCTTTAATGAGGACATTCCCCACTTTTTACCCCTGTTTTTCTATAACATATTGGTTGAGACATGATTATAAAATACCGCAACTGGATCATTGTTTTTCTACCACGAAGGACACGAAGGACGAGAAGTTGAGGGAAAGGATAGGGCGGGGGCCATTTCCTTCGTGCCCTTCGTGGTGAAAGATTATTCTATGAAAAACTGGGGATACTCCACCCCTTTAACCTATTCACCTGGAATCGCGTTTGTGCTATAGTGCCCGCCGAGGTGAAGGCGTCGATGCGGGTTGCCGTCCTGAGCGTGGCCGCAGGCGTGCACTAAAGCCCTCACGATAAAAGGAGTTTCATCATGGCAGACGCGGTTGACTTGAGAAAAGGGATGGCAATCCTGTATCAGGGCGCGGTCCATGTAATCACCGAGTACCAGCACGTCACCCCGGGGAACTGGCGCGCGTATGTCCAGGCAACCATGCGCAATATCAAAACGGGCAACTCGGTGCAGACGCGATTCAGATCTACCGAGCAGGTTGATATCGTGGAGCTCGAGAGCAAGAAATTGCAGTATGTCTACCGCGATTCCCAGGGTTGTAACTTCATGAACCTGGAGGACTTCAGCACCATCATTCTCTCCCAGGCTACCGTAGGCGATGCGGCCAGGTACCTCAAGGAGGGAGACGAGGTCGAAGCCCTCTTCCACAAAGATGAGGCGATCGAACTCGATCTCCCGACAAGCGTCGTCCTCAAGGTGGTGAAGACCATTCCGGGCTTCAAGGGGGACTCGGTCACCAACCTGCAAAAACCCGCAACGCTCGAAACCGGGTATGAACTGAACGTGCCGCTCTTCGTCAAGGAGGGAGACCTCCTCAGGATCGACACGAGGACGGGGCAGTACACCGGGAGAGAATAAGGATCGTCAAAATCGTTGAAGTAGTTCAAGCCGTTCAAATCGCGAGATGTCCTCCGCTGACAGCGTTAAGCCGTTTAAACCGTTGCACTACTTTAACGACTTAAACGGCTTTAACTATTTGAACGACATTACGCTCAGAGCCGAGCCGGGCACCCCCCTGATCACCTCTTCAATTCATCAGGGCTCAGCAGCCTGAAGCCGACCTTGAGCTTCGCCTGAAATTCGGTCACCTTGTCGCCCTCGACGCGGCCTCCCAGGCGGTCAACCTCAAACCAGCCTATCGCCTTGATCGTTTTCCCCGCCTCTTCCACGGCGTTGCGCGTGGCCTCAGCGAAACTCTTCGGCGAGGTCCCCACGATCTCGATGATCTTGTACGTCCTGGACATGCGCCCCTCCTTTTTTGAACCTATATCCACCACGGAGACACAGAGGATACGGAGTAAGAGTTATTACATAAAATAATCCGGGTGCTGATCGATATACTTCAACGTCTCGATAAACGCGTCCACGTCGTGCGGCTCGAAGGTGAAGACCGGCCTGATGGCGTGCTCCTTTAACAGCGTGAAGAAAGCGGCGAAATCAATCTCCCCCGTCCCCGGCGCGAGATGGTCGTCCCACGCTCCGTGGTTATCCGTGATGTGCACCTCCTCAATCAACGGCGCGCACCGCGCGATCCAGTCCCCCAGCGGCACCCTGCCGAACACGTGGTGGTGGGCGATATCGAAACAGAGCTTCAGGTTTTCCGCGCCGACTCGTGAGAGGGCTTCACACAAAAGTTCAGGTGCGGCCTCGAAGGTGTTTTCCAGCATTAAGCGTTTTTTCCTCCGCCCTGCCTCGCCGCTCAATAAACGCAAAGAGGCTACGAGATTCTCCGTGTAGCGATCCTCACAATTGCGCTTATTGAGCGTATCAAAGCCGGAGTGGAGCGTCACTGACTCGGCCCCTATCGCATCAGCAAAGCCGATCGCCTGCAAAAAACGGCTGCAGCTGACCTCTCTTATTTTTGGATCGAATGCGCCAAGAACCATTTCTGAAATGGGGCCATGGACGCGTCGCCTGAGATGTTTCTCCTCAAAGAGGTTCCTGACCCGCTCGATTTGTTTCCCGTCAACCCGTTCCAGGTCTTCCCCGTCAACAAAGACCTCGGCGTTCACGGGATACTGCCTCAGGAGATGCTCGTGCGTCAGCAAAAAATCAATCGGCACATTGAAGAAGAGATTGGCGTTCATGAAACCGTCCCTCGCCTCCGGATAACCATGCTGGTATAATTCGAACGCGCCCCCGCGCGGAACTCAGAATGCACGCTCATCCACGCGCGGGTGGCCGGTGACGAATAGTGTAGCGCAGGTCGCGCGCATTGACAAATGAATTACCTGAAACTTCATCCCTGGAAGATCGGGTACACACGGGCAGTGTTGGTCCAGCAGGCCTTGCGGAAGCGCCTGCTGCTCGCGCCGCCCGCAACGGCGCCGCGGCTCATCGCCGGCGCGGATGCTTCTTACGGGAGACGCGGCGATCTCTTCTACGGCGCGGTGGTTGTGTTCTCGCTTGAGCCGTGGCGGCTCGTTGAGCGGGCGTTCGCGCGGGGGCGCGTCTCATTCCCCTACATCCCCGGCCTGCTCAGCTTCAGAGAAGCGCCGATCCTCCTCAGGGCTTTCAAAAAACTCAAGGCCGTGCCCGACCTGATCATCTTCGATAGCCAGGGGATCGCCCACCCGCGCGGCCTCGGCCTCGCCGCCCATATGGGACTCTTCCTCAACACACCCACGATCGGCTGCGCCAAAAGCCGCCTCGTCGGCACGTACCGCACACCCGGCACGCGCACCGGCTGCCGCACCGCGCTCATCCACGACGGGAAACGGATCGGAACCGTGGTGCGCACCCGCGATGGGATTAAACCGGTCTTTGTATCGCCCGGACATCTGATGGATCACCGGGGGGCAGTGCGCTGGGTACTGAGATGCTGTCGCGGCTACCGCCTCCCCGAGCCCACCAGGTACGCCCACATTCTGGTAAACCAAATACGGCGGGGGGTACGCCCGATGGGGTGAGGATATCCCTCCGGCCGCCACGACGAACAGTGAAAACGATACACGACGACGCCTTGACCGGCATCCGGCAGCGCGAAATCACCTGCCGGACGATACTCAGCCCCTCGGGCATCCCGGGTGCTGATTACTCGATCAATCCCTACATCGGCTGCGTGCACGCGTGCGCATACTGCTACGCCCACTACATGCAGCGATACTCGGGCCACGATGAGCCGTGGGGAAGCTTCGTCGACCTCAAGGTGAACGCTCCCCAGGTGCTCATACGCCAGCTGCGCCGCGTGCCGCCCGCCTCCCTCTTCATGAGTTCCGTGACCGATCCGTACCAGCCCCCGGAGCAACGCTCCCGGATCACCCGACGCATTCTGGAAATTCTGGCCCCACTCCCCCACTCCCTCAGCATCCACACAAAATCGTCGCTCGTGGAAAGAGATATCTGCATCCTGCGCGAGTTCAGGGATGTCTCGGTCACCTTCACCATCGTCACCGGGGACGAGGATGCGGCCAGGTGCATCGAGCCCCGCGCCCCAACAGTCGCCGAGCGCCTCAGGGCGCTCGAACAACTCTCTCGCGCGGGGATAGCGACATCCGTGTTCATCGGCCCGATCATCCCGTTCGTCACGGAGAGGAATATCGAGAGGCTCCTCGGGCGGATCTCCGGCGCCGGCGTCAGAAGGCTCATGCTGGACGACCTGCACTATTTCTCTCGCATCAGGAAACGCCTCCTCCCCGCGCTGTATGCGTACGACGGAGATGTCGCGCGACGCGTCACGCGCATCCCGGAAAATTATTATCAACACGTGGCGCACATTATTCTAAAATTCTGCCGCACGCATGGCATGCAATGCGTCACGTTGTTCTGATATCACATTTTAACTACGGAGGCGCGGAGAGCACTGAGTCAGAAAGGCTTCTTTTTTCACAAAGAATACAAGAGAACAAGAATCTTGTAAGGCCTTAGTTATGGGAGGTGCTCATAAAAACAATCCACGGATTTCACGGATTTTCACGGATTTTATTAAAAGGAATTTCAGGAGCTTTTGAATCCGTGTTAATCCGTGCCTGCACGCCGGAGTGCGTTTCGGTCGCCTACGCTCCAGAGCTTCAGCGACGGGGCGCACGCAGGCGTGTCAATCCGTGGATGAAAGAACACTATTTGCATGGATCCGCTGCCCCCGCCTAACTGAGGCATTACAGAATCTTTACTGTTTCTCTTTAACTATTTGTTAAACTACTACTTTCTTTTCTCTATGTCCTCCGTGTCTCCGCGGTAAAACATAATTTATTTTGTTGAGGAGGTATCCCATGTGTGTAGTGCGGCAATATGTGGCGATAGGGGTTTCGGCGCTCCTGCTCTCGGGCTGCGGCTGGAAGATGGCCCAGACCCCCCTGAGACTCCAGGGGCAGGTCCTCGAGTCCGGGACAAATGAGCCCGTTGGGGGGGCTTACATCGACATCGCCGACGAGAAGGATAAACTCGATTTTGCGATTAAAACCGATATCACGACCGACAAGAATGGAATGTTCGACGGCACCTATAACTACACCTACGAGAAGTGGATGTGGCTGGGAATCCCTGTGTTCTGGCTGCGGAACACACCGGAGAGACTCTACATCGAGGCGTTCAGGAACGGTTACCGGAGGCGTATCACCGAAATCGAATATCAGCCCGATCAGACCGGCAAAAATAAAATACCCGCGCCGCTCCAGCTTGATCCGATCCATATCCAGAGGGTCACGCCGGCAAAGAAATCCTCCGGGCATGGCGCGGGGAAAGAAGAATAATGGTCGCCGCGCGTGGTGCGAATGTAATGGGAATGCCATGAGCCCTCATCGATCCTCTGATAAATGCCTCCGCGTGCTGCCGACCGGGAAGCTCCCCCCGTGGCTCCTGAAGCCGGAGCTCGGCCGTGTGCCTCCGGGGAAGGGGCGGGTGCTCATCGGCCCCCGTTATGGTGATGATGCCACGGTGATCGACATCGGCGAACGCCTCCTCGTCTGCACCTGCGATCCGATCACGCTCGCGTCGAGGCAGATCGGCCGATACGCAGTCCACATCAACGCAAATGATGTCGCGGTTATGGGCGCCAGGCCCCTCTGGTTCTGGGTCACGATTCTGTTGCCGGAGGGGAGAACCGACGAGCGCCTTGTGGAGGGCATCTTCTCCGACATACGCGCTGCGTGCGCCGAACTCGGCATCGAGCTCTGCGGCGGGCACACTGAAATCACCGCCGGGCTCACGCGCCCGATCCTCAGCGGGTTCATGGCAGGCGAGGCGGAGAGGGCGCGGCTCGCAGACAAGAAGACCGTAAGGCCTGGAGATGATATTATTCTGAGCAGGGGCATCGCCATAGAGGGGACTGCCACCATCGCCTCCGAGCAGCCTGAGAGACTCATTTCGCTCGACCCTGATCTCGTTCGCCGCGCGCGGGAGTTTCTCTCCGATCCGGGAATCAGTGTCGTCAGGGAAGCGCTCCTCGCCGTTGAAACGGCTGAGGTGCACGGCATGCACGACCCCACCGAGGGGGGACTCTTTACAGGTGTGAGGGAGCTCGCCGAGACGGCTGGGGTCGGACTGGAAATCGCGGGAGATCAGATTCACGTGCTCCCTGAGACCACCGCGATATGCGCCCTCCTCGGCCTCGACCCGATGGGTCTCCTGGCCTCAGGCTCGCTCATCGTCGTCTGCGATCATGGGAGCGCGAGAAAAATTCTCAGGGCGTATCGTGAAAAACACATCCCCGCGCGGATCATCGGCCGAATAGAAGAGCGCCGGTTCGGAATAATGCTCAGGGGGGAGCGCGGCCTCATCCCGCTGCCCGAATACCAACGGGACGAAATTACGAAAATCATATGACCACACCACGCAACACCCACGGGGCTCCCTCGGAGAACTTCTGCATGCGGTGCGGGGCGCGGCTCGTCCGCGCGAGGATGGAGGGGAGGGTCCGCCACGCCTGCCGGCGCTGCGGCTGGATATACTTCAAGAATCCGGCATCAGCGTCAGCCGTCGCCATAGTCTCGGACGGCAGGGTGGTCCTCGTCAAACGCAGGCTTCCCCCGCACGCGGGAAGCTGGTGCTTGCCCGCGGGGTTTCAGGAATATGACGAGGGCCCAGAGGAAACCGCCGTGCGCGAGGTAAAGGAGGAGACGAATCTGGACATCCGCCTTTTGAGGCTCCACAAAGTCTATTTCAGCACCGCGCACCCCGGCAAAAACACCGTCGTCCACGTCTATCTTGCGGAGCTGGTGGGCGGCGCCATGCGGCCCGGCGACGATGTTTCAGCTGTCAGGGTGTTTCCGCTCGACAGGCTTCCCTCACGCATCGCGTTCAAGGCGCATCTTGAGGTCATCGCGCATATCAAAAAAGGGGGGCATCGTTGCACCCCCCCAAAAAAGCGCGTGCGACGGAGGGCTCCCGCGCGCCATCGCCACAATGAAGAAGATTAACATTGCCGTACTCATGGGGGGGCGCACCGCCGAGCATGAGATTTCGCTCGCGTCGGGGGCAATGGTGGTCAACCACCTGGACCGCAGAAGGTACAACGTCAAACCCGTGGTGATCAACCGCGCTGGCCGCTGGCATGTCCCCCGTGGCTACCTCAGGACGAGGAGACGGTCTCAGCTCCACGGCCGGAGCGGTCGGCAACGCTTCCTCCCCGTGGGCGAAGCGCTCAGCCGGCTTCTGAGAGATCGTGTCGACTGCGTCTTCATCGCCATGCACGGCCCCTATGGAGAGGATGGAACCGTCCAGGGGATGATGGAGATGCTGGATTTCCCCTACACCGGCTCAGACGTGTGCGCGAGCGCCCTCGCGATGGACAAGGTCAAGGCGAAGGAAATCTACCGCTGCAACCGCATCTCGACGCCGCCCTACCTCGTCCTCGATGCATCCGCCTGGGAGAAAAGCAGGACGTCGCTCCTCGGCCGGATCAGAGAAGCTATCGGCTACCCATGCTTTCTCAAGCCGGTCAGACTCGGCTCGAGCGTGGGGCTGACAATCTGCAGGAACCAGGCTGAACTCTTACGAAAAATGCCATCCTCGCTCAGGTACGGCGGACGAATACTCGTTGAAGCCTATGTGCAGGGGCGTGAGCTCACCTGCGCCGTCATTGACACGCCCCGGGGGAAGCCCGCGATCGCCCTCCCCCCCACGGAAATCATCCCGAGGACACGGTCGTATTTCGACTACCATGCGAAGTACACGCCGGGCGCTTCACTGGAGATCACGCCCGCCCCCATCAGGAAGGCGCTCACCGCTCGGGTGCAGGATCTCGCGCTGCGTGCGCATCGTGCGCTCGGCTGCTCGGGGATGTCGCGCACCGACATGATCGCGAGGCGAGGGAGGCTCCATGTCTTGGAGACCAATACCATCCCGGGAATGACAAAGGTGTCCCTCCTTCCGCAAGCCGCACGGGCTGCCGGCTTGAGCTTTCCGATGCTCCTTGATAGAATTATCGCCACGTCTATGGAGGCTCACCGGCGCAGACGCCGCTATACCCGGGTGAGATAGGATACTACAGTTAAAAGTTAAAAGCGCAAGGTATAAGAGTTCCTTTAAATACGGGCACTTTAGGACTTGCGAGTTTGGCACCTTATGGAGGTATCAGATGCACCGAACATTCAGCGCGCTGCTCATTGTGTTACTGGCAATCGCGATCCCCTGTATGGCTCAATCGACTGAGCCGGTCGGGCCAATCGGGTGGACAGTGCGAAACTGGATAGGATTCTCCGTCCAGATCACCGTCTTCATACTCGCAATCATGGGCATTTGCAAGCTCGCGAAATGGGGAGAATAACAACAGTCAAAAGTGTAAGGTGTAAAGTCGAAGGTGCACGGGCAAAGGCGCAACCACCCCTAGAATTTTCTGAGCATATGGAGCGGGTCGGCGATCAGAAGGGCTCCCATCACCACAAGGATGGCACCGCACACTACTGAAACAGGCCTGATATAGTTCTTGAGTTTGGCCATCCGGCCGAGAACCCGATCGGCGAGAATGGCGGAGAGCAAAAAGGGAACGCCCAGGCCAAGGGAATAAGCGATCAGGAGCCAGATACCCGCCCTTAGCGTCTCAGCCGCGCTCGCGCAGACGAGAATTGAGCCGAGGATAGGCCCCACGCAGGGTGTCCAGCCGGAAGCGAACGCCACGCCGACGATCATCGAGCCCAGATAACCAGCCGGTCTTGAACGCAGGTGAACCCTCCGCTCCTTTTCAATAAAACTCAGCTTCAGGCCGAATATGATGTAGAGGCCGAACGCGATAATCACGA
>Ga0315281_10015759_pt1 | contig 10121 bp, 11 predicted proteins | sample YL17G07_0_MG_FD_204540 | JGI IMG/M metagenome (GOLD analysis project Ga0315281, IMG submission 204540) | Sediment microbial communities from Yellowstone Lake, YNP, Wyoming, USA - YL17G07_0 | ecosystem: Environmental > Aquatic > Freshwater > Lake > Sediment | place: USA: Wyoming | collected...
GACGATACGAGCGTTTACCTGTCCGTTCTGCAAGAACATTCTTTTCGCGCTCGAGCTGGATGCGAAAAATGGCGGTGCGGCATGGAACATGACGAAAGACAGCCCCGCCGTGCAAAATGACGCGCAAGGGCATTTCATGAAGTGCGGCAACTGCGCGAAGCGGGTCGCATTGGAAAAGATTTCTGCGCCGGGCGTCGCGAGCTGGAGGGTGGCGGCGTCGGCAAAGTGAGGCCGCCCTGCGGCGATCAGTCCACGTTCTGCGCGTCCTTGTACATCACCTTGTGGCGCGTGGTCGCCACCCATTCGTCGATCTGCACGCCCGTCATGAAGTGAGCGGGATCGAACCGGTTCCAGTTGACGATATCGCCGAGGTTCTTCTTCCATCGCTTGTAGGGCTGCTTCGCAGGTGGCCCGAAGCACATGATGTCGAGCACCGATAGCTCATCGGGAATGCCGAGGAGCGGTTTCATCGCCTGCTGCGCCTTTTCCTGGCCGATCGCGGTGACCCACCAGACGTTGTAGCCCAGGGCGGCAGCGGCGAGATGGGCCGACATGGTGGCGGCCGCCACGCTCTGCAGCAGGATGCGCTCGGCGTTCTCCTTGTACATCCGGTCGAGCTCCGAGCCGTCGTTCAGCACGGGAAATGCCTTCACCCAGCGGAAATCGCTGGCGATGACGATGAAGCCCGGCGCCGTGGCGAGCCCGCGGTAGTCGGGCGTCGGAAACTTCATCTTCAGCTTCGCGCGCACGATCTGCTCTTCGCGGAAGTACTCCATGATGGTGTTCTTCAGTTTCTGGTCGGTGACGACGATGAAATGCCAGGGCTGCGCGTTGGCCCCGGAGGGGCTGTGGCGCGCCGCGTCGAGGATCATTTCATGGTGTTCGCGCGGCACCGTATAGGCCGGATCGAACGCCCGCACCGTCATCCGGTTGCGCACTATCTCCATCAACGCATCGTATTTCGTCCGGTCGCTGAAGTCGTACTCGCGCTTCTCGGCAGCCTCATTCATGTCGTTCTCCGTCAGGAACTAGTGACTCGTAGATTCCTTCTTCCCGGGAATGTACAGTACCAAACCATGAAAATCTCGATACTCGACGACTACCACGACACCCTGCGCAGGCTGGCCTGCTTTAGCAAGCTTGCGGGCCACGAGGTCACGGTGTGGAACGACCACCTGCAGGATACCGCCGCACTGGCCGGGCGCTTGAAGGATACCGAGGCGCTGGTGTTGATACGTGAGCGCACCAAAATCCAGGCGCCGCTGCTCGAGCGGTTGCCGAAGCTGCGGCTCATCAGCCAGCGCAGCGTCTACCCGCATATCGACATCGACGCCTGCACCCGGCTTGGCGTGATCGTCTCCTCGAACATGCATGCCGGCACGCCGTCGTATGCGACTGCCGAGCTAACCTGGGGACTGGTGATCGCCGCGACGCGGCAGATCCCGCAGCAGATGGTGTCTCTCAGGGCGGGAACATGGCAGACCGGCGTCGGCAGCACGCTGCGCGGCAAGACGCTGGGCATCTACAGTTACGGCAGGATCGGCAAGGTGGTGGCGGAGTACGGCAAGGCCTTCGGCATGCGCGTGCTGATCTGGGGGCGGGAGGCGACGCTGGCAAAGGCACGCGCGGAAGGCTTCGAGCCGGCGCAATCGAGACAGGCATTCTTCTCGGAGTGCGACGTCATTTCGCTGCACATGCGGCTGGTGGATGCCACGCGCGGCATCGTGAAAGCCGGCGACCTTGCGCTGATGAAGCCCACCGCGCTGCTGGTGAACACGAGCCGCGCCGGCCTGATCGAGCCGGGAGCACTGGAGCAAGCACTGAAAGCCGGGCATCCCGGCATGGCGGCGGTGGACGTTTTCGAAGACGAGCCGGTGCGCGACACCGGCCATCCGCTGCTCACGATGGAAAACGTCGTCGCCACGCCGCACATCGGTTACGTATCGCGCGACGAATACGAGATTCAGTTCAGCGACATCTTCGACCAGGTCGTCGCCTACGCTGCCGGCGCGCCGATCAACGTGGTGAATCCGGCTGCGCGAGCATAATGGGCGCCTACTAAGGGAGGTGGGATGAACAATCGCCGCAAACTAGTCATGGCGCTTGGCGCGGGTACGCTCACTGCGCCGTTCTCATCGCTCGCTCAGCAGCAGGGCAAAGTCTGGCGCGTCGGTTTCTTTTACGTCGGAACGCGCCAATCCGCAGTGGACACTGGACGCTATGGCGCATTCATCGAGGCTATGCGCCAGCTCGGCTATGTTGAGGACAAGAACTATGTTCTCAAGGAACGCTTTGCTTCCGACGGCGATTACGTCCGTCTACCTGAAATGGCGACGGAGCTGGTGCGCTCAAATGTCGATGTTATTTTGGTGACAGGAGGCCCAGCAACCCATGCTCTAAAGCAAGCAACGACTACCCTCCCCATCATCGTTACGATCGCAACAGACCCGGTGCGAGAAGGACTCGCCGCGAGCATGGCCCATCCAGGAGGAAACTTCACCGGCTTTTCCGCGTTTCTCGACAGCCTTTTTCCCAAACATATCGAGTTTCTGAAGGCTGCGGTAGCAAAGCTCTCGCGCGTCGCGGTGCTGTCCAAGGCGGGCAATCCGAATCATCCAAGGTTGCTGAAACTCGTAGCAGACGCGGCGCAAACTCACGCCATTCAGGTGCTGCCAGTTGTGGCAAACGATGTTAAGGATATCGAACAGGGATTCAGCGCGTTGGCGAAGCAGCGCGCGCAAGCGGTCATCATTCTCGGCGACTCGTTTTTCGTGCAGCATTTCCGCAGCATCGCCGGATTTGCAGTCAAGAATCGACTTGCATCCATATATTCGGGCCGTGAGTATCCCGACGCCGGTGGCTTGATGAGCTACGGGCCGAATTTTGCCGACAATTTTCGGCGCGCCGCAACCTATGTTGACAAGATCCTCAAAGGGGCCAAGCCTGGAGACTTGCCGTTCGAGCAACCCACTCGGCTTTACCTAACGATCAACAGCAAAACTGGTAAGGCAATCGGACTAACGATTCCTTCCGAATTGATGCTACGTGCTGACAACGTGATCGAATAGCGGGTCCGCCAATGTCCGCTCCTGGCGAAATCGGTCATTCACCCGATTGCGCGTCTAGCCCTAGAAAGCGCTGCGCTCACCAGGAGGGCACGTTAGGGCGAGGAGCGCCGAACCCGGGTTGTTGCGGCCGGTCGGCTTTGAAGCTATAGTCCTGCCATGACCTCCGCGATCGCGCTCCTCATTGCGACCGTTACCAGCCTGCTCCTCCTGGCTGGCCTGCTGCTGCGCCCCGCGCGCACACACTAAATACCCAATTCGGCAGTACCCCTGACTCGCCCTACCCGGCGGGGAGGACTTTTCGCATGCCCACAAGGAGCGGCACATGAGTAGCGACAATTTGATCATCTTCGACACCACCATGCGCGACGGCGAGCAAAGCCCGGGCGCGTCCATGACGAAGGACGAGAAGCTGCGCATCGCGCGGCAGCTGGAGCGCATGAAGGTGGACGTGATCGAGGCCGGCTTTCCCGCCTCCTCGAACGGCGATTTCGAGGCGGTGAGCGCCATCGCCAAGGTGATCAAGGACAGCACGGTGGCAGGCCTGTGCCGCGCCAATGACAAGGACATCCAGCGCGGCATCGACGCGCTGAAGGGCGCGAAATCCTGGCGCATCCATACCTTCATCGCCACCAGCGCGCTGCACATGGAGAAGAAGTTGCGCATGACGCCCGACCAGGTGTTCGAGCAGGCGAAGCTTTCCGTGCGCTACGCGAAAAACGCCTGCCCGGACGTGGAATTCTCGCCCGAGGACGGCAGCCGCTCGGATCCGGATTTCCTCTGCCGGGTGCTGGAGGCGGTAATCAAGGAAGGCGCTACGACGATAAACATTCCGGATACCGTTGGCTATGCAGTTCCTGAACAATTTGGAGAACTCATAAAAACAATAAGAACAAGAGTTCCCAATTCGGACAAGGCGGTCTGGAGCGTGCACTGCCACAACGACCTTGGCATGGCGGTGGCGAATTCTCTCGCCGCGGTGCGCATCGGCGGCGCACGCCAGATCGAGTGCACGGTCAACGGCCTGGGAGAGCGCGCCGGCAACACCTCGCTCGAAGAGGTGGTCATGGCCCTGCGCACGCGGAAGGATTTTTTCAAACTGGAAACCAGGATCGATACCACGCAGATCGTTCCCGCATCGCGGCTGGTCTCGCAGATCACCGGTTTCGTGGTGCAGCCGAACAAGGCCGTGGTCGGGGCGAATGCCTTCGCGCACGCCTCGGGCATCCACCAGGACGGTGTCATCAAGGCGCGAGAGACCTACGAGATCATGACCGCGGAGGACGTGGGCTGGAGCGCCAACAAGATCGTGCTCGGCAAGCTCTCGGGCCGCACCGCGTTCCGGCAGCGCCTGAAGGAGCTCGGCATCGAGCTCGACAACGAGGAGGGCTACAACAAGGCCTTCCAGCGCTTCAAGGACCTCGCCGACAAGAAGTCGGAAATTTTCGACGAAGACCTCCATGCGCTGGTGTCGCAGGAGGCGGGCACCTCGAGCGACGAAGTCTGGAGCCTGGTGAGCATGAGCCAGGGGAGCGGCACCACGGACAAGCCTCACGCTTCCGTTGTCTTGATGAATAAGGACAAGAAAATAAGTGCGGAGGCAAAAGGAGACGGCCCGGTGGACGCCACCTTCAAGGCGATCGAAAGCGTGGCGAAGAGCGGCGCCGAGTTGCTGCTGTTTTCGGTGAACGCGGTGACGCAGGGCACCGAGAGCCAGGGCGAAGTCACGGTGCGGCTGGCCAAGGGCGGGCGCATCGTCAACGGCGTCGGCGCCGATACCGATATCGTGGTTGCCTCGGCCAAGGCCTACATCGGTGCGCTCAACAAGCTCGAGAGCAAGGTCGAAAGAGTGAACCCGCAGCACCAGCTCTGATGCGCCCGCGCCGCTCCTGGCTGTTCGTGCCGGGTGCCGACCCGGCGGCGCACGCGGCCGCCGCACGTTCCGGCGCGGACGTGATCATCCAGGAGCTGGAGGATTTCACGCCGCCCGACTTGCGGCCGAAGGCAAGAGCCCTTGCTCATGATCTGTATGAAAAATGGCGGAAGGCGGGCGCTATTGCGGCCGTGCGCGTCAATCCGCTGGAATCCTGTGGCCGTGAGGATCTTGCGGCGGTACTCAAGGGCCGCCCCGACATTGTCCTGATGCCCAAGGTCGTTTCGCCCGAGCAGGTGCGTGCTCTCGAGCAGGCGAGCGGGGGTGCGGTGGATCTGGTGCCGAACATCGAGACTGCCGCGGGCCTGCTGAACGCCTTCGCGATTGCCCGGGCGAGCAGGCGTGTCATCGCGATGCTGGTAGCGAGCGAGGACATGGTCGCGGACCTCGGCGCGAGCCGGAGCCGCGGCGGCGAAGAGCTGGCGTACGTGCGCCAGCGCTTCCTCGTCGAGTGCCGCGCCGCGGGTGTGGAAGCGATCGACTGTCCCTACACTTTCAGCGACCTGCGGGGCGCAGTCGCGGATTCCAGATGGGCCAAGCGGATGGGGTACAGGGCCAAGAGCCTCGTGACGCCCGCACACGCTGCCGCAATCAACGGGGTTTTTTCCGTTTCCGGAGCGGAGAGGAAAAAGGCAAAGCGAATCGTTCAGGCCTTCGAGCAGGCGCGAAAGCAGGGCAAAGGCCGCGCTAAAGTCGACGGCAAACTCGTCGAGGTGCCGATCTACGCCGCCGCCAAGCGGTTGCTGGCGGGGCTCGACACGCCGTGAGGCCGCCGGACGCTATTCGGGAAGCGTTTCTCCGGAGCCGCCCATTTCCTTGGGCATGTCCTTCATCTTTGGCAGTCCGTCGCGGATGCGCAGCACCGACTCCTGGTAGTGCACGTGCAGGCCGGGCTTGAACGCCAGTCCGGGGATCGTCGCCGCGTACACGTCGATGAGGCCTGCGCCGGGATGCTCGGTGAGCAGGTGGCCTCCGCAGGCCTTGCACCATTTGCGATGGCTATTCTCCGTCTTGTGGTAGGTGCCGATCTGCGTCGCACCTTTCGTGACCTTGACCGCGTCGGGTTTCCATAAGGTGAAGGCATTGACCGGACCGGCCGACCAGTGCCTGCACGATGCGCAGTGGCAGTAACCCATCGCCACGGGTGCTCCGGAAACTTCAATCCCGACTGCGCCACAAAAGCACGTTCCGCGATAGCTGGTGTTTGCCATGGATCATCTCCTTACAGGGAAAATCCTGCTTTTTGAATGCTGTCGCGATGATGCACGAGGTCGCTGTCGCGCTTGTAGTAAAGGACGGGTACTAGCGTGGCGCTCCAGCTGAAGCCCGGGTTGCGGCTCAGTGTCTCCCTGAGGTGATTTCCCGCGTTCGCGGCGTCGCCTAGCTGCGTGTAGCAGGCGGCGAGGAAGGCGTGGTGGAACTGGTCCGGCGCTCCGATCCGCTTGAAAGCGTCCGCCGCCTCCGCGTAGCGCCGGGCGACGAAGTAGGCGCGACCGAGGTGGTTCCAGAAGCGCGGCGGGTGATAGGGGTTGAGGCGCATCGCCTTCTGGATCCAGGGAATGCCGCTTTCGGGCTCGCCGATCCAGGTCAGGATCTCGCCCTGCTGCACCACGATCAGGTCGTCGTTGGGATTCAGGCTGAGCGCTCGTTGCTGGTGAAACTGTGCCTTGTCGTGATTCCTCTGAATCAAGCGCAGCGCGGCGAGCACCCGCTGCACGTCGCTGTCATTCTCGTCCAGGGCAATGGCAATCTCGAGTTCTCGCTCGATTTCCTGCCGCGTGCTCTCCGGGTCCGCGCACCAGCCGTAGACCAGCTGCTGCCCGATGATGCAGGCTTTCCACGCATGCGCGTGCGCATACTTGGGATCGAGCTCGAGTGCGCGCTCGATGAGGGTCTGCGCCTTGGCGTTATCCTCCCGTTTCGAGCGGTGGTGCAATACCTTTGCCTCGAGCGCGCACTCGTATGCCGCGAGGCTTCCGGGCTGCTTGCGCTCGGCGCGGTCGTGTGCGGCGGCTGCGACTCGTCCGGGTAAGGTGGCGACGATGGCCGAGGTGATTTCGTCCTGGATCGCGAAAATGTCCTCCAGGTCGCGGTCGTAGCGCTCGGCCCAGAGGTGCGTATCGGTTTCACCGTCGATCAGCTGCACCGTGACGCGCACGCGATTGCCGGCGCGGCGCACGCTGCCCTCGATGACGTATTGCACACCGAGGTCGCGCGCGACCTTCTTCACGTCCACTGCCTGACCTTTAAGCTTGAACGAGGTGTTGCGCGAGATGACAAAAAGGTCGCGAAAACGCGACAGATCCGTCAGGATGTCCTCGGTCAGACCGTCGACGAAAAATTCCTGCTCGGCCGCGCCGCTCATGTTGGTGAACGGCAGCACAATGATCGATGGCTTCGCATGGCGATCGGTCGCGCCGCCCTTCGTGCGCTCGGCCGGTTTGGCTTCGGATTTCTGTCCGAGTGCGATGCGATACACGCGCACCTTGGCGGAGATATTGTGCAGCTCGTGTTCCCCGAGGTCGTCGAATTGGAGTTCAAGTTTGCGGTGTACTTCGTCGTGCACCTTGCCGGAGACGCAGATGCCGCCGGGGTCCGCGAGTTTCTCGACGCGCGCGGCAATGTTGATGCCGTCGCCGTATATCCTGCCGTCCTCGACGATGATGTCGCCGAGGTTTACGCCGATGCGAAACTGCATGCGGCGCCGCTCGGACAGCTCGCTGTTGCACGCCGCCAGCTGACGCTGGATTGCGACCGCGGCCTCAACCGCGTCCACGGCGCTGCCGAACTCGGCGAGCATATTGTCGCCCGGCATGTCGACCACACGGCCGTGCCGCGCCTGGACCAGCTGCGTCACCGTCTCGCGGCATGTGGCAAGCATGCGCACGGTGGCGGCATCATCCTCGCTCATCAGGCGGCTGTAGCCCTGCGCATCAGCGCTCAGGATAGCGGCCAGTCGGCGTTGTACCGTGCGCTCGGTCATGGTTTAAAACCGGTCAGATTCCCGGGTTGCCCGTGTTCGCAATCATAGCGCCTCACTGCGCATTCGACCTGCCCAGGCGCGCGTAACCGACGGCGGCGGCAAAGTACCCCAGGCTCAAGAAGATCTCGGCGCCTGCGAGCCACTGTGAGGCCCCCCTTTCGCTCCAGGCGCGCACCACGCCTTCGGCGAAGTAGGCGAGCACGAACATCGACGACCATTGGTAGGTGCGCCTTTTCCCCTCGAATATTCCGATCAAGGGAAAAACGAGAGGCAGGGCTTTCAGCGCCAGGTAGGAGCCGCCGGGCCGCAGCGGCGCGAGCCAAAGTTCCCAGGCAAGGCATAGCAGAATCAGGGCCACGAGCAGGCCCGAAGCGGTTACGCGCAGCAGGTGTGGACTGCGGCTAATACTTGCCACGGCCTTGGGGATAATGTTTTTCCCAGTTCTTGCCGTCGATCTTGCGGATCGTCATGCCCGTCACGGTGCCCTCATCGAGGCAACGCGCGTTGATGCTGTAGCCGTCCGGATGCGAGCGCGGCACATAGAACGACTTGATGCCGCAGTGCGAACAGAAGAAATGCTTTGCCGCCTTCGTGTTGAACTGGTAGTTCGTCAGCGCATCCTCGCCCGACACGAGCTTGAACTGGTTCTTCTGCACCACGAGGTGCAGATAGCCGGTCTTGCCGCACATCGAGCAGTTGCAGTCGCCGACTTCGATCTGCGCAGGCGCCATGACCTCGAAGCGCACGCGGCCGCAGTGGCAGCCGCCGGTATGCCTGACCATGTTCATTTGCCGAGTTTCAGGGCAATTTCGGCGAGGCGCCGGCCCTGCGCCACGCACAACGCGCGCTCGGCGTCCGAAATCGGCAGATCGTCGGCGAGGCCGGCGAAGTGGCTCGCGCCGTAGGGCGTGCCGCCGGTGCGCGTGGCGTTGAGTTCGGCCTGTGTATAAGGCAGGCCGACGATCAGCATGCCGTGGTGGAGCAGCGGCAGCATCATCGACAGCAGCGTGCTCTCCTGGCCGCCGTGCATGCTGGCGCTGGAGGTGAACACGCACGCGGGCTTGCCGGCGAGGGCGCCCTTGAGCCAGAGTGGGGAAGTGCCCTCAAGGAAGGCCTTCAGCGGCGCAGCCATGTTGCCAAAGCGCGCCGGGCTGCCGAGCGCGAGGCCCGCACATTCCTCAAGATCGCGGTTTTCGCAAAAGGGTGGTCCTTTTTCCGGAATTGACGAAACTTCCCCGTCAATACCCGAAGAAACCTTGGGAACCGTGCGCAGGCGCGCCTGCGCGCCCGGCACGCGCTCCACGCCCTCGGCGATCAGCTCTGCCATACGACGCACCGCGCCTCCGGCGCTGTAGTAGAGAACGAGAATCTCGGCCATCCCTGTATCATAGCGCCCGGTCATGAACGTGATTCCACGGCGAGAGCGTTTGATCGTTGCACTTGATGTGCCCGCTGCTGCCGATGCGCGGGCCCTGGTCGAGAAACTTGGCGGCTCGGTCTCCTTCTACAAGATCGGCCTGGAGCTCTCCACCGCCGGCGGCTACCACGAGCTGCTCGACTGGCTGGTAAAGCGCGGCAACCGCGTCTTCTGCGACCTCAAGCTCCACGACATCCCGGAAACCGTGCGGCGCGCAGTCGCCAACCTGCGCGGCCGCGGCGTCACTTTTCTCACGGTGCACGCCGACCGCGGCGTCATGGGCGCGGCCGTGAAAGAGAAGGGCGACATGAAGATTCTCGCCGTCACGGTGCTCACCAGCACCAGCCAGGCCGACCTCGCGGAGCAGGGCTACGTCGGCAAGCTCGAGGACCTGGTGCTCGCGCGCGCGCGCGCCGCTGCGGAAACGGGTTGCGATGGTGTCATTGCTTCCGGTCTGGAAGTTTCTGCAATCAAGGAAAAGTTCGGCGCGAAGCTGCTCGTCGTCACGCCTGGAATCCGCCCGGCGGGCGGCGACATGGGCGACCAGAAGCGCACCGTGGACGTGGCGCAGGCGTTCAGTAATGGCGCCGACTACATTGTCGTCGGCCGGCCGGTCCGCGATGCCGTGGATCCGCGTACCGCGGCCGAATCGATCCAGCGCACGATTGAAGGGATCTTTCCGGCGTGATTCAGGGGATCGCCGGCATCGCGGGATTGATTTTT
>Ga0315281_10015760_pt1 | contig 10120 bp, 6 predicted proteins | sample YL17G07_0_MG_FD_204540 | JGI IMG/M metagenome (GOLD analysis project Ga0315281, IMG submission 204540) | Sediment microbial communities from Yellowstone Lake, YNP, Wyoming, USA - YL17G07_0 | ecosystem: Environmental > Aquatic > Freshwater > Lake > Sediment | place: USA: Wyoming | collected...
ATAGTAGGAAAGGACAAGGTCATAAACCTGTTTTGCCACCTCCGGAATTATCGCCCGCGAAGCAGGATCGGTAAGTTTCATGAGCGGAATTATATGGAAATTTCCGTCGCCCGCGTGACCGGCCATGGTTGAAATCATTTTGTCTCCATATTTGTCCAGTATCGCGCTCAACTTCGGTAAAAATTCCGGCAAGTGTTCCGGGCGGACAATGACGTCATCGATAAACGGCGCGGTCTGCCTGTCTTTAACATGTTTTCTTAAAAGATTGAAACTTTCTCTGCGAACTATCCAGTACTTTTCGCTCTCTTCCTTGCTCTTCGCAAGATGAATTTTCACCGGATATTTTCCCGCTATCGCGCGCTGCAGCTGAGCAAGATTACAATTTACCTCTTCTTCGCTATCGCCGGTCAACTCCGCGAGAAGAATCAGCTTAGGCAATCCGCCGGTTATAAGCATCCATAGTTCCGGCAAAAATTCCCATCCGAGCTTGAAAGCCCTGAACTTTAAACTGCGAAGTAGGCTGGGCATAAAGCGAATGGCAAGCTTCAAGGTTTTATCGTCATAGACCTCAAAACTTTCCGGTTTGAATCTCAAAACTTCCTTGATTATTTCCGGCAAGTAATCCAGGTCATTCAGGAATATTGCCGCGAGCTTGGAGACGACGTGCCTGGGAACAAGCCGGAATTTTATCCGGGTCACGAATCCAAGAGTGCCCTGCGAACCGACTAATAACTTACAAAGGTTGAAGGTTTTTTTATCCCAAACGTTCCAAAGATAATAGCCCGCGGAATTCTTGGATACGTTCGGCTTGGCTTTCTTTATAACTTCGTAATTGTCGTCAATCAATTTAAATATTTTCCGGTACAAGTCCCCTTCCGCGGTTTTAAGTTTGAGCTTGTATTCCAATTCCACGGCGGTTATAGGTTTAAAATCATATTCTTCTCCGTCGTCCAAAATGACTTTCAATTCTTCCACATAATCTTCGGTTTTACCGTAAGCTAATGTTTTTTCCCCGCCGGAATTATTGGAAACCATGCCTCCCAGCGCGCAAAGGTTCTTTGAGGCCGGATAAGAAGGGAGCATGACGCCGAGCTTATCTGTTTCTTTTTCAAAATCACGATAGAACATTCCCGGTTCGGCTATGGCGTGAGTATGGTCTATTTCCAACAGCCGGTTTAGGTGTTTGGTGAAATCCACAATAATTGATTCGCTAAGAGGCCCGCCGGACATATCGCTCCCGGCCGCCCGGGCCGTCAAAGATATCCGTCTGCCCTTCTTTTTTTCGGCGACTACGAATTTAACCAAATTTTTTATGTCCTCCGCATCCTTGGGCGCTACGATAACTTCGGGCACAATTTCAAAAATAGAGGCGTCCCGGCTATACAAAGCGCGGTCCTCCGGATCGTCCATAACTTCGCCCTTAAAAAACTTTTTTATTTCCTCCGCGAGCATTAATTTATTATACAAAAAGTCCCGCCGGTTGGTGGGGCTCTCTTTAGCCGGGTTATTTTAGGAACGTTTGGCACGTTTTTCGTCTAATTCCGTAAGATAAATTTTCCGCATCCGGATGGATTTCGGCGTAACCTCCACAAGTTCGTCGTCACCGATGTATTCCAAAGAATCCTCCAAAGACAGGGTCCGAGGAACTTTCAAAAATTCCATTCCGCCGACTCCTTTGGAACGCATATTGGAGAGTTGTTTTTCTTTGCAGACGTTAACCCGGATATCCATCGCCTTGGCGTTCTGGCCGACAATCTCGCCTTCGTAAACCTCAAGGCCGGGACTGATGAAGAGTTCGCCCCTGCCTTCGGAACCCATCATCCCGTAAGCGCGGGTTATGCCTGACTCGGAGGCCACCAACGAACCGTGGGGGTTGGATTCGAAATCGCCCTTATATTCTTCGTAGCGCTCAAAGATGGAATTCATTATGCCCAAGCCCTTTGTTTTGGTCATAAATATAGTGCGCAAACCTATTAAGCCCCTCGTCGGCACCAAAAAATCCATAAAAGCTACGCCGTTTTCGACGCGCATGTCTTTCATATTTCCTTTTCGCTTGCCCATCTCTTCTATAATTACGCCCGTAGCGTCCTCCGGAACCTCTACGGAAAGGAGTTCCACCGGCTCCAACCGTTTTCCGTCTTTCTCGTGGAAAATAACCTGCGGGCGGGAAACCTGAAATTCATATCCTTCCCGGCGCATCTTTTCTATAAGGATGGACAGGTGAAGTTCGCCGCGGCCGGCAACTTCCCAGATATCGAAAGTAGCGGTCGGCAAAACCTTAAGCGCCACATCCGTTTCTATTTCTTTCGCCAGGCGATCCGCCAGGTGGCGGGAAGTCACGTACTCTCCCTCTCTCCCGGCAAAAGGAGAATTATTGACCATGAAATTCATTTTGACCGTCGGCTCCTCGATGTCGATAGTCGGCAGGGGTTGGGGATTATCTTTGTCGGTCACTGTTTCGCCGATGGAAACATCCGTTATGCCCGCAATGGCCGCTATATCCCCGGCAACGGCTTCGTCCACGTCTACGCGCGCAAGTCCGTCAAAAACCATAACCGAAGTAAGCGTCGCTTTCTTCGTAACGCCGCCGCGGTTAATGTGGGCAATCTCGGAATTCTTTTTCAAAACTCCGGAATAAAGGCGCCCGATGGCAATCTTGCCCTTATAGTTGTCGTAAAAAAGGTTAACGGTAAGAAACTGCAGGGGCTTATTTTCTTCCACCTCCGGCGCCGAAATATATTTTATAATCGTGTCGAAAACCGGGCGGATATCTTTCATGTCCGCCAGAACATGCTCAAAACCGGCTTTCCCTTGCGCTCCGGAAGCATAAATTACCGGAAATTCCGCTTGTTCGTTTGAAGCGCCGAGTTCCAAGAAAAGATCGAAGGTACGCTCCAGCGCCCAGTTCGGGCGGGCGCCTGGCTTATCAATTTTGTTTATGACCACAATGATTCGGTGGCCGGCCTGAATCGCTTTCCTTAAAACGAATTTGGTTTGCGGCATCGGCCCCTCTTTCGCGTCCACCAAAAGCAGAATGCCGTCCACCATGCGCATGATGCGCTCGACTTCCCCTCCGAAATCCGCGTGGCCGGGAGTGTCCACTATATTAATCTTCACGCCGCCGTAATGAACCGCTGCGTTTTTTGAAAATATGGTGATTCCCCGTTCCCGCTCCAGTTCGTTCGAATCCATAATCAGCGTGTCTTCCGCCCCGGTCTTCAGCTTGAAGTCCTGGGACTGCTTAAGAAGCGCGTCCACAAGCGTGGTCTTGCCGTGGTCAACGTGAGCGATGATACCTATATTTCTGATTTTATCCGCGGTGAAATTTTCCATCTTTATTAAAAATATGGCCGAAGCCATTTAAACTTGGCTAAATTATAAACTAAATTTTTTGATTTGACAATAGCGGACGGAAAAATTATACTGCGCGAAGTTATTCTCGGGACTGAAAGGAGAAAACGTGAACAGACGCCGACGGAATTACCTGAGGGACCAGCGCACCCTCGAGAACTGCTTGCCGCTCTTTTCCCCGGAAAAATCCGATCTGCTCCAGGATTTCCTGGATGAGGAAGCCGACTCCACGCGTACGTTCGATCAGGAAAGATTCTTCCTGCTTCTCGATCTGGCCCCCGACCGACCGCTCCCCAGGAAAAGGCGCGAAGAGATCGGCGACCTCCTTCTGAAGTTCTCGTCCGGAAGCAGCAAGCTACGGCTTGTGGGGCTCATCCGGGACGCGCTCGGAAATCTGGCGAAGCGCAAAGCGCCAGCCGTGTCCGTGCCGGAAATCACGGACCCGATCACCCACTCCATCCTCCGAGACATGCTTCCCTAACTGTCCACAGAACTCTCCCCGCACCCACGGGGAGTTTTATTTTAATGGTTTATAAAAAGACGGGTCTATTTGTCTTTCGAAACAACTCTCTCCTGCGGAATGAGACCAGCTTGAATCCTGGTAGTAGGGCGCGCCAACCGGCGACGCCATCGGAGCCGACGGCTTTCCGGATGGCACCTGCCCCGTAAGGTCATCGCTTGGCCCGTTAAAATTCGCGCAGAGAGTAAAGGCGAGTGGTCCTTGAATTGTGTAGGTATATGCCGCGCCGGTTCCCGGATCCACAGGCACGCCTACTCCGCGAGTGGCGTCCTGGAGCACGGGGAGTTCTTTCGGCAAGGTTTGCTTTGCCTGCCAATAATAAATTATCTGATTTTGAAGATACTGTAGATCGGATAATCTTCTGGCGTCAAGATTTCGGAGCCGAGCCGCATTGGGCGAGCCGACTATATATAAGCCGTACGCCACGGCCGCCAAAACTATCGCGACAACAAAATAACCCAGATATTTCATTTAAGTTTGCGAAGCGGCGGCCTCTTCTTTTTTGATATCGGTGAGATAGTAGTAAAAGACCACGCCAGCAACCACGAGAACGGTAACGGCCTTCAAGATAAATCTGGTAGTTATCTCTCCGCCCAGGAAAGTGTAGATAACCGTAACGAGGTCCCCAACCAAAGTTATAGCGGCCACAAAAAGCGTTAGGTAGGTAAGCCACTTGCGGATACGCAATAATTTTTTCTCCGGATATTTCTCATACTGTTTATGCAAGTAATGATTCAAATAAAGATAGAGCGGGAATATTACGATTAAACTCGCTAAATACATGCGCATCTCCGTGCTCAACCCCAAACCCACGGAATAGATGTAATTCGCCGGGTCGGGAAATATCTGATTTATTATGTCGAAAACCAGATAGATAAAACTGCCGACGGAGTAATACATAAGTCCCATAGTGAAAAGGTGCAGGAAAAAGTCCTTTGGCTCGGCTTTGTGGGTGACCGACCTCACGGACTGGGTTTGTATTTGGTTTTCTTCCATATTTTGTTTGTTTTAACTTTGTATCATTTTAACACTTCGGAGCTTGCGGTGATAGCTTATGGCGAATCTGTGAGCTTCATCGCGCGCCCAGATAAGCGTTTTCTTGTCGATTCCTTTGGGCACAAAACCGATAAAGTCGTTCCTTTTACGCTTGGGCCCTTTGACCAGGCCGATGGTCGGAATGCGAAGCCCGTATTCCTCAAGCACCGCCTTCGCCGCATTAACCTGCCCCGCCCCCCCGTCAATTAATATTAAGTTCGGCAGGGGCCAATTATTTCCGAAACGGCGGCGGAGAACCTCCTTGAGCATTCCTGTGTCATTCGGTTCGCTGTAATTCCTGATGCGGAATTTCCGATATTCGTTCCTGTCCGGCTCTCCATTTAAAAAAACAACCATAGAGCCCGTCGCGGAGTCCCCGGAGATGTTGGAAATGTCATATCCTTCAATTCGTACCGGTTCCCCGTCATCTTTCGCGAACTTATCCTCGGAAAGAAGCGCCACGTCCTGGATATGTTTTAAAGCAAAAATTTGTTTCCTAAGCGCCGCCGCCTTCTCGTATTCCAATCGCCGGCTGGCATTCTGCATTTCCTTCTGAAGCGCCGTAATCAATCTGGCTTTCTTGCCTTCAAAAAACATTACAAGCTTTTTTATATTTGCCCGGTAATCTTTCGGAGTTACGGCCCCGACACATGTGCCGGGACAAAGCCCTATCTCGTATTCAAAGCAGGCGCGTTTGAATTTCGCTTCGGGCGGATGGATGCTCCACGGAAAAATCTTCCGAAGTATCCGCATCGCGTCCCGGATGCTTGTCGCGGAAGTAAATGGCCCGAACTCCCTTCCGCCGACCCTTTCCTTGCCGCGCACGAGGAGTACGCGCGGAAATTTATCCTTGGTAATTTCTACGTAAAGAAAACTTTTGTCGTCTTTTTCCAGAACATTGAACGGCGGTTGGTATTTTTTAATCAACGCGGATTCCAAAATCAGGGCTTCTATTGCCGTATCTGTTTTCCGTATCTCAATATTCCCGATCTCACTGACCATTTTTTGAATACGGTGTTCGTGGGGACGGTTAAAATAACTGGAAACCCGGCGTTTAAGATTCCCCGCCTTGCCGACGTAAAGAATCCCGCCGCGCGTGTTTTTCATGAGATATACTCCGGGCGTATCCGGAAGATTTTGATACAGTTTTTTCTGATCCATTTATCTGATTATATACAAAAAAAGACGCGTGATGTGGGACTTTCCCCGCACCACGCGCCCAATAACTTTCCGGGCCCCGCCCAGAGGATCTGCCAGAATAATACTTCTTTAATATAATTTGTCAAATGAAAGCCCCTCGTTTATTTATAGAGGGGCCCAAAGTCACTTTTGGTCTTGCATCTCCGCGAGAAACTTGTCGATTCTCGCCTGCCGCGAATGGTTGCGCTTGATTACACCCTCCAAAACCACAATATCTTCGTCGTGGGCCTTGTCGTTCAAAAGCCGTAGGAGCGAAATGAATTCCCGAACGCTGAAGGCGCTCATGCCCAAAGGACCGAGACGCTTGTGAATCTTCTCTACCCTGGCCCTTCTCCGCTCCCGCTCAGCCATTTCCCGTTCGTCGCGATAATCGGCCACTTGCCTCTCCTTCCGATTGCTGGCTAAAAGATAGCGCCGGAAAACAAGAACGTCAATCTCTCTCGTATAAAATAAAGTCCATAAACCGCTCAAAGAGAGATTTTTCCGGCATTTTCGTATCGGATAACTTAGCTAATTCCTATAAGCGAGACCTTGGCTTCTCCTCCGCCCAGGGCGATACCTAGTTTTTTCTTTTTGACCATACTTAATTCTAACGCAAAACTAAAAAGATTGTTTCAATGCCTTGCGCAGATATTCGGCCGTAAAACTGCCTTCCTTTCTCGCTACCGCTTCGGGAGTTCCCTCCGCGACAATTTTGCCTCCCCGCTCTCCGCCTTCCGGCCCGAGGTCAATTATCCAATCCGCGGTTTTGATGACATCCAAGTTGTGTTCGATAACGACCACCGTATTCCCCCGAGTAACAAGTTTATGGAGTACTTTCAATAGCTGCTCTATATCCGCGAAGTGAAGGCCGGTCGTCGGTTCGTCCAGAAGATAAAGCGTGCGGCGGGTGTCCCGTTTCCCCAACTCTGCCGCGAGTTTCACCCGCTGGGCTTCCCCGCCGGAGAGGGTCGTCGCCGATTGGCCGAGCCGCAAATAGCCCAAACCAACCTCTTCCAAAATACTTAACCGGTCCTTGAGCCAGGGAATCTCCTCAAAGAATTTGTGCGCTTCTTCAATCGTCATCTGAAGCACTTCGTAAATATTTTTGCCCTTATACTCCACTTCGAGCGTTTCCCGGTCGAACCTTTTGCCTTTACAAATATCACAGGTCACGTAAACCGTCGGCAGAAAATGCATTTCTATGGCGATGGTTCCATGGCCTTCGCAGTTTTCGCAGCGTCCGCCCGGAACGTTAAAACTAAATCGACCCGGCTTGTAGCCGCGCACCCTGGCATCTTCGGTCGTCGCGAAAAGATCCCGGATGAAAGTCCAGGCGCCGACGTAAGTCGCCGGATTGGAGCGAGGAGTGCGGCCTATTGCCGATTGGTCTATATTTATCACCCTATTCAGATATTCCAGACCCAAAATAGAATTAACCGCTCCCGGTTTTATATTGGGGCTCAGTTCGTGAAATTTCCGGGCGATGTTTTTATGCAGTACGTCATAAACAAGCGTGGATTTTCCGGAACCGGAAACGCCGGTTATCGCCGTAAAACGCCTGAGTGGGATATTTACATTCAGATTCTGGAGATTGTTTGCCGTCGCTCCGTGAATTTTTATATATTCCTGGTCTTTGCCCACCCTTCTTCGCTCTTCCGGAATTTCTATTTTTCTTTTTCCGCGCAAATAATCCAGGGTCAGCGAGTTCTCTTTATAGGTTTCTTTTCCGCCGGAGACGGATCCGCCTTTGGCGGAAAATATTTCGGGTATCGGCCCCTGGGCGACAACCTGCCCTCCGTGCACGCCCGCCGCCGGACCGAAGTCAACAAGATAATCCGCGGAACGGATGGTGTCTTCGTCGTGCTCTACGACAATAACCGTATTCCCCAGATCCCGTAGGTCTTTGAGCGTGTTTATAAGTTTCGCGTTATCTCTTTGGTGAAGGCCGATTGTCGGTTCGTCCAATATATAGAGAGTCCCGACAAGACGGGAACCGATCTGGGAGGCAAGGCGGATGCGTTGGGCTTCTCCGCCGGAAAGCGTTCCTGCCTTGCGCCCCAAAGTTAGATAGTCCAACCCTACGTCTACCAAAAACTTCAACCGACTTTTAATTTCCCTCAAGGGCGCCTCCGAGACCTCTTTAAATCTTTCGTTTTTTGCTAAAGTCAGTGATTCAAAGAATTTTTGAGCTTCTTCTATGGACATCTCCACGACCGAATTAATGTTTTTGCCCTTTATAAGAACGCTCAGCGCCTCTTCCTTCAATCTTTTGCCAGCGCAGACTTCACAGATCTCTTCGGACCAGATTTCTTTGACGCCCAAGCCGTGGCAGGTCTCACAGGCGCCGTAAGGGCTGTTGAAAGAAAAAAGGCGCGGTTCTATTTCCGGAAAAGAAAAGCCGTCGTTCGCGCAGGTAAATTGAGCGGACAAAGAAACTTCCTTGTCAGAAATAATTGTTACAACGTTATGTCCGTATTTAAGAGCCGATTCCACCGCCTCCGCGAGCCGCAACCGGTTATCCTTGTCTTTAAAAGACAGGCCGCCGGGAATTCGGTCTACTACAAGCTCTATGGTGTGTTGCTTATAGCGGGCAAGTTCGATTCTTTCGTGCAAGGAATGCATTTTACCGTCAACGCGCACCTCTCTGAACCCTGCGTCCAAAAAATCATAGAGCGTCTGGTAATATTCTCCCTTCCTCCCGCGGATAACCGGGGCGAGTATTAAAAGATTGTTTTTGACCTTATCTTCTTTGGCTATCTGAATAACCGTGTCCACTATTTCTTCGTTGGTCATTCTCCTTATTTCCGTTCCGCACTTCGGACAGTGGGGTTTTCCGGCACGGGCGAAAAGAACGCGCAGATAATCGTAAATCTCGGTTATGGTAGCGACCGTGGAGCGCGGATTGGCGGAATGGCTTTTCTGGTCTATGGAAATCGCCGGGGACAGACCTTCGATTTCATCCACGTCCGGTTTTTCAAAACGCCCCAAAAATTGCCGCGCATAAGCGGAAAGGGATTCTATATAACGACGCTGCCCTTCGGCAAAAATAGTGTCGAAGGCCAAACTGGATTTTCCGGAGCCGGAAAGACCGGTAAAAACCACTATCTTCCCGCGTGGAATTTCCAGATTGATATTTTTGAGGTTGTGCTCCCTCGCCCCTTTTATGATTATTTTGTCCTGGGCCATATATAACGCGTAAATCCCCCGCCTCTTGGTTCTTATAGGGGGTTACAAGCGAGAGTTTATCACATATTCGGAAAAGAAAAAGCCCCCGGCGGATGCCGGGGGCGGCTATGTTGAAGTAAAGAGTTTACTTCGGAATTGCGGACTTCTTGAGCTCCATAAGTTTGCGGATTTCTTCGTCGCTCATGTTCTGGAGCTCTCCTTAACTGCCCGCGATTATGGGTCATTTTTGAATAAATGTCAAACTAAAAATCGCCCCTTTGGGACAGTTTTTAGTGAGCCCCGGACCTCTATACCAATATCACTATTGCGTGACGTTCACCTTACGGATCTGTCTTCTGTGTCCAGGGCTCACCATCAACATAGCTCCCCCGCCGGGCCTTTAAATAGCCGGTTATGCACAGGCCAAAAAGTACAGTATTTATGGATGTTTCCGGTCTATTTTTACTTGACAGAATAAGAATCGTAAGCCACAATCGGGGCAACCTTGAACATTGGTTGGTTTCCCAACTTATCATTTTAAGGGGCTCTTTCACAAGAAAAAAATAGGTAGAAATGGAGGAGTAGAAGTCCCGAACCAGAAAGCGTTAACCGGCTGTCCGCCTAAAAACGAGCAGCCATAACCCGAGCCAAAAATTGGCTCGAAAGGAGCAACCATGAGGAAATCCCTCGCACTCGTATTTGCGCTTGCGCTCCTCGCGTTTTCCGCGGGCAGCGTCGCGCTGGCACAAGCCCAACCGGTTCCGGTGGGCGAAGCTACGGATACACTCACGACAAGCGGACTCCAAGTCCGGAGCGTTCTCCCCTTCCCGTCCCCCGCGAACAAGACGCTCTTTAAGGAACTCATCG
>Ga0315281_10015761_pt1 | contig 10120 bp, 12 predicted proteins | sample YL17G07_0_MG_FD_204540 | JGI IMG/M metagenome (GOLD analysis project Ga0315281, IMG submission 204540) | Sediment microbial communities from Yellowstone Lake, YNP, Wyoming, USA - YL17G07_0 | ecosystem: Environmental > Aquatic > Freshwater > Lake > Sediment | place: USA: Wyoming | collected...
TTGAGGACCGCGATGACGTGGAGGTCGCCGGGGAAGTCGCGACGGATCTCCAGTGCCATCTCGGCGACGCGCTTTTGAATCTGTGCTTCGGACAGTAGAATCTCTACAGGGCGCAACTCGGCCATAGGGACGAAATCATACTTCAATGAAACGGTTTGAGATCATCACCGAGAGCGACGCGCGCGTGCTGGCGCACGGCGACACGGTGATGCTCGCGAAAGGCGGGCACGTCACGCCGCTCGCGCAGGACACGCTCAAGGAGCGCCGGGTGACGCTGGTCCACGAAGGCCGCGCGTCGGCGGACGAGGCGGGACTGGTGCCGACCGCGGACATCCGCACGGTGGCGATCGCCAGCGATCACACCGGCGTCAAGCTGCGGCAGGCGCTGACGGCGTTCCTCCGCGGCCGCGGGCTGGCCGTGCACGATCTCGGCACCGACGGTCCAGACCCGGTCGACTATCCTGATGTCGCCGCCTCGGTGGCGGACGCCGTCGTTTGCCGCGAGGCCGACGCCGGCATCGTCATCGATGGCGCCGGGATTGGATCGGCGATCGCGGCCAACAAGATCAGGGGCATTCGCGCCGTGATGGCGACGACCGAGACGATCGCGCGGTACGCCCGCGAACACAACGGATCGAACGTGCTGACGCTCGGCGTCACGCTGGTGAGTGTCGACGAAGCCAAGGCGATCGTGACGATGTGGCTCACGACGCCGATGCGCGAGCCTCGGTATATCAAGCGGCTGGCGAAGATACGGGATCTCGAAGAGCGAAAACCGTAGCCCTACACCCGACGTGAGAGCTGGATGACCCGAGACGAGCTCCAACGGTTGATCGACACGATCGTCAGCGAGATGATGACCGCCAACGCGCGGCCGCAGGGACGCTGCGCGTGCCATTCCGTCCTTGACGCGTGCTGCCCCGATCATCTGCGCGGCGTCCTCGACGCGGGGGCGAGCCGCGTCGGCCTCTACGCCGGGGGCGGCGCGCCGGTCGGCGTCGCGGCGATGATCGATCACACGCTGCTCAAGCCGGATGCGACGCGCCAGAACATCGAAGAGTTGTGCCGCGAGGCGGCCCAGTTCAAGTTCGCCACCGTCTGCGTGAACCCGACGTGGGTGGCGCTCGCGGCACGACTGCTCGCCGGTACCGGCGTCGGCGTCTGTTCGGTGGTCGGGTTTCCGCTGGGCGCCACGACACCGGACGTGAAGGGGTACGAGACGCGCCGGGCCATCTTCGACGGCGCGCGCGAGATCGACATGGTGATCAACGTCGGCGCGCTCAAGTCGGGCGACCTCCGGGTCGTGGAGTGCGACATCGAAGCGGTGACGACGCCGTGCCGGGAAGCGGGCGCGTTGAGCAAGGTGATCATCGAAGCGGCGCTGCTGACCGACGAGGAGAAGATCACGGCGTGCACGCTGGCGAAGGCGGCCGGCGCCGACTACGTGAAGACGTCGACGGGCTTCGCGTCCGGCGGCGCGACCGCGAACGACGTCGCGCTGATGCGGCGCGTCGTCGGGGCGGAGATGGGCGTGAAGGCAGCCGGCGGGGTGCGCGACCTCGAGAGCATGAAGGCCATGATCGCGGCTGGAGCCACGCGTGTCGGCGCGAGCGCGGGCGTGAAGATCGTCCAGCAGTCGCGCGGTGAAAAAATGTCAGCAGCCGCGCCGGGCGGTTACTGACGACCGTAGAGCGGGCTTTGAGGCCCGCCAGGAGGACATGTGGCGGATTTGACGAGAGAAGAACTGCACCAGCTGGCGCGTCTCGGCGCGAAGGCGCGTCTGGACGAGTTGCGGCGCGAGGAAGCGGCGATCCGAAAGGCGTTTCCGGACCTGTCCGGTGGCGGACGCCAGGTCGCCGGCCGCGGCCCGGCCGCCCGCAAACGCAAGCCGATGTCCGATGCCGCGCGGAAGGAAGTGTCCGAGCGCATGAAGAAGTACTGGGCCGCCAGGAACAAGACGAAGAAGTAGCGCGGACCTTTCAGGCCCGCGTCAGAGAATCTGCTTCGAGATCTTCCGGCGCCACGCCCGCACGTCGTCGCCGCGCAGCTCGCGCAGCGCGTATGTCACGACATCGTTCATCACGCGCTTGCGCCACGTCAGGTCGAAGTCGGTGTTGTCCATCGGCTTCGCCGGCTGAGCGGCGCGCTCGGCTGCGTGCGCGATCACGTCGTCCGTCAGGCGCTGGCCCACGATGGCCGTGGCCGCGGCGGCCGCGTCGATCGGTCGTGATGCGACGGCGCCAAGGATAATCCGCGCCGCCTCCACCGTGCCGTCCGCGGCGATTTTCGCGGCGGCTGCCACCGACAACACCGGGAAATCGAACGAGCCGCGCCGGCGTAGCTTCCAGTAGACGCTGCGCCAGCCGTCCATCCGCGGGATGTGCACGGCGGTGAGGATCTCGGTCGGCCGCCGCGTCAGGTAGTGGATGCCGTCGTCCTGGTAGAGATCCGAGGCCGCGACCTGCCGCGTCGAGTCGGCGGACACCAGCGTGACGCGCGCGCCGAGCGCCAGCAGCGCGGGCGCGGTGTCGGTGGACGACACCGCGAGGCACCGACGGCTTCCCGTGGCGACCCAGCAGATCCGGCCGTCCTTCTTCATGCAGAAGTCGATCGCCTTCCGCCATTCGTAGTTCTGGTCGTAGTAGTTGCAGCGCGTGTCGAGGCAGAGATTGCCGCCGAGCGTGCCCATGTTGCGCAGATGCGGCGTCGCCACCTGCGAGGCGGCTTGCCACAGGGCGCCGTATGCGTCGCGCACGCGAGCGTCGCGCACGAGTTCGGTCAGCGTGATCCCGGCGCCGATCGTCAACCCGCCTGCCCCGAGCGTGGACGACGGGTCGTCGTGCGCAATCTGCCGGAGCTCGGCGACGCGCCGCAGACCGATGAGCGCCGCCGGCACCTGCTGACGCCGTTTCATGTTCGGCAGCAGATCCGTCCCGCCCGCGACGAGCATCGCGCTAAGAGGAGAGCCCGCAAGCAGCTCCGCCGCCTCGCGCACGGTCCGCGGGGAGTGGTACGTGAAGTGTGGCAGCCTCATCATGGCCGCACCGCCCGGGTTCCAAGTTCTGAGTTCTCAGTTCTGACTTTCGCCTTACCGTCCCCCCCTTGCCACGGTGGCGGAACGTCGAGCGGCTCGGGCCACGGGATGTCCGGGAAACCCGTGGGGCCGTAGCGCGGCGCTCTGCCCGCGGCCTTCTCGTCGAGCGCTTTCAGGATCTTCTCAGGCGTGATCGGCACCTCGTCGATACGCACGCCGATCGCGTCGTAGACCGCATTCGCGACCGCGGGCATCACCGGGAGCAGCGGCCCCTGGCCCACTTCCTTCGCGCCGAACGGACCTCGCGGATCGGGATTCTCCACCAGCTCCGTCACCACCTCCGGCATATCAAGGGTCGTCGGGCTCTTGTATTCCAGCATCGACGGGAATTTGTGCACCAGCGCATGCGACATCTTCGGCGGCAGACGGCGAAACGTCTGCTCCTCCATCAACGCCTCGCCGATCGCCATGTAGACGCTGCCGTCGACCTGTCCGCGCACGAGCGTCGGGTTGAGCGAGCGGCCGATGTCGTGCGCGATCCAGACGCGCGGCACGTGAATCCACCCGGACGAGGGGTCGACGTCGACTTCGACGATGGCGGCGGAGTAGGAGTAGGCGGGGGAGGGGCCGACGCCGCCGCCTTTGTAGCGAGCCGCTGAACGTGGCGGCGTATACGAGCCGGTCGTCCCGACTGTGCCGAACAGCGCCTCCGCGAGGCAGACCGCCTCGCTGAAGCTGACGCCTGTGTCCGGGTTCTCCGTATCGAAGACGCGGCGATCCGCGAACACCAGACGATCCTTCGGGAGCGACAGTTTCTTCGACACCGCGTCTGCGAGCAGGTCGCGCGCGCGCTCGGCGGCCTGGATCGCCGCGTTGCCCATCATGAGCGTCACCCGGCTGGAGTACGAGCCGAGATCCACCGGCGTCAGATCGGTATCGCCGGTCACGGGGCGGATATCGATCGGCTCGATGCCGAGCACCTCCGCCACACACGCCACCAGCACATCGTCTGACCCCTGGCCGATTTCGGTCGCGCCGCAAAAAGCAGTGACGCCGCCGCTGCGATCGAGTTTGAGTTGCACGCCAGAGTGCGGCATGTCGTTGTAGTAGATCGGCAGGCCGGCGCCGGAGAGATATGACGAACAGGCGATGCCGACGCCCCGGCCGTGCGGTAGCTTGCCGAACGTGTTGTTCCAGTCGGCGGCCTTCGTCACACGGCGAACGCATTCGGCGAGGCCGATGGTGCCGACGCGCAGGTAGTTCGCCGTCAGCGTGTCGGGCTTCTCGACGATACGGAGGCGCAGCTCGGCGGGATCGATCGTGAGCGACTCGGCGATCTTGTCCAGCTGAACTTCCTGGCCGAAGCGGCTCTGCGGCGTGCCGTGGCCGCGCTTCGGACCGCACGGCGGCTTGTTGGTGAAGACGCGGCAGCCTTGGAAATGGTACGCCGGGACGTGATACGTCACCGTCTGCAGCGCGCCGGTGTAAAACGTGCTGGCCACGCCGTACGAACCGTACGCGCCGCCGTCGAGGAGCGTCTTCACGTGCATGCCGGTGATCGTGCCGTCCATCTTCACACCGGTCTTGAACTGCATCAGCACCGGGTGGCGACCGCGATGGCAGTAGAAGACCTCCTCGCGCGTGAGGCAGATTTTCACCGGGCGATCGAGCATCAGCGCCGCTTTCGCGACGACCATCTCGTGGTTGAACGGATCGCTCTTCCCGCCGAAGCCGCCGCCGTTGGGTGTCGCGATGACCCGGATGTGCGCCGCCGGGATCGCCAGCGTTTTGGCGAGCGCACGGTGCACGTAGTGAGGCGTCTGCGTGCTGGACCAGAGCACCAGCTTGCCGTCGGGATCCTTGGCCGCGACCGCCGCGTGCTGCTCAATGGGCAGGTGGGTGTTCCCCTGGTAGAAGAACGTGTCTTCGAAGACGCGGTCGGCGTCGACGAACGCCTGTTCCACGTCGCCGAATGTCAGCGACACGGCTTTGTGGATGTTGCCGGCGTCGCCGTATTCGTGAATGCGCGGCTCGGGGTGCGCGAGGCTCTCTTCAGGTTCGCTGAAGGTGCGGAGCGGCTCGTACTCGACGTCGATGAAGTCGAGCGCTTCGGACGCCGTCAGCTCGTCGCGCGCGATGACGGCCGCGACCGGGTCGCCGACGAAGCGAACGCGATCGGTCGCGAGCGCGTGCTCGTCCTGGCTCACCGGGAGAATGCCGTAGGGGATGGGGAAGTCGTTGCCGGTGAGCACGAGGTACACGCCCGGACGTGCGAGGGCGCGCGACACGTCGATGCGTACGATGCGCGCGTGCGGCCGCGTGGAACGCAGCAGCTTGCAATGCGCCATCCGCGGCAGCATCACATCGTCGGCAAACTTCGTCTGGCCGGTCACCTTGGCTCGGCCATCGACGCGCCGACGGGGAGTGCCGATGATTCTCATCGGGCGTCCCGCTCGGCTAAAGCCTTCGCGCTACGAATGTGGAGCGCGAGCCTTTCAGGCGAGCGTCCGATCGCCGCTTCGACGGCTTCGAAGATCTGCTGATACCCGGTGCAGCGGCAGAGGCAGCCGGAGAGGGCCTCGCGGATCTGATCGCGCGTCGGATGGGCCTGCTCGTCGAGCAGCGCTTTGGCGGTGACGAGGAACCCCGGTGTGCAGTAGCCGCACTGCGCGGCGCCGAGGTCGGCGAAGGCCTCCTGCAGCGGGTGCAGACGGCCGTCAGTGACGAGCCCTTCGACGGTCAGCACTTCCCGCCCCTCGCACTCGACGCCGAGGACGAGGCAGGACAGGACCGGCTGTCCGTCGAGCAGCACGGCGCACGCGCCGCATTCCCCGAGCTCGCAGCCGTGTTTGGTGCCGCAGAGATTCAGGTCCTCACGCAGCACCTCGAGCAGGGTCTTGTACGGAGCGAACGCGACCTCGGTCGGCTCGCCGTTCACGGTGAAAGTGATAGTGATCATGAGATTTCAGATTTCAGAGGGCAGATTTCAGAGGGCAGATTTCAGATTGTCACTTGTCAATTGTGAGTTGTGAATTGGTGAGTCCACGCACAGCGTAGTCGGCAACCTGTTCGGCGATTTGCCGCGGCGACTTCGGACCGTCTGGCCGAAACCAGTGCGCGGTCCAGTTCAACGCGCCGAGGAAGGCGCGCGTCGCGATCGTGGCATCGGTTGCGTGCAGGGTTCCGGCGCGAACGCCGTTGACGACGAGCGCGCGGACGCCGCGCTCGTATTTATCGCGCTTGGCGACAATGCGCGATCTCAGACGCGTCGGGAGGGCGTCGACTTCGAGGTGCGCCGCGGAGCCTTCGACTTCGTCGACGAGGCAGAGCACGTGCGCGACCGCCAGGTCGCGGAGGCGAACATGGAGCGGCCGCCGGTCCCGGCGCGTGGCGGCGAGCGCCTCGAGGAGCCGGTCGGCCGATCGGTCCTGGCAGAAGAACAGCAGCTCGTCTTTGCCGTGGAAGTAGTGATACAGGTTGCCGGGGGAGAGATCCGCGGCGACGGCGATGTCGCGCATGCCGGCGGCGGCGAACCCGCGCGCCCGAAACACGCGAGCGGCGGCGCGCATGATCTCCACGCGGCGGGCGTCGGCTCTGATTGAACGGCGGTTCGACAATTGAACCACGGTTCAATTCTAACGGCTTTCTGGAGAAGGTCAACCCCGAATCGCGGGCCTTCAGCTCCTGGCCCACCTCCGCCCGGACACGAGATGAAGGAGCGCCACGAAGAGAGCCGCGCCGATGATCGACCACAGGATCGGAAAGGACTGTCCGCTCAGATGGAGCACGAACGGTTCGGTGAGCTTGAGCTGAAGCGCCACCCACGGCCCGACGAGGGCGCCGATGAACCCGAGGGCGACAGATGTGATGAGTCCGCCCGGGGCTCCGCCCGCGAGCGCCTTGCCGACCGATCCACAGATGGCGGCGATGACGATCAGCACGATGAGTCCTGGCAGTGTAATTGTCATGACGTGACCTCAGCGAACAGATGGATGAACCGCAGGGAGCGCCTCACCGATTGAGTGGTGAGTACGACGTTCTCCGCATCGGAAATCATGCTAGACGCCTCGCCGGTAACGAGTCTGTTCTGTAGTGCACACGGAGTTCGCGATGGGCGTTCGACGTGCGGCCGCGTTGATTCACCTGGCCGGCGAGCCGGGGAGGAGGCGAGTATTCGCCTTCGTTGGAGGGGGCTCGATATTGTACGCTGGGGACGCGCACCACCCCGAGATGCACCAGTTACTGCACGTCGATTTGGCGATTCGCGCATGGGTCGTGCTCCACCGCCTGCCCTTCCTCACTGGCGGGATGTGGGGACTGAGCGCAATCGGCCGCGGCGGGTTCGGGTGGTTGGTGATCGCCGCCGTTCTGACGGTCATGAAGCGTCTGCGTCCGCGAGAGTGGGCGCAACTCGCGCTCGTGTTTCTCGTGACATCGGCGATCACCAACCTGGTCCTGCAGCCGGTCATTGGCCGCGAGCGCCCGTTTGTTCGCTCTCTGGACGTGGCAGTGATTGGCGACCGGCCGACGAGCAGCTCGTTTCCCTCCGGACATGCCGCGAATGCCTTCGCGGCGGCGGTCGTCCTGTCGCGCTTCGCCTCGGCTCCGGCGCTGGCGTGGTGGGTTCTAGCCAGCGCGATCGCGTACTCGAGGATCTATCTGGGTGTGCACTATCCGAGCGACGTTGTCGGCGGCGCTCTCGTCGGGATCGCGTGCGCGGTCACCACGCTCGCCATGGTGCGCCGCTCGACCCGGGCCTCGATCCCTGCCTTCCCACGACGCAGCGGCTGACGAGCGCGTCGAGGGGCGGCGCGCAAGTGAGGGCGTCGTGGTGACCCCGGCGCGGCGTCAACTACTTTTGCCGGTTAGCGACCTACCGCGCTCACGGCCAGCGGGGCAGCCGGATTCTCATGTTGGGGTTGAACGGACCGCGATACGATGGCCGATCACAGGCCGGGACCAGTATGGGACGAAGATCGATGGCTGTCGGAGCGGTCGTCATCGCGGCGACTCTCTGCAGCTGCGCGAGCGCCGCCGCGCAGAACCTGGCCGAGGTGCGTCTTGCCGACTCGAAGTACCGCTACGTCGACTGGAACTACACCTGGGGAAGCGGCGTGGTGGTCGACCTCTTCTACATCGGCGTTCCGGACAGCAACGAGTTCAACCTCGGAGGAGGCTACAACTTCAAACGGGGCCCCCTCGTGTTGACGCCCCTCATCTACGCCGTCTTCGGCAGGGAGGACTCCCAACGAGGCGTCAAGGTGGCGCTGCTCGTCGCACTCGAGAAGGACGGCTGGAAACTGCTGTCGTTCGTTGGCTCCTACCTTCCGGTGTCGGGCCCGGTCACCCGTTACCAGGTCCTCGACACGCTGGACCTCACGCGGAAGATCGGCAGCCGATGGGAAGCGGGTATCCAATCAGGCTTCTTTCACTCCGGGGGCGCATGGAACCCGCAGGTCGGTCCCGTGCTGAAGCTGAACGACCACCTGGGCGCATGGGCCGTCTCGTACCGGTTCGGTCCCCAGAACGAGCTCCGGATCGGGCGCGTGCTGACCTTCTGAAGCCCGAGTCTCCTGGCTTTCCAGTGGCGCGGGAGCGATTCCCTCGACCCAGGCAGTGCTGGAGCACGCCGAGTTATGGTCCGAAGCATGGACCGTTATGGCTGAGGTCGTTCAGGCCGTCACAAGCCGATTGAAGAGAAACGGGAGCCCGGGCTGAATGTCGCTGTCGGTCACGCGAACACCAGCGCCGGACGCGTACTGCTCCCGCGCCTGGTCGAGTTCCTCTTCGATCCACTCGACGAGGGGATCCGGCGCGAGCACGCGCACGAACCGGCCGAAGCCGAGAATCCAGCTCCGGAGCGCGTAGTCGTCCGACACCTGCAGCGTCATCACGACGGAGCCGTCGGACCGATCCTTCACCTGCTGCGACGCGTGCCACGTGCGTTCCTTGATGGACGAGGCGATCGTCCGGTGAAAGCGGAGCTGGACCTTCATGGCCGGGCCGCGATGGACGCCGAGCGAGTTTTTGAACGGATCCGAATCGAGCTCGGCCAGCGGCTCGAACGTCTGGGCCTGAAGGGTCGCGCGCCGGATCCGTTCGACGGCGAACGTCCGCACCTCCGCGTAGGCCGGCACGAACGCGATGAGGTAGAGCCCGCCCTGGGCGTGCACCAGCCGGTGCGGGTGGACGAGGTACTCCTTTTCGCGCCCGCTCTCCTGCGAGTGGTAGCGCATCGAGACCACTCGCCGGCTTACGCTCGCTTCCAGCAGTTTCGCCGTCGTCTGGTAGGTCTGCGTGTCCTGGCGCTTGGCCTGCGGTGCCTTCGCGCTGAGGACGCGCGGCAGCCGATCGAGGAAGGTCTTCATCGCCGGCGAGAGCGCCGCCTCGAACTTGTCGAGCACGCTCTGCAGATCGCGGAGCATTGGCGTGCCCGCGAAACACTCGAGCAGCGCGCGGCTGAAGTACAGCGCGCACAACTCGGGGACCGTCAGGCCGGTCCGGGCAATCGCGCCCAGCACCTTCGGGTCCATCCGCCAGAATTTCGAGCCGTCGACCGTGTCGTCGTAGATGGGAAAGCCGGCGGCGTGCAGCGCGGCGAGGTCGCGCCGGATCGTGCGCGTCGTGACGTTCAGGTCTGCCGCCAGCTTCGGGATCGTGTTCGTTCGAGACGCCGCGATCCGCTGGAGCAGCGTCCACTGCCGAATCAGCTCGCTGTTGCGTCCCATCGAGAACCTCCCTCGCGGCCGCGCCCCGCGGGCTGCGGCACGAGGCATTCTATCTGCGAACGACGGCCGGCTGGGCTGACCACTCCTGTCATAGCGGGGTGCGCGCAAACACTCGACGCAGCGCCGGAAAGACGAGGAAGCGTCTCCCTACATCAACCACCCCATCGCCGTCACGCACCTGCTGGCGGACACGGGTGGCATCACCGACCTCGTCACGCTGATGGCGGCCGTTCTCCACGACACGATCGAGGACACGGAAACCATACCGAGCGAGCTCGACGAGCACTTCGGACACACGGTGCGGAAGGTCGTCGAGGAGATGACCGACGACAAGAACCTCGACAAAGCGGTCAGAAAA